>ENA-OYZZ01000104-OYZZ01000104.1-human-gut-metagenome-genome-assembly--contig:-NODE-104-length-41874-cov-6.553385_pt1 | contig 41874 bp, 26 predicted proteins | sample MGYA00244199_ERZ653482 | MGnify/ENA primary metagenome ERZ653482 (study PRJEB26926, sample SAMN06165036) | human gut metagenome | biome: ENVO:00009003; feature: ENVO:2100002; material: ENVO:00002003...
TCGGAGATGTGTATAAGAGACAGGTGCCGGTGAGACCAAGCTGGAGCTGGACCGCCGCCACCTGCACCACCGCATTGAGCATCTGGAAGAAAAGCTGAAGGAAATGGAAAAGCGCCGGGGTGAGACCCGCCGCGCCCGCCAAAAGAACAATGTGCCTGTGGTGGCGCTGGTCGGCTATACCAATGTGGGCAAATCCAGCCTGCTGAACGCCCTGTGCGGTGAGCAGATCTTTGAGGCCGATATGCTGTTTGCCACGCTGGACCCCACAGCCCGCAAGCTGGTGCTGCCCAGCGGGCTGCAAATCATCCTGGTGGACACTGTCGGTTTCGTCAGCCGCCTGCCGCACCATCTGGTTGAGGCGTTCAAATCAACGCTGGAGGAAGCCGCGTTCGCCGATGTTATCATCAAGGTCGCCGACGCGGGCGACGCCCAGGCCGCCGAGCAGCTGGCCGTGACCGATGAAGTTCTGGGCAGCCTTGACTGCGAGGGCATCCCCCAGCTGGTGGTCTACAACAAGTGCGATATGGCGAACGCCGTTGCGTTTGACCCGGACATTCTGCTGACAAGCGCCAAGACCGGCTATGGCCTGGATGCGCTGCTGGCGAAGATCGACGAGGTGCTGAACCACCGCGTCCGCACCATTGAGGTCGTGCTGCCCTATGACAAGCTGGCCTTGGCCGATATCTTGCGCAGCCGCGGCAGCGTCGCCGAGGAGGAATACCGCGAGGAGGGCGTTTTTTACCGCGCCACCGTGAAAATTGACGATTTGCATAGGTTTGAGGAATACCTGCTTTAATCGTTCTGTAGGGGCCGGACATATCCGGCCCTCAATTTTCCCGCAAATGCGCTCCTGCCTTTCGGCTGCGGGCCGGGCATGCCCGGCCCCTACGGTGTGTTTTCCCGTTGACATCTCATAGCTCTGCGTTTTATAATAATTCTGGCGGGCTGTGCCCGCACCTTATGTATTATCTATTATCTTTTATCTATAAAAAGGGGTAATAACTATGTCTACCGTCCGCACTCGTTTTGCGCCGTCCCCCACAGGCTATATGCATGTAGGCAACCTGCGCACCGCACTGTATACCTATCTGCAGGCGCGCCACAACGGCGGCACCTTTATCCTGCGCATTGAGGACACCGATCAGGGCCGTCTGGTCGAGGGCGCCACCGATATTATCTACAACACGCTGAAGGCCACCGGTCTGACCTGGGACGAGGGCCCCGACATCGGCGGCCCTGTCGGCCCCTATGTCCAGAGCGAGCGCATGGGCATGTTCAAGCAGTATGCCGAGCAGCTGGTCAAGGCCGGCAAGGCGTACTACTGCTTCTGCACCGAGGAGCGCCTGAATGAGATGCACGAGGCCCAGCGCGCCGCCGGCGAGATGACCCACTATGACGGGCATTGCCGCAGCCTGAGCGCCGAGGAGGTCGCCGCCAAGCTGGCCGCCGGGGAGCCGTATGTCATCCGCCAGAAAATTCCCGAGAGCGGCATGGCGGGCTTTGACGATGTTGTCTATGGCCACATCGAGGTCGATGTCAAGGAGCTGGACGACCAGATTCTGATCAAGACCGACGGTATGCCCACCTACAACTTTGCCAATGTCGTGGACGACCACCTGATGGGCATCACCCACGTCATCCGCGGCAGCGAGTATCTGTCCTCGACGCCGAAGTATAACCTTTTGTATGACGCTTTCGGCTGGGAAAAACCGGTTTACATCCACTGCCCGCCCGTTATGAAGGATGCACAGAACAAGCTGAGCAAGCGCAACGGCGACGCCAACTATCAGGACCTGGTGGCCAAGGGCTACCTGCCCGCCGCCGTGCTGAATTATCTGCTGTTGCTGGGCTGGGCACCCGAGGGCGAGCAGGAGATCTTCAGCCTGGATGAAATGATCAAGATCTGGGATCCGTCCCGCATCTCGAAGTCCCCCGCCATCTTTGACCCGCTGAAGCTGCGCGCTATCAACGCCGCCTACATCCGCGCCCTGCCTGCCGAGGAGTTCCTCCGTCTGGCCGACCCGTTCATTGACAGTGTCGTCCACTGCGATATTGACCGCGACCTGCTCTGCGCCAATTTGCAGCCCCGCTGCGAGGTGCTGGAGGATATCCCGCCGCAGCTGGACTTCTTTGACGCCGTGCTGCCGATCGATGCCGAGATGTACCGCAACAAGAAGCAGAAAACGACGCCCGAGTCCGCCAAAGAGGCCCTGACCGCCCTGCTGCCGGTGCTGGAGGCCCAGACCGACTGGACCCGCGATGCAATCTTTGAGGCCTGCAAGACGCTGGCCGAGCAGATGGAGAAGAAGAACGGCTGGCTGCTGTTCCCGTTGGGCATTGCCCTGTCCGGCAAGGCCCGCACCCCGGGCGGCGGCACCGATTTGGCCGCCATGATGGGCAAGGCAGAAACCCTAAAACGCGTGAAGGACGCGCTGGGAAAGCTGTAAATGAACAGCAGTTTCCCCTTGCCCCGGCGATGCAATAAAGGCGATGCAATAAAAAAAGAGGAGTTATACCCATGCGCCGGGTATAACTCCTTTTTTTAAATCACATAATCATTCCCCGGCTGGGCGGTGTTGACCAGGTCGGCTAGGGTGATGCCGTCGAAGTAGTCGTTGATCATCGTGTTCAGCTTGCGCCACATGGGCAGGGTGCGGCATTCCACCATGCGGGGGCACTCCACCGGGTTCTGTCCTAAACACGCCACCGGGGCCAGGCTCCCTTCGGTCAGGCGCAAAATATTCCCCACCGTGTATTCCCCGGGCGTTTTGGTCAGGCGGTAGCCGCCGGACTTGCCCCGCAGGCCGGTCAGATAACGCGCTTTGACCAGACTTTTGACGATGGCCTCCAGGTATTTTTCCGAAATTTCCTGCCGAGCGGCAATTTCTTTTAGGGGGATGTAGCCGTCGTGCTGGTTCTCGGCAATGTCGATCATGACCCGCAACGCATAACGGCCTTTCGTTGAAATCATCATTTGGTTTTTGCTCCTTCGTTTTCTTATTTCCTATTATACAAGTTGGTAAATAGGATAGCAACCCCTTTGCCGCAAAAAAAGTTACCAAAATTCCCTATTTCCCTATTGACAAATGGGAAAATATGTTGTACAATCCCATTAACCTATAAGAAAGATATGAATTGATATGCGAAAGGGATTTGCACCATACGCGCGATGTCGCCGTCACACGCTGTAAAAACCGTAACATTGTAAATAAACAGAAATGACGATGGAGGAAACTACCATGAGCAAGATTTATACTTCCGCTGACCAGCTGATCGGCCGCACCCCCCTGCTGGAACTCACCCACATTGAAGCCGCCGAAGGACTGGACGCCAAGATCCTGGCCAAGCTGGAATATTTCAACCCCGCCGGTTCCGTCAAGGACCGCATTGCCAAGGCGATGATCGATGACGCCGAGGCCACCGGCAAACTGAAGCCCGGTTCCGTCATTATTGAGCCGACCTCCGGCAACACCGGCATCGGCCTGGCATCCGTCGCCGCCGCCCGCGGCTACCGCATCATCATCGTCATGCCTGAGACAATGAGCGTGGAGCGCCGCCAGCTGATGAAGGCCTACGGTGCCGAGCTGGTGCTGACAGACGGCTCCAAGGGCATGAAGGGTGCTATCGCCAAGGCTGACGAGCTGGCGAAGGAGATTCCCAACAGCTTTGTACCCGGCCAGTTTGTGAACCCGGCCAACCCCGATGCACACAAGCGCACCACCGGCCCTGAGATCTGGGAGGACACCGATGGAAAGGTCGATATTTTTGTGGCCGGTGTCGGCACCGGCGGCACCGTGACCGGCGTGGGCGAGTTCCTCAAGGAGCAAAACCCCGAGATTCAGGTCGTCGCCGTCGAGCCCGCCACCTCCCCGGTGCTCTCCAAGGGCCAGGCCGGCCCGCACAAGATCCAGGGTATCGGTGCCGGCTTTGTGCCCGACGTCCTCGACACCCAGGTCTACGACGAGATCATCCCCGTCGAGAACGACGACGCCTTTGCCACCGGCCGCGCCGTGGGCCACAAGGAGGGCGTGCTCGTGGGCATTTCGTCCGGCGCCGCCGTGTGGGCCGCACTGCAGCTGGCCAAGCGCCCCGAGAACGAGGGCAAGACCATCGTGGCGCTGCTCGCCGACACCGGCGAGCGCTACCTGTCCACGGCGCTCTTCCAGGACTAAAGCTTCTCGTTCTTAGAACGAGTCCAAGGCACGCCGGTCTCCCCTCTCTTCTGGCAGCCTGAGCTCATCCCAACAGGGTGTCCCACAGGACGCCCGAACTTGCTACAATGTCTGCGGCGCGGAACCAGCCTCCCGCGCCGCTTTTCTTTTTTGGCCACATGCCACCAAGGAGAACCTCCCCATGCACAACAAGCGCGTGCTCGTCGCCATGAGCGGCGGCGTCGATTCCAGCGTGACCGCGTATCTGCTCAAAAGTCAGGGTTACGAATGTGTCGGTGCCACCATGCGCCTCACCTGCCCCGCGCCCGACCCCGCAACAGGTATGAGCAAAGTCGATCGCGACATCGCTGACGCGAAGGCCGTCGCCGGGCGCCTGGGAATACCCCATCACGTGCTCGACTTGCAGCAAACCTTCGACCGTAACGTAATCGAGCGCTTTGTGAACGCCTACCAGGAGGGGCTGACGCCCAATCCGTGCATTATCTGCAACCGCCACATTAAGTTTGGCGCGCTGCTCGATGCGGCGCTGGACATGGGCTGCGACTACATCGCCACGGGCCATTACGCCAAAACAAGCCAGGCGGCAGACGGCACCTGGCAGCTACATCGCGGCGAGGACCCCAAAAAGGACCAGAGCTACTTTTTGTATTCGCTTACGCAGGAGCGTCTGGCGCGCACGATTTTTCCGCTGGCAGGCTTGGACAAAGAGCGCGACGTGCGCCGCATTGCCGCCGAACAGGGCTTTGTTAACGCCAAGAAGGCCGAAAGCGAGGACATCTGCTTTATTCCAGACGGCGACTACGCGGGCTATATCGAGCGCCGCTGCGGACATGCCGCTGCACCGGGCAACATCGTATGGCGCGACGGCAGCGTGGTTGGGCGCCACAATGGCGCGCTGCGCTATACCATCGGCCAGCGCAAGGGCCTGGGCGTCGCGATGGCGCATCCCGTGTACGTAACGGACGTCGACGCCGCCAACAACGCCGTGCATCTGGGTGAGGCCGAGGACCTGACGGCCACGGCACTCACGGCCAACGACTGGACTTGGAGCGCCCCTGCCGACCACATGGAGGCCGAGCTGGATGCCGGCGGCATTCGCGTGGGCGCCAAGTACCGCTACCGACAGAAAGACCAGGCAGCGACCCTTACGCGCGGCGAAGACGGGCAAATGTTGCTGACCTTTGACGAGCCGCAGCGAGCCATCGCCCCCGGCCAAGCCGTTGTAGTCTACCGCGGCGACATCGTCCTGGGCGGCGGCACCGTTACGGCAGCCATCAAATAGCCCCATCCCCTTTATAAGTTGCGGTGAAATAGGGACTGTTTAAGCGTTTAAAACCGCCAAACAGTCCCTATTTCACCGCAACTTTGAGAGGACGGCCTCGGTCGGCACTATTGTGTCAGCCGAGGCCGCTGCATCGTTAGCGCTGGACGTAGGCGCGGACCAGCTCAAAGGTGTTGCGCACACCGTCGATGTGGCTGCGCTCGTAGTTGTGGCTCGCGTACACGCCGGGGCCGATCAGGCCATGGCGAATGTCGTAGCCGGCCGAGAGCGTGGCCTCGACGTCGGAGCCGTAGTGCGGGTACACGTCGATGGCGTAATCGAGCTCCAGCTCGCGCGCGATGTTGGACAGCGTGGTCACCAGGTCGTAGTTGTACGGACCGCCCGAATCCTTGGCGCAAATCGAAACCATGCGCTCGGTGCAACCCAGGTCGTCGCCCACGCAGCCCATGTCCACGCTGATCATCTCGCGCGTGTCGTCCGGCACAAAGGCACCGCCGTGGCCGACCTCCTCGTACACCGTAAAGAGCAGCGATACCTTGCGCGAAAGCGTCACCTCGCCGCCAGCAACGGCGCGGGCCAGGCCCAGCAGAATCGACGCCGACAGCTTGTCGTCCAAGAAGCGGCTCTTGATGTAGCCGCTCTCCGTCACCGTGGTGCGCGGATCCATAGCGATGATGTCGCCGGTCTGAATACCCAGCTCGAGCACATCGTCCTTGCTGTCAACGTTCTCGTCGAGCAGGATTTCCATGTTCTTCTCGATGGTCTTGACCGGCTCATCGGCCACATGCGCCGAAGGCTCGGTATTGAGGACCACGCCCGTGTAGACATTGCCATCGCGCGTGTAAACGGTGCAGTTCTCGCCATCGGCCGTAGACCACTGATGCCCGCCGAGCGTCGTGGGACGCAAGCGACCATTGTCCTTGATGGAGCGCACCATGGCGCCCAGGGTATCGACATGGCTCGCCAGTACGAGCGGCTCACCCTCGCCACCAAGCTCAACGAGCACGTTACCCTTATTAGAACGCTCGGGCCCAAAGCCCATATCGCGCAACGTTTCCATTAGATAATCAGTCGCCGCACGGGTATAGCCCGTAGGCGAGGCAATAGAAGTCAGCGCCTTCAACTGGTCAGTAATATAGGAGAGCGTAGAATCCATCTTGGACACCAAAGTCACCCTTTCATATCGAATTAAACCCACAGCAACAATACCACCGCGAGCCATCTTTTTATCTAGCGAGATGACCCATCGAGCTCCCCAGAACTGCGCCCGCCACGATAAGCAGATACAAGGCGCCATCCAACAATGCGCCCCTCACATCCCGCCTTTCCGGCACCCCGGCATCTGAGAAAAGAACGCAGGCGATCCCGGGCTTCCCTCCGGGCGCATTCCGCAGGACGTAAAAGACCCCGCCGCGCAACGCGCGCAGCGGGGCCTTTTACATGTCCGAGGACGCGCCCGGAGGGAAGCCCGGGACCGCCGACGGGAGTAATTTACTCAGCCGGGCAGATCTTCTTGAAGAGCTCGATGACGTCGTCGAGCGTCGCCTCGCGCGGGTTACCCGGGAAGCAGGCGTCGGCCATGGCGTCCTTGGCCAGGATCTCGATCTCGTCAGCCTTCATGGCCTCGCAGACGTGCGGGATATTCACGTCGGCGGAAAGCTGCTTGACGGCGGCGATAGCGGCGTCGGCAGCCTCGTCGGTGCTCATGCCCGTGGTGTCAACACCCATGGCAACGGCAACCTTGGCCAGGCGCTCAGCGCAAACCGGCTTGTTGAACTCCATGGCGATCGGCAGCAGCATGGCGCAAGCGACGCCGTGCGGGGTGTCGTAGTGAGCAGACAGGGTGTGAGCCATTGCGTGGTCGATGCCCAGGCCAACGTTGGAGAAGCCCATGCCGGCGACATACTGGCCAAGGGCCATGCCCTCGCGGCCGGAGCCGGGCTGGCCGGACTTGGCCTCGGCGACGGAGTCACGCAGGTTCTCGCTGATCAGCTTAATAGCCTCAAAGTGGAACATGTCAGAGAGCTCCCAAGCACCCTTGGTGGTGTAGCCCTCGATGGCGTGGGTCAGAGCGTCCATACCAGTGGAAGCGGTCAGGCCGGCGGGCATGGAAGCCATCATGTCAGGATCGACGACGGCAACCTCGGGGGCGTCGTTGGTGTCGACGCACACGAACTTGCGGACCTTCTCGGGGTCGGTGATGACGTAGTTGATGGTCACCTCGGCGGCGGTACCGGCGGTCGTCGGCACGGCGATGGTGAACACGGCGTGGTTCTTAGTGGGAGCAACGCCCTCGAGGCTGCGGACATCGGCGAACTCGGGATTGTTGATGATGATGCCGATGGCCTTAGCGGTGTCCATGGAGGAGCCGCCACCGATGGTCACGATAGCGTCAGCCTCGGCGGCCTTGAAGGCCTCGACGCCGTCCTTGACGTTCTGAATCGTGGGGTTGGGCTTAATCTCGGAGTAGAGGCTCCAAGCGATGCCGGCGGCGTCGAGCTCGTCGGTCACCTTAGCGGTAACGCCAAACTTGACCAGATCGGGGTCGGAGCAGACGAAGATCTTCTTGTAGCCGCGACGCTGGAGCTCGCCGGGGATCTCCTTGATGGCGCCGGAACCATGATAAGAGATGGTATTGAGAACGAAACGATTAGCCATTGATAGCCTCCCATCGTGTGCGGGGCATCCATTACGCCCCACGCTATGAGTCCCATCCTAACGCTTTTGAAACAAAAAACGCGTGAGAACGTCAAACTATTTAAAGCGTTTCAACAGACGATGAAAAATATTGCGGCAAAGGGACAGCCCCTTTGCCGCATTCGGTTACTTTCGGCAGCCCTCTTTCCAAGCCTCGGCCGCAACCTTCCAGCGTAAGCGCAAGTCGCGCTCGCGGTCGATGAACATGATGGCAAACGCGACAAACAGCAGCAAGCTCGCCACGACGATGGCGTGCAGGCCCATGCGCTCAATACACCAGTTGCCCAACACGGCGCCAAACACAAAGGTAAAGATCACGCCAAAGTACAGCAGGCCGTTTTCCAAAAAGCCGCGCCTGTGGGTGATGATGTAATCGTCCACGTTTTGCAGCGCGTTGCGCAAGTTGCCGATGCACATGGTCGTAGCGATGCCGTGACCGTGGATCTTGCGGAAGCTCTCGACCTGCATGCCGCAGGCAAACGAGGTAAGGCAGTTGGCGAGCAGGTTGTAACCGCCACCGGGGATAAAGCTCACGCCCAGCAAGATAACGGCTTCAAAAAACACCGTCACCTGGCGCCAGTGAATCACGCTGCCAAACCGCTCGTGCACCAAGTCGGCAAGCATAATGCCCACGGCAAACGACACCACGGGGAAGAAATAGCGTCCCGCCAGCGCCCAGTTGCCCTCCGAGATGCTCACGCCCACGAGCAGGATGTTGCCTGTCTGCGCGTTGGCGAAAACATGGTCGCGCCCAATGTACGAATACACGTCCATAAAGCCACCGGCGAGCGCCAAGATGATGCCCAGCTCAATAGACTCCGATATCTGTTTGGCACGCTGCATCGTCGTGCATCCTCCTTGTTGACGACTCTCTCGTGCGTTGGCGGAAACATAGCCGCCGTTCATACTGTAACCCATTGACAACATGGCGTGCGCGCGAGACGGGTTCTCCAACGCGCAGATACACAGTCTGGAAACAAACAACACCCGCAGCGACGCTCTCACTCACCAGCTCATGTACTCCACCAGTCTTTTTAGCGCCGTCCCAAAAAGACTGGTTACAATTACGTGCAGCATACAAACACCGGGAGGGATCGTGGCAAAAAAGCCTCAGCACGCTCAGAACAACCAGCGCAGTCAACAGGGCAAACAGGGCCAGCAGCAAAAGCGTGGCGGTAAGGCGCAGGCCACGGTCGCCCGCACCAAGCATTCCCAAGCGACGCCCGCCCGCCCCTGGCGACCGGGCCGCGATAAGTTCCTCCCCGTCAGCCGCGCCGACATGGATGCGCGCGGCTGGGACCAGTGCGACTTTGTCTACATCTGCGGCGACGCCTACGTGGACCATCCCAGCTTTGGTATGGCCATCGTCAGCCGCGTACTCGACGCACACGGCTACAAGGTGGGCATCATCTGCCAGCCCGATTGGACCGACCCCGCCAGCATCACCGTGCTCGGCGAGCCGCGCCTGGGCTTTCTCGTCAGTGCCGGCAACATGGACTCCATGGTCAACCACTATTCGGTGACCAAGCACCGCCGCCACACCGACGCCTACACTCCCGGTGGCGAGGAGGGGCACCGTCCCAACCGAGCTGTCACGGTCTACGGCAACCTCATCCGCCAGACGTTCAAGGACGCCCCCATCATCATCGGCGGCATCGAGGCGAGCCTGCGCCGCCTGGCCCACTACGACTACTGGCAGGACAAGCTCAAGCGCTCGGTACTGCTCGACTCGGGCGCCGACATCCTCATCTACGGCATGGGCGAGCACGCGATCGTCGAGATCGCCGACGCGCTCGACGCGGGACTGCCCGTCGATCAGATCACCTATATCAACGGCACCGTCTACCGCACAGGCTCGCTCGACGAGGTCTACGACTACGATCTGCTGCCCAGCTGGGACGACCTTACCGCCGACAAGCTCAACTACGCGCGCAGCTTTAACGTGCAGCAACAGAATATGGACCCCATCACCGGGCATCGCCTGGTAGAGCCCTACCCCAACAGCGTCTATGTGGTGCAAAACCCGCCGTCGACGACGCTCACTACCGATGAGATGGACGAGGTGGCCGAACTCCCCTACGCACGCGACTGGCATCCCGATTACGACGCGGCGGGCGGCGTGCCGGCCTTTGCTGAGATCAAGTTTTCCATAAGCTCCAACCGCGGCTGTTTTGGTGAGTGCTCGTTTTGCGCCCTCACCTTCCACCAGGGCCGCGTGTTGCAGATGCGCAGCCACGACTCGATCATGCGCGAGGCCGAGCTGCTCACGCGCGATCCCGAGTTTAAGGGCTATATCAACGACGTGGGCGGACCGACGGCCAACTTTAGCCGCCCCGCCTGCGACAAGCAGCTCAAGCACGGCGTGTGCAAGAACAAGCGCTGCCTGTGGCCGAGCGTGTGCAAGAACATGGTGGTCGACGAGACCGGCTACACGCAGCTGCTGCGCGACCTGCGCCAGCTGCCGGGCGTCAAGAAGGTCTTCGTCCGCAGCGGCATCCGCTTTGACTACACCATGGCCGATGCCTCGGACGAGTTTTTGCGCGAGCTGCTGGAACACCATGTCTCGGGCCAGCTGCGCGTAGCGCCCGAGCACGTGAGCGACGCGGTACTGTCCGTGATGGGCAAGCCGAGCCGAGCTGTCTACGACGCATTCTGCCGTAAATTTGAACGCTTGAATCGCGAATACGGACTCAAGCAGTACGTGGTGCCGTATCTGATCTCGAGCCACCCCGGCTCAACGATGAAGGAAGCCGTGGACCTTGCCGAAGCCGTGCGCGACATGGGTTACATGCCCGAGCAGGTGCAGGACTTCTACCCCACACCGTCCACCATGTCGACGTGCATGTACTACACCGGCGTGGACCCGCGCACCATGAAACCGATCTATGTGGCGCGCGACCCGCACGAGAAGGCCATGCAGCGCGCGCTCATCCAGTATCGCAAGCCCGAGAACTACAAGCTGGTACGCGAGGCGCTGGAAAAGGCTGGCCGTCGCGACCTGATCGGCTACACCAAGCATTGCCTGATCCGTCCCGTGCCGCCGCGCCCGGGCGAGACGTCTGCTGGCGGTGGGCATGGCGCAGGCAAGAAGGGCGGCAAGGCCCACGGTGGCGCCGCTGGCAAGGGGCCTAAGGGCAGCAAGGGGCACAGCGGCATGTCGCGCGCGCAGAACACTGCCGGGCGCAACCGTGCAGCTCAGGGGCGTCAGGGTGCCAACGGAGGCGGACGCCGCAATTAGTGCGGGAATGCGGTAGATGTGCTCACAGCGCTCTGCTGGCACGCTTGGCGCAGCGAGCGCATTGCCTCCACCAGGATCACGCCGGCGATCGCGACCGTAATTGCCACGTCGAACGGCGTGTTCACAAACCACAGCAGCCCCATGAGATACGACCCGGCATTAAAGGCAAAGTGCAGCAGGATCGTGTAGCGGAGCTTTCCGGTGGTCACGAACACCCAACCAAAAATGAGGCCGGCAGCGCCCGCATAGCAGCCCTGCACCCAGTTCATATGCATAAAGCCAAAGATGGCCGCCTGCAGCACGATTGCCGCGGCGATACCCCACGTGCTTGGGGCCGCCCAGGGCACCATGGCGCCGTCTTGCGCGTTCGCGCGGCGCCGGCGCTTCCAGAGCGAACGGCACTGTGGATTAAACGCACGCAGCGAAAACTCAAAGATGATGCCGCGCACCAGCAGCTCCTCGCAAAACGGAGCGCCGAGCACCGTGGTCAGGACGGCAAGAAGGCTGGTATCGCCCATGCCCGTTTCCTCGACGAGCTCGCTATAGTCTGCCGCGACCTCGGGCAGCAGCGACAGCGCGGCGTCGGTCACGTAGCCAACGACCACCTGCAGGGCCAGGCCGATCACGATAACGCAGGCGATGCGTTTCCACGCCCCACGCGCTCCCCCGCCAAGCGGACGCTCGCCCTGCCAGCGCGCCATAAACGAGCGCGGCCACAGATAACGCCACCACAGCAGCGCCATCAAAAACGATGCCGTCTGCGCGACGGCCTGAAGCAATTGAATGTCGAGGTCATCGATCGAAAAACCCATGAACACCGATACGACGCCAAGGGCGGAGAACAAAACGACACTCAGGGCAATATCGGCAGCGACGACGCCAAAACAGGCAAGCGCCCAAATCATCGCATTGAGCATGCCAACCTCCTCCCGACGACTAGTCATTGGGGACGTTCTTCAACGACTAGCTGTTGGGGACACTCTTTGCCAAAGGCCCCGTTGGGCGAGATGTCAAACGGAAAGGTGCCGCAGCGATTGAACGCGGCGATAAACATGCGGATGGCGTTGGACGGCGTGGTGCCCACGAGCTGGGTTGCCGCCGCGAAGGCTGCCTTCTCCTCGGGCAAGACCTTCGCGACTACGGGGGTCATGTGTTCTGCCATGGCGCTTCCTTTTTGAAACGACGGTGGTGCGGATAGATGCGGGCCACGCGGCTGGGCGACGGGCTGTGAAGGCAACCCGATTGACCCGCATCTGGAGTTTGTTTCTGCGGCGTTGGTATTACTTGGTATTCCTAAGTATTACCCCGCAGATAGAATACCACACCAGACCCCATGGGGACGGAGGAAAACGAATCATTTTGTTGCTGAGTTAGTTTTTAGAGCGTGATGATGTCCGAGATATCGAGGGCCTGAGCGTCGGCGGCGTCGTGCGTGGCAAGCAAGAGCGTGCGGCCGTCGAGCAGGTCGAGCACGACCTTGGTCGTCGCATCGCGCGCGGCGACATCCAGGCCGGTAAAGGGCTCGTCAAGAATCACCGCGCCGCCCGGGCACAGCAGGGCTCGAGCAATCTCGACGCGACGGCGCTGCCCGCCCGAAAGCTCGGCCACGCGAGCATCCACATCGACTCCCGGCACCAGCAGGCGCAGCAATGCCGCGGCGCTCGAAGCATCCACACGCGCATCGGCGCACACCAGCACGTTATCCAGCGCCGAGGCGGACTCGGCCAAGCGTGCATCCTGAAACACCATCGAGCACGGCGAGCACTCCCCCGCTGCCAACGAAAGCAGCGTCGACTTGCCCATACCCGAAGCACCCATCACACAGATGCGCCCACCCGCAGGCACGTTGAGCACCAGACCATCCAGCGCCGGCGCCCAGGGCGCGCGATCGCCCACGGCAAGCGCAAGCTCCGCTGCAGCCCCACCGCCAGCAGAGTCGCCCACACAACCGCGAGCGCCGCGTCCATGCGCCCGCACGGCCGCGCGCCACGCCACGGGTCCCGAAACCCGCAGCAGCCACACCAGCACGCGCTCACACGCCCACGAGGCGACAACGACCAGCACGGTCCACGCCAGCAGGTCAGCCGTCTCGATGAGCAGCTTCGCCTGATAGATGCGCTCGCCCACGGTGCCCACCGCCATGCCGATCAACTCCGCCGCCACGCCGGCCTTCCAGCTCATGCCGATCACAGCGCGGGCGCACGAAAGCACAAACGGCAGGACTTCGCGCCAGGTGTGGGCACAAAACAGTCGCCAGCCCCGTACGCCATGCAGACGAAACATCTGCTCCAGCGGTTTATTCACCTGAGCCAGCCCCTCGACCAGCGAAAAATACACGCCCGGCAGCGCCATCAAAAAGACCGCCGCAATGCTCACGCGTGCCGACCCCAACCAAATAAGCAGCAGGACCACCACGCAGGCGACCGGCGTCGCCTTTACAAACGACAGCGCCGGAGCAGCCAGGTGCGCAAACGCCCGCGAACGTGACGAAATCCCGGCAAGCACGCCACCACACACCGCGGCAAGCGCCAGCCCGCCCAGTATCCGCGCGCCCGAGCCCGCCAAAATCGCCCAGGTACCGCCATCGCACACCAGACGTAGCAGCGCCAAGGCAACAGCACCCGGCCCCGGCAAGATCAACGGCTGCGCCACCAGCGCCGCCGCCAGCGCCCACACGGCAAGCCAAAAGGCGGCGACGGCACCTGCTGCCGTCACCGCCTTCATACGCTCTGTCATTTGTCGAGCAAACGCATGCACGGGCTACTCCATGTAATAGAAATCATCAGCCGGGAGCTTGCCGCCCACGGCGCTCGCGTCCGCATCGGCCAGCACCTGCAAGTACCCACCGAGCGCCGCCTTCATATCCTTCCCCGTCTGGCACACGAGCATGCACCCGGGAATCGCCTTTTCGGCAATCGCGGCGTTATCCACGATACCCGCATCGACCACGGCCTGAGCCCAGTCCGCCGGCACCGCGTTCACGGCCTCAACGCTCGCAGCATGGCAGCTCAGGAATTCCGCCACGGCCTCGGGATGCTCCTCGGCAAAGGCACGGCGCACCACGGTCACGCCCGTCAGCAGGCGCGAACCCATGTCACCTGCCAGCTCATCCCACACATCGGTCAGACTTACCGGAGCCGACAGCTTGCCTTCGCTCTTTGCGATGACAGCGGTCTTGAACGGCTCGGGCAGCACGCCCACGACAGACGGATCGGCAAGCAACGCCGACAGCACCTCGGTGGGCTCGCTCTTAAACTCAAGCGCCACCTGGCCGGTCAGGCCCGCGCGCTCCAACAGGTAGTTCATGACGTACTCCGGCGTGGTGCCCTTGCCCGTCATATAGACGGTGCGACCCGCCAGATCGCCAAAAGAGGCAACGTCCGCGTTACCCGTCACCACGCTCAGCACGCCCAGCGTGTTGATGTCGATGACCTGGACCGCGCCCTCGGTCTTGTTATAAAGAATGCTCGCCACGTTGGCGGGCACCAGGGCAATATCGACATCGCCCTGAATGACCTTGGGCACGATCTCGTCGGCCGCGGCGCTGATCGCAAAGTCGAACTCGTTATCCGTGGCACCGTCGGCCGCCTGGTCCATAAACTGCACCAGGCCAATCGACGTCGGACCCTTGAGCGACGCGACGTGTACCTCAATCGGCTCAGCAGCGGCACCACTAGCGGCAGACCCGGCAGCCGAGCCCGCAGCAGACCCGGCCCCGGCAGCCCCGCCGCCACAGCCCGCGAGCGCAAGCGACAGGGCGCCCGCGGCGAGCGCCGAGGCAAACCCCCGGCGCGACAGCTCAACATTAAACGCGCGCATCGTTAGCACTTCCCCTCGTTGGGCATCGACCAGGCGTGATGGTCGGTATGCAGCAGCTCCTCGGCCAACGGCGAGAGTGGCGCGCCCAAGAACTCGCGATAGCATGCCTGAACATCGGGATTCTCGTGCGAAAAGCGAATGTCCGCCTTCGCATCCAGGCCCCACAGCACCTGGCCACGCTCGGCCGCCAGCTCGCAGCCGTCGTGGATGGGCTGACCGCCGCCACCGACGCAGCCGCCGGGGCACGCCATGACCTCAACGAAGTCATAGCTCACACGGCCGTCGCGAATCGCATCGAGCAGGCGGGCGGCGTTGCCCAGCCCGTGCGCCACCGCGACGCGCACCTTGGTGCCATCGATATCGGCCACGGCTTCCTTCCAGCCATCCAGGCCACGCACGTCGGTAAAGAAATCCGCATCGGGGTTCTTGCCCGTCACCAGGTAGTAGGCCGAGCGCACAGCAGCCTCCATCACACCGCCCGTGGCGCCAAAGATCACACCCGCGCCCGTGCCAAAGCCCAGCGGCGTGTCGAGCGGCTCCTCGACCAGCGTGTCCACGCCCACGTGGCTCGCGCGGATCATGCGCACCATCTCGCGCACCGTCAGCGCAACGTCCACGTCGGGCGTGCCGTCCTCGCCCACCATGCTCGGCAGCGCACACTCGGCCTTCTTGGCCGTGCACGGCATCACGGACACCACGAACAAGCGCTCGGGCTCAACGCCCAGCACCTTGGCGTAGTATGTCTTGGCGATGGCGCCGAACATCTGCTGCGGCGACTTGGACGTGGACAGGCTGTCGACAAACTCCGGATAGCGCGCCTTCACAAAGCGCACCCAACCCGGGCAGCAGCTCGTAAACATAGGCCAGCCGCGGCTATCGCCCTCACCCTTGGCAGCGGCGCCCAGGCGCTCGAGCAGCTCGGAACCCTCCTCCATAATGGTGAGGTCGGCCGAGAAATCGGTGTCGAACACGTACTCAAAGCCAACGCGGCGCAGTGCGCAGGCCAGACGCTCGACGGTTGCCTCCTCGCGAGATATGCCGAGCTCCTCGCCCCAGGCGCTGCGCACGGCAGGCGCGATCTGCACCAGTACGATCTTGTCGGGATTAGCAAGCGCGTCAAACACGGTCTCGGTATCGTCGCGCTCGCGCAGTGCGCCCGTCGGGCAATGCGTAATGCACTGGCCGCACGCGACGCAATCGGTCTTGCCGATCGGCGCGCGCCCGCGGGTACCCACGGCGGTATGCGTGGCGCGGTTGGTCAGATCCCAAATCCCTAGGCCCTGCACGCTCTCACACACCTTGATGCAGCGCATGCATTTAATGCACTTGTCGTTTTCGCGGATGATGGGAAAATCGAAATCCCAGCCCTCGCGCGCCAGGTGCTGCTCGTACGGCAAATAGAAGATGCCCAGGTCGTTGGCGATGGTCTGCAGGTTGCAGTTGCCGCTGCGCACGCAGCTCGTGCACTGCGAATCGTGCTGGGACAGCAGCAGCTGCACGTTGGTGCGACGGGCCTCGCGGGCCTTGGGGCTGTTGGTGTGGACCACCATGCCGTCGAGCACGTAGTTGTTGCAGGCGGCAACCAGCTGGTCGCAGCCTTCAACCTCGACCACGCACACGCGGCAGCCGCCGATCTCGTTCAGATCGCGCAGATAGCACAGGGTGGGAATCTGGATGCCGACGGACTTGGCCGCATCCAGGATCGTGGTGTGCTCGGGCACCACGACTTCGCAGTTATCGATAATGAGCCTGACCATGTTGTGCGCTCCGTTTTCGCTGTTGTCGCCGACAGTGGTTTTGTTGAGCTCTACCATTCCAGGTTCCTCCCTCCGCGGAACGCGCCAAAGCCAAAGTGGTCGCAGCGCAGGCAGCGGCTTGCCTCCTGGCGCGCCTCCTGCTCGGTGAGGCCCTGCTCGACCAGATTCCAATCGTGAATGCGCTCGCCGGCCTCGCGCTCGCCCAACTCGCAGCGGCCGCACTCATGCTTGCCCTTAAACTGGACGGTCGGCAGCTCAACCTCGAGCTTGATCTTGTGGTCAAAGCCCAGGTAGCGGTCGATGTTTGCCGAAGCCACGCGGCCGGCGTTGATGGCACGGATGACGGTGGCGGGACCGGTCTGGCAGTCGCCGCCGCTAAAGAGGCCATCGAAGTTGGGCACGGCGCCGTCCGAATCGGTAACGACGCGACCCCACTTACAGGCGATGCCCATGTCCTCAAACGGCCTGGAATCGATGTCCTGGCCAATGGCCACAAACACGCGCTCGCAGGGAATGACGCGCTCGGGCGTGGCTGCGGCACGCGGGGCCGGACGCCCACGGCGAGGCTCGCCGATAATCTGCGGCTGCACGCGCAGGCCGCTCACGCGACCATCTTCGCCCGTCTCGATGGCGAGCGGCGCCGTGAGCTCCAGAACCTCGCAACCCTCGGCCTGGGCGCCGGCGATTTCGGCGTCCTGAGCCGTCATATCACAGATGCGACGGCGGTAGACGATGCTTACCTTTTCGGCGCCGCAGCGCACGGCGGAGCGCGCCACGTCCATGGCCACGTTGCCGCCGCCGATGACGCACACGCGCTGGCCGCTCAGATCGGGCAGTTCGTCGTCACCGATGGCACGCAGCATCTTGACGGCCGACTCCACGCCGGGCGCCTCTTCGCCCGGAAGGCCGAGCTTCTTATCGCTGTGGGCACCGATGGCCAGGTAGACGGCATCGAACTCGTCGCGCAGGCGGGCAAGCTCCTCGCCGTTGACGGAGTGATCGAGCTCAACGTCGATGCCGGCGCTCAAGATCCAGTCGATCTCGGCCTGCAGGCGCTCGCGCGGCAGACGATAGCTGGGGATGCCGTAGCGCAGCATGCCGCCCAAGTGGTGGCGCTGCTCAAAAATGGTCACCTTGTGGCCCATCACGGCCAGGTAGTAGGCACAGGAAAGGCCAGCCGGGCCGCCGCCGATCACGGAGACGCGCTTACCGGTGTTGTCCACTACATGCGGCTTGTGGTCGTTGAGGTCACTGTGCTCAACGGCAAAACGCTTGAGGGCGAGGATGTTCATGGGGTCGTCGACCATGCCACGGCGGCAATGCATCTCGCAGGGATGCTCGCACACCAGGCCGCAAACGAGCGCCAGCGGGTTATTCTTGCGGATGACCTTGACGGCATCGGCATAGCGGCCGGCCTCGACGAGCGAAATGTAACCGGGAATGTCGACATGCGTCGGACAGCCCGAGACGCACGGGACGCGGGCCTCGCGGTCAAAGCCACAGGAGTGCTCGCGGATGTGGTGCTCAAAATCGTCACGGAAACCGCGGATAGCCGTAAGCGCCATGGCGCCGGCCTCGTAACCGATGGCGCAATCGCTCGAAAGATAGATGGTGCGGGCGGTGCGCTCGATCAGATTGAGCGTGGACTCGTCGGCACGCCCTTCGAGTACATCGGCGAGCAGGTCACTCAGCGCGCTCAGGCCAACGCGGCAGGGCGTGCACTTGCCGCAGCTCTGGGTAGAGCACAGGTTGACGAGCGCTGCCGTAAACTCAACGGGACACGGGGCGAGCGAACTCACCGCTAGACGACGTCCGAGCGCATCGTGCAGGTCGTCCATGACGGCCTGAGCGTGGCTGCGTTCCATTACATGCAGTCGAGCCATAAGATCCCCTCTCACATGGCAGCCCGGAGGCGAGACCGGGCGAAATTGCTACACGCACAACACTGACCTAAAAAGTTGTGAGGTCTCCATACGGTTCGGCAGGCGGTATAAAATGTCACCCTCAGCGGTGAAATAGAACATTACCGCAGATAAATGCCATATTTGATAAAACGCGTTACCAAATTGCAATATTCAATGTGAAAAAGAGCGCCTTACTATTTTTCCTTTTTGATCCGTTTTCCTCCGTCCCCTTCGGATCACATGATCCCTTGGGAACGGAGGAAAACGGATCGTTTTTGGTGCAAAAGGGCCAGGTTTGTTTACACCAATCTCACTTGCGCTAGATGAAGAGCTCGCATTCCTTCCGCACGACGCAAACCTTGCTCAGCATCTGGGAAACAGCGGATAGCTTGTTGGGATCAAGCTTACGAGCGCCTCGCGGACATACGGCAATGCAGCGCATGCAGGAGATGCACGCCTCGCCAGCTGCTCGTTTGGGGTCACCCTTGTCGATAGCACAAACGGGGCACGCCGCGGCGCATGCACCGCAGGAGACACAATCCCCTGTTGCCTCGGGTGCCATGCGGTGACCTCCGGCTTGTTTATAAGGACGATTGCCGGGAATAGAGGGCTCGGATGTATCCTCAGCCAACAGCTTTTGCTGAATTTGCTGCGCAAACTCTGCGAGCTGCGCCGTATCCTGCGCATCCGGACGACCGGCAGCAAACTGTCGTGCAATGGAATGTTCTGCAATGGCTGCAACTGCCGCGATCACCCGGAATCCCGCATGCTTCGCAACGTCCTCCAGCTCTACGAGCGTGTCCTCAAACGCGCGGTTTCCGTATACGCAAACCAAAACAGCCCGAGCCCCGTTGCCGCGCACCATGCCCAACCGGTCAGCCACCACAGCCGGGATTCTACCGGCATACGCCGGCACAGAGATTACGGCCACGTCGTTCTCAGTCATCGAGACAGCGTTGAAATCCAACCCGCTATCGGTCAGATCGACGGTAACGGTATTCTTGCCCAGTGCCCCGGCCATAAGGCCAGACACCTTCTGCGTTCCACCCGTCGGACTAAACACAATTTCGAATACGCTCATCTAGACACCCTCCCCCTACGCCTGGCAACGCGTCAAGCCGCTTTCACATCCAGCCAGAGTATACGGCACGTGGGGTCCCCGTTTTGATGCACCAAGCACCCCAATGCACCCACTCTACGCTGTCTGCCTCTTCGTTTTGTATAAATTACGGTACAGATTGTATATATTTACGGGATACCGCCGCGTTCTCCTAAGGTACCCCATCCAAGCACGTGCAAAAAACGGAGTATTCTGCAACGTGACCGTGCCAGCACCGCCGCGGGTGGGCAAAACTGGAGGGCGCCGCATCATTCTAAGTCCCGACATGGCGAGAATGACGCGCCCCTGCTCCGGAAAACAGCGAAATCTGACTCAGAAAGCTCGCTAGGGATATCCGAAGGCCACCGTTGGCGACGTCGAATCATATGCAGACAACTCGAACTGCAGAATACTCCAAAAAATGCACGGCGCACCCCATGGGACCCATTGCCGCATGGCAGGAAACAGGCCCACGGCATCCTCTAGATGCATTCCCGAGGAAATCACATTTGAACTAGCGATCGGATACGGCAAACAAAAAGGGCCCCGAACGTAGTTGCTCGGGGCCCTTGGTTCGCCTCGCTCTAGCGGGCGATGCGTATGTTACTTGCGCTTGCCGCCGCCGTCACCGGGGCGACGGGAGCTGCCGCCGCGCTTGCCGCCACGACTATTGCCATAGCTACCACGATTATCGCGACCGCCGGCACGGCCGCCGCGGGAGCCGGCCTGGTTGCCGCCACGCCCGCCACGATAGCCGCCACGACGCTCCTCGCGGGTATCGTCGTAGTTGCGCCAGTCATCGCGACGATCGCGGCTGGCACGCGGATCGCGGCGATCGCGCGACTCGTTAGAGCGGCCAGCACCGCTGCGGCTGCCATTGCCACGAGTGCCCTCGCGATGCTCGCCGCCACGGCCACCGCGCTCATCAAAGCGCTTGCCGCCACGGGACTCGCCGCCGCGAGTACCACGCTCGCCACGCGAACCGCGGCCCTCGCCGCCACGGCGCTCATCACGGCCACCGCGCTCGCCATCGCGACCGGAACGACGACGATCGCCCGAACCACGCTTGCCGCCGCGCGAACCGCGGCCCTCGTCCTCGCGCTCGACACGACGACGGCCACCGCGATCCTCGTCCTCGCGGCGGCGGCGATGTGCCTCGCCCTGGAACTGCTTGGCACGACGCTCGGCACGGTTGCCACGCGGGGCCTGCTCGACAGCACCGCCGCGCTCCTCGGCAGCCACCTCGCGGGCCACGCTCTCAACAGCCTCGTCCACGCGAGCCTGAACGCCTTCGCGCACGCGGGTCTTGCCGCCGCGCTTGGGACGGCTCGGACGCTCGCCATCGCCGCGACGCTCGTCGCGACCGCGGTTGGAACGACCGGCCACATCGCCGTAGTCATCGCCGTTGCGTTTGCCGTCGCGACGCGCCTGCTCAAGCTTCTTCTTGCTCTTGGACTTGCCGCGCTTGGTCTTCTTCTTCACCTTAAAGGCCGCAGGATCGCGCTCGGGGTCAACCGCGGGCGGATTGGGGCCCACATGCAGGTCGCCGGCCTCGTAGATGTCGGCGGTCTTGTCCATGAGCTTCTCGATCTCGTAGAACTCATCGACATCCTGCTCGGTCACAAACGTGATGGCCCAGCCCAGCTCGCCGGCACGACCCGTACGGCCAATACGGTGGATGTAGTCGGTCGGCTCGGCCGGCACGTCAAAGTTCACGACGTAGCGCACGTCGCTGATGTCGATGCCGCGGGCGAGCACGTCGGTCGCCACCAACACGTCGACGGTGCCGTCGCGGAAGGCCGAAAGGGCACGCTCGCGCTGGGCCTGGCTGCGGTTGCCGTGAATCGCGGCGGCCTTGATGCCCTTGCGCTCCAGACGACGGCAGCAGCTGTCGGCGCGGTGCTTGGTACGCATAAAGACGATGGTGCGCTCCGGGCCCTCCTTTTTGAGGAACTCGGGCAACAGGTTATTCTTGGCCTCGATGGACACCGGGAACACAAACTGGTCGACGGTGTCGGCGGTCGACGTGGCAGGTGCGATCTCCACGCGGGCCGGGTCGCTCACCAGGTCGGTGATCTCGCCCACGGCCTCCTCGTCGAGGGTCGCCGAGAACAGCAGCGTCTGACGCTCGGCCGGCGTCTCGCGCACAATGCGCCGGACGGCGGGCAAAAAGCCCATGTCGAGCATACGGTCGGCCTCGTCGAGCACCAGGACCTTAACCTCGTCCAGGTGGCAGGCGCCCTGCTCGATCAGATCGACCAGACGGCCCGGCGTTGCGACCAGGATGTCGCAGCCGTACTTAAGTGCCGCGGTCTGCGGCTTGTAGCTCACGCCGCCCACGACGGTCACGGCAACATGGCCGGTGACGTCGGCGATTTTGCTTGCGACCTCGTCGATTTGCTGGGCAAGCTCGCGCGTAGGGGTGATGACGAGCATCACGGGGCCGCGACCGTTGCCCTCGGGCTTTTTAGCACCGCGACGACGGTTGCGGCCGCCGCGCTCGCGCACGGGTTTGGGAGGAGCGATGTGCTCCAGATTGTTCATGGTCGGCAGCAAAAAGGCGGCCGTCTTGCCGGTGCCGGTCTGAGCGGCGGCAAGCAGGTCGCGGCCCTCGAGCACCACGGGGATGGAGCCGGCCTGCACGGGCGTCGGCGCCGTGTAGCCCAGGTTCTCGATAGCACGAAGCATCTCGTCGGAGAGGCCCAGCTCGTCAAAGGCGGGCAGGCTCTCGGTAGCGGACTCGACGGCCTGGGCAGCATTGCCCTCATCGGCGGCATCGAAGGCAGCCTGGGTCATGGCCTCGCGGGTCTCGTCCAGAATCTCGGCGTCCGTGACGTCGGATACAGAATTACGCATATGTCGTTGTTCCTTATCTGCACGCGTTATGGGCACGGCATGCGGCCGCGCGGGCGTGCTTGGTAGTGCGCTAATACATACAAAAACGGGTGCGCACAGAGAGGACGTTGCTCAGCACGCTGGCGATCGCTTTGGCAGCCCTATCACGCGCCGTCCAGACGCAGCAGCTCTAAGCGATGGAGCAGATTCGCCGCCGGTTAGTATACCCGTGCTTCGCATGCCCCCACGTAAACCACAGATGACGAGGCGGACGGGGCGGGCCTGGCTGATTGTCTCAATCTGTAACATCTACAGGGCAAATCTTCCTCTACGTGTTACAGATCGAGACAAACGGTCGACACGGCTCACAAACGTCTCAATCTGTAACAGTTAACGAGTAAAATCGGCCCTAATTGTTATAGATCAAGACAGAGGGGGATTTCCGTTCAATCCAAACCAAATCTCTCGGTCTTCCTGCAATTTCGAACATGTGGCCTATAATGTTGCTTTGGTTACGCTATATATTGCGCAACCATTTAATACGTCGCCCACCGGGGGCCATTAATTCCTATCGCCATATTGGCTAGGAAGCAATCAAAGGAGGTATCCGTGGCAGCAGAGACGCCTTGCTCGGTCCTCTATAACGATATTCGCTCGTTCGGCGGTCTTAAACATCTCGAGATCGCCCGAATGCTCATCAATGGAAACTCCTATCTCGGCAGTACCCTGCTCGAGAAATGCTCTTCCAACCGCTCGTATCTCACCCGTTACATCGTCCATCGCAAGCCTGACCAGTGCGCGCCCGCCATCTACAGCGACTTTACCGTCACCACGCTCAACCTTTCCGCGGCAATCTGCAGCAAGCTCGGCGGCGGCGAGTCCGCCTATCAGGCAATCGCCGAGCACTATCGCGGTCCGGCCGCCAACGAAATGATGTCGGCTCTCGCCAGCTACAAGCTGGACAGCCGCCTATATGCAAATGCCCTCAATCGCATCGACAACTTTGACGGCAATGCCGTGCGCGAGAAAAGCACGCTTTACCTTATGCTCTTTGTGGCAACGGGGGCGCTCGCCGATCCCGTTCAGGGCGTGGCCACCGTCGAGCGCTTTTGCGACAGCAAGACGGGCGGGCACTTTGGCACCACCGAAACTACCGTCGGACGTGGCTTTATGAGCAGCCTGGAGCAGCCGCACACCGTCGCTCCCAACCTCGGTCTGCTCAGAACCCATGCCGACAACTGCGCCGACATGCAAATCCATCCCCTCACACGCGATCCGCGCGGCACCGTGATTGGTTCTTTGCCCAAAACCTCGCCCAGCATCACCGATGTAGGCGCCGACGCCTCGCGCGAGCATCTTCGTATTTGGCTCGAGGGTGAGCACTGGTACGCCCAGGGCCTTGGATCGACCAACGGCACAGTGCTCGAATCGGGCGCGGGCGACGGCGATATTGTGATTGAGCCGCCGCGCGACCAACGCGAACCCGGCAAAGTCTATCCCCCCGTGGAAATCGCCAACAGCGACAGGCTCCATCTGGGTCTCTACACGACATTCCTTGTCATTGTGGACTAGCACGGACAGCGATCGGAAGACGGTCGCCGTCCGTCTTTCGTCTTCTACCTTCTGCGTCGTAAACGACAATACTCAGCGGTACACGTGAGCAGTGCGGCTATCATGGTACTTTACCGATATCCGCACTGCTCACGTGTACGCGCGGCAACCCATGCCAGACAAAGGAACGCCATGGATACTACCGATAGCGCCTATGGCGACAAACTCATCCGTCTCGATACGTTCGATACCGCCGTGGCGGTCGACCCCAGCGCCGAGGACGACGTCAAACGTCGGTTTATGACGCTTATTCTCCAGACGGCCCACCGCAACAACGGCAACATCGGGCACGTGCTGCGCGCGACCAACACGAGCGGCGAGGTCTTTGCCGTCAAGCTGCTCAAGGACAACGCTATCCTTTCCGGCCAAGCCCCCGACCGCTCCGCCGAGCAATCGGCAGCGCACCTGGCCAGCACCGCCGCGCTGTTCGAGGAGTACCGTCATCTGTGTACCGTCTCGCACCTGCGCGGATTTCTGCGCGTCTATGGCTACGGATCGTGCGAGGATGACCCTCTCATCCTCATGGAGTGGGTCGAGGGCACCTCGCCCAAGCAGGCGCTGCCCCTGCTTCCGCACGACGCCTCGGGCGGGCTGACCACCCAGATGGTCGCCGCCGTCGGAAACGCCGTGCTTCGTGCGCTCTTGATGACCCAAGGCCTCGTGAATCCGGTCATCCATCGCGACCTGTCGCCTGCCAATATCATGTTCCGCACCACCAGCCGAACGCTCGAGCAGCAGATTGCTGATTGTTCCTTTGACCCCTGCCTCATCGACATGGGTTCCGCGACCATGGCTCTCGGCGACGACACGATCACCCGGCGCGCCGACATCTGGCGTTTTGCCACGCCCGCATACGCCGCGCCCGAGATGCTCACGCAGGATATCGAAGGCATCGCGGCCCTTCGCCGTTCGCCGGCAATCGACGTCTATGCGCTTTCGAGCATTCTGTACCAGCTCTACAGCGGTCGCAAACCGTTTGACTTTGAGTCGACGGACGCCGCTGCAACCGGCTCGTTCTATCTCGTAAAGACCAAGACCAAGCCGGCACCGCTCGAGCCGCGCTGCGAGGGCGATGAGGCGCTCGTCCAGATCATCATGAAGGGTCTCTCAGTCGAGCAGTGCGATCGTCCCACCGAGCAGCAGATGCTCGAGGTGCTCTCGGCATACCTCACCGACGCCGAATCCGAAGGCCGCGAAGGTGCAGGAGACGAGGCCGCAATTGATATCGATTCTGGCACGCACCTTAAGGTCGACGTCGCCGGCGAGCGCGCACGAGAGATCCTGAATCAGGCCCGCCACGATGCCATGACCCGCCGCCGCTTTATTATCGGCGGCGCTATCGCAGCCGTTGCGGGGCTCAGCGTTATCGGGGCGGCAACCCATGGCTTTGGCATCCCCGACTACCTCGACGGCATCCGCGGTTCACTTGACGACTACACCTGGGATCAGCTGCAGGAGATTTCGCTCAAGATTAAGGCCGCCGAGACCCGTAGCGAGGCACGCGAGATTGCCAAGCGCTATCACCTGCTCGATGCCGATGGGCATATCCCCTATCCGTGTACCAAGCGCGTGAAACTCACCAACGGGCTGGAGGTCGGCGCGCAGCTTGTGGGCATCCGTCACGATGAGCTTCTGGACGGGACGGGCAAGGCCGGACTGACGTTTATGTTCGACGCGGGTATTGCCGAGCGCAACGCTGCGGCTGAACCGCCGAGCGCCGGCTGGGCAGTTTGCGAGCTGCGGGAATGGCTCGACGGCGACGGCCTTAAGCTGCTGCCCAACAAGTTGCGCGCGCTCATCAAATCTGTCAAAAAGGTCTCGAATAACGCTGGCGCCGCCAACAGTGCATCGTGTCTGAGCGAGTTGCCCGCAACCCTTTGGCTGCCCGCCATGGTCGAGCTGTGCGGTACGCAACCGCCCGATTCGTTTGCCAAGGACTATCACTACCTGGCAGAAATCTACAACGGCGAGGGCAAGGAGTATCAGCTCTTCCGCGAGCTCAAGGTGAGCCCGTATTCCACGAACGAGACGATGGTCCGCCAGTGGAAGGGCAAGGACACCTGCTGGTGGGAGCGCACGGTGAGCACCGACTCATCGGAGACCGAAGGCACGCTCTACATAAACCGTGTGGGCCACGACGGCGACGTCTTTACGTACGCAACGCCTGCGGAAAAGCCAAACAAGCTAACCTGTGTGATTCCCGGGTTCTGTATCTAGGCGGCGGGCGTCTTGCCGTGACGGGACCCCTCCCCGGCAGTTGTCTCGATTTGTAACACTAGCTCGGCAGATACAGGTCTAGATGCTACAGAACGAGACAAACCCCAATCCCGCGAGACAACATCTCAATCTGTAACAGTAAGGGGTCAAAAACCTCTCTAGATGTTACAGAACGAGACATTAGCTTGCCGAGAACTTCGCCTCGTAAATGTGATTCAAGTGTGTCGATATTTCCTTGCCAATGTTGCGCAACAGGAACCCTTTCGGCGGTCGTAACGTACGAATTGTCATAGGTACCCCTTCAACGATTGGGAGAAGAAATGGCAAAGTACGCACCTAAACACTTGAAAGTCTCAGGCGGCGCCGAGCCTCGCCCCACATTCTCGGGCCACAAGGCAACACGACTCGCCGTCACCGCGGCAACCACCATCGCTATGACTGGCTCGACGCTGCTCGCGCCGTTCTCGGCATTTGCCAACGATGCAAGTGATACCACGGCACAGGACGCGATCATGTCGCCGCTTGCTGTCCACGCCGGCGAGGCGGCAGGCTCCGCAGTAAAGGCAAACGCCCAGAAGATTGCCGACCTGCAGGCTGCGATCGATGCCGCAAAGGCTGCCGAGGCAGACGCCAAATCCGACTACAACACGGTGGCTGCCCCCTATACCGAAAAGCAGGCGGCCCGCGACAACGCACAAAGCACCTATGACGCCTCCGTCTCCGATAATTCGCAGGCAGAGGCCGCCGCGCGCGCCGAATATGCTCGCCAGCTCGATGAAAGCGTCAAGGCGGCCGACAGCGCCAGTGCCACGCTGAAGGATGCCCAAGGAAAGCTCGATGCAGCCAAGACCGACGCCGAGGACAAGTCGAAGGTCCTTGATGCCGCAAAGCAGGCGGCAGCTGATGCGCAGGCCAAGCTCGAGGCAGCCCAGAAGGCAGCCGCCAACGCAACGCCGGAGGAAATCAAGGTCGCCGAGCAGGCTGCCGCAGATGCGCAGGCCGCTCTGGACCAAGCAAAGGCTGCGAAGGCCGCTGCCGATTCCGCGCTCGCCGATGCCCAGCAGGCTCAGAGCGCCGCGCAGAGCGCTTACGACGAGGCGGCAGGCACGCTGGCTTCCGCTCAGCAGGAAAAGACCGCCGCGGATGGTAAGCTAGTTGCGGCACAGACAGCGTACGACAGCGCACAAGCCGATTTGGCGGCCGCAAAGGCAGGCGCCGAGGGCCCGGAGTATGACGCCGCCCAGGCAAAGGTCGATGCTGCCCAAAGCGCACTCGACCAGGCGAAGCAGCAGCAGGCGGCTGCCGAAGCAGGCCTTTCTCAGGCAAATAGCGACGTTGCATCCAAGCAGGACGCCCTCACCGGTGCCGAAAGCGAGCTCGAAGCCAAGAAGCAGACAGTCGCAGCAGCCGAAAATGATGTAACGGCAGCCCAGACGAAAGCCGATGCGGCGCAATCGGAGTTGACCTCGGCAAAGCAGGCACATGCTACCGAACTGGAGAAAGCAAAGGCCGCTCAGAAACAAGTCGATCAGGCAAAAGCCGAGAAGGAGCAGGCAGACAAGGCGCTCAAAACTGCCAAGGCAAACCAGGCGGCCGCCGATCAAGCCGTTATCGATGCACAGAAAGCATACGATACGTGCAAGGCGGCAACCGATAAGGCAACGACGGCGGAGGCGCAGAGCGTCATCGGCTTCTACCAGTTCATCGGTGCCAACGACGCTGCAAACATCATCTATAGGCAGAGCGATAAAAACCCGACGACCATTGGCGATAAAAAAGACGGCACGTCACTCGACAACGCCAAGCTTTCGTTTGGCAAGCTGCGCGAAATTAATGAATATCGCAAAAGCGTCGGCCTTAGCGAGCTTAAGGTAACGGCAGAGCAAATGGCAATCGCTCAGTCTGATTCCAATTACTCCGACGCAACGAAGGGGCACTCAGACTATGCCGGATTTGAAAATGCCGCTTGGAACTTCAGCACGAAAGAAAACATCGCGCACCAATGGGTTGATGGCGAAAAGAAAATATTTGACGATGCTGCAGCGAAAGCCGGCCTTGGCAACGTTGCCCCCAAAGATGCTTGGAAGACTTTCTGGAGTCACGGTACCGAATTCGGAGCCCAAGGCGTGGGTTTTGGCACCGTCGGCCATTATTTGAATATCGTACAACCTAACGCCAAAACCATGGGATACGGCATCAACTCGCGCGGAACCCTTTGGCCGTATGTGTTCGTCTTGGAGATCGACAACAATTACGGTTCGTACGAGAAAGAATACTCGATCGATGAACTCGAGAATCTCTTTGATCAGTATCAGCTGAGCCTCTCCAAAGCCAGCGAAAAGCTCGCCGCCGCAAAGACGGACCTTGAACAAAAGCGCAGCACAGCGGCATCGAAAGCCAATGCCGTAAAGGTAGCTGAGACCCTCGTCGCTCAAAAGCAGGAAGGCGTTGATACCGCGAACAGCAACCTTGCCGCCAAGAACGACAGCGCAGCAAGTGCCGCCGCCGCTGTTGCCCTAGCAGAGCAGAATCTCGCCAAGGCAAACGGAAAAGTTACCGAAGCCGAAGACCAGGTCAAAGCCGCCCAAAGTAACGTGGCGACCGCAGAGCAGGTCGTCAACCAGAAGCGCGCCGAGCTTAAGGCATCGCAAGAGCAAGCCGCTCAGAGTCAGAAGAAGGTTGATGACGCCAAGGCAGAAACTCTCGTAAAGCAGCAGGCTCTGCAAGATGCAAAGAAGGAACTTGCCAAGTATTCTGCCGATGTTGCTGCGGCTCAGGAAAAGGCTGACAAGGCCCATCAAACGCTTGATGAAGCCACGGCAGCCCAGACGTCTGCCCAGAGTGCTCTCGAAAAGGCGGAGCGCGACGCGGCTGCCAAGAAGCAGGCCCTCGACACCGCGAAGGACAACGCCGAGGCCAAGGCGGCGACCGCGGAGCACGCTGCGAGCGATCTGACCACGGCGAAAAACGACTTTGCTTCAAAGAAGGCCCATGCCGACGCCCTGAGCAACGCGGCCAACAATCTTACCGCGGCCAAGGCGGCCAAGAAGGACGCCGACGCAGCAGTGACTGAGGCCGGAGTCGCCCTTGGTGCGGCAAATGATGCCATCGCGAACGCCGAACAGGCGATCGAGAATTCTCAGGCCGCATCGGATGCCGCTGTCGCTACCCTCGGAAAGCTAAAGTCCATCAACGTCGAAAACGGCATTGCTACTGGCTCTGATGCAAACGCGAATGATACGCTCAATGCCCTCTTTGCCAAGTGCGTCGCCGCCAAGCAGGCAGAACATAACGCAAAGGCCGCACTTGATGCCGCTCAGGCAGACCTTGATGCTGCGACGCCCGCCTACACCGCAGCGCTCAATGCCTACAACGAGGCGAAGGCAAAACGCGTAGCCGCCGAGCAAGCCCTGAAGGACGAGATCGCCCGCCAGGAGCAAGAGGCAGCGAAGGCCGAGCAGGCCAAGATCACGCAGGCTGCCGCTAAGCCGGCTGCTGGAAAGCCGTCTACCGGCAACGCCAAGACGGCCGCCAACTCGGCACTTCCCACCACAGGCGACAATGCTGCGCTCACCGGTGAGACGTTTGTCATCGGAGGTGTCGTGCTCGTAGCCGCTGGCGTCTTCCTGACCGACAAGAAGCGTCGTCAGGAGTAAGGATTTCAGGAGGACGGCTTCTCCTCCCTCCCACCGCTTCGCAAACCCTGCCCAGCATGCGCCGGGGCGCCCATCACGCGGGCGCCCCGGCGTTTTACGTTGTATGCCCGGGGCATCTGCTCCGAGATTGTCTCGATCTGTAACAAATACTCGGTAAAACGGGGTCTAGTTGTTACAGATCGAGACGTTAGTTTTCGGCTGAAATGTTTGTCTAAATCTGTAACAGCTATGGTTCAAAAACCGGTCCAGACGTTACAGATTGAGATGTTTGGCAAAGACGACCGCCGATTGAGCAGCCACCCTCATCTGTAATGAAAAGTCATACATTCCAACTACTACTAGACACCCCCAGGGGGTATGGGTGTATAGTATCGGTAGGTTAACAATTCCAACACCGAACCACAGAAAGGAGAAGCCATGGCTCAAGATAAATTCGATGTGGGTGGCATGACGTGTGCCGCCTGCCAGGCGCACGTGGACCGTGCCGTGAGCAAACTCGACGGCGTCGAGAGCGTCGCGGTCAATCTGCTCGCCGGTTCCATGATGGTCGACTACGACCCCGCGCAGGTCTCCCCCGACGATATCTGCACCGCTGTCGACCGCGCGGGCTACTCGGCCTCGCCCATCAGCACGGGCACCGACGCTGTCCAAAGCGGAAGTGCGCAAGCCAGGTCCGGCGCCGCCCATATGGAGTCACCGACCAAAAAGTTGGAGGCCGCCGCCTCTGCCATGCGCACCCGCCTCATCGTCTCGATCGTATTCCTCATCCCACTGTTCTACATAGGCATGGGGCACATGCTCGGCTGGCCGCTGCCCGGCATCTTCACCGACCACACCCACAGCATGACGCTCGCGCTCACCGAGCTCGTCCTGCTCATTCCCATCGTCTACGTCAACGACGCGTACTTTATCAACGGGTTTAAATCGCTCGCGCACGGCGCGCCCACCATGGACGCCCTTATTGCCGTGGGCGCCACCGCCTCCATCGCCTGGTCGCTCTACGCCATGTTCATCATGGCCGACCAGCTAGCCGCAGGTCAGGTGCACGAGGCCATGATGACGAGCATGGACAACCTGTATTTTGAGAGCGCTGGCACCATCCTGTCGCTCGTCACCGTGGGCAAATACCTCGAGACGCGCAGCAAGTCCAAGACCGGCGGCGCTATCGAGGCGCTCATCGACTTAGCACCCAAGACCGCGACCGTCGTGGCAGAGGACGGCAGCGAGGCCACCGTCGACGTCGATGCCATTCTGCCCGGCCAGGTGCTGCGTGTGCGCCCCGGCGAGTCCATCCCTGTCGATGGCGTGGTGCTCGAGGGCAGCTCGGCCGTGGACGAGAGCGCGCTCACCGGCGAGTCCATCCCCGTGGAAAAGACCGCCGGCGACACCGTCAACGCCGCCACTGTCAACCGCACCGGCTCGTTTGCCTTCCGTGCCACACGCGTGGGCGCCGACACGTCGCTCGCCAAGATTATCCAGCTCGTCGAGGACGCCAACGCCACCAAGGCGCCCATCGCCCGCATGGCCGACAAGGTCGCCGGCGTGTTCGTGCCCGTGGTATTCGTGATCTCGGCCATGACCTTCGTGGCGTGGATGGCACTGACCGGTAGCGTGAACGAAGCGCTCACCTCCGCCGTCGCTGTGCTGGTGATCAGCTGTCCGTGCGCATTGGGTCTGGCCACGCCCGTCGCTATTATGGTCGGCACCGGCAAGGGCGCCGAGATGGGCATTCTGTTCAAGAGCGCCGAGGCGCTGGAGAATCTGCGCAGCGTGGGCACCGTGGTGCTCGATAAGACGGGAACGGTCACTCGCGGCAAGCCTGCCGTGACCGATATCGTGGTAGCCACGCGCGCCGACGGATCGCCCGCCATGAGCGAAAAGGCGCTACTCAAGCTGGCCGCCGCGCTGGAGCGCTCAAGCGAACACCCGCTGGCCGAGGCGATTATGGCCGAGTGCGAGACGCGAGGGATTGTCGCGCGCGCCGTCGAGGACTTTGCCGCCGTGCCCGGGCGAGGCGTTACGGCGCGCGAGGGGCAAAACGCCATTGCCGCCGGCAATATGCGCCTGATGAACGAGCTGGGCGCGAAGGTGCCCGCGGGTCTTGCCGAACAGTTCGCCGCCGAGGGCAAGACGCCGCTGTTCTTTGCCAAGAACGGCGAGCTCGCCGGCACCATTGCCGTGGCTGACGAGGTCAAGGAAACGAGTGCCGGAGCCATCGCCGCACTGCGCTCGCTTGGCGTCGACGTGCGCATGCTCACCGGCGACAACCGAGTCACCGCCGAAGCAATCGCCCGCCGCGTGGGGCTGAGCAGCGAACAGGTCATCGCCGACGTCCTCCCCGCCGACAAGGAGCACCACGTACGCGAGCTGCAGGATGCGGGCAGCAAGGTCGCCATGGTGGGCGACGGTATCAATGACTCCCCCGCCCTGGCGCGCGCCGACGTGGGCCTTGCTATCGGCACCGGCGCAGACATCGCCAAGGAGGGCGCCGACGTGGTACTCATGCGCAGCGACCTCATGGACGTCGCCCGTGCCATCGAGCTGTCGCGCGCCACAATTCGCAACATCAAGCAGGACCTGTTCTGGGCGCTGTTCTACAACGGCATCGGCATTCCGCTGGCGGCGGGCGTGTTCTTCCCCCTCACCGGTTGGCAGCTCTCGCCGATGTTTGGCGCCGCGGCCATGAGCCTGTCGAGTGTCTGCGTCGTAAGCAATGCGCTGCGCTTAAAATCCTTTAAGCCAAAAGTGGCAAAATAGGCTCACCATTAAGTCCATCTAGAACGGGTTTTCCAGACGCCCGAGATTGACCCGAAAGAGGAGCGACGCGCACTTTGGTACGCGAGCGACGGCTTGAAGGTCAAGGTCGGGTGCCTGGGAAAGCCGACACAACAGGGAGGAATACCCATGCGTTACACAATCAAGACTTCCGGCCTCATGTGCGGCCATTGCGACGCCACCGTCGAGACGGCGTTGCTCAACGTGGCCGGCGTGACCGACGCCGACGCCGATCACGAGACCCAGACCGTCCAGGTGGAGTGCGCCGACACCGTGACCGTCGAGCAGCTCACCGCCGCTGTCGAGGGCGCCGGCGAGAAGTTCCACGCCCTTTCGGTGACCGCCGCATAGCAGTCGCTGCCTACTGAATCCTCAGAAGTTGCGGTGAAATACGGACTGTTGTGCCGCCCTAGGCCTTTAAACGGTCCGTATTTCACCGCAACTGACGGGGACATCCGGAAGATCGACCAGAAACGAGGACCCGACATGATGGCAGACCATAAATCGGTGACCCGCATGCTCAAGACGGCACGCGGCCAGATCGACGGCATCTTGCGGATGGTCGAGGAGGACCGTTACTGCGTCGATATTTCCACGCAGCTCATGGCAACGCAGGCGCTCCTCGCGCGCATTAACGCCGACGTGCTCAAGGCGCATATCGAGGGCTGCGTGACTTCGGCAATCGAATCGGGCGACGAAGACCTCAAAGCCGCCAAGCTCGCCGAAATCGAACGCGTCGTCGACAAGCTCTCCAAGTAATAGGGGCATTGGGGACAGATTTCTTTGCACCGTCTTGGTATTCCGGGGACAGGTATGTTTGCACCACATTGGTGCAGATTAACCTGTCCCCCTTGCTCTAAATCGGGTATAAAGGCGTGCAGCATATCGAACGAAAGGCAATTTGCATGAATGACTTTATGAAGGGTCGCAATGGTGCCGATGAACTCACCATCGTGATGGGTTTTGCCGGCATCGTCATCGCGATGATCGGATCGATAGCCCGCATCCAGTGGCTCAGCTGGATCGCCATCGCCGTAATCGTGATTGGCGTGCTGCGCGGCCTGTCCAAAAATATCGATGCACGTCGCAAGGAGAACGAGGCCTTTGTCGCCGCGACCGCGAACGTCCCTGGCTTGGGCAAGTTCGTCGCCAGCTTGGGCGGCGGCGCTGCTGCGGCTAGCACCTCACGCGCAGCCGGCACCAGTAAGGAAGACTTTGAGCGTGCCAAGCGCACGGCCAAGAAGATGTGGAAGGGTCGCAAAACCACGGCATACCTCAAGTGCCCCAACTGCGGCCAGATGCTCTCCGTCCCCAAGGGCAAAGGCAAGATCCGCGTCACCTGCCCCAAGTGCCACGCCAAGATGGAGACGCGCTCCTAGCCGCCATACCATGGGACAAAATAAAAGCCGAGGCCTCGTGTTGAGACCTCGGTTTTTTCTAATTATGACAAAAGGATTGCCCCCTTGTCGCATCGCCATATCGCGCGCTTACGCCACGCCGTCGCGGGCAAGCTCCTCGGCCAACGCCTCGGCAGGCATGGCCATAATCGTGTCGAGCTCGGCGTCCACCTCGGGAATACGCTTCACCTTGAGTTTGCGCACCAGATCACCACGGCACATCACGTGCATCGGCTCACGCAGTGCGCACAGGTCATCGAGCGGATTCTTGCGCGTCACCAGGATATCGGCGGCCTTGCCGCACTCGATCGTGCCAGTATCGCCGCCCAGCCCCAGCAGCTCGGCATTAACCTGCGTGGCTGTATGCAGTGCGAAGGCGTTGCTCACGCCGACATACTTGGCAAAATAGGCGACCTCGCGCCACATGTCATACTGCGTCACGAACGGGCAGCTTGAGTCCGTGCCAAGGCCCACCTTAACGCCAGCTTCCAGTGCGGCACGGGCGCTCTCGATGATGCCCGAGCACACGATGTCGCCGTTCTTCTTTTGCGTATCGGTAGAATGGGTCTTTTCCGGGTCGAGCAATACAAACGGCAGCGCCGGACTGATAGTGCAGGTCACACTCGGAGCACGCCCCTCGAGCTGCGTGCCCGCGGCGCCACGGTACAGCTCCAAGATTTCGGGTGTCAACAGAGCGCCGTGCTCAATCGTGTCAACGCCGGCCTCAAGCGCGGCCTTCACGCCCTCGGTACTCTCGACATGGGCCATAACCGGAAGGCCCATATCGTGCGCCGCCTTGCATGCCGCCGCGGCAACCTCCACTGGCATACGCAGCACGCCCGGCTCGCCCACCTCGGTCGCATCGAACACGCCGCCCGTCACGAACAGCTTAATGACGTCGGCACCACGCGCATACAGGTCGCGCACCTGTTCGGCTGCCTCGGCGGGACTGTTGGCCACCTGGGCGAACAGTCCCGCACCATGGCCGCCCGGCACCGTGATGCCCGTTCCCGGCGCCACCAGGCGAGGACCCTGATACTTGCCGGCATCGATAGCATCGCGCACGGCCAGATCGGCAAACAGCGGGTCGCCCGCGCCGCGCACCGTGGTCACGCCGCTTGCTAGCTGCTGCTGGGCACTGCCCTTGAGGATGCGGCGGACGATGGTGCGGCCCACGGGATTATCGAGCTTCTTCATCAGCGCGCCCGCATCGCCGGCCGAGACAGGCTTGCCCGAGCCGCACAGGTGCACGTGCATATTGATGAGACCGGGCATGAGATACGCACCACCCAGGCCGATAACCTCGGCACCCGCGGGCGCCTGCGCCACAGCACTCGGCCCCATCCATGTGATGACACCGCGCTCAACGGCCACGGCCATATCGGGTTGCGGCTCCATATGCTCCGAACCATCCAGAATGGTCGCATTGATAAACAACGTAGAACGATCGGCAGACGCCATATCGAGCTCCTCCCTCACGATTAACTTGAACATTTGTCCATTATCACCTAATGCAGCGACCTAAAGTCGAACATATCGGTTAACGGAGGGACGAGAGGATGTGGGGGACGGAATACGTTGCAGTCCCACCCCAGCGAAACCAGGGAAATGTCTCAATCTGTAACAGGTACTGGGTTATTGGGCCCCCTGATGTTACAGATCGAGACAAAACCTCTCAGCGCCCATACCACTGACGTCTCCACTCCTCAGCCAAATCGGGCCGTCGCGGAATACCCGCTAACCTCATCTTCTCAACCAGCTTCCCCGGATTCTTGAGCTCATCAAACGTAAACCGAAGCACCTTGTGCCCGAGCATTGTCAGATGAGATTCCCGCTGACGCTCTGCCACGAATGGGTCTACCGACTCCCGGCCCCCGCCGCTCTGCAGGGTGTACTTCCCCTTTCCGTCGAGCTCGCCGATGACACACGTCCCGTCCTCGAGCTGCCAAAAATAGTCGACGCGAAATACCTGGCTCGGATCGAGCGGGTCGCGAAACTCAACCTGCAGCTCCGGAACTGGAAAGCCGTACGCAATAAAGAACGCTCGGAACCGAGACTCGCCGCCGTTTTCGGACAGCCCGTCCGCATACGACGCAATCACCTGTGCCCTGCGATACCCTCGCCTGCCCTCGCAATCGGCGCGGAGGCGCTCGCACAAATCCCAACGTGATACGCCTTTCGCCCGCAGTGCAGAATCGGCAATCGCCAACCCGTAGGAGAACGGCGCACGCAGTAAGCAATCCTCCACCGTGCGCCAAAACGACGTCACCCGCACGCCATCAACACGCTCGAGCGCGCCCGCCATCTGCGGACGCAACAACCTGCACCCGCTGCTCAACGTCACCGAACAACCCGTCTTAACAAGAAAGCGCGGCCCGAGCAGATCATTCGGCACCTCCAAACCCCACAAAAGCGCCGCGTCATAGCCCCAAAACGCCCAATCGGGATGAAATTCCGCAAGCCCTTTGATAGTCCTCAGCGCTCGCTCCGCCGACGTCAATGCATCCCAATCATGCTGAAAACAGAACAGGTACGGCTCGGGCTCCGCGATATCGTCGGTTCCAACATGGCGTCGCAGCCACATGAGCTCGGTATTGTCATGCGTTGCGAACAGCGCACCTTGCTTGGCCGTCTCCGTGAGCCGCGCGAGCATCCTGTTCCGCGCCAACGTGTTGCGAGTCGTATGTTTGTGTTTGAGAACGGTATTAGACACTTCCATCACCACCACGTCAGACAAGTGGACCTTCGTCACCGTTACCTCCGCTGACAAATGTCTTGATCTGTAACAGAAAGACAGTCTTTGAGCCTCTAGTTGTTACAGAACAAGATCTTTCGGCACCGCGTCCAGCCTTTGTCTCAATCTGTAACAGCTAGGTCGACTTTTAGCCCGTAGATGTTACAGATTGAGACATTCCCCCAGCCCGTTGCCGAACATCTCAATCTGTAACAGTTACGGGCCTAAACAGCCGCCAAACGTTACAGATTGAGACAAAGTCAGGGCAGCAGGGCGACACCAGCCACATCCCCTACTCCCACTCCTGCTCGTAGATGTTAAGCGACTTCACGTACCGCCCCTGGGCACCCATGATGTCGCGGACCAGGCGCAAGAAGAAGCTGATGCATGAGGTGTCGAAGCCATCTTCCAGGTCTTCTGGATGAACGGCGCCAGGCCCGTCGACCGCCGTGTCACTCAGGCGTGCGATGTCATACAGATAGAGTTGTCCCGCCGTCAGCCAGACATCGTCGACGCAGGCGAGGCGCACCGCGATCGCTCCGTCGCTCCAATGCTCCTTTTGCACGATATGCGGGTCGTAGACATCAAAGCGACAGTCGGTGCGCGTGTCCTTCAGCGCGACCATACCAGTCGCAGGATCCTTGTCCAAAATGCCAAAGCGCGAGAAATACTGCGTGTCGCGTACCTGCTCGAGCCGCTTGAGCGAGGCAGGCGAAAGCGATGTCGGCGGCTCTTCAACATACAGCTCGAGCAGCGTCTTGCCATGGCGATAGGGGCGCTCGAAGAGCAGCCAATCGGTAAATGCCATGTTGTAGGCCATGATTTCGTTTTGCGACGGCTCGGTGCAATAGCTGAGCCACGGGTCGACAATGATCTCGAACTGTTCGCGCGCCGGCTCCAAAAACTGGAACTTCCGCAGCATCCAAAAATGGGCCATGTCGGCAATATCGTTGCCGACGGCTTCGGCTAGCTGCGCTCGGTCTAAAGCGTGGTCAGTCATGGCATCCTCCTCAAACTGATAGACCTCAATTTGAGCTTACGAGGAGGGTGGTCGGCCACGACCAGCGCGGGCAAAATAGGCCTCCGGCTGCAAACCAGATGCTGACCAAGCACTTGACGAAAAGCTTGACCGAAAATGCGCACCGCAACAAAACCGCAGGTAAACATAGACGGCAAACCCGTCCTTTTGAGCCAAGCGCCCCCGGCCATCACAGAAACAGCAGAGCGCCACAGCTCAAGAAGACGCCGAATGGACACTCGCGCGTCGACAAACGGGCAAATCGCTCACAAAGAGTGTCCCCAACGACTAGACAAAAAATGACTAGTCATTGGGGACGTTCTTAAATAACTACTTTACAGCTCCAGCGCATCGGCGACTTCGGCCGCGCAGGCCAGGGCATCGGCCATAGCGTCCACCACGAGCGAGCTGCCGTAGCGAGCATCACCCGCCACATACACCGGCGCGGCATCCGCGGCGACGCCGTCGACACGGGCCGCAAGGTGCGAGCCCTCGGCGGCCATCACCGGCAGCGGACGACCAGCGGTGGCAACAGGCACGCCAACGGCGTCGAACACGCCATGCTCGGGACCCGTAAAGCCGCAGGCGATGAGCACCAGCTGGGCCGGCACCTCGTGCTCGGAGCCCGCGATGCGCTCGGGCTTGCCAGCCGACCAATCCAGATCGACCACGCGCAGGCCCGCGGCCGCGCCCTTCTTGTCCAACAGTACCTCGAGCGTATCCACGCCCCAGGCACGCATCTCGCCGCCCATGGCAGCGATGGCCTCCTGCTGGCCGTAATCGGTCTTCTTCACGTTAGGCCACTGCGGCCAGGGGTTGCTCGCCGCGCGCGCATCAGGCGCCGCCGGCAAGAACTCAAACTGGCGCACGCTGCGCGCACCCTGACGTACCGCGGTGCCCACGCAATCGTTACCGGTATCGCCGCCGCCAATGACCACAACGTCCAGGCCGCGCGCGTTCACCGCGGGCTCGCCGCCATCGAGCACCGAGACGGTCGAAGCCGTCAGGTAGTCCACGGCATACACCACGCCCGGGGCATCCACATTCGTAGCCGAAAGACCGCGGGGTGCACGAGCGCCGGCAGCCACCACAACGGCGTCAAAGCCATTGAGCTTGGCCGCTACCGCAGGGTTCGTAACGTCAGCGCCCAGCTCAAAGACAATACCCAGCTCGCGCATGAGCGCCACGCGGCGCTCGACCACAGACTTCTCGAGCTTCATGTTGGGAATGCCGTACATGAGCAGGCCGCCCGGACGGTCGTCACGCTCAAACACCGTCACGCGGGCGCCGCGACGCGCGAGCTCCCATGCTGCCACCAGACCAGCAGGACCGGAGCCCACCACGGCGACCGTGGGTGCGCCCTCCCCCGCCGGCTCAAAGCGACGCGGACCGCCATTTGCCCACTCATGGTCGCTGATCGCACGCTCGTTGTCATGAATCGTCGTGGGCTGGCCGTCGACCGAACCCAGGTTGCACGCGGCCTCGCACAGCGCCGGGCACACGCGGCTCGTAAACTCGGGCATGGGCGAGGTGAGCGACAGGCGCTCGGCAGCCTCGTCCCAGCGGCCGCGGTACACCAGCTCATTCCACTCGGGAATCAGGTTGTGCAGCGGGCAGCCACTCGGACGCGCCTTGCCAAAGCTCGCGCCCATCTGACAAAACGCCACGCCGCACATCATGCAGCGGCTCGCCTGGGCACGGCGCGCATCGTCATCGAGCTCCACGTACAGCGGATCAAAATCATGGCTGCGCTCCTCCACGGGGCGAAGCTCGTGGGTCACGCGATCGATATCAAGAAAAGCACCGGGCTTACCCATGGCACTTACGCCTCCTTCTTGGTCGAAGCAACAGAGCCGACAGCGCCGCCCGCGGCATCGAAGCGAGCGACATCCGCGGCACTCGCGCGACCGGTCACAATGTCAAACGCCAGCTCCTCTGCCTGCGCATGCGTCTTGCCGGCAGCCTCGGCGGCGGCGACAATCGCCAGCACGCGCTCGTACTCGGTTGGAATGACCTTCACAAAGTGCTTGCTCATCGTCTCAAAGCTGTAGAGCAGCTTAATGCCGCGCGGGCTCTGTGTCGCGTCCACGTGCTCCTGGATGAGCTCGCGAATCTGCGTCAGTTCGTCGGCCGTCGGGGCCTTGAGCTCCACGCTCTCGTGGTTCACACGGGCATCGAGCGTACCGTACTGGTCAAAGACATAGGCCACGCCACCCGTCATGCCGGCGGCGAAGTTCTGCCCGACCTCGCCCAGGATGAGCGCCAGACCGCCCGTCATGTACTCGCAGCCATGGTTGCCGCAGCCCTCGACCACCACGGTGGCGCCGGAGTTGCGCACGCCAAAGCGCTGGCCTGCCAGGCCGTTAATGAAGCCGCGGCCGCTCGTGGCGCCAAAGAACGCAACGTTGCCCACGATGATGTTCTCGTCGAACTTGTAGGTCGCATGCGGGTTAGGGCGCACCGACGCCTCGCCGCCCGAAAGGCCCTTGCCAAAGTAGTCGTTGGCGTCACCGCACACGTTGAGCGTAATGCCGCGCGGCAGGAAGGCGCCAAAGCTCTGACCGGCCGAACCATCGCAATCGATGGTGATGGAGCCGGCGGGCAAGCCCTCGGGATGCGCCTTGGTCACCGCGTTACCCAGGATGGTGCCCACGCAACGGTTGACGTTGGCGATATCGGCGCGGAAGCGAATCGGACGCAGGTGCGCACGGGCATCGGCCGTATAGGGCACAAACAACGTGGAGTCGAGCGTCTTGTCGAGCTCGCTGTCCGCGGCCATCTGCGGCAGGAAGTGACGGCCGTCGGCACCCGGGATATGGGCACCAAACTCACAGGTCGCACTCGCCAGCACGGGCGACAGATCGAGCAGGTTGGCCTTGCGGTTGCCCGGGACCTCGATCTGGCGCAAGCACTCGGGATGGCCGACCATCTCATCGATGGTGCGGAAGCCCAGGCTCGCCATGACCTCGCGCAGCTGCTCGGCAACAAAGAGCATAAAGTGCTCGACGTGCTCTGGCTTGCCGCGGAAGCCGCGACGCAGGCGGCAGTTTTGCGTAGCGATGCCGGCCGGGCAGGTATCCTGCTGGCAGTCGCGCTGCATGAGGCAGCCCATGGAGATGAGCGGCATGGTCGCAAAGCCAAACTCCTCGGCACCCAGCAGGCAGGCGACGGCGACGTCGGTGCCGTCCATGAGCTTGCCATCGGCCTCGAGCACCACGCGTGAGCGCAAACCGTTTTGCAGCAGCGTCTGCTGGGCCTCGGCAAGGCCAAGCTCCAGCGGCAGACCCGCGTGCCAGATAGAGTCGCGCGCAGCGGCACCCGAGCCGCCATTGTGGCCGCTGATCAAAATCTTGTCGGCAGCGCCCTTGGCCACGCCGGTGGCGATGGTGCCGACGCCGGCCTCGCTGACCAGCTTGACCGACACGCGCGCGCCGGGGTTGGCGTTCTTAAGATCGAAGATAAGCTCCGCCAGGTCCTCGATGGAGTAGATGTCGTGGTGCGGCGGAGGCGAAATCAGGCCGATGCCGGGCGTGGACTGACGGACCTCGGCAATCCAGGGGTAGACCTTCTTGCCGGGCAGGTGACCGCCCTCACCGGGCTTGGCGCCCTGGGCCATCTTGATCTGAATCTCGAAGGCGCTGCACAGGCTGTCTCTTATACACA
>ENA-OYZZ01000140-OYZZ01000140.1-human-gut-metagenome-genome-assembly--contig:-NODE-140-length-34765-cov-6.110112_pt1 | contig 34765 bp, 25 predicted proteins | sample MGYA00244199_ERZ653482 | MGnify/ENA primary metagenome ERZ653482 (study PRJEB26926, sample SAMN06165036) | human gut metagenome | biome: ENVO:00009003; feature: ENVO:2100002; material: ENVO:00002003...
GCTCGGAGATGTGTATAAGAGACAGCCTCGGAAGAGTCGATGCACAGGACATCGGCACCGGCCTCGATGAGCAGCGGCACGCGCTCGGCATAGTCGCGGGTGTTGATACCGGCACCGACCATGTAGCGCTTGTCGCCGTCGAGCAGCTCGTTGGGGTTGGTCTTGTGGCTGTCGTAGTCCTTGCGAAAGACGATGCCCATGAGGTGATCGTAGTCGTCGACGATGGGCAGGGCGTTGAGCTTATTGTCCCAGATGACGTCGTTGGCAACCTTGAGGCTGATGTTCTTGTCGCCCACGATGAGCTGCTCACGCGGGGTCATGAACTCGGAGACCTTCGTCTGGTGGTCATCGCGACTGGGGCGATAGTCACGGCTGGTGACGATGCCCAGGAGCTTACCCTTGGGAGTGCCGTCGTCGGTAACCGGCATGGTGGAGTGACCGGTCTTCTCCTTGAGCTCAATGACCTGCTCCATGGTCATGTCGGGGGTCAGCGTGGAATCGGACTGAACGAAACCGGCCTTGTGATCCTTGACGGCCTTGACCATAGCGGCCTCGGACTCGGCGCTCTGGGAACCGTAAATGAAGGACAGGCCACCCTCGGTAGCGAGCGCGACACCCATATCGACGCCCGAGACGGACTGCATGATGGCGGAAACCATGGGGATGTTCAGGGTGATTGCCGGCTTCTCACCGCGCTTAAAGCGGGTTAGCGGCGTCTTAAGAGAGACGTTGTTGGGGATGCACTGCGAGGACGAGTAACCAGGGACCAGCAGATACTCCGAAAACGTGTGGGACTCACCGGGAAAGAACGTAGCCATGTTTCTCCTTTTTCCATGCGACCGGTCGGCTGCAGGCCTCGTAGGACCCAGCCCAACCTTGGGCGCCCAATACTGGGGAAGTATCTTAACGCACTTTGACTGCTACAATGCATGATTTAAGAAGAGCACACGAGGGTTTGACGCATGCTTTGCGTTTGCCCAGCAAACACTTTAGCGGGGAGACGTGGAGCGTATGAAGTACAAGACGACGGCAAAGTTGGTCATTCAAGCGTGCGACAAGGATTTGCCGGGCGTGTTCGGCCACGGCTGCGTCTTGCTGCTGCAGGGTATTGCCCGCGAGCACTCGCTCAACCGCGCCGCCAAGAGCATGGGCATGGCGTATTCCAAGGCCTGGCGCATCGTGAACGAGGCCGAAGGTCAGCTGGGCTGCAAGCTCATCGAGCGCGACGGCGCCCGCGGATCCACCCTCACCCCCGCCGGAGAGCGAGCCATAGCGGTCTACGAAGAGCTGCAGGCCGACATCAACAACGTCATTGCCACCAAAGCCGACGCCCTCATCGCCAGCATCAAAGAGTAGCTAATTTACGGAGGGCATTGTCTAGGGTGGCGGCCACGATCAAGGGGTCATCGCTTCCGGCGAAGAGACGGATGGTGCTCCCCTGCCTGCCGCGTGGAGCCGAAAGGCGCGTCGTTGCGCCGCCGGCGGGCGATGTGCGAAACTCCCCGGGCAAAGCATCGAACAGCTTGCCCGCGCTACGCTCGATAAGGTCAAATTCAACTGCCGGGCCAAAGCCGTGCTCAAGGATTCCCGTTGCAGCCGCATGGTCGGGATGCGAGCTCAGCCCGGGATAGCGCACGTTGCGCACCATCTCATTGGCGGCCAGATACTCGGCCAGCGCACGTGCGCGGTCGAAATGTGCCTGCATGCGGACATCGAGCGAGCCCAGCCCGCGCTCCAGCACACCGGCCTCGTCAGCAGGCATATCAAGCTTGGCCAAGCCACAGCCCTCGAGCAGCGCATGCGCGCACTCGGCAGCAGCATCCACACGATGGCGCTTGAGCTGCGAGCGTGCGACCGATACGGCAACGAGCTTGCGAGGAGCCTTACCGGCGCACACACGGTCGAGTGCTTCAAGCGACAGGACGGCACCCAAACGCAGCGGATCGCACCCAAAGAGGCCAGCCACGGTGTTATCCACTACGAGCAGCGCATGAGCCTCACGCGCTGCGCGGCCTAACGCACGAAGATCGGGAACGAGCAGACCAAACCCGCCGATAGAGTTGACGAACCACCACAGGTGCGGCCCCTCGGCATCAAACGAAGCATCAAAGCCCTCGGACGCAGCAGCAAACGCGGCAGCCGACGGCTCCCCCACCATAGCCACGTCGCAGGCATCAAAGCCGTGCGCAAACGCATCGGCAAAGTCGTCCGCAAAGGCAACCAGACGATCACCGGGACGCACAATCCCCAACAGAGACAGCGCCGCCGGCACATGCGGGGCCGCAACAAGACGCGCCTCACGCGAGCCGGCCCTCAAAGCCCAAGCCTCTTCTAGCTGCTGTACATCCACAAGGCACCGTCCCTTCATAAACAAAAACCCACGATGCGGGTGTTCCCCGCATCGTGGGCAACGGCTGCAGTATAGCGCCGATATGCGACAAATCGCCTAGATGTTGAGCGTGTGATAGTTCACGCTCGCACCCGGAGCGTCAATGGTCACGCCATAGGCCTCGGGATAGATGCGCGTCGAGAATACGAGCGAGCCATCGTTCACAAACACCTCGACCGACGAGGCATCGCCGACAATGCGAACGTTACGAACCTCGTCGACGGGCTCCCAGCGCACGGTACGCCCGCAGCCGGCAGAAGCGCGACTCTCATCGGTAAATCGCATCTCAAAGCGCGAAGGCAGCTCGCCCTCGGCAGGCACAAACGCAAGCTTCAGCTCGCCATCAACGGTCGCAGCAAACGTGCCGTCGACACCGTCAACAACAACGTCAAAGCAGGTATCGCCAGCAACCTCCAACGAGTCCTCCCCCACACGCACCGAGGCATAATGGCGCTCGATCTCGCGCGCCGGCTGCTGCAGCACAATGCCATCCGGACCGGCAACAAGCTCACGCGGCACCGTCATGCAGTGCTGCCAGCCGCACGCCACGGTGGGGTCGTTGCCATAAACAGGCTCATCCGGCATGCCCATCCACCCAATCAAGATATGGCGACCGTCCTGGGCCGTAAACTCCTGCGGCGCATAGAAGTCAAAACCGGCGTCCCACAGGCGGAACTCGCCCAGATCATAAGCGTCCTTGCCACCCGTAATGTCACCCGTAACGGGCATGTAGCCCGCTGCATACACATTGCCGCGTTCCCAGCGACCGCCCTCGAGCCCCTGGGGAGAGAAGGACAGGAACTTCGCCGGTACGCAGCCATCCGCCTCGAGCTCAAGGTATCCCGGGCACTCCCACATAAAGCCAAAACGCTCGGGCGTAGACACGCGGCTCTCGAGCTCCCAGTTCAGCATGTCCGCCGAACCATACACTAGAATCTCGCCCACATCGCGCCCGGCACCCTCGCCATGCATAGCGCAAAAACGGCTCTCGATATGCGGCCCATCCACGCGACGACGCGCGCCCAACACCATGTGATAACGCCCGTCCGCGTCACGCCACACCTTGGGGTCGCGCACGTGGCAGGTCAAATCCTCGGGATAATCCTCGGAAGCCAGCACCACGCGCTTTTGGCTAAACGTCTGTCCATCGGCGCTCTCGACATACACGGTATCGGCGCGACGGCCGGTGTTGACATAGTCATAAACGCCGTCCGCATCGGGGAGCTTAACGTTGCCGGTATAGAGCACGCGAATGCGACCGTCCTCGACCAATGCCGAGCCCGAGTACACGCCATGGCAGTCGAACGGCTCATCGGGAAGCAGTGGCGCGCCAACATACTCCCAGTTCATAAGGTCGCGGCTCGTGGCATGACCCCACATCTTGACGCCGCCGTTCACATCAAACGGAGCATACTGGAAGTATGCGTGAAACACGCCGGCGGCCTGGCAAAGACCGTTGGGGTCGTTGAGCCAGCCCGCCGGCGGCATAATATGAAAATGCTGAGCATAGAGCCCGTGGCCACGCTCGGCGGCCGCTGCATCCATATTGGCAACGAGCTTGGCAAGATCGCGCTGAAGTGCGTTAGACATGTCGGTATCCAATCGAATTAAATCAACGAACGCTCAAATCAAGAGTTCCAGATAAAGAAAACGCCCACAGGATGGAGCCTGCGGGCGTTTTGTTTACGCGAATCCTACGCCTGCTCGGAAGCCTTGGGCTCGTCCTTGTACAGGACAAACGAGACGGCAAAGGAAACCAACGCGGCGACCGCAAACATGATCGCGTACTGCACGGGCTGGGCCAGGCACAGCAGGATACCGAAGATACCGGTAACACCCGTGCCGGAGGCAGCCAGCGAGGTGAGCGCACAAACCAGGGCACCGCAACCGCCGCCGATGCAGCCGGCGATGAAAGGCTTAAAGAAGCGAAGGTTCACACCGAAGATGGCAGGCTCGGTAATGCCCATGAAGGCGGACAGGGCCGAAGGAAGCGCCAGACCCTTGATCTTGGCATCGCGGGTCTTAAAGGCAACGGCGAGCGCGGCGCCACCCTGGGCGATGTTGGCGGCACTGGCGATGGGCAGCCAATAGGTCACACCGTACTGGGCGAGCTGGCCCAGGTCGATGGCGGTGTACATCTGGTGGATACCGGTAACGACCGTGGGGGCATAGAACAGGCCAACGATAAAGGAACCGATGCCGAAGGGCAGGGTGAGCAGGGCCTGGATCAGACCGAGAATGGCGTTCTCGGCCCAGACAAAGATGGGGCCGACGGCAACAAGGGTCACGAGCACGGTCACGAACACCGAGACGAGCGGGGTCACAAAGAGGTCGAACATCTCGGGAACGATCTTGTGCAGGCGCTTCTCGAGGAAGGCCAGAATAGCGCAGGCGATGACGATGGGGATAACGTGGCCTTGATAACCGACCCACTCAAAGCTGTATACGCCAGGGATGACGGTGACCATGGTCTGCACGCCCTCAGAGGCAACCGTGTAGGCGCTTTGCAGCGAGGAGTTGATGAACGCACCGCCGACGACGGCGCCCAGGTACGGGTTGGCGCCAAAGGCCTTAGCGGCGGAGTAACCGATCAGGATCTGCAGAATACCAAAGGACGTGCCCGAGACCAGGTCGGCAATCTTGTAGATAAAGTTATTGGTGTCGAGAGCGATAAAGCCGTTGGAGGCCATAAAGTTGAGGGCGCTCATAATGCCCAGCAGCAGGCCCGAAGCCACGATGGCGGGGATGATGGGAACAAAGACGTCGCCGAGCACCTTAATGGCACGCATAAAGATGTTCTGCTGCTGAGCCGCGGCCTCCTTTACCTCGGCCTTGGTGGCAGCCTCGACGCCGCTGAGCGCGATGAACTCTTCGTAGACCTTGTTGACGGTGCCAGTGCCAAAAATAATCTGGAGCTGGCCCTGGGCCTCAAAGACGCCCTTGGCGCCATCGACATTCTCGATGGCCTCCTTGTTAACCTTGGAATTATCGGCAATCACCAGGCGTAGACGCGTGGCGCAGTGTGCGGCCGAAACAACGTTGTCGGCGCCACCGACGTTGTCGAGCACCTCTTGGGCTGATTTGCGGTAGTCCATAACTTCCCTTTCCTCCAACGGGCGCATGTGCACCCGGCCATCTTTGACACATACACTGTAATCGTTTTCAGTTTAATATGACTGTAATCGTTTTCATAGTAGGGTGAACGGTAGGAAAAAGCCGGCGAAAGGTAGTTTTGAAGCAAAAACAGGGGTCTCAGAGGCAGGCAGACGTGCCCAAGGCCTAGACATTCATGAGCTGATGTCCAAGTTTGAGCGTCCGCAGGCCGCTCTCCCCCTCCTCGCCATCGAGCGCGTTGAGCAACATATTGGTCGCCTCGACGCCGCTGGTCAGGTAGCCGTAATGCACGGTGGGAATGCCGCCCGTCAGCGCGCGCAAAAACGCGTTGTCGCCAAAACCGCTCACGCGACGCACGCCCTCGCCCATGCCGCGCACCTCGTCAAGAGCGCGCAGGGCGCCGGCCGCCATAGTGTCGGTCGCGCACGCGATAAACGAAACATCGGGGGCATCGGCAAGCAGCTCGCGCGCAGCGTGATAGCCCGAGTCGAGCGTAAACGAGCCCAGGCGAATCAAGGCGGCATCGAGCGGGTTACCCGCGGCGCGCAAGCCGGCCTCAAAACCGCGACGGCGGTCATAACCGGCCGCGCGGTCCTCTTCGGTAACTCCGATGTAGGCGATCTTGCCATCCACCCGACCCGCAAGCGCACGGCCGAGCTCAAAGGCAGTCTCGTAATCGTCGTGATAGACGCACGCCGCGCCCTCGACATGTTGGCCGATCAACACAATGGGCACACGGCACGACTCAATCGCGCGACGGTGCTCGTCGGTGATCATAGTTGCCACCAGAACAATGCCGTCAACCGGGTGGTTTTGGAATAAATCGAGGTATTCGAGCTCACGATCGGCCGCGTTGTCGGTGTTGGCAAGCAGCATCTGGTAGCCACGGCGACCGAGCACCTGACCAATGCCGGCGGTAATGCGGCTCACGGATTCCGAGTTGATCTTAGGTACGATGACGCCGATGAGCTTGGTGGAACCGGTGCGCAGCGCGCGAGCCTGGCTGGATCGCACGTATCCGGTCAGCTCGATTGCCTGCTTAATGCGCTCGGCCTTGTCCGCCGAGATATATCCACCGTTGAGGTAGCGCGAGACGGCGGCGCTCGAAACGCCGGCCAGCTCGGCCACATCTTTCATCTTAACCACGAGCACCCCTGTCATTGAAATCGCTTTCACCATAATACCCGCGAACGCGCTCAATGAATCAACTCGCCCATCCAGGTCGAGCAAACGTCAGCGAGCGGGCAGCTGCCGTGGCGAGGTGCCGCGAAAGAGGAGCGAAGCGTACTTTATGTACGCAAGCGACGGTTTGAGCGGCAGATCGCCCGGCAGATGCCCGCGCAGCGTCGAGCGGTCCGGCGTTTATTAAAACGCCGGAACAAAGTTAGCCGTGGTACTCGCCGTTGTACTGGATGAGCGTCAGGTCCTCCACGCCATCGAGCGCGCGAATGGCGTCCGCATAGGGCATGTCAACGCCGTCCGAGAACACCTCCACGGCCATCTCAACCTTGTCACCGCGCATGGTCTTGGACTTCACCGTAAACTTGGTGCGCCCAAATGCACGCACGATATCGTCGCCGGCGGTCTGGCCCGTGTAGTGGATGACCATCATGTACACGCGCGCCTTGTCCTGGTGGCTCGCAAAGCCGGCAATCATCACTACAATCACCACTGCCGTAAGCCCCACGAGCGCGTACATGCCGGCGCCTGCCGTAATGCCTGTGGTAATGGCCCAAAAAAGATACAGCAGGTCGAGCGGGTCCTTGACCGCCGTACGATAGCGGACGATTGACAGAGCACCGACCATACCGAGCGAGATGACCACGTTGGTCGAAATCGCGAGCGTGACCATGCAGGTAAGCACGCACATGCCCACGAGTGTCACGGCAAAGCTGCGCGAATATAGCACGCCGGTAAAAAAGCGCTTGTACACGTAATAGATCAGGATGCCCATGGCGAGCGCCACGAGCAGCGAAAGGCCAATCTTGGCAGGGTCGACCTGGCCAAACGCCTCCAAGACGGAGTTCTTAAAAAAGTCCCTGGTGCTCATGGTCTAAATATCCCCTCGGTTCTCAAAATCCGATTCCCAGTAATTTAATCCGCGCAGGTAGGCGGTCTTTTCGTAACACAGGCAGTACTTGGAGACCGCAGTAAGCTCGGCCGCTCCCGGCGGCACCATATCACGCACCAGCTGCGGGCAAAACTCCGTAAACTTGACCTCCATCACCAGCTTGCCGGGCTCCAGGACCGGCAGCGCGGGCAGCATCGCGTCAAAGATATCGAAGCTTCCCACCGCGGCACGCACGTTCATGTCAAACGTAATGCGCACAGTACCCTCATCCATCACCCACGGCTCGCGCTCGTAGTCCACGATGGTCCGCGGGCGCATCATGTTGCAGATGCACTCGATGTAGAACTCGCGGCAGAGCGGATAGGGGCTCCTCAGCAAAAAGCCGTAGTCGCCGGCCAGAATCTGCTCAAACTCGCCGCGCGTGAGCGGCGCGTCCTCCTTGTAGATCCAGCTGCCGTACTTCTTTTTGCGCTCGAGCTTAATCACCTTGTCGCTGCCGTTATAGATGCGCACGCGATACTTTTTGCGCATGAGAATGCCGGCGTCTTTTTCCTCGTAGGCCGAGTTGCAGTAGTCGTCAAAATACAGGCTGCGAATAGTGTAACCGCCCGCCCGCGCATGCTTGTCCAGCTTAAACACCGGCGCCATGCGACAGGCAAGCGCGGCATGCTCGCCCTCGTTAATGAGATATTTGAGCTCGTGGCGGTAACGCTCCTGCGTGGCACGCACAGGCGGGGCCGCCAAGCGCTCAAGCAACGCGCTAGCCCTCCTCATACGTATCCTCCACGACCTTACCGCCGTCTTGCACGTAAAAACACTTCATGCCGTAGTGCTTGCCGTCGTCGGTCACATAGTAGTCAAACGCATCTTGCGTATAACCGTCGGAGTTGGTGGCACGCACGCGCACAAAATACTGGCCGGCATCGGGCGCATCGCAGGTCACCTCGGGAAGCAGCACGTCCTCGGCCTTAAAGACCACGTCGCTTATGGCATAGTCACGCGCAAGCTCTACGGTGTAGCGAATGTCGCGCGCCTCAAAGTCGTAGGACGCATCCCAGTTAATACGCAGCTTACCGTTATCGATCTGCGGCACGCCGATGTAGAACGGCATGGGCTTTTTAAAACTCTCGCGAAAGCTCTTGTAGTTCTCCTCGATCTCGGAGGGAATCGCCGCGGCGATCTGCTCGTATTGGTCCTTGGTCACGGGCAGGTTATCGATATCGGGGGCGGCAAAGACGAGCGATTCAGTCACCTCGCGATAATGCTTGATCATCTTGCTCAGGCGTGCCTCGGTCATATACGAGCGCAGGTCCTTGACGGCGCGGTCGAGCTCGCTGCGGAACGATTTGCTGCGCAGCGCACGATTGAACAGTACGTTGCCCCAGTAGTTGCTTGCGCCGCGCTCCCAGCTCGCGTAGTCCGAAAACCCGGTAAGAGAAAGCTCCAACTTACGCAGCATGCCGTCGTTATCCCAATCTAAAAAATACCAGGTATTTGAGTTGAGAGGGCTGTACAGATAGCAGTTACGGTTCTGCGTATCGCAGTTGCCCGTCAGGATCTGAAACGCCAGCCAATAGACCAGATTCTCGGTATCAAAGTAGGTGTCGAGCACGTCATCGATCTTTTGCGATTCGTCGTTGAGCGCATCGAGCATCTCGATGAGCTTGGTGTGGTCCGAATCGCCCTTAATCTCGAGCATGCCCTCAAAGTTTGCCTGGTTGTAGTCGGGATCATCGGCAAGCTTAATGGTGTCCTCGTAGCGATGGAAATCAAAGTTGTTCACCTTGTACAGGTGCCCGCTCTTATCCAGGCCATGTGCCTTAAGCGACGTCTTGTTGAGCTGCTCCACCTGCGTAAACAGGCCGTAGTCCTCAAAGGTGTCGTTGGTCTTTTCGGTCTGGTCACACACCCACAGATGCACAAACTGCGTGCGCAGGCCCATCATCTGGGGAATCCCACGGATAAGGTCGTAGGCCATCTTGTTGCGAAAACGCATACCCTCGCCCATGTGCTTGTTGAGCGCAATCGCGCGCTGTTGGCGCCAGGTACCCTTACCCTTTTTGAGCTCCACCTTGTAATTCTTTTGCGAGTTCATGCTCGATGTCTGACCTCGCACCTGCACGGTGGCATTGGGTGCTTCCTCGCCATAGCCAACCTCGCCGGCCACCGGGCCGTCTTCGTCGCCCGGCTGCAGCAGGCCCATAACCTGATAGCGCGTCACGCCCATGTCGGCATAGTCATACACCGAGTACGTGTTGATCTCGGCCCAGCTGTGGTCGGTGTTCTCGGAGCTGTTGCCGCGTGAGACCGTCAGGTACATGGTCACAATACCCGAGTCGTCGTAGACCTTGTAGAGCTCGTCCTTGTCGCGCAGGTGTTTGGCCTCATTCGAGGCCTCGGCCTTTTTAATCTTGTCCTGCTTTTTGACCTTTTTGGTCGAGGAGTCTTCCTGCACCGAGCAGCCCGAAAGCAACAGCGCACCGGCAGCCGCCTCAAACAGGCGACGGCGGGACATCATCCTATCGGTCATCAGAACCTCCCCAATGGTTGCGATACACACGGACCACCGTACGCTCAAACCAACCATGCGGTTCACCCTTATGGCGGCCTTCCTCATAGCGCTGCTCGACACGATCGAGCAAGCGGCCCAGCTGTGTAAAGCGACCCGTCTTGTCGGTCGCCACAATGGGCTGCTGGCTCAGGATACGATACGGCAAGTTGGCGGTATAGGTATCGAGTCGCAGCAGCGCCACGATAAAAAACACCGCCGCACCCAACAAAAAGCCAAAGCCGTAAAACTGCTGCGGCAAAAGCAACGACACGGCAGTCGCCAGCCCAGCCACACCGGCAAACAGACCCGAAGCCAGCACGGCCCCCTTATAGTCGGTAAAGAACAGCAAGATAAGCATCACCGTATTGCCCACGGCATACAGGCCATAGCCCACGCACAGCGTACGAAAATAACCGTGCATCAGGTTGTTAAAGCCCAACGGCAGGGCCGACAGCACCGTGGTCTCGAGCGAAATGACCGCAGCAGTCACAAACAGCTGCTTGAGCGCACAAAAGCGCAGTTCTCGATTGAGCGTGGCAAGCATCTCCTCCTCGGCCACCACAATGTCGCCCACCACGCCGCCGTCGTTGAACAGGCTGTAGTAGTCGCGGTAGCGCGGATAGAAATTGACCTCGACCGACACCACAAAGTTGACGGTCGTGACCAGGATCGTCAAAAACGCGATGAGCGCCGGCACATCGTGGTAGGGCGCGCCATAAAACAAGCCCTTGACCTGCACGCCAATGGGGCCGGCCCAAATGATCACCAGGTGCGCAAAGAGCCCCAGGTTGGTAAACAGGCCCGTGAGCGCCAGCGGCATAAACTGATCGAGCCACTGCAAAAAAAGCCAGGGGCTGCGGTCGCTCTGCGGAAAATACCGATACAGCAGCACCACGTCCCAGGCAAGCATGACGCCGTAGCCCAGGGCGATTGAAGCCAACAGGCCCTCGACCGGCGGCAGCCCCAGCGCCAGCGCGGCCAGGGCGCACAGGCACGCCACGCCAATAGCGGCGGCAAAACTGCACAGAATGCCACGGTAATCCTTGATGGCCGTGAGATAGCTCATGCCGTTCCAGTTGACGATCATAATGTTGAACAGCCACAGGCAAAGCAGCCCCTGCAGTAGTGTGGCGCCCGAGAACAGCAAAAAGACGCCGTAGAGCACCGTGCCCACAACGAGCATGATGGCATTAGATCCCCAAAACGAAGGCAGGATCTCATCCTCGCGCTCAGCAAAAAGCATATCGGCCAAAAAGCGCGTGACCGGCATAGAGAAAAAACTCGTGAGCGTGAGCGACGCCAGCAGCGTATAGGTCACCATGCACACCAGCAGATCTTGGTTGCCACGGCCCACACCCCACAGACCGCACAGCACCAAGATACCCACCTGGAGCAGCACGCCCAGCAGCATGGGGCCCGTGCACACAATGCCGGCGTAGCCATAGGCGCGCATCGTGGCAAACAGACCCTTGCGCCTAAACAGGCGCTTGAGCTCAAAACCGATTCCGGCCACCGGCTACTCCCCCTCTCTGGGCAGGTCAAACGCTTGCGCCGTCTCGTCGTACAACGCGCGATAGTTGGCGAGCATCTGCTCGTGCAAGAAGTACGTGGCAACGCGACGCTGGCCGCGCTCACCCATCTCGATACGCCGGGCGCGGCTCGCACACATGCGTTCCATGGCATCGGCCAAGCCCTTGCGATACATAGGCGGCGTCACAAAACCTGCCACGCCAAAGTCATCACCCGGGGCGCCTTCGAGCAGCTCACGGCAGCAGCCCACCTCGGTCGTCACGCAGGGACGGCGCGCTGCAAGCGACTCCAGCACGCTGAGCGGCTGGCCCTCGGAGATACTCGTCAAAATGGTAAAGTCGAGCTTTTCCATGTACTCGACCACGTTGACGCGGCCGGTAAAAATCAGGTCGCGCACGCCCAGGGTTTCGACCAGCGCGTGGCACTCGGCGCCGTACTCCTCGTCGTCCACGCCGCCCATGATGTGCAGGCGCACCTTGGGCAGGCGCTCGTGCAGCTCAAAGAAGGCATAAATCATGGTCTTGACATCCTTTATGGGCGCCAGGCGCACCACCGCGCCAATGTCCACCCAGCCGTCATCGGGCTTTAAGGGAATGCCCTTAAAGCGATCGAACTGGATGCCGTTGGGGATGACCAGGCATTTGTCCGCATCGCAGCCCATATCGATCTGCGTCTTGCGGGCGTTATGGAACAAACTCGTCACGCGGAAGGCGCGGCGGTAGATCTCCTCCGAAAGCAGGTAGAAAAAGCGAATCCAGCGGTCCTTAAACGACGGCACCACCCAATCGGCGCGAATGATCTCTTCCTCGCGCTCGCGGGTATAGATGCCATGCTCGGTCAGCAGCACCGGCGCATGGTGACCGCTTGAGCCCAAGCAGGCGAGCAGGCCACCGTAGCCGGTCGAGATGGCATGGTACACATCGGCCACCGGCACCTCGCTTCCCAACAGGTAGAGCACGGGCAGCAACATGGAGCGCATGGTGTGGAATGCATCGGCAAAGGGCGTGTAGGGATACTCGGCCAGGCACACGTCGCGAAAGATATCCATAAACGTGCGGCTCTGCAAAAACGAGAGCGGATGCACGCGACGGCGGTGGAAGATATCGAACAGAACATCCCAATCCGGATTGGAGAGCGACACCAGACGACGTAGCGCCTCGCGCTCACGGTCGTTAAAACTGGCTTCATGTTGCTCGCCCGAAAGCCGCAGGGCATCGTCCAGGAACACCTCGTGCACCTCGACCACGTTGCCGGGCAGCTCGTAGACAAACTTGCCACGGTCGGCAGCATGCGCGCCGATCACCCACAGCACAAACTCGTGCTCGGGCATGGCCGTAATGTAGCCATGCATCCAGGTAGATACGCCGCCGTGCACATAGGGGTAGCAACCCTCGAGTACCAAGCAGATTCTCATTTATCGCCACCCTCCTTGCGCTCGATCGTCACGGTCTTATCATTTGCCTTGAGCAGATACAGATTGCCCGTAAGGTGCGTCAGTTCGCCACCCGTGACTGCACCCGGCTCGCCGTTGTTGGCGCGGAACATGAGCCACGCCTCATCGTGGAAATTGCCCAGGCTGAGCGTCCAGGCATTCGCGTCTGTATCCACGCTCACCGTCACGGACGAAAAGCGCTGGATGGCACCCGAGCATTCCGAGCCGGTCTGGCGACGCAGGTCGGGCGCAAACTTGGTAAGCCACTCCAGATAGTCGGTCAGACCGCCCTTGTAGACCTCCCAGCCCTCCTTAGCGCCGCGATCGGGATCCAGCAGGTCGTCCGGATGCATAAAATGCGTACTCACGTAGTGCATGTTGAGCTCGGACACGGCAGCCAGGCGCATATAGGAATCGTCGACCATGCCGCCCGAAACAATACGTGGCTGCTCCACAATGCCATCGCTCGCCACGCCAAACTCCTGCACATAGGGCAAGTCGGTGCCATCCTCAAAATACGTACTGGCGATGGTCTTAATGCGCGGAACGTCGGTGCCGATAAGCTGACGCGCGCAGGCCGAAAGGATATTCGACGGCGGCACATAGACCGAGCCGTGCGCGTTGGGCAGCACCTCGTCCTGGAAGGCGATAAGCTCGTTGAGCGATGCGACGAGCGTCTCCTTGTTCTTCCACGTCTTGTAGTCGTACAGCGTGCCATAGTCGGTGTCCCAGAGCGCGAGCGGCTGATGGTTGTAGCCGTGAAAGCCCAGCTCGCCGCCCATCTGCAGCAACATGCCGCCAAAGTAGCGGAACTGTGTGGTATCGGCCTGGCGCGCGGGCTCGGTCTGGTTGACCGCGTCCTCGTAGTTTTCGATCATCACGCCGGTATAGCGAATGCCATATTTTTGCGCGAGCTTTTGCAGATCGGGCCACCAGACCTTGGTGTAAAAATCGGCAATGGAAAGGCCGTAGTCACGCTTGATATAAGTACCATCGCCCGAGGGCACGGGGCTAGGAAAGTCGTCCAAATAGAACACGGCGCTGTTGATGACCGGATAGGCCGTAGCATCACCCAGCAGGCTGATCGCCGCGGCGTAAAAACCGCGCATGACCTTGTCATAGATACCGATATTGCACACCACGGTGCGCCCGCTACCGCAGTCATTAGACCAAATGAGCGGGGCGCCCGCATCGCCAGTCGTAGCCCACTCACGCGCCGTCTCGCGCAGCGATACTGAAAGCGACGAATCAAAGGGGTCCGAGAGCTCGTAGCGCTCTCCCCCGCCCAGCATAAAGTCCTCGCTCGGCACAATGCTTTCGGCTTTTACATAGTCATGTCCGGCCGATTCAATGCCAAGCTTGGAGGCAATCACTTGAAGATAGCTCGAGTTATTCGGCGGCATAGCGAGCATAAGCGAACCGCCGGCACTCACCCAACTCATAATGTCGCTCAGGTGCGTACCGAGCCCATCGAGCGACGGCATGAGCAAAATCACGCGATCGAAAGAGGCCAGCGAGGGAATGGCATCCGCACCATCCAGGGCAAGGTCCACGTCGCGGTGCGCGATCTTCATGTCGAGCAGGATCTGGTCGAACTGTTCCTTTACGTCCTCGACGCCAGCTTGATCGGAATCGGTAATGACCAGGCACGTGGGCTTTTGGCCAAAGATTGCCGAGGAGGCCGGCACCGCATCGTTGGCGGCAAGCATCCCCAGCTTATGCTGGCCCGCACTGTACTGCACGCCGGCACGCTCCACCAGCAGCACGGCGGCCATGACGATAAAAACAGCCCACACCACGAGCAGTCCCATCCAGCGAAAGCGGCCTGCACGGTCGCGGATATGTTGCGCCACGTTCATCTGGCCTCCTCCCCGTCGCGCCAAAACGCCAACTTTTCGCGGTTGTCGGCGCTCAAATACACATGTTGCTTGTCAATCGCATCGATCACACGGTGGACCTCGTCACCGTCGCGGCGCATCACGGCCAGGCGCAGGCAAAGCATCCAAACCTCCTGCTCCTCGGGCACGTCGAGCACCAGCTGGTCGGTCACGGCCTGCGCTTCGTCGATCTGTCCGACATCGGCCAGCGCCGTCGCATATCGAATGCGCAGCTCAAGGACGTCCTCGCGCTCGCAGCGACGCGCGAGCAGGCGCGCGTACTGTTGGCGCTGAATCTGAGCCACGCGCCCCTCGGCCAAGCCCGAGTCCAAGTATTCACCAAGAAAATCACAGTATTCGATGAGGTTTTGCGCGCTCGGGTCCGTCTTAAAGGCGCGCTCCAGCTGCTGCAGTTTAACGTCGGACTCCTTGGAAATCTGCGCCACCGCCGTCGCGGCATAGTGCGCCACCTCAACGTCGTCGTTAAGCTTAGCCGCCTGCAGCTGCGCCAGGTACGCGTCGGGCTCCTCGGTGAGCATGGAGAGCATTAGGCGGCGCCGGTATGCCGGGTCGTTGACGATGAGCGCCTCCTCGAGCGGGACCACGCCCGCATCGGCGTCACGGTCGTGCACCAAGATGCTGCGATGCAGGTCGTCGTTGAAGAGCAGCGACTCCAGCGCAGACTCTTTCAGCCCCTCGCAAAACACCGCGCTGCGGACAGATAGCAGAACCACCAGCAACGGGCCCCACAGCGGCACCAGCACTATCACAGCCAGCATATGCCCGCGCACCGGCAGCAGGCCCAGCTTCATGAGCGTCCACAGCATCAGGCAAACCAGCGCATGAATCAGCAGCAAGACGGCAGCAACGACAAGCGAGATCAAGCGGCACCCCCCTCACCGTCACCGGTGTAAGAGATGTGTTGCAACAGCGCCACGATGTCCTCGCCATCGACGGGCTCCACCGCAATCTGCTTGGTGCTCAGGCGCTCGCGGATAATGGGCAGATCGCACGTCTTTGCCTGGCGCATAAGCAGGTAGAGCACGTTGCCGTCGACCAAGCCCGCCGCGTCGCTCTCGCGGATTGCCGACCCAATTGCGCCCACCAGCTCGCCGACAGGCTCCATGCCCGGTACCACGCGCAGGAGCAAAAAACTCCCCATCTTGCTATCTGCCAGCGCCTGCTCCGCCGCGAGCTCTTGGCCAAAGGCCGCCTGCTTGAGCACGCAAGTGCCGTCAACGCAGCGTTTATCCTGCGCCACCGCCTCATAGTCAAAAGCACGGCCCAGCGCACTTTCGACCAGGCCGCACAAGATGCGGAACAGGTTTTGATAATAGAGAGTCATTTGGTTTTCGGCCGCACTACGCACAAAGATCAACACGGCGGGTGCCTCGTCGCGCTCGATCGTGTATCCAAACATGGGAAGCCCCGGCGTCAGCTCGCGGTTCACCCACAGGTTCGAACGACCCCCGTCGCCCAAAAGAGGTGCAAGCTGCTCAAGTGCGAGCGAGCGTGCGGCATCTTCGGCAATCGCGGGACTTGCTGCCACCAGGCGTGCAAATGCCCCGCCCGAAACATGGTAGATCGCCACCGAATCGTTCTCGAGGATCTCGCCCAGAAGCTCACAGCACTTGCGATAGATGTCGCGTGGGTTGAGCACGTCGAGCTCCTGCGTCACGGCAAAGATCTTGCCAAAGCTGTCGTTGCGACCCACGATCTGGCGCCTGTACGCGCGCTTGTCCTCGATCGCGTCGTGGTAGAGCTGCGTAAGGAACGTATTGCGGTTGCGCACGAGCTCGTTTTGATCGCGCTCCGCCCTAATGGCTTCGCTGTTGCGCAGCTGCACATAGCCGCACACGGCACCTACAACAAAGTACGCAATAAACGGCAGCCAGTTGGACGGTTCGTAGAAAAGGCCCTGGAAGGTATAGCCGTACTGAGTAAAGTAGCTCGCGGCCAAACCCACCGACGCAAGCAGCGCCGCAACCAGGCCAAAGTCCAATCCATACAGCGTGCCGATCAACACCACGTAGAGCAGGCGATAATCGAGCACGTTGAGCTGGGCCGATTGGGAGAACAGGTGCTCCAGCACCTCGAACAGGACCCAGGCAACGCCCGTCTCCAGGCATTTAATAGGCAGCGTGCGCATTTGGATGCGGTCGATGGCGGCGCGCAAGGGGTTGACCTTCTTTGCGCGGCCGGCATCCCAACGCGTTTGAATGGTCGAAAGATCGCGCAGCAAGTCGTAGCGCTGAAACCAGCCATAGCGCACGCGAGCGACGTCGCTGGCGGGCAGGGCGTAGCCGGCAGAATCACCATAGGCAACTGAGAGCCCTGGGAACAGCGCCTGAAGGGCCTCGCCCACTTCACCCGCCGTGTGATGGAAGGCATCGGCAACGTCGAGCGTCTCAAAAGAGGCATCCCAGCTATCAAAGATGCGGCGAATCAGCACCGCGAGTTCCTCGGCGCACAGCAGGGGAAACGCCGCATCCTCCGCGCCCTGCAGAGCAACCGATCCGGTTGAGCACGCATCGAACAACGGCACCAAAAACGGATCTTCCAGCGCGGCGGAGGCAGTGTACAGGAAGGGCACGCGCAGGATCTTGGTCTGAACGCCCTCGCGAGCAGCGTAGTAGCGGCACAGGTCGTTGGCTGCGTGCGCGATAATGCCCTTGCCCGTTCGCCCCGCGGCATCGGCGGCACCCTCGGCACCTGCGGGACCTGCTATATACAACAGCTGGATCCGGCGACCCATGCACGCGCGAAAGACCGAACGCAGCAGCTCGATATCGCCCACGCTATCGATATGCGGGGTAAGGTAATTAGAAAGGTAGACCACGCGGTCGAACTCATAGGCCTGTTCCAAGTGCTGGAGCAGCTCTTTCCACGAGGCATGGGGCGACGACTCGTCGCGGCGCGTGTCCTGCGCGGCTACGACCTGCACATGGTCCCCGGGGAACGCCTTGGCACAAAAGTCATCGTCAACATATGCGGTGTTGCCAACAACCAGCACCTCCATGGCGTACTCCTCCCCTAAAAACCACTTTTGTCATAGTCAAACATGCGTATTTTACGCTGTCAACGCGAGTTGGAACGCCTTTAAGGCTGTTTTAAGAACTTTTTTAGGAAATGAGGGGACTTCGAGAGTGCAAAATGAGTGCCCAATCCTGAAGTATGCGGCAAATTGTTGATATGCCGACCACGCCGGATAGTAGCAACGCTTCTACCTGCGGTTTCTTTACATGAAAAGGGCGATGTGCTCGAGGGTTCCGAAATTTGCCGCATACTTCCGTCGAGCGTTTCCGGAAGTGCGGTGAAAAACCGAGATCTGTCGACTAGGCCCCTGTTTTAGGCATCCGCGACCTGCGGTTTTGTTGCCGAAATTCGGTTTATGCTCAGAGGTTTCCGATTTTTCCCCGCACTTCCGAAATACACGGTAAATAACCCACTGTCCCGAAGCGAAAACACGACAGCATCCAGTAGTCGCGAATACATCAAAGGGCCGTTGATGGAAAACCGAACAACGGCCCTTCTTTGTTATCGCCTCACTTAGAGTCCGGGACGACTGTGTCACTGAGGGCATTCTCTCAGACCGCCCAGTGACTCAACAATTCGACAAGTGGCAATGTGGCTGTTCGGTTCCAGCCTTCAGCTAAATAACTAGGGGATACCCTCCTGAAAGGAACCCCTTGTAAAACGATGGCTTGCATAAGACCGCTTTAAGAACATCTTCAAAGGATGGGGTGGAAGGGGGCTAAATTGCGAACCCAATCTGTGGCAGATAAAGTGGCCCCCACACTCCACCAGCTGCGACATTTTCAATAATGCCTCTTGCATAGGAATACAGGTCCTGCATACCGGTGCTAAGTGCTTCTCTGTCAAAAGCATCGTCATCTAAATCCGCAGGAGCGCGATATATGCCGGAGACGGATATTTCGGAACGATAGTAATGACCTTCATTGCTGGGTAGAAGCTCTATAACTAAATTGAGCTGGCGAAACCTGGTTCCGTTTTCGTCCGAAAATGCGCTGGTGATAGCATTTCTGACGTTGCATTCGACGCCAGACTTATTGACGCCCTCTTTCGGAGTCATTCCGCCATCAAATGAAAAACTATCCACTTTTCTAGTCACGCATGTAATCAGCGGAGATTCAATGCGTTGCTTCTGTAGCGTTTCCATTTACATCTCCAATCGAAAGGCATTCTCTTCTGCCAAAGGAGTCGAGTCCCTATAAGCCGGGGCTTCTCCTCCCTGTATCACCGAAAATTGTGATGTATTAAGTCCCGAGGTCGTCTCATCAGAAGAAAGACCCAGATATTTGCGAACCTCGGGGACGTCTCGAATGAGCTTCATAAGATTATTTGCGGTAATAGACTGTTGTGACGCCCCGTTCTCCCAACGAGATGCCGTTGGTTTTGAAACCCCTAAAAGCGACTCAAATTCATGCTGAGTTAAACCGAGATCAGAGCGCAAATCTTTAATATCGGAGGGAGAAAGAAGTTCATGTGTCTTGGCATATTGCGAAGCCAGCGCATGGGCGAGCTTAGTCGCCTCTGCAGCGGTCATTTCATCGTTGCCGCACTCACAAATATAATGCTCAATTCCTTTTACCGTTATTTGCTCGCCACGGTATGATTCAGACATTGGCGCCGTGGTAAACTGCATTTCTTTGCCACATTCCATGCAACGCATGGCTCCTCCTTTAATGAATATATCCATCGATGTTCGCAGACAAAACGTTCAAATGTGCATTGCCTTCAGAATCGATTAAAAACTTGACGTACCAATCCTCGCATTCAAAACCTCGGCACTCATAGACATCTGCGTAAACACCATGCAAAGGGCCATCCATGTCGAGCGCAATGGATTTTCTAAAGTCGCCAGGCTCCAGATAATCAAAAAGGTCAGCAAGGAAATGGTCGATGTCCAGATAGCCAAACTGGTTCATCAGGTGCCTGCGCACCCTACCGTTTACCATCATCTTTCCCAAACGAGCTAAAGACTTCGCTTCGTCAAGTGAATATGTCGGTCGGAGCTTGGTTCGATTCATAACCACCCCTTAGTTAGCATGATGCTAACTATATTCGTCTTGTAGCCAATTGGCAACCTATTATGGCTTTCAAGGCCAAGCACGTTGAAGCCATATTTAGCATGCATTCGGAAGTGCGGTGAAAACCCGAGACCTGCCGGCCAGATCCCAGATTTGAGACCTTGCGACCTGCGGTTTAATTGGCAAAAATCGGGGTGCGTTCAGCAAGTTTCGATTTTCCCCGCACTTCCGAAATACGCAGTAAAAAAACCCACTGCCCAGAAGCAAATTCGGACAAGTGTCCTTCGGAAACAGCCCCCTAAACGCGAAAACCGCCTTTCGGCGGTTCCCACGGACCAAGCCGAACGTATCGTCGCAAGGCCTCATCACGCCTATTACTTTAAGGGAGAACTTGCAAGGCCGTCAATCCAATACCGCCAAGCTCTCGAGTCATATTTTGAGCCCCATCATGGATCAGCCATTCATCAAGGCAATCGTATCGGAGCGGTGGTCGCCGGCAAGTTCCATACCGACACGCTCCTCTGTCAACAGGCAATCTGTCCCGATCGTCAATAGACATGAAAGGCTTCACCGTCATTGCGGCACCTTAACAAAAGAAAGGCGGCCATCCCAAGAAGGATAGCCACCTTTCCGCAGGACGCGGGGCCCGTAGGCTACCCGCGTCAATACCGCTTTTAGATAGGCTACTAATTATTGATTCATAAATCAACGCTATTAATTTGAATCGAACGATAACCCTATAGCCCAGGCCCGCCGTCCCCTCGTGGTGCCCAGCCCCGACGAGCTCGGACGACCCCTCGTCGAGCAGCCCGTTGAGCGTCTCATTAACGGGCTTCCTCACCAGATTCATTATGTCCTTGCGCAGCGACTCCTCGTCGACCGTTACGAGGTTCGCAGACACGGCCCGTGTCCCCTTCGTCTATGATTTGTTGTTTAGCCGCTAGAAATCATATGACGGGACGAGGGCCGTGTTCTGTCATGCAGTCGTCGATCTGCGGGGGAAATTATTCGTCACCAGCGTACAACCTTACTCTTCGTCACAATTCCCCAATGAACAAATCGCGTTTTCTATTCCGCGAAGGCGCTTACCAAACTGCCTGATTTCGCGATAGGCAGCCCTTTGGTCCTTTTCAAAAGTAGTCTCACAAGAAATAGAGATCGTGCTCTCAAATGAGCCAATCTCAACCGGGCAGATAGTCGAGAAACGTCTACGCCCGTATTTCTTTGAAAAGGAGACATTCACTTCAACAATGAAGCTCCCCCACAATCCTTCGAGATCCTCAAACCTTCCCAAGAGAATGTCCCTCTCATGTTTAGGAGGCAAAATTGCGTAGCCCCTATCAAACACTACGGAAGCATGTTTATATTCGAAAGAATCCTTTAGAAACAAGTCAGGAGAAAGTCGAAACGAAACATTGTATGCAGGCGCCTCTCCAATATTTCTGATAACAAGCCGCGCTAGTGAGGGCGAGACATCATCTGGCCGAATGAACATAATAATAATATTCGGAGAAGTTTGAATCACCAGGGCTCTAAGGCCCGCCCACGATGCAACGACAGTTGCTATGGCCACCATCGAACTAATCCAAATGGATACTATATCTAATTCACTCATTAATTGTCCAAACTAATAGCGCCGCCACATGTCGTATAAGAAGAGGCTGCGGCGCATATGCCGATAAAAACAAAAAATAACGCGGGTCCCCGACGCTTGAATCTCGCCGGAGACCCCCATAAAATGTTTGATGTTGGCCCGCTAAGTCAACATCACGCTAGGCTTTAGTTGCCGCTAAAGCCTAGCGAATCTTCAGCTTTGTGGCCTTCGTGGTCGTTCCGATCTTCCTGATCGCACCCGTTGAGCTAATTCGGTACTTCGGAATCTTTACGCGAATTGTCTTCGAAGCCATATATATCACCTCCCTGCTGTTACATCACGCCTTGCTCGCAGACTAGCGATGCTTTGCAATCTGGTGCTTGACCAGAGTCTTCGCAGCCGCGGACTTCGCGGCTTTACTCGTCGAGGAGCTCGCGAGCGTCTTGGCAGCAGCGCCAACCTTGCCTCCATGATGGGTAGCCATATTCTCACCTCCAATCTCGTAGAGTTTGAATCTTGACAGCCCAATCATAACATACTTCATTGCATCACTGTTCAACTAAGTCTTGCTATGTCTCAGGCTGTCTCATATAATAACAGCAAGGAGAGGAGCACACATGAAGAGATCAGACATCATCGACTTAATCCGAGCGCATTCGGAACACGACGATATCGCCTTCAACAACGCAGCCACTATTATCGCGAAAGATTTTGAGACGTCTGGACAGCCCGAGCTTGCAAGTTACATCATGGCCCTCATTGCCAGAACGCGCACATTTGTACCGCAAGAAGTCACTGAACAGAAATACGACTTCCTGGAAAAGGTAATCAGCAACAATACCTCGCTACCCCTTCCTCAGGCCATCGCTAACGATATCCAGGGGCTTCTCAATGCTCTATCTAAAGATGTGGACATTAACACTGTCCTCTTTTACGGCGCATCGGGAACCGGCAAAACCGAAGCTACGAAACAGATAGCCAGAATACTTGGCTACCAGTTATATGCCGTTGATTTCAATCAAATCATCGATAGTAAACTCGGAGAGACGGCCAAGAATATCGCGAAGGTCTTCCAAGAAATCCACAATATCGGCGACGGCGCTATTGTCCTGTTCGATGAAATCGATGCTATAGCCCTAGATAGAATTAACCAAAACGACGTCCGTGAGATGGGACGAGCCACAAGTGCACTCCTAAAAGAGTTCGACAAGCTGAACACGCGATCCGCCATCATCGCAACAACGAACCTTTACGACAAACTAGACCCGGCACTCGCCAGGCGCTTCGATGTACAAATTGACTTTAATAGATACACCCATGACGATCTCGTTGATATCGGCGAATCAATCGCAAAGAATCTGACCAAAAACAATCAGACAATCAAAAACGACTCTCGGACCCTAAAAAAGGTGCTGCAGAGTTGCCCGGATCTGCCCTGGCCCGGCACGCTCAAAAACCTCATTAAGACCTCCGTCGCGTTTAGTGATCCTCTTAATCCAAACGACTATCTCCGCAAGCTGTATCAGCGTCTACATGGATATGAGCCTGATTCACTCAAGCTGCTTAAAACTCAAGGTTTCACCTTAAGAGAGATGGAAGTTTTGACAGGCATATCACGTAGCACCATTGCACGAACCCTAAAGGAGTAGCTCATGAACAGCCTAATCAGGCTCACCGGCGATTTTCATACGGCAAAAGGCTCGCGACCGGGCCCCGCAACGCTCCCCGCTAAAGGCACGGTTACGGCAGAGAAGATTTCACGCATCCGCAAGAGTCTCGAAACCGTTCTGAGCAAATGGCCCAAAGATGCCATAATCGAAGACATCTTAGTCTCCGTTGAATACCGCCAGATTGTTGCCAAGAGCAATCGAATAAGAGAGATGCTGAATGGCGGAAAAGACCAAGAACCGGAATTGTCCATCCGAGGTGCCCGCTACCTCGATTTTTATGGGAACAACCCAAGGCACCTGATGACCCATTACGTGCCCGAGAAAACTATCCAGACTACTATTGATAAACTGCATGAGTGCGAGCGAATAGTAGTCGATCATTTTGATGGACTGATGAACGCAGACAAGATGATCGATCTAGTTAAAAACGACGATCTCAAGCAAAAATGGAATCCTGCCATTTCAAACACGCTCACCCGATCGGGCTTTGCGCAACTCATACGCGATTCCTATTACGTCAATGAATTTAGAATGGGCACGCCACCGGCGGCTACCGACGAGAACGCAATCGTTACGCTGTTTGAAACGGAGAGGAACCCACAGGATCTATTTGAGGAGCTGAACATTGATGTACCTGCTGCGAACATCTTAGAGAACAGTGTGCTCCTGACCGAGGCAGAATATCGCACGTTGCTCGAGCGCGCCCCCTACCTTATAGCCATGTCAGTAATTGATCTGTCCAGCTACGCTCCCATGAATGACGAAGACTCGGCCTCCCCCGCTATCAGCAGCCTCCCTGAATATCCCGCTGACGAGCCCATTATCGGCGTAATCGACACTCCATTTGAGGAAAAATACCCACCGTACTTCAGCAACTGGGTGGACTACAGAAGCTGCTTGCCCGATGGTATCAACCCCACTGCAGACGATTATCGACATGGCACCTGCGTTAGCTCCCTAATCGTAGACGTCCAGGCACAAAACCCATCCCTAGACGACCATTGTGGGCACTTTAGGGTTCGCCATTTTGGAGTTGCGACCGCAGGCAAGTTCAGCTCGTTTGCGGTAATGAAACACATTGAGCGCATCGTTGCCGAAAACCAAGACATTAAAGTTTGGAACATCTCTCTGGGATCAATGGAGGAGGTGTCTCGAAACTCCATCTCGCCCGAAGCGGCCCTGCTAGACAAACTGCAGCAAAAATACGACGTTCTCTTCGTTGTTGCTGGCACCAACCAGGATGGAGGTAAGCCCGCCTATCTCGGTTCCCCAGCAGACTCTATTAATGCCCTCGTTGTCAACGCCGTCAATCGAAACAACGAGCCAGCGTCCTACACAAGAAGAGGTCCAGTCTTGAGCTTTCACCACAAACCAGATCTGGCGTATTACGGAGGAGAAAAGAACGATCCAATCACTGCCTGCTGCGGAACCGGGGCCTATCCGGCTGTCGGCACCTCTTATGCAGCTCCGTTAATTGCAAGAAAAGCTGCCTATCTCATTTATAAAATGCACCTGAGCTGTGAACTTACCAAAGCGCTGCTAATCGATGCGGCGTGTGCATGGACAACCCCCGAAGATATTGATCGACTCGGCTACGGCATCGTTCCCGTTCAGATTGAAAAGATCCTCGAAACCAGCAACGACGAAATTCGATTCATGCTCAGCGGCGTGGCTACCGAACGCGAGAATTACAACTTCAACTTTCCTATTCCCGTCTCAGGCGCATCTTACCCGTCCGTAGCGAGGGCAACTCTGTGCTACTTCCCTAAATGCAACAGAAACCAGGGTGTCGACTATACGGATACCGAGCTCGACTTACATTTTGGACGTATCGCAAACGATGGCCGGATCAAGTCGTTACAGCCCAACAACCAAGGCGAAGAAGACTGTACAACCGATGAAGAGAAGGCTCGAAAAAAGCTGCGCAAGTGGGATAACGTCAAGCACATAGCGGAACCGCTAACCAGCCGCAGTAAGCCCAAAAAGGTGTATGCCAACCCAATGTGGGGCATGATGATTCGCAAGTCTTCGAGATATCAAAATGGCTCCCATGATCCGCAACGTTTTGGCGTAGTGGTCACCATCCACAATCTAAAAGGCGAGAACCGAATTGATACATTCATGCGACAGTGTTCCGCCATTGGCTGGATAGTCGAACGGGTCGAAATTAATAACGAGCTCAAGATTTACGAGCACAGCCAGGTTGAAGTGGAGTTTGAGTAACTGTTTGGGACAGCAACGGCAAGCAACGCGGAAACGTCGGCGTCCGACAGCCATCTGCGACGTTAAATCGTCCATATTGGCAGAAACGCTATGGACTGATAGCACATCACAAAAGAAAGGTCGTACTGGATGAATTCGCTAAAACAATTACGCACGCGACATTTTTTATATTTATAAAAATGAGTCAGATAAAATAGGCTTAGAAAGGAAACGTTTGGAAGAGACTCACTTTGAAATCAAGATACCCTGCGACAACGACGGTTATGTCCTGCTAAGGTGCCCCCATTGCGGAGAATTGTTTAAGCTCACCGCTGAAGATATAGAGTCTGACGAAATCTTTGACATATATTGCCCCTCCTGCGGTCTGACAGCCGACAACTTCCTCACACAAGATGTCATTAGCCTCGCGCTCGCTAAAACAGGCAACTTCGCGATGGACGCAATCGACCAGCAACTTCAGGCTTTCGCGAAAATGAACAGTAATAGCCTTGTTCATTTCGAGGTCAATGCCGATCGCGAAAGGGAGCCGGAGCCACCGATAAGAGCAGCGATTGAGGCTTTGCAAATCACAATGTGTCGTGACTGTGGTCGGAAAGCCAAAATCTCACCCACGCTTATCATGTCAGCTCACACGTGTCCACTTTGCGGAATAGGACAGTTCAATGAACACTAGCAAGACAACACTGAAGAAGCTTCTCTACGAACACAATATCGAGGCAAACGCTCTCCTCAGGGCAAAGTACAGGGACCTCGAAACAGCTATCACAAAATACCTGAACTTCATAGAGAACACGCCTGCAATCCAGAGCTTCCTGGAAGAAGTGTTGGATAAGCATATGCCAGAAAATTTCAACACATCTGAAAAAATCAAAGAGGTTGGCACCGGCCACGCAACTTTTGGCCCATTCCCTCCTGATTACAAAGGTGAGTCAGCAGTTGCTTACTCTATTCTAAAAACCCTGATCAACGAGCATGCGTGTTACAGTGGCTGCATGCTCTACGCCTATGCTGGAGGCTCAAAGAAGCTAAACGACAAGGCGGAGGCATTTCTCGAAGATGTAGCGGGACGCTTGATCTCTGGAATTAACCGAACACTCACGTTGAAAGGAATCGAAATGGGTCTCGATAGCAACGCGTCGCAGTTCAATTATTTTGGAAACCAGGGCGGTGCCATAGCCTCTATGGCAACTGACAGTGCATTAATCACGGTTGACCAGACAAACCGCACAATGACCGAAGAACTTGATACGATTCTGAAATACTTGAAAGAGTCGGCGGGCGACCTCGACGCTGACAGACAACAAGCCGCTTTAGAAGCCGTCGATGCCATAAGTGATGTACTCACCGAAAACGAGCCAAAGCCCTCCATTGTCAAAACAATCATGAACAGTCTCAGGAGCTTTAACGATTGCGCTTCCTTCGCAACAAACGTCATGGCCCTCACAACATTCGTGTTGACATACTTCCCGGGTCTGCTGAGCTAATCTACAAAGCCGATGAGTATCTGCGCGCTTGAGCACCGCTGATATCGCGCTTGGGCACCGGGGCCGACACTGGCTCCGGCGCTCTTTTGTTGCTAGCGGTCCGACCCGTGGCGCTGCCGCATGTTAGCCTCTCCCATGTCGACCCAGATCGCGTTATGCGCGATCCTGTCCATGGTGGCGTCCGCATGGACGCCACCGCTAAGCCTCGGGTGCCAGTCCTTCTTCTTGAACTAAGCGTAGAAGACAGTCGATACCGTGCCTCAACTAAATCAGCTACAGCAGCATCAACCTGAACTCGGTATCAGATTTGCCGAGCAGCCATTCGTCGACCACGAGTAGTTCGAACACCCCGTACTTGCGGGTGAGCTTGCGCTCGCCGTCCGGGCGCTCACGGCGCTCAAGCAAGGAATCCTCGAAATCGGGCAGTCGGATGTAATAAGACTACGCCCTCCCAGCACAGGAAGAGCTGAACGCTGGGCTTAGAGACGGAGTGGAGCGGACGCGATCGCACTCAGCGACAACACGGTTAGCCGCTTCAGCCTAAGAATCTTCCCTTGCTATAATCCGTAGCCTGAAAATCAATCTGCCAAATTAAGATTCAAGAACGAAGCGCTCCGAAGGGCCCAGCGCGACGCAGTCATTTTTAAGGTGTTTCCGCAGTGCCGCAAGAAGCATGGCATAGGACCGCCCATACAAGAATCTCCTGGAGCCAGCCAGAAGCTCATCTGAAACGGATTCGATGATTTTGTCCGCTGCAGACCGGCTAAAACCCCTTTCCTTCGATGCCATATCAGCAATCCTGCAGAACGCAAACGCATTGAACGCAATAAACTCCGGAAGTGCATCCGAAAAGAGTCCGTTGAAGTACGAGATACATTCTTTAGCCATTTCGCCCATGACGAGATCGGCAAGAGCACCACGCTTACGAACAAGTATCCAGCCAGAGCGGGCGTGGGCCCTCCGTCTATAACAACAGGCCCCTTGGCGATGCCGACCTTGGCTCCATAGAGAGTCAGTGTTCTGAACGATGCCGAACGCGCGTCAATCCGGCACGCGGGATCGAGGAGACGCTCTTATATTTGCACTAAGGACCTGGGCACAGACCGAGGCTCGGAACGTATCAACCAACGAGAGGACTCGCCATGCCAAAAGACGACATCATCTACCTACTGAAATTCGCTCCCCAAGAGGCGTACATCGACGACCTGATGGACGGGCGCCTCTATATGAACGCAGCCGGCTTCTACCATGGACTACCCGGAGAGCAGGGCGATCCACTAGAAGCGTCTCTGGCGTACGGCATGGGCATCTACGCCCATTGGCTCTTGCCGATCTACTGCATGTTCACGGTGCGGGAGAGCGACATCGTTGACAACGCCGTCGTAGTTACCAGACGAATGATCGATGAGTTCAGGTGCGCCGACGGCTGGATCGGTATCGTGCGGTACGGTTGCTTAGTGCGGCTACTAGATAGGACGGTCGATTCCGGAAAAGACATTTCCCTGCACCGCCCCGTCTATTACGGTGCCCCTGGTCCAAGCGTGACTGACGCGGCATTCCAAGGCACTCCATACAACCTCATCATCAAAACGCCCAAATATGCGTACCAACGCGAGTATCGAATCATCGGATCGCAACCGGTCGAATGGCATCTTAAGCCCGACGAGAACAACCCTGGTCGCAAAACCGAAGAGTATGGTCATGCAGAGCTGGACTTAGGCAGCGGCCTTACGGACTTTTCTTGGAAGGTTCCTGCATCGAGTCTTGCGGAGGTAAAAGACGGCCTCGTGTTGAAGCTGCCATTAACCGCATAACAAGCCGACGAGAGAGCAATCGACAATTCAATAATACCGAGCATGGAATCCCACTCAATGCAGTTGGAACTAACGGAGTCCAGGCACGGCGCGGTCTCCATCGCCTCCTGAAAGCAACTCAAGTTCAAATGAGTAAACATTCCCGCCACATAGACACGCCAACTCAAAACCGTTGAGACACGGCTTAATCGAGCCTGACGAGCATGGAGCGGTTTCGCCAATTGCCGGCAATCAATTACGCTCAATCATTCACCCGAATCGAACTCACGCCTTGTTCGCAATCATCACGAGCATCCATCTCGCCCGATGACGGCAGCTGCAGCGGCTTATCAACGTGAAAGCCTGGAGAAACGTAGAGAGTTGTACCAACTACATAGGTCGATTCACACGAGCCGATTTCGATCCCTCGACTCGAAAACATCAAGCGCTGAGGGGCCGGCAAATAGCGAGGAGCCTCCTCCGCATTATGCTCGTACTCAAATCGATATAAGCAGGAAATGAGGATGAAGAGCCCAGAAAGCGCCTGAAGTACGTTCCAGAGATTGGCTTCGGTGTAGCTATCTAAACGATGATGTTTGACATTGTTATAAGAAACCCACCATTCAGGATTCATGGTGGATTCGATCCCATCATCTGCCCACCAAGATGACCAGGGATTGATCACGATCCCGCTGGTGCCAATAGCAACCCAGCTAAAGCGAAACTGCTGTGAGAAGCGAGCGTGAACCATCTTACGTGCCCCAGAGATGTTGTTAACTGCTCCCCAATCAGCACTTTCATAACGCCTAACAAGGTGGTTAAGATCTTTAAAGGCGACATCGATCTCGGAACATATCGAAAGATAGACTTTGACGAGCTCGGCCCCATATGCGCCATAGTTCGCTTCGGTAGGCTCGATGTAATGCAATATACGAATGACATCTTCCTCGAGCAAAATGAAGTAATCCCAGTGTATTTGACTCATTGAAAGCGCCATCTAAACCATCCAATCAATCAGCATAACCAGTAAGCCCATTTTACGGTCTAGGCATTGTTAAACATTAAAAGGGTAAAACCTACGGATGGAAGCCAGATAAGAAGAGACCTACCGATCCTATTTTCGGAAAGAATAAGACCGAAACACAATCTAAGACCACAGAAAGAAGACAGCCACCATGAAACGAGTCGATGAGGAACCCACACCGGAAGCGATTAAAGACGCTCTCACCCAAGACCCCCTACACCGCAGGGGCGAAATCACGGATTTTCTAAAGATGCTCGTTGCGGTTGAGCCGCCGTATACATTTGTTATTGACGCGCCTTGGGGTTCTGGCAAGACATTCTTTGTAAAGCAAGTAGCAAGAGTCCTGCAAATGGCAAATCCGACTCTCGACCCCGATTTAGAGACACTTAACGCAACACTAGGAGAAGCCGCAACGGAACTCCCCGCGATGCCATGTCTGCCTATTTATTTCAACGCGTGGGAAGACGACCATTTTGACAATCCAGTCTTGCCCATATTGGCCTCTATCGCTAATGCTGCAGACGAAGAAAGCATCAAAGGAGGAGAGGATTTTGGCAAGGGAGTCATTAGCGTCATAGAAACCGCCCTCTCCTTTATCGGATATAGCGGCGACATCAATGGCGCAATTGAATACTTCAGTGGTACAGATTTTCTCGCAAGGTACAAAGAAGAAAAAGAGCTCCGTGGCAAAATTGACGAACTCGTAAAGAACAATCTTCCCGAGGTAGCCAACCGAGCCGTCATCTTTATCGACGAGCTCGACCGCTGCCGGCCCGAATTCGCCATAAAGGTACTCGAGCAAACCAAAACGCTATTTCAGCAAGACAACATCGTTGTAGTCTATTCGACCGACATTACCCAGCTTGCACATTCCCTCCAGGGCGTATATGGCCCAAGATTCGAAGGCAGAAAATATCTCGAGCGCTTCTACGACAAGCGCCTCGAGCTAAATCCGATAAAGCCGGCCGAGTACCTTCTGTATAAAGGCATCAATACAATGGATGGATATACCTTCATGGATATAACCATCGATTTGCTCAGCTACAAACAAGCCTCACTAAGAGCCTGCAACAGGCTTACAGACCCCATAAAGAAGCAACTGGATTACATCGATACTCACCCAGGCTTTTATGGAAACGGCAGAGCAAGACTTTTCCCGAACCTGTGCCTACTGCCGGCTTTAAATGTTCTTGCCTACTATGAGCCACTCACTTGGTACGAAGTCAAAACGAACGCCAATTACAGTGCCGTCTATGAGTTCGCGAAGCACAGCAAGCATTTTATTAAATGCCTCGATACTGTGATTGAAGAAGCGTGGGGATCGAAAAAGGATGAACTTCCCTATAAGCAGGATATCGAGGCCAGGCGCAAACGCTTTGTTGAAGACGTTTGCGCGCTGATATTCATTAACGACTATAGAGATCCGAGAATTGAGGAGCTTGGCAGTAGCGAACTTACATATACGAACTTCAATCAAGAGCTGTATCAGCGCCTGACGCCGCCAGCTGACTGAACGTTTAAGTTGAATTCGCCCCGCCGCCGTGCAGCCAGTCGGCCTCCGCGTTCATCACAGCGCTCACGACCTGCTCGGCGAGGCGCCTGAGCAGCTACTGCATATCGATGGCTCCGTCGTCGAAACGAGGCGCTGCGAACATGTCCAGCATCGGGTCTGATAAGATTTCCACAGCGGTCTTCGTCCTTTTCCAGAACCTGTTGTTGTGGTGATTTCAGGTTCTAGGACGAAGGCCGTTTTTCGTTAAACGGGCGCTGGGGTGTCACCCTTACACCAACATTTTCGACGCGATCGCAAAATTCAAAAAGCCAAACGTACAATTACTCAAATTGGAACTGAATGGCGGCCAACACACAATCAATATCTTGACAAATATTCTCGACACCCTCTTTGAGATTACCGTTTTCCAACTTGGAATCGAGTCTGCCTAGCATAGCAGCAGCTTCCTCGCCCATCTGCCTTTCAAGCTTAGAACTCCAAAGCTTTGCAGAACACAGATTCTCTTTACAGCCGACAATTAGTTCATTTTCCCAATCAACAAAAGAATCCCAATCGACAAAACGCATATCAGGATCCTCGTCTGTTATTGCATGCATGACCGATCGATAGTGTTCAAGAGAAACCTTAAGCCCTTGTAGTAATTTATAAATCTCAAAAAGAGGCGCACGTGCAGCATCAAGTATTAAATCATCCGGATCTTCAGGCGAGCACAAAGGTTTGTGCCCCCTCTCGCCAACATAAATCAACTGAGACGAGAGGTATTTCTCAGAATATAAATAGGAACTTCCGATGTAGTAGTCCACTCTTACGGAACCAAGCATAAGGGGCAAAACAGATGCTTCAGGCATAAGCAAGTCATAGTTTAATCTTGAATAAATTTTAGCCAAAGCGCAATCGAACATCTCATCGAACGAAGGAGTATCTTCAGAGAGGTAAACCTTGAAACGCGCATCTTCTGACCCAGAAACCACGTCAGCATCGTCTCGATTGCCGATAGAGTCAATAATACGACCAGGAGCAGCCTGCAAAACAGTTAAGCGCGACCTCGCTGCAGCAAGCATAGGCCTCCTGGACAGAGGAGTAAAACATAGTTCAGACCAAAGCAACCAGAATAATAAGAGCTGCTTCTTTACGTTTGGTAAGAATTTACGCGGGCCAAAAACATCTGAATATTCAGCCTTAATACCATCAATCTCCTCGTAAACACTCGCCAGATTTACCATAGACAGACGAATATCCTGGGTTTCGTTCGTTAATGAACCGGTTTTGATTTTTTGCAAAACAGCAATTGCATTTGAAACAAATGACGTGGCGGCGTTTATGGCTTTAGCGGTCTTTCTAAAAGGATAAGAGGCCTTACCACCACCGGTCGCTATCACAGAAGATGAGATATTCTCTCTTTGACGAGTATCGATGGCGGCTTCATATACCACATATCCCTTTGAATCTAACGATTCTTTGGGCATGCTAAGCCGAATCGAATTTCCGATCTCATTGACCCGAATAAAATTGTCAAAAAGCTTGGCGCCAACGCCAAGGAAGCATCCCTTGTTATTCCACTTCTCAACGCACCTCATTAGCCCAGTGATCGAAGACGCAAATAGACCCCAGAACTCTTCCAGACTTGTTCTTAAGCAAGTCCATGTCTCCGGGGCGTCATCGTAGTCGCACATGGCGCGGTATAGAAAATTGGGGGTGTTTTGCCAATTAAACGGAAGATTCTCAGCAGGGATGCACTTATTCGCATCAGGAGATTTCAATCCGTCTGGCAAAAACATATCAGACCCGAGCATGCGTCCAGAATACGATTCTAGGCCGGGATAAAGTTCCCGGTAGGCAGCAAGAGCGGAAACGAGGCTGTCGTTTATATCCGATTCGCCAATTAATCCAACCTGAAATAATAATAGCCTGTTGTTTTTCACCCTTGACCAAATAATCCGTAGCTCGGAATTAATTCTATGCTGAAGTGCGACGCTCAATTCACACGGAAGCGAATAGCCAGCCAGCTGAAGCCCTAGCGAATAATCAAGGAGAGCATCCAAGGTACACGTTTCATTAACATTTAGTTGATCAGGCCCATTTAAAATGGGCATCGTTTCATCTATGCCGAATAACAAACCTGAAATGCCATAGATAAAACCGGCGCACCTATACTCTTCATCCGCATTGGGTTCAGATAGCCGAATCCCACTCATAGCGATGAGTAGCTTTGCTACAAGATTCGGCGTAAATCGAATCTTGCTAAAATCGGAAAACAGTGTCTCGAACACGCTTCTTCTACTAGGGTCTTGAATGATGGAAAGGAAAACGGATCTATCGATTTTCTTTTCTCTGGGAACAAGTCCTCCACCCATCATGAATGCAAACGATGAAGAGATCTCTTCTTTTTTGCTGCGCAAGCGCAGGCCTTCAGATTTCTCAAACAATGTATACGTATCCGACCATATCGCATATTTGAGAACCTCAGAAGCTGCGGTCCAGGAACTAATGGAGCCCGCAATTAAATCCATATCTCTTTGATTAAGCGAAATCGAGCCAAAATGCGAAGCAAGCACACGACCAACTGGTCCCTCTCCGCAACGAACAACATAAGTGAAAAGCTCAATATCCAATGGAGTAGCAATTATCGTCTCCAGTTCCTTCGCTAAGATCATGGAACGATAGGGGTGCAATGGCATAAGCAACCCGTTATCAAGAAGACGAATTAAATGCTCATCTCTAATTGTCAGCAGGAAACGGTAAAGGCCATCGCATTGAACAGCCGACTTTAAAGCTCTAACGGATGTCGGAACCCCCTCGGAGCCCAAAACGCTAGCAATATAAAGACAAGTCAGCTCCTTATCGTCCGCATGGGCAGCTATTGCCGTCACCTGGCTTCGCAACATTCTATTAAGAGACACGCCATGCGTAATAGAAAAAATGTACTCCATGAGCGGGCCTTTGCCGCCAAACGACTTCCATGATTCCTCGAAGGAGGGAAACGCTGTTTCCGTCTTAAAATACTCAAATATTTCCCTTGCTTCATCTTTATCCAGCTTTACGTAAACGTAAGAGCAGCTAAAATCCCATTCAGCTGCCGGAGACTCATTAAGATCCTCTTCTCGTATGCTCACGAGCAAACGGACATTAGGAACACTATTATTAATTTCATTTGCCAAGCTGGACCACCCACGACCAGTTGCGCCATCGATGTATGCGTAAACCGGTTCATGCGTTTCTTCGGATAAGCCCCTTAAGCATGCAGCTATTTCATTAGCATCTTTTTCATCCATAGCGCTCGAAACGCCAAACGACCAAAATAGCCCCTTGTCATAAAGATATCTATAGCATGCTGTGCTCTTGCCTTGACCGGATGCGCCGCGAACAAGAACGATTCGCGATCGAGTAAAAGCCTGGTTGATTTCCGATCTCAGCCGAACACTTTGAGCGGATAGGCCGTTCCCGCAGTT
>ENA-OYZZ01000146-OYZZ01000146.1-human-gut-metagenome-genome-assembly--contig:-NODE-146-length-34175-cov-6.320369_pt1 | contig 34175 bp, 20 predicted proteins | sample MGYA00244199_ERZ653482 | MGnify/ENA primary metagenome ERZ653482 (study PRJEB26926, sample SAMN06165036) | human gut metagenome | biome: ENVO:00009003; feature: ENVO:2100002; material: ENVO:00002003...
TATTAAGTCGTCGGCAGCGTCAGATGTGTATAAGAGACAGAATAAAAATTCTGCGTAACAACACTTAATTCTACCTCCAGCCCACCCGTTATACCCTATACTACAACTATATCACGAATCAATATACAACTTTTTATCGCTGAAAATTTACTGCGTATTTTTTAGCACCTAATTTTAAAAGTCATCTCTTCTAGCTTTAATCCTGTTACAAAGAAAATAAACTTCTATTTTGAGCAGACCAAACCCTTCCCTTAAAAACGTCCCCCTTTCAGCTTCGCATCACAAAGCCGAAAGAGGGAAGAACATATTTATCTGCAAAGATTAACTAAAAACTTATTTCAATTCAAATACGGTTTTCGACTTTATATCTTCCGCAGAAGCAGCTATAACAGCCTCAAATTTTCCAGGTTCTGCAATCCATTTATGCTGCTTGTCATCAAAAAAGCTCAAAGACGATTTGTCTATTGTAAAAGAAACTGTTTTAGTTTCTCCAGCAGCCAGTTTGACTTTACAGAAACCTTTTAATTCTTTTTCCGGACGAGAAAGTGAGCTCTTTTTATCACAAATATAAAGCTGAATGATTTCTGCTCCTTCTCTCTTGCCTACATTGGTAACAGGGACTGTCAGCACAATTTTTCCATCCTGAGTCATTTCTTTAGAATCCAGCGTAACCTTGCCGTACTCAAACTGAGTATAACTTAATCCATGTCCAAAGGCAAACAAAGGCTTAATATTTTCCTTATCGAGCCAACGGTAACCCACAAAAATACCTTCATTGTATTTCGCATCCCAGATATTCTCGTTCTCTCTTTTTACACCAGGATATTCACCCAATTCATGAGCTCCAACATCTTCCAGACAAACAGGGAAGGTAAAAGGAAGTTTACCTGAAGGATTGACATCTCCCAAAAGGACAGATGCTATGGCGCTTCCGGCTTCACTGCCTAAAAACCATGCCTGAACAATAGACGGCACAGATTTCACCCAAGGCATAGCAACGGCATTACCCGATATGTTTACGACAATCAAGTTTTTGTTCACTTTTGACAAAGCTTCTATCAGCTGATCTTGTCCGTAGGGCAATCCCAGCTGTGCACGGTCTGCATCTTCACAATCCTGACCTGCACTTTTATTTAAACCACCAAAGAAGATTACATAATCGCATTCTTTTGCCAGGCTGACAGCCTCAGCAATCAATTCTTCCGGCGAACGGTTATCTGACAAATCCTGTCCTGTAACAACTCCGTTGTATTCGCCACTGGCATCTCCGACATATCCTCTTGCAAAAAGAACTTCTGCCTTGCCGGCAACTCTCTTTTTCAAGCCATCGAGCGGTGAAATTTCATGTTTTACCTTCAAAGAAGAGCTACCTCCGCCAACGGTCATCATCTTCAATGCATTCTCGCCAATTACTGCAATTTTTGCAGCTTTATTCAAATCAATCGGAAGCACATTTCCTTTATTCTGAAGCAACACGATACCTTCTTCTGCAATGGTACGGGCCGCATCAAAATGTTCAGGACTTCCCATAGATCCGAAAGGACGATTGCGGTTCATTGTCGTACGGAATGAAAGACGAAGGATGCGACGAACTTTCTCGTCCAGCTCTTTGGTTGTATATTTACCCGATTTAATTTTATCCAGATAAGCTTTAGCCAGATAATAATTGTCATAAGCATTACTTGCTCCGTTCGACAGTCCGTTGGTCCAACTTCCGAACTCTAAGTCCAAACCGTTAGTAATGGCCTCGTCAGTATCGTGAGTACCACCCCAGTCGCTGACAACAACTCCGTCAAATCCCCATTCACCTTTCAATATATCATTCAGAAGATATTGATTATGGCAGCAATGCTGGTCTTTATAAAGATTATACGCTCCCATGATACTCCATGCATGACCTTCTTGTACCGCAGCTTTAAAGGCAGGCAGATAAACCTCATACAAAGCTCTGTCATCGACAATCACATTGGTTGTATGGCGATTGACTTCATGATTATTCAGAGCATAATGCTTTACACAGGCGGCAACGCCATTACTTTGAACCCCTTGTACATAAGGAACCACCATCTTGCTGCTAAGATAAGGATCTTCTCCCATATATTCAAAGTTACGTCCATTCAAGGGTGTACGATAAATATTTACGCCCGGTCCTAATAAAATAGTTTTATTTCGATAGCGAGCCTCTTCACCGATACTCTTGCCATACAACAAAGCCATGTCAGGATTCCAGGTCGCAGCCAGACATGTTAATGCCGGAAATGCAACACATGAATCGTTTGTCCATCCGGCCTGATCCCATTCGTCCCACAAAACCTCCGGACGAATACCATGAGGTCCGTCAGTACACCAGATCTCAGGAATACCCAAGCGGGAAACACCGGGAGAACAGAACTTAGACTGAGCATGAATCATAGCAATTTTCTCTTCCAGTGTCATTCTGGACAAGGCATCTTCAACACGTAACTCAACAGGCTTTGTATCATCTAAATAAACAGGTGTATCGACAGACTGCGCCGAAACAGAGACAAACAGAACAAACGCCAACGCACCTAACAATATTTGTTTTTTCATGATATTAAATGTTTTATGATATTTCAAGAACTATTTCAACTATTGAAAACTAAAACCTAACGAGTGAATATATTCCTTTTGAGGTATGCAATTTTCTTTCTTACAATTCTGAATGAAATCATTCATCGCTTTCCGTACCATCTGCTGATCAGGACGTGCCTTACGAATTTCGGCATAGCTGCCTCTGGGAGATTCAGAAAAGGCAACAATATGATTCCAGTTATCAGGCATCTGGATTCCCATTATACACGAGTCATCCTTTTTCTTATAAGGCCAGAATGTCCATCCTATATTATTTTCTTCCATGACTTTGCAAAAAGATGACTGCCATTCTGAAGTATTATGTCCTATCTCTCCCATATACATAGGTAAATTTACACTATCACGAAAAGCTATGAATTCCTGAATTGCTTCTTTCGTAGGAGCTCCGCCATAACGATGACAGGTATACATCAGTTTATCATCATATTTGGCATCCTTAAACGGCTTAAAGTTGCCATTCCATTGAGAACCTCCCAATAATATGATATGGTTGGTATCGACTTCACGTATTGCCTTGACAGCACGCTTATGCAAAGCTTCCAATTTACCATTCAACTCCTCCATGTTATCGAAATACGGAGCAATCGGCTCATTTATCAGTTCATAACCTAATATTACAGGTTCATTTTTATACCTTTCAGCAATGTTTCTCCAGATATCACAGAATAACTGCTGGCTACGTTCGCTTTCGAATAACCAGGGATAACCATAACTATCGTCAATATTGTCGCCAGTCTGTCCGCCCGGAGCATCGTGCATATCCAAGATCAAATACAATTTATTATCTCTACACCAGTTAACAACACTGTCAACACGTGCAAATCCATCTTGTTCCGCTGTCAGTCCCATATAATCTTCATCAGTAAATAGCTTATAATGGAACGGAAGGCGGATTGTATTTGCTCCCAAACCGGCAATAAACTCTATATCACGACGAGTTATATAATTGTCTTTAAACTGTTTCCAAAAATCGGCCGTAAAATCAGGTCCTACCAGTTCACAAAACATCTGGTTAATCATTCTGGCAGAATTGGTATTGGTGAAACCAAACATATATCCTTCAGGATTTAACCAGTTTCCCAAATTAGTACCTTTTATGTGTAAGGTATCTCCATCCGGTTCTATCAGACAGGCACCTTCAACATGTACAAATTTATTCTCATCCAGTTGATTTTCAACTTCCTTTTGAGATTGCTGGCAAGAAAATAAACATCCGGCCAAAGTGAGTGCTATAATCTGTTTTATCATAAAAAAAGCTCCTATATTTATTCTGCGACATTAAACTCAGTTGTCAAGCCTCCCTGACTATCGGAAGCTACCCACAATTTAAAGTCGCCCGGTTCAACTACCTTCTTCATATCTATATTCCAAAAAGCCAATTCTGATACCGGCAAATCAAACATAACCTGCTTAGATTCACCAGGCTGTAAATTGACACGCTGGAAGCGCTTCAACTCTTTCACCGGTCTGGTTACAGAGCCAACTTTATCTTGCACATATAACTGTACAACCTCTGTACCTTCATAACGTCCGGTATTTTTCAATTCAACAGAAACTTTCAATGTATCACTGACCGTCAATTTGCCCGAAACAATCTTCAGATTACCATAACTGAATGTCGTATATGACAAACCATATCCAAATGGGAATAATGGTGTAGAACCTGCATCAAGGAAGAAAGAACGGCATCCCACTGAAGTCTGTCCTGCTTCCATCGGAATTTCATCAAGCAACATTTCTTTCTCCAATGCCGGTCGTCCGGTATTATTGTGAGCATAATACATTGGAAGCTGACCTACCATCTTAGGAAATGTAACAGGTGTTTTTCCGCTTGGATTCACCTTTCCGAACAATATATCAGCCAAAGCAGGTCCTCCCATTGTACCAGGATGGAAAGCATAAAGTACAGCATCCGATTCTTCTACTTCTTTAGCTATTGTCAGTGGTCGGCCTGCCATAACAACAGTAACAAGAGGCTTTCCCGTCTGTGACAATTTTTCTATCAGTTCCGATTGCAGACCTTGCAAGTTCAAATCGGCCAGAGAATGAGCCTCACCTGATAAAATGGATTCTTCACCTACAAAAGCCAATACTACATCAGCTTGCTTAGCTGCATTGACAGCTTTTGCCAATCCTGCTGTCTGTTTGTCGCGGCTATATGCCAGTGCCGGTTCATAAATAATACGCACCTTATCGCCATATACAGCACGCAATGCAGCCAAAGGAGTCTGCGTATGTGCTTTTTCTCCATCAAACACCCAAGTTCCCATCTGATCATGAGGAGCATCAGCCAAAGGACCAACGACAGCTACTGTATGTACTTCGTCAGCATTTAAAGGCAATGTCTGATTTGTATTTTTCAAAAGAATAACCGACTGTTCTACAGCCTGTTTTGCCTTAGCCAAATGTTCTGGTGAATATTTTACTGATTGTGGAGTAGAAACATAAGGATTTTCAAACAAGCCCAATCGGAATTTTAAGCGCAAGATGTTACGAACCGCATCATCGATCTGTTTTTCGGATATTTTATTCTCTTTCACCAGATTTTCCAAGTTGCCAGAAAAAGCTCCACTAACCATATCCATATCGACTCCTGCATCAAGTGATTTTTTTGCAGCATCAGCAGCGTCTTTACAAAAGCCATGAGTAATCATTTCGGTAGCAGAAGCCCAATCGGTAACAACCATTCCATCGTACTTCCATTCTTCCCGCAAGACATTCTTTAAAATAAACTTATTACCGGTAGAAGGCACTCCATCATTGTCATTAAAAGATGTCATAAAAGTTGCAGCTCCAGCTTTTGCTGCTGCTTCAAAAGGCGGAAGATATACGTTACGCAACAAGCGTTCCGGCAAGAAGGTTGAATTATAATCTCTTCCACTTTCCGCAGCTCCATATCCTACAAAATGTTTTGCACACGCAGCAATAGAAGTCGGATCATTCAGTGAATCTCCCTGGAAACCTTCAATCATAGCTTTTCCCAATACAGCTGTAAGATAAGGGTCCTCACCACAGCTTTCGGCAATTCTTCCCCAACGTGGATCACGGGATACATCAATCATCGGAGCAAACGTCCATCGTATACCATCGGCAGAAGCCTCAATAGCGGCAACTCTGGCAGACTCACGAACCAGATCCGGATTAAAAGAAGCAGCCTGTCCTAAACAAATCGGAAAAATTGTTTTATACCCATGAATAACATCACGTGCCATCAGTACGGGAATACCCAGCCGTGACTGCTCTACGGCTGTCTTCTGTATCTTATTTGCGACTTCCGCATCTACAATATTCAGAAACGAACCAACTTTTCCTTCTTTGACCAAAGCATACATTTCTTCCTCACTACCATACGGACTCAGCTGGTTCATTTGGCCGATTTTCTCCTGAAGTGTCATCTTCCCTAACAGATTCTCGACCTTTTTCTCTATCTCATCTTTTCCTGTTTCCTTTTCTCCGGATGAAACACAAGAAAAAAAAGAAAATGTCGCCACCATAAAAGAAGCTGACAGTAAGTATATTTTATTTTGCATAAACAAATTATTTACATTTCAGGAAAGGCATTCCAATGATATAAATCACTGAAAAGCCTTTCCTCATTGTGATTAATATGGATTCTGTGTCAAAGTTCCAGCAGACTTATCGATTTCACTAGACGGTATAGGCAAGTACTTTTTGTTATCTTTATAACCACGACTTCCTAAAACCTCATTAGCTTTTCCTGAACGTACCAAATCCCAGAAACGCTTACCTTCACCATACAACTCAAGATGTCTTTCTTCCAAAACATTATCAATATTGGCAACAACCTTATGAGCTCCCAAATTTTCTACAGTAGTACGATAAGCTCTGGCTCTTACCTGATCCAGATAATTTTGTGCCTCGGCAGTATCGCCTCCAGTACGCAATATCAGTTCGGCTGCATTCAATAATGTTTCAGCATAACGGTATACACGTAAGTTATTTCTATAATTCAAGTCCTTGTCACCCGTACACTGACTATTTCCACCCTGGCGAGGTAAATATTTCAACAAGAAATAACCAGTATCTTCATAGCGCGGTGTATACGAAGCATTCGGATGAGTTTCTTGATATTTTGCAAAATTCAAAATACTGCCGTCCTTACGCTGGTCATCATCGTCATAAGAATTATACAAATCCGGATTCACAGTACCAAATCCCCATCCGCCTGCAAACTTTTCATCTTTACATTCGTTTATTCCGATCAGAGTAGGAAAAACTGTACCACCGGCAGCAATCGGATTTCCCCAGCTACGCTGAGCATTCAGATCGTGATAGTTTATTTCCCAAATGGATTCTTCACACCATTCGCCTGCATCTTCCCACATTCCAGCAAAATCATCATGCAGACTATACAACTGAGAAGATATAATAGAGCGCATATCCGACAAGACTTCAGCATAACGGCTTTCATCGTTCTGATACATCACAACTTCTGCTTTCAGCATTTGTGCGACAGCTTTGGTAACTCTTCCTTTCATTGTAATATCAACAGATTCTGGCAAGCGATTTTCTCCCAATGCATAATCCAGATCTTCTATAATTTTCGGATACACTTCATCTGCTGAAATTTGCTCTACCAAATAAGGAGAAGTAGAAGGATTCACGGTATAATAAGGTATGTTTCCCCACAATTTCCACAGCCATGTATAATAATAAGCTCTCAGAAAATGTGCTTCAGCCAAATAACGTTCCTTATTTTCCTGAGATATACCAGGAATACCATCCATTTTTGCCATAACAATATTGGCACGGTTGATTCCTGAATAAAATACACTCCATAAACTACTGCAAACGATTTCGGGAGTAGCTGTAAACTTATGCATGCGATGCCAGTGCTCATTATCTTGCTCTGTTGAACCTCCGGCATAAATATCGTCCGACATAACATCTGCAACCAGATTCAAAGGATTATACTGTCCCAGTCCCCAGTCAGGCCACTGCAAAGGATCGTAAGCAGCAACCAGTGCACTATAAATACGTTCTTCCGAGTTATAATACTCATCCTCGCTTATATTCACGGTAGGATATACTTCCAGAAAAGAATCACTGCAAGAAGCCAAACTCATTAGTGCTAAAGCACCACATATAAAATATTTTTTCATTTTTTCTCAGTTTAAAAGTTAGAAAGTAATATTTGCGCCAACTGTAAATGTCTTGGCCTGAGGATAAACTCCTTTATCAACACCTAAAGAAGTACCACCTGAAGAAATTTCCGGATCGAAACCATCGTAGCCTGTAATTGTAAACAGGTTTTCAGCTCCAACGTATACACGCAAATTCTGCACAAAGAATTTTGTTGTTACAGCCTTAGGCAAAGTATATCCTAACTGAATATTCTTCAGACGTAAGTATGAACCGTCTTTTATATACAAATCAGAAGACAACCAGTTTCCATTTTCATCATTTTCACTCAAACGAGGATATTTGTTGGAAGTACCTTCTCCGTGCCAGCGGTCTAACATATAAGAAGGCAGGTTAATGCTCTTCAAGTCAATACGGCGAGAACCATCAAAGACATCATTACCGATAGTACCCTGGAAGAAAGCATTCAGGTCGAATCCTCTCCAGTCTAAAGCGATAGAGAATCCTACAGTCCAGTCTGGCATACCTTTACCGATCTTCACACGGTCTGCGTCATCAATCTTTCCATCTCCATTCGCATCAACAAAACGTACATCTCCTGGCTGTGCATTAGGCTGGATTTTCTCTCCCTTTGAATTTACATATGAATTGACTTCATCCCAGTTCTGGAAGATACCAGCAGTTTTCTTTCCATAGAAGAACGGGAAAGGTTCTCCGTTTTCGGCACGTGTAATTGTTCCGATATTCTGGATAGCATCATAGTTAGCCCAACCTTCGGCATTACCCAGCTCGATCAGTTTATTTTTCAGGTAAGAAGCATTGGCTCCGAATTTAACATTCAAATCAGAAACCTGGAATCTATAAGACAAATCCATTTCAATACCAGAGTTTTCCATCTTACCCACATTACCCATCGGAGGAGTATCACCAACATAAGCAGGCAACGGCATCTGCATCAGCATACCATCTGTTTTCTTCTTATACCAGTCTACTGTAAAAGTAAGTGCATTACCAAAAAATCCGAAATCCAATCCCAAATCAGTCTGGCTGGTTTCTTCCCATTTCAAATCAGGGTTAGGCAATCCATTAGGCTTAGCTCCTACCACAATAGCTTCATTGCCGTTAGCACCAAAAATATAATTGTTACCACTGTTCATAATGGCTGTATAGCGGAAGGCATCAATACGTTCATTACCATTCTTACCCCAGCTTGCACGTAATTTCATTGAAGTAAGCCATTCAGGACGTTTTTCCATGAATTTTTCATTTGTGATATTCCATCCTAAAGATAATGAAGGGAATACTGCATATTTGTTATTCGGGCCAAAGTTAGATGAACCATCCCGACGTATTGTCGCCTGGAACATGTAGCGTTCAGCATAGTTGTAGCTGACACGAGCAAACATAGATGCCAGTGTTGAAAAAGGCTGAGCTTGTCCTGTAGCTTCCTGATCGGCCTTTGTTCCTTGTCCGAAATTGATGTTGGCTTTATCCGGATCCAGAGATTGCAAATTGTAGTTCTTTCCCCACAAGGTACGTCCCTGATATTTCTTTGCAGACTGTCCTAATATAACAGATACTGAGTGCTGTCCAAAGGTCTTGTCATACGACAATACATTTTCCAGCTGCCATGTATATCCTCTGTTCATGCCCGACCATGCAGAAGACTGAGTCTGACTGTTGCTCTTTCCCAGATAGTAAGGATATATCCAGCCATCATTTCCCCAGAATGCCAAATCAGCACCATAAGTTGTTTTAAACTTAAGATTGTCCCACAGTTGAAGTTCACCCCAGAAAGAAGCGACGAATTTATCAGAGTTGTTTACATCTCCCGGCAACTCCAATTGAGCCAGCGGATTGGTTATTTCGTTATACGCATCACCAACAATGGTATAAACATTTCCATTTTTATCTTTTATTGCTGTAGGATATTCTTTCAATACAGCTTCAGGATCTTCAGCATACACAGGGAGTGTAGGAGCAATCATCAGCGCACTACCCAACGGACCACCTTTTTCATTGTTTGTATCAACTCCTACTGATTTAATACGAGTATAACCGATATTGGTTCCAATTTTAAATGATGAAAGCCAGTTACGGTTTTTAGTCTGATCGAACAATGTATAATTAGAATTCATACGTAAAGTGAAACGTTCGTAATTTGAACGATCGAAATTACCTCCAACAATACCGTCTTGCTTGAAATATCCTGTTGACAAAAAGTATGAACCTTTATCAGAACCTCCGCTGACACTTATCTGGTGATTCATTATCGGTGCATTAGAGTTGAACAAAGCATCTTGCCAGTCTGTTCCCTCTCCTGCTGCTTCCGGATTGGCATAAGGAGCATCTTTGCCTGAGTTAACAGCCATTTCATTCATCAACGTTTCGTACTCAACTGCATTAAGAACATCTCTCTTTCTCCAAGGATTTTGCCAACCGTATGAGAAGTCATAGCTAATAACAGCTTTTCCTTTGCTTCCTCCTTTTGTAGTAACCAATACTACACCATTGGCAGCACGAGCACCATACACAGCAGCAGAAGCTGCATCCTTCAAGACCTCGATAGATTCTATATCAGAAGGATTCAAATAATCGATACCACCATCAACCGGCATACCGTCAACGATGTAAAGAGGGTCAGAATTGTTTATGGTACCAATACCACGAATACGTACCTTTGCAGCATCACCAGGCTGTCCGGATGCAGAAGTAACCGTTACTCCTGAAGTCTGTCCCTTCAACATATTATCTACACGGGTAGGAGTTACATTTTTCAAATCGTCAGAGCTAACCCGGCTGATAGATGCTGTCACAACACTTTTCTTTTGAATTCCATAACCTACTACAATGACTTCATCCAAAGTTTCGGTGTCTTCTTTTAAAATAAAATTCAAAGGTTGTGTACCTGTTGCCTTTTTCATTTGCGTTACATAACCAATGTACGATACTTCAATTTGAGAACCATCTTCTACATTGGCAATACTAAAATTACCGTCAAAATCGGTTATCACACCATTGGTAGTTCCCTTCACCAAAACGCTGGCTCCAATTACCGGCTCGCCCGATGAATCTTTGACGTTTCCACTTACTGTTATTTGTTGTGCAAACAAATGAACAGAAAAACACAATAAACAACATAGAGACAATACAAACCGAGTAATCTGTACCGGTTGAAAATTGTTCTTCATACTAGCAAATTTTTTAGTTAACATAATAGAATATTTGATTAAAAATTCTGGAAGCAAAATTAGATACTAAAGGACGTTAATCTATTCTAAAGTAAAGTCAGCAAGTAAGATTACAAAAAGATAATATACTGATTATCAATACATATATAAAACTAACAGGTAAACTATACGATTGACATATAGAGTGACTTATACGCCTTTACAAGTCTGAAAAGCAGCTTTCGGGAATGAGATTTACCTCTTCTTCTCATTACAACAGGAAAGAACAAGCTTTTCTAAAACATGAACAATACAAGAAAACAAGCCATAGCACACTACAAAATAGCGTGTACTATGACCTGTTCTCAACCGGAAGAAAAACTTAAATCAAGAAGTTCTCTCCGCTAAAAAAGTCTATTTTGAATTTCCTATTACTTGCCTCCTCTTCCCAACAAGCGAACAGCTTCGGCAAATTTATCTTTAGGTATAATTGCTTTATTTCGCATGCGCAACCTATGATTGTACACTGTTTGAGGAGAACAATGCAAAAAGTCAGCAATCTTGACACTATCATTTATACCCAATCTGACCAATGCATAAATACGAACTTCCGTGTTCAGTTCGCTTGCATCTTTCAATAAAATCTGCTCTTCAGGACGAAGCAAAGAATTTAAATCCGCTACAAAATCAGGATAAACCCGCAAAAAGATAGCATCAAAATTGGCATAAAAGTCTTTAAGTTCGTTTTGAGTCAATGAAGAGTTATCAGTCAATTGTCTTGCCTCTTCAAACTGACCAGTCTTTAGTTTACGGTTAATGTTTTTCCGATACTCATCCAACTTACTGATATAGTTCGAGCAAATAGAGAACACATATCCGATATATTCTTCTTTTACATCATTCGACTCTTGAAGCTTCTGGTTAGCACTTCTAAGCAGTTCATTCAAGTTCTGAAGCTCCTGATTGGCTAAGGCCAGCTGTTTATGCATCTGTGAAAGTTCAACAACATGTTGATTAAGAGAGTGATTTGCAGAATCCAGTTCTGTACGCGACTTTCTCAACTTTTTCGTCTGACGATAAAGACCAATCAAGGCCAGTACCAGGATTATCGAGAAAAAAGTAACTACATACAAATAATTTTGCAATGAATTACGCCATCTTATATCACGTTGCTGATAATTAGCATATATCTTATCTAATTCTGTAGATATATTAATGATACGCACCCGGTTGGGATAAAGCAAAGCTGCCTTCAAGCAATAATTCATGTAAGCATACGCGCGGTCAATATCTCCTGCATCATACAATAACGATGAAAGTTCCTGCAACGAAGCAATATCGCGATTGCAGACTCTCAAATCAGCCATTGCCGAATAAATCAGATAAATCATGGTTTTTTCTTTATCTCCTAGCCGCTTATACATATTCGAAAGGCCATAAGCGTTCATTGCATCCAGCCGTGTATTATGATGAGAAGACAATACAACGTTCTCTAAGGCCGAAAACAAGCTATCTTCAGGAGAGAGTTCATTACATGACGCTACACACCACCAATAAAGGGGATCTTTCGGACGGACTAAGGCCAGCATGTGCTTATTGGCATTCTCGAACTCATTATAATATTTATTATTAACCTGCTTCTGGTCGCCCATATATTGCCCTAAATGCGAATACAGGTAAGAACGCTGATAGTAATACGAGAGTTTCAGTCCGTCAGACAAACTGGTAGAATCAACTTTTTCCAGCACTTCACCTGCTTCTTTTAACAATCCTGTTGCAGCAAACATAAAAGAACGGTTTATCAGCCATTCATCCTGCCAGTCCTTCTTTTTAAGTTCGGTAGCAATCTGTATATTACGGTCAACGTATTTCATTGCAGAATCAGCATTGAATACGAAAGACTCGTCATATAGCATTTTATTTATCCAGAATTCCTCTTCAAAATTGGCGGCATTCGATAACTTTTTCTTCAATTGCGCTATTTTAAGCTCTTTCTGCGATGCCAACTCTCCAGTTTGTACTAATATAGAATCGAGTGTAGCAAGAAGCTGCGGAATCTCTTTTTCCACCGATTCCGCATAAATCCATCCAATCCAGTTAACTAGCAGCCAAAATAAAATGTGCTTCCTCATAATATCTTTTATATTAGTGCAAAGTTAACCAAAATTCAGAAAAAAAGATTAAAATCCATTTCGCAATATTTACCGGTCAGGCATAACTTCAACAAAAAAATTTCCTTTACACGCTTACTTCATGACAAACACAAAGTTTACGCATAAAGGAAATTTCCCTGTATAGTATATGTTCAATTATCAGAACAGCTTGCTAGGATATTCTCCAGAGTCGGCAAGAGCCTGCAATTTATCAACTACACCCTGACGGTCGGCTGCATATGTTACTCCAAACCAGCGAGAAGTAGTATCAAGAACTTCTACTGTAGCAGTACCATCGTTGATCAGCTTATTGACCATGAGCGGAATGTAGTATTCAGCTTTAGGCTTATCGATGTTTTCTTTCAGGAAGTCGATGAAATATTCTTCAGAGTAGTTGAAATAGTCAGGAGTGAAGCCCCACATATTCATTGAAACCGGAGTATTATCTTCGATGCCTACCCATTCGCCATTTTCATCTTTATAAGAAACGACACCGTTAATACGCATAATTTCAGTACGTTCTACTACTGTTGTCAGATGTCTGTTTTCGTCGGTAGAACAGATACCGCGAGCTACTGTACCACTTTCACTCAGGGTATTTCCAACACGGAATCCTACCATACAATATGTATTCTTAGCTCCTTCAGGAAGTTCAGACAAGAATTTACCGATTACGGCAAAACTGTCACGTCCGTAGAAGTCGTCAGCATTGATTACGGCAAAAGGTTCACGGATCACTTCCTTACCCATCAACACTGCATGGTTTGTACCCCATGGTTTTACACGTTCAGCCGGACAAGTAAATCCTTCAGGAAGCTTGTCGATGCTTTGAAATACTACTTCTACTGGAATATGGTTTTCGTACTTGCTGATGATTTTCTTACGGAAATCTTCTTCAAAATCTTTTCTGATTACGAATACAATCTTTCCAAATCCGCCACGGATAGCATCAAAAATGGAATAATCCATAATTGTTTCACCATTGGGACCCAGACCGTCAAGCTGTTTCAAACCTCCATAACGACTTCCCATTCCGGCAGCCAGAACAAACAAAGTTGGTTTCATAATATATCTTTTAAAATTAAGTTATAGCACAAAGGTAAAGAATTTATATAAATACAACTAAATAGTTCCAGAACAAAATGAATACTAATTCGGTTATTTTATATAAATTCGCACAAACAATACAGCTTGACTTGGCCTATGAAAAAATATCTGCGATGGACAGGGATCGCCATAGCATCTCCGTTCATATTATTTATATTGCTATGTATTCTGATATACATACCTCCTATTCAGAATTTTCTGGTAAACACGGCTACACGCTACGCTTCCGAAGCCACAGGTATGCAAATCTCGATAGGAAGAATCTCTCTTTCATTTCCGTTAGATTTGGTAGTAAACAATACCGTAATTATCGACAAGCAGGATACCATACTGAATACCAAGAAATTAACAGCGAAGATCCAGTTAACTCCCCTGCTGAGAAAGAAAATCGAACTTGACGGTCTGGAGTTGAGCAAGGCATCTGTAAATACGGCAAACCTCATCGAAGGTATGACGCTGAAAGGAAATCTGGGAGAGCTATTCGTATCCTCACATGGCGTAGAGCTCGATCCGGAAACTGCCATTGTCAACACTCTTTCTTTAAAGGATACTCATTTATCCATCTGCATGGCCGATACTACAGCCTCAGATACGACCAGCTCGCAACCGGTTTTCTGGAAAATACAACTGAAAAATGTTGATTTCGAAAACGTTTCGTTTGCCATGCAAATGCCGCTGGGTACATTCAGCATGTCAACATCGCTCGAAAAGCTTTCTCTACGGAACGGACTGGTCGACTTACATAAGTCGGCATACTCGGCAGGTTCACTTAAACTGACAAACGGTAGTGCTTATCTTGATACCAATACACTTCCTGCTGCCGAAGGATTCGATGCGTCGCATATCGGAATAACCAACATCAAGCTGGATGTAGATTCTGCCTACTATGCCGGAAATGATATCTATGCCAATATCCGCGACTTCAACTTAAAGGAACGCTCCGGACTGGAAATTGTTTCAACAAAAGGAAAACTGGTATCGGATGCCAAGACACTGAAAGTTCCGTCGTTACAGATAACAACCCCCGATTCGTATCTCGAATTCAGCGCATCTATGGACTGGGAGGCGACTGATGCTGAAAAAGACGGTATGATCAATGCTCGTCTGATGGCTGACATCGGCAAGAATGATTTACTGAAGGTTATCACCGGAATGCCGGAAGATTTCATAAAAAAATATCCGTCTGCCCCATTGCAGATACGTGCCGGCATAGACGGAAACTTGAAGGAGATTCGTCTTACCACGCTCTCGGCAAGCATTCAGGATGCTTTCCGTGCACAGGCTACGGGAAGTATTACGTTGCCTATGGACAGTCTCCAGAGAAACGGTAACATCAATTTATCGGTAGAAACGGGCAACTTGAACTTTGTAGAAAGTATGTTCAGCGGTGTCATGCTGCCATATGGTATGAAACTGGAAGGAGAAGCTTCGGTCAACGGCAGTCTGCTCGGAGCAAACATGCAGTTCTTTCCGGGCAAAAAAGCCAATGTTATTTTAAAAGCTGACTATGATTTGCAAAAAGAAGGCTATCTGGTCGACCTGAATATCGACAGCCTCAACATACACGAGTTTATGCCGCATGATTCGATATTCGGACTTTCGGCTTCACTGCATGCCGAAGGAAACGGATTCGACTTTTTCTCTCCGAAAACATCCGCTCTGCTGAAGGGTGAGGTTTCACACTTCCGGTATGGCTCGCTTCTGTTTTCCGGAGTCACACTCGATGCCGGTCTGAAACACTCTCAGGCTTCAATGATGCTGAATGTCAACAACCGGGCAATAGACGTATCGGCCAATTTGCAGGCATTGCTTCAGCCGAATATGATAAAAGCCGACCTGAACACTCATGTACGGCTGTTAGACTGGCAGGCGTTGTCACTTATGAGCACGCCTTTCAGTTCGTCGATGAACATCGAGGTGCATGCACAGACGGATATGAAGCAACGCCACAAAGCACGTGCTACCGTCAGCGGTATACAGCTCGTAACAGCCGAAAGAAACTTCAGGACCAAAGACCTGCATGCCGGTTTCGATATGGCTACCGATTCGGTAAGGGGATATGTCAATGCAGGCGATTTGACATTCCTTTTCAAATCGGCCAACAGCCTCGACAAGTTTATGAGCAAGAGCGACCTGGTAGCCAAGGAGCTTGGAGAGCAGTGGAAGAAAAAACACATAAATCAGCGCCTGATCAGAGAAATGCTGCCTTCGGCACAGTTGAAAGTATTCTCCGGATCAGACAATCCGGTGGCCAACTTCCTGGCTTCACAGCATGTAAACTACAATCGTCTGCGGGCCAGCTTCAGCACTTCGCCGGAAGACGGATTAAACGGTTCCATCGACTTGTACGGCTTGCGGACCGATAGTCTTCAACTGGATACGATTTACTTCAAGACGTTGCAAGACTCTGTGCAGGTGAAATTCTACAGTGGTGTAAAGGCTCTTGCCAACAAACGTCAGGAAGCCTTCGACATTTCACTGAACGGATATATCGGATCTACCGATGCACAACTGGCAATAGGTTACCTGAACGGTAAAAGAGAAACCGGAGTTGATCTCGGTCTGAAGGCACAGCTACGTCCCAACGGCATCAGCATGCACATCACTCCGGACAATCCTACTCTGGTATATCGTCCGTTTAAGGTGAACCACGGCAACTATATCTATCTGAGTGACGAGGGACGTATCCATGCCGACGTCAAGATATACGATGAGAATCATTCCGGATTATCCTTATATTCTACTCCGGACTCTCTCGTACAGCAGGATCTTACCGTAGCTCTCAACCAGATAGACATAGCTGAGTTCCGGCGCATCATCCCATATATGCCCGACATAGCCGGCTTTATCAACGCCGAGGCACACTATATACAAAGCGAGTCGAGCATGCAAGTTGCAACCGACATAGAAATCAACAACCTTGCCTACAACAAGCAACAGCTGGGCAATTGGGAAATGAGTGCCGTATATCTGCCTAAAGAAACAGGAGAACACAGCATAGACGGCTTCCTGATGCTGAACGATGAAGAAATAATGAGCCTGAACGGAACGTACCTTTCTGCCACGGGGAAAAATGATAAAGATAATCTGACGGCAGATGTGAACCTGCATCATCTGCCGCTGAAGGTAGCCAACGCATTCATTCCCGATGATATGGCCAGGCTGAAAGGCGACCTGGACGGTTCGATTTCCATAGAGGGTTCCACGTCACAGCCCGTCTTGAACGGAGAACTGGGACTTGACAGTGTAATAATCAATATTCCACAGGCTTCACTGAACCTGCAACTCGACAACCGACCGCTGAAGATTGAGAACAGCCGACTAAAATTCAAACGCTTCAACATCTTTACCAAGGGAAAGACACCGTTCAGCATAGACGGTTACGTAGACATGACCGACATGGCTGCTATGGATATAAACCTGAAAATGGAAGCGCATAACTTTGAGCTGATCAATGCCAAACAGACCAAAGAGTCGCTGGTACACGGTAAGATTTATGTCGATGTAAATGCCATGCTGAAAGGACGGCCGGATGCCCTTACCATGAGAGGCAACATGAATATTTTAGGAAGCAGTGATTTCACTTATGTACTGAAAGACTCTCCGCTGACCGTAGAAGACCGCCTGAACGAAACTGTCACGTTTGTGGATTTCAGCGATACGACTCACATAGCCAAGCCTCACATTCCTGCCATGTCGCTGGGAGGTATGGATATTTTGATGACACTTCACATCGACGAGGCTGTGCAGGCACGTGTCAACTTAAATGAAAGCGGAAGCAACTACATGCTGCTGGAAGGTGGAGGCGACTTGTCATTCCAGTATCAGCCCGACGGAAACATGCTGCTCAACGGCCGTTATTCGCTGATAAGCGGAGAAATGAAATACGAAATGCCTATCATCCCGCTGAAGACTTTCTACATTCAGGATGGAAGCTATATCGAATGGACCGGAAACGTTATGAACCCGAATCTGAACATAAAGGCTTCGGAACGGGTGCGTGCGTCGGTTTCTTCCGATGGAGAAAGTACGCGTATGGTAAACTTCAACGTGGGAGTGAATCTGACAAACCGCCTGGAAGATCTGGGCTTTACCTTCACACTCGAAGCTCCCGACGACGGTGCCATGCAGAACGAACTCGCTGCCAAATCGGCCGAAGAGAAAAACAAGCTGGCTGTCACCATGCTGGTTACGGGTATATATATGTCAGAAAGCAATACCGGAGGCAAAGGATTCGACACCAACAGTATGCTGAACTCGTTCCTGCAAAGTGAGATAAACAAGATAGCAGGAAATGCACTGAAAACAATAGATATAAACTTCGGTATGGAAACGACCGATGAAGGCGCAACCGGAAATACCCGTACGGATTATAACTTCCAGTTTGCCAAACGATTCTGGAACAACCGCTTCCAGGTTATCATCGGAGGAAAAATATCTACCGGAAACGATGTACAGCAGCAAGACGAGTCGTTTATCGACAACATTTCGCTGGAATACCGTCTGGACAACAGCGGTACACGCTACATCAAGATTTTCCACGACAAGAATTACGAAAGCATACTCGACGGTGAGGTGATAGAAACAGGAGCCGGTATCGTACTGAGAAAGAAAGTGAGCAAACTAAGCGAACTGTTCATCTTCCGCTCCCGCAAAAAGAAACAGCCCGAACAAACAACAGAAAACTGATTGAAGCATAATTACATATCCATGAAGAAATATAAAACATATCATATCCTGACGCTTCTGCTTGCAGCCATGATGGCTGTATCATGCTCTACAACAAAGCACTTGCCGGAAGGGGAAACCTTGTATCTGGGATTGAAGAAAGTAACCATCAACAACGAAGACAAGAGCAAGGCAGGACAAAAGGCACTTGCCGAAGCGGAAGGAGCTATCAGCATTGCTCCGAACAACGCCATCGTGGTAAAGCCCAATATCCGTTTTCCGATACCTTTCGGACTATGGATATACAATCGCTTTGAAAGGTATGAAAAAGGCTTCGGAAAGTGGATATTCAAAAAACTGGCTGCCAAACCGGTATATGTTTCTACCGTAAATCCTGAAACCCGAATAAAAGTAGCGTCCAATCTGCTGCACGACTACGGGTATTTCGACGGAAAAGTAACTTACCGGGTAGACAGTACCCGTAACCCGAGGGCTGTAAAACTGAGTTACGACATCGATATGGGAAATCCGTACTACATAGATACCGTGACATACGAAGGATTCAGACCACAAACCGACAGTCTGATTCATGCACATTTCGACGAACGGCTGATACACAGCGGAGATAATTTCGACGTGACGGTCCTGAATCAGGAACGGCAGCGTCTGATAGACCTCTTCCGCGACAACGGATACTACTACGCAAGAAATGAATTCATCACTTTCCTTGCCGATACAATCATGCGCAAAGGGTACGTCAAGCTAAAGATTGTACCCCGGCAAAGTATTCCCGAAGAAGCTCTCCGCACGTATCATATCGGACATACTTCTGTGTACCTGACGGGATATAACGGTGAACAGCCTGACGACTCACTGAAGCTGCGCAACTTTACCATCTATTACTCCGGAAAGAAGCCGGGCATCCGCTACGGCGTACTGCGCAAGCGTTTCCTGTACCGTAAGGGAGAAGTCTATTCGCAGACCAGACAAAACTATACCCAGGAAGCTCTGGCACGACTGGGTGTGTTCAAGTTCAGCGAGTTTCAATATACTCCCCGTACAGGAGCAGAAAAAGATACACTCGACGTACGCGTGAATGCCATGTTCGACTTGCCCTACAACAGTGAGCTGGAGCTTAACGTCACTACCAAGAGTACCAAGCAGACCGGTCCCGGAGCCATATTCAACCTGTCGCGCAAAAACTTCCGCCGCATGGGAGCCTCACTCAATCTGGAGCTGAAAGGTTCATACGAATGGCAGACCAGCTCAACCGTCGACGGCGACAAGTCTGTCATGAACTCTTACGAACTGGGAGCAGCCCTGTCACTGGAGTTCCCTCGCCTTGTACTTCCATGGGTACGCGACCGCATTGACCCGTTCCGCTTCCCGTCGCAAACGAACTTCAAGATTTATGCCGAACAGGTAAACCGTGCACGATACTTCAAGATGCTGTCTTTCGGAGGAACCGTTTCGTACAGTTTCCGCCCGTCAAGAAGCATGAAACATACCGTAACACCACTCCATCTGGCGTTCAACCATTTGCAGCACCGTACGGCTACATTCGACTCGATTGCACAGGCCAACCCCATGCTGTTTCACAGTCTGGACGACCAGTTCATCCCTTCGGTCACCTATACCTTTACCTACGATGATTCATGGCGTCACCGCCGGATGCGAATATGGTGGGAAAACTCTTTCAGCTCGGCAGGTAATGTCACCTCACTTATTTATGCAGCCTTCGGCAAGAGTCTGAAAGAAAGAGAAAAGAAATTCCTCGGAACTCCATTTGCACAGTTCCTGAAGTTCTCGAGCGAGATACGACCGCTTTACTACATCAACGACAAGCAGCAGATTGCCGGACGACTGATGGCCGGAGTAATCTGGGCATACGGTAACAAGACCATTGCTCCCTATAACGAACAGTTCTACGTAGGAGGAGCCAACAGCATACGTGCTTTCACGGTACGTTCTATCGGTCCCGGACGCTTTCATCCGGCCGAAAACGCAGCCTATTCGTACGTAGACGAAACGGGAGATATCAAGCTGGAAGCCAACCTGGAGTATCGCTTCCGCATTTTCTCCAACCTTTTCGGAGGCAATCTGAACGGAGCATTGTTTCTCGATGCCGGAAACGTATGGCTGATGCGGAAAGACGAAGCACGTCCTGATGCGCAGTTTACGTTCAACAAGTTCTTCGACAATATTGCACTGGGAACAGGTCTGGGTATCCGATACGACTTGTCTTTCCTTGTACTTCGCCTCGACTGGGGAGTAGCCCTGCACGTACCTTACGAAACAGGAATCTCCAAATACTACAACATACCGAACTTCAAGGACGGAATGGGTATCCACTTCGCAATCGGTTATCCGTTCTGATGCAAGCAGGAAAAACAGAATCATTCTTTACATAAAGAACAAAACAAGCTGAAGTTTTCCAGAAATAACGTGCTATTTTCCGGAAAACTTCAGCTTGTTTTATTCTGTTATTCGTACAACTATCAGATACCTGAAATTCAGGAATCTCAATTATTTGTTTTTCTGCTTTTCACGGTATTCGGTAGGAGTCATGCCAAAGCGTTGCTTGAAGCACTTGCTGAAGTAACGCGGATCGTTGATTCCCACCATATACGAAATCTGTGTCATGTTAAACTCTCCAGTCTCGATAAGCTGGGCAGCACGTTTCACACGCATTTCCTTGATAAATTCTATCGGAGCAAGTCCGGTCAATGATTTCAGCTTCTTGAAGAAGACTGAACGGCTCACAGCCATTTCATGCACCAGATCGTCTACAACAAGTTCTCCATTGTCGATATTCCGTTCCATAAAGTTTGTCAGCTGCTCCAGGAAACGACGGTCCTGCTGCGACATGACATCTACCTCTTCTTCCTCATTTTCCACTTTCGGAGGATTGATATCCATCAGGTGGTCGCAATAGAACTGACGCAACTTCTGACGGCGTACCAGCAAATTATCAACACGTGCTTCGAGGTAAGTGGCACTGAACGGTTTGGTGATATAACTGTCGGCCCCCAGTTCCAGACTCTGCAACTTGGTGTCCATATCGGTCTTTGCAGTAAGCAATACGATTGGAATATGGCTGGTAGTCAGTTCCTCCCTCAGCTCCTTCACCAGAGTTATTCCGTCCTTCTCGGGCATCATAATATCACTGATTATGATATCGGGCACATACTTAATGGCTTTCTCCAGTCCTTCCACTCCGTTGGCAGCTTCTATAATGCGGAAACGCTGGCTGAAAATACTCCGCAAGAAGAAGCGCAACTCCAGATTGTCTTCTATGAGCAGCATTGTCTTTGTTTCAGAAACCGATGCCTTGTCTGCCTCATCAGCAGCAGGAACAGCTTCCGGCTTATCCTCCGGTACAGCAACGGCAGGAGTTTCGACATCCACAGGCAAGGAATGCTTGGATGCTTCACCGATTATTTCCACGTTATCCGACAAGACAAATTCGGCATTCTCACCGTAATGGTCTTTTCCCTTCAGGAAGTCTACGCTAAAGCAACTGCCTTCTCCTTCCTTACTGTCTACATGTATGCTGGCATGGTGCATTTCCACCAGTTCTTTCACAAGCGAAAGTCCGATGCCAGAACTGTTCGGATTGAACAGGTTCTTATCGAGCAGGGTTTCAAAACGTACAAACAGTGAAGCCTTCTTATTTTCAGAAATACCTCTACCCTGATCCTGCACTCCTACGGTAACCGTATCTTCATTTTCAAGGATAAATACGGTAATGTTTTTTCCGGGCTGCGTATACTTGAATGCATTCGACAGCAAATTGAAGACTATTTTCTCTACCTTGTCAGCGTCTACCCACAACTTGAGCTTAGGCTGTTCGGTTTCGAAAATAAAATCAATCTTGTTCGATTCGGCTATGGATTCAAAATTCTCCATAATCTTATGTACAAACGCGACGATATCAATCTGTTCGATGCATAGTTTCATCTTGTGATTCTGTATCTTACGGAAATCCAGAATCTGATTGACAAGCCTCAGCATCCGATGTGTATTACGTTCTACCACCTGCAACTGTTCGCGTACGTCCTTACTTAAATCCGAACGTTTCAAGATATATTCCAGCGGTCCCTCTATCAAGGTAAGCGGTGTACGGAGTTCATGAGAGATATTGGTAAAGAAGCGGAGCTTCATGTCCGTTACCTGCTGTTCGACAGACACCTCATGTTTCAACCGGTAAATAACGAAAAGTGTATAGGCTCCAACCAGCAGAATCAGCATAAAGCCTAATGTGTAAATCACATAGGCATAAGGAGTCTCCCAAAACGAAGGCTTGACGGTTATCCGCAAGGCACGTTCGTTCTCCACCCAGATACCGGCTCCGTTGGTAGACTTCACACGAAAGACATAATTACCTTTCGGCAGGTTTGTATAAGTAGCTGTACGCTGTTTACCCACATAATTCCACTCCTTATCGAACCCGTCGAGCATATAGGCATACTTTACATTTTCCGGGAAACTCATATCCAGAGCGGCAAAAGAAAGCGTTACGGTGTTTTCCTTATGCGACAAATACAAATGCGACAAACTGTTCAAAGACTCAGGCAATACGGATTCCGGTCTGGGAACAACATCTTTATTGGCTATCTTCAAGCCCGACAATACAATGCCAGGCACATAGGAGTTTTTCCGTATCAGTTCGGGAGTAAAGCACAAAAGTCCTCTGTTTGTTCCGAACAGCAAGCGTCCGTCTTCGGCACGTATTGCCGTACTTTCTTCAAACGAAAGCTCCTCTCCTATCTCCTGCTTCAGATAATTATCGAAATGATGGTTGACAATATCCATCTTGCTCAGACCGCTTTCCGAACCAATCCATATATCTCCTTTCGTATCTTCGGCAAGTGAAGAAAGTACATCGGTAGGAAGTCCGTCTTTTGCCGAATACGAAGTAAACAGGCCGTTACCATTCTTATCAAGGCTCTTAAGCTCATTCAGTCCTCCACCGAAAGTAGCAAAAAACAGACGTCCGTCGTGTGTAAGCAAGATATCGTATATATCGTTGCAGCTCAACACTTCACGCTTATTAGGCATGCACACGAACAAATGAAAATCAATCGTATCGGGACGTTCGAACTTTTCACTGAAAGCCAGCAGTCCATTGGAAGTAGCTACCCACAGCATACCTTTTTTGTCGAGCAACATACGACGTGCCTTATAGCAACGTTCCATTGGATACGATTTCAGATTATTGCGCGAGTTTATAAAACGGACACTTCCATCACTCTCCTTTTCGATGTAATCGATACCTCCACCGAAAGTAACAACCCAGATACGACCGTAGCTGTCTTCACACAAGTCGTACACATTGTTATGGCTCAGACTATAGATATCGTTGGCATCGTAAGTATAATGAAGCATCTTATATCCGCTTCCCTGCGGTATCAGCTGAACGATTCCGTTTCCTTTCGTAGCAATCCAGATATTTTTTTTCGAATCCTCTATTATCTTATAGGCAGATCCTCTGAAAGGAGTGCCAGTAAGTGATATGCGTCCGTCGACTGTAAGATAACCCTGTAACTGGAAGTCAAGAGAATACACAGAAACTTTACTATTACGTGTACCTATCCACAACTGCTTACGGGAATCCTGACAAAGCGAACGTACCTGATTGGCATTGGTATCGTACTTACAGTTCTGCGGCTTAATCAACTGGAATTCGTTTTTGAAGAATGTAACCTTATCCAGTCCTTTGGAATGAGTGCCCAGCCATAAATTGCCCTGATGGTCGAGCATCATAGCATGAAGTTTGTTTGAGAAGCGCCATGCATCTGTTCCCACTTCATTATAGAAAGGCTTCAGCTCATTACTTTCTCTGTCGAACCAAGACAGTCCTCCTCCTACCGGATGTACCCACAGATTGCCTTGCTTATCCTCGCAGACAGCAAACTTTGGAGCATCACCCGGTTCTTTTTCAACCGGAACCTGTTCCACCTTGAACACCTCCGTCGACGGATTAAAATGACAGACCGTACCAATCTTGTTTACTTCGAACCAGACCTCATTATGACTGTCGACATATATTGACCGTATCGGATGCTGAGAAAAATCAAATTCATTTTTCAGGCCGTAATACTTCAGTGATTCGAGCGCTGCATCTCCCACAACAAAGCCCGACCGGCGGGTAGCCATAATGACCTTTCCTCCAGACAATTCCCGTATGCTTATCACATCGTCCTGCAAGCCCAGGTCTTTCAACTCGAATGTTTCATCCTTCAGCGAGTATTTCCATACCCGTCCTTTATTAGAGGTAAAATATACGTGTCCGTTAACGAATGCAGCCGAAAAAAAAGACTGGTTAGGCCGTCCGGATTCAGGATGCGTATTTACAAAAAAAGGAGTCTGCTTTCCATTATTACCTTCGATGCAAAGCAATCCATCTTTTGTAAGCAGCCACTCTCTGTTTTTCTTATCTAAAAAAACAGTCTTGATAGCAGTACCTTTTTCTTTTGAAGCAGTAGACAAATAAACTTTCGAAGCAAGTGTTCCGGTTTTCCTGTCAGGCACCACTCTGATACCTCCGTTTTTATCAGTAAGCAGCCATACAGTTCCATTATCCAACGGCAAGATAGAAGTTATAACCAAGTCTTTTTCAGCCCCATTTGCCGTAACTTCGGTAAACGCTTCCATCCGCTTATCGAAACGGAATGCCTTCCCATCGTAAGTAATGCACCATACATCTCCATACTTGTCGACCTGCAAATGGTCTACACGATTGGAACTCCATCGCATATCGTTTTCCTTACGGGCCTTATAAACCTTAAAGTCGTAGCCATTGAAGCGATTGATTCCATCCCACGTTGCAAACCATATCATACCGTCGTGATCCTGTACCATATCCATTACCGAATTCTCAGACAGACCATTCTCCTGAGAATAATGAGTAAACGTACAGTTCATTTGTGCCTGAGCTAAAGCACTGACGAACAAAAGCAAAAGGATATAAAAAAATTTTCTCATACTAAATTTCTGCTATTCGGGCAAAAATACAAAAAATTAAATGATTCCGCAAACATGAAAATCGGAGGGAGTCTAAAATTGTTTAAAATATTTCCCTTACAAAGATTCACTAGCAACCCAACCGATACGAACAAAAAACGGAGTATCCGCCATTATGCGAATCTCCGTTTTCGAATATTATTTAAAACCGGCGATGGGGAGGACCACCAAATCCTCCATGACGTCCGCCAGGTCCGGGAGGCGCAAAGCCGGGACCTCCCTTACCAGCTCCCTTACCGCCGAACAGGTTCAGACGATAGATGAAGTGTACCATGCAATAGCTATAAATAGCATTATACTCAGTATCCTGACGCATAGCAGCCGTAATTACACGACTGATATTGCTCTGGTTTCTCAATATATCATAGAACTGAATACTTACGGTAGCAGCATTTCCCTTCAAAAAGTCCTGAGAAATCTGAGCGTTCCAAATTAGTTCATCGGTATTCATACTCGACTCGGCATATCCTCTGCGGGAGTTCTGCGACAAATCTGTAGAAATGGACATATTCCACGGCAAACGCACATTGGTGCTGGCTCCATAAGCAAACTGATAAGTATCCAGATTGTTGCTTTCCTGATAACTGTTTCTCGAATGGGTATAATCGAGTGAGCCATTCAGAGAGAACTCCCACCAGTCATTACGGTACGTACCTCTTAAACGTTCACCCAGCGACAAGCGTTTGGTAATATTCTTGTCTGTATCAGAAACAAGATCCTTCTCGCTTATATAGCTCACCATATTCTGGTAATTTGCTCTGGTAAACGTATTGATGGTATATTTCTTGTTTCTCAAGGCAATGTTGGTTCCCACCATTCCGATCAGGTTCCAGTTTCCGTTAATATTTTCAGGAGTAGTAACATATCCACCGGTTTCCGAATCGTAGACTTTGCGGTCGCTTATATTGTTCATGATATTCTGGTAACGGAAAAATGAAAACATTCCCCGTTGTTTTTCCGTATTAAAGAAATTATATTCGGCACGCAATTCATTTGTAAATGTCGGCTTCAGTCCTGGATTACCGTTCTGAATATTAAGCGGGTCTGTATTATCGGAGATAGGCAGCAAATCTACCATGTTCGGCTGAGAAGCCTGTCCGCGATAACGCAAGCGCAACTGACTGGTTTTTGAGAATTTATAGCGGAAATCGAATGTCGGAGTAAAATTAAATACATTTCTGACAGTCGTTGTATCCAGATCACCTTTCTTATAAGAAAGATCCGACTTCTGAGGCTGGAAGCTGACTCCCGCATTCAAGCGCATCTTCTCACGTATCCAGCGGAAAGTAACATCCATCTGGTGATTATAATAATTATAGGCTGCACTCTTGCTCAAGTCGTTGTTGAGCACTCCCGGATTACTTTCATTCACTCCGTCACCAGTCGTCCAGTTGTCACCCATATCGAATGTAGAATTATCTGTGGTAGAGTGTTTATACTGGAAATTGTAGCTGAACTGCAAAAATCCCCCGGTAAAAATCGGCTCACTGTACGTCAGACGCGCACTATAATCGTAGCTCTTTGTAGGAGTTGTAATATAGCGGTTCAATATTTCCATACGTTCTTCCGGAGTTTTCTGGAAATACTCTGTTTCCGATGTAGAAAACTGTTCACTGCTGCTATTGGTGTAATTATATTTTCCACGGAATGTAATATTCCGGCCAAGCTTGCCTAATCTCCGGTTCACGAGCACCGAACCTCCTACAGTCAGGTCATCACCTTTTTTCAGTGTATTCTTCAGCACCGTATTGATAATATCTTCTTCGGAAACCAGCGAAGTCAAGTCGTCCGTACCGAAAAGTTCATCAGTTGTATATCCAGGATCCTGACTGAATGTATAAGAGTTCTGTCCGTTGGTATTGTCGGTCTTACCATAGCTGAAACGAGGACGGAATACAAAAGTAGTCATAGTATCCGGTTTCCACTCGATAAAGGCATCTGCCACCAGCTTGGTAGTTTTATTGCGAGAATGGTCTAACGCGTTTTTAAAAGAACTGCTTTCCGATGATACAAAAGTTTCGGATGCCTGTTTACTGACAATATCAGCATCCTTATAATTAAAGTTGACACTTCCTTCAGTCCTCAACTTTTCTGTTTCAGTGGCAAAGTTCACACCTGCCATTTTCACAGCAGTCAGACCGTTTCCTCCCTTACGGAATCCTCCACCTCCACCGGGAAAAGCATTGTCATTTACGTTATTGACCGAACCGATGGCAGTCAGCTGGTTCTTGTTGCGGAAATGATTGATCATCACCTTTCCGCTATAACGGTCTTTCGTACCGGCAGCCAGATCGGTATTACCAATCCATCCCTGATTCATTCCGGGCTTCACACTCAGGTCGAGCACGGTTTCCTCTTCTCCATCGTCCACACCAGTCATTCGTGCCATATCCGACTGTTTTTCATAGGCACGTATCTTATCGATGATATTAACCGGCAGGTTCTTCATGGCGATATTAGGATCATCGGCAAAAAACTCCTTGCCGTCGATCATAATTTTCTTTATTTTCTTTCCGTTGATCGTAATTTTACCGTCATCGTCAATTTCTGCTCCCGGCAATTTCTTAACCAGTTCTTCCAGTGCAGAACCCTCCGGAACACGATATGCAGAGCTATTGTATACCAATGTATCTTCGGCAGCAGTAACCTCTGGTGCCTGAGCTACAATGACAGCCCCTTCAAGCATAACTGCATCCGAGTGCAGGGAGATTGTTCCCAGATTAAGACGTGGTTTAGAACTCGTTAATGTAATAGGCTGAAAAGACGGCGAATATCCGACAAAGGAAACCTTCAACAGGTATTTACCCGGACGAGCTGACAACGAAAAGCGTCCGTCCAAATCAGTCACATTACCAGCTACCATCGAACTATCTTTCAACGCAAGAATCTGTACCGTAGCCTGCATCACCGGGGAGTTATCATCTCCATCGACAACTGTACCCGAAACTAAACCTTTGCTACCTCTGCTTTGTCCAAAAGCGTATATCCCACAGGATAACAGTAGCAGCCCCATAACCCAGTTTTTCATTATTCCGATCTAATCAAATGTTTTAACGCTGGTTTGACATCAAAACATTTTAAAGGTTTAATATTGCAACCTTTTTTAAAACTTATTTTTTTCTGAACGTTTTTTCTATACGATGCTTCTGATACAAAAACTCCCAACAAATCACACAGATAATCAGATAAACTATTCCGACAGAATTGTCGGCCACCTGCAAATCTTGGTTTACTGCTCCCTTTATCAGCATCACGATGTAATACACTCCCCAGATATATAAGGCATATTTCATAGCTTTACTGCGCAGACATGCCGTCTCTTCGGCCTCATCCTTTACTTTAGAGAGAAAAATCATGAACAGCGACAGCCAGACAACCAACTTAATCCCCAATTTTACATAAATCAGATTCCCGTCGTGTACCTGACCAAACATATACATCAACAAAGGCACAAAAACAGATAAAATAAGTAATGCGTATCCTGCTATTCTACAGGCAACCGGTAATATTCCTTTCATAAATCAATTTATTGGTAAATTCAGCACAAAAATAATTAATTGTCAACGTACACACATGTACTTTTTACTTTTTTTCTATTTTTGCAGGAAAAACAATAGATTTATGAGTAAACAAGAAGTTGTAATCTGCCATAACCTGGAAGAAAACCTGCAAAAGGCAGTCACCAGCAAAACATACGATAAATTATTTATTCTGACCGACGAGCATACGCGCACGTATTGCCTTCCGATTATCGAAAAATATCCGTTTCTTGCACAGGCAGAACATATTTGCATCGGAGTGGAAGATATTCATAAGAATCTGGAAACTCTTGCCTACGTATGGAGCCAGCTTAGCAACAAGGGAGGTACACGCCACTCACTGATGATCAATCTGGGCGGAGGTATGATAACCGACCTGGGTGGTTTTGCAGCTGCTACTTTCAAACGAGGTATCGACATGGTTAACATTCCTACTACATTACTGGCCATGGTAGATGCTTCTGTAGGAGGAAAGACAGGCATCAACTTCAATGGGTTGAAAAATGAGATTGGAGTGTTCGCACCAGCCAATTATGTTCTGATAGACTGTGAATTTCTTAAATCACTCGATTATCCCAATATCTTGTCGGGATATGCGGAAATGCTGAAGCACGGACTTATCAGCAACACGGAGCACTGGAGCGAGCTTATCAAATTCGATATGGAGCACGTAGACTACAAGCATCTGCAACAACTTGTCGCTACTTCCATCGAGGTAAAAGAAAAAGTGGTAGAACAGGATCCTTTTGAGAAAAATATCCGCAAGGCCTTAAACTTCGGACATACCGTAGGTCATGCATTCGAAAGTTTTGCTCTGGAAACAGGACATCCTGTATTGCATGGATATGCCGTAGCATGGGGAATGGTGTGCGAACTATATTATTCACATCTCAAGGTTGGTTTCCCCAAAGACAAGTTACGCCCTACCATACAGTTCATCAAGGAGCATTACGGGAAACTGGCATTCAGCTGTAAGGATTATGACCGTCTGTACGAGTTTATGAAACATGATAAGAAAAATTCCTCACTGGGCAATGTCAACTTTACCCTACTCGGTGAAATAGGTGATATCCATATCAACCAAAGTGCCACTCAAGATGAGGTATATGATATGTTCGACTTCTATTGCGAAACAATGGGCTAAAAGGCATTATTAAAGATATTACAGCGACAGCTTATTCTAAAAAAGCAGAAAAAGCATATGAAATAATTTGCTAATTTAAAATAAAGCCTTACCTTTGCATCCGCAATTCGGGGTGTAGCTCAGCCCGGTTAGAGTACGCGTCTGGGGGGCGTGTGGTCGCTGGTTCGAATCCAGTCACCCCGACTGGTAAAAAGCATTGATAATCTGATGATTGTCGATGCTTTTTTTTGTTTTTTAGGCATATTGCTGTAAGCGGCGGTTTAATCGAGCAAATTAAACCAGCAATTAAACCAAGAATTAAACCGAATTCTTATGGACGCTACAATTTCAGTGATTTGCTACAAAAGTAAAACCCTAGCAAATGGGGAGCACCCTTTAATGTTGAGAATTGCACAGAATGGAAAAAGCACCTACAAAAGCCTTAAAATATCTGTTGCAGCAAAACATTGGGACTTTGAACGAACAGAGAATAAATATCATTCTTAAAGAGATTAAGAAGAAGTACAGGCTAAAGATTAAAAACTTTTCCTGCCATTCACTTAGAAAAACTTTTGGTAGACAGGTTTATAATATGAATAGTGAAAATTCAGAGCTTGCTTTAGTAAAACTGATGGAACTGTTCAATCATAGTTCTGTAGCCATTACTAAAAGATACTTGGGATTAAGGCAGGAAGAAATATTGCAGACTTATGAATCTTTGAGCTTCTAAATAATGGGCAGGTAGATTTTTCAGAAAATATTCTCTCTAACGGGGAGGTTCTGAAAATCTACCAACATTATTGTGTTTTTTGTTTTGCTATACCCAATACGGAAAATAAAGAAAATGTAGGTTACTGGATATATAATAGCCTGTATATAGTCCAATACATTGTAATAGTATGCTATATAATAGCATATTTATTAACACTTTAGTTTGAGTATTAAAAAACCTTTCGCTAACTTTGCGGCAATTTCAGTGACCTATCGAGTTGGGACGCTGAAAGGACATAATTTACGAAAGGTGTTATTGATATTATCTTCTTAGATTAAACTTCGCAACTTTAATTTTGGAATGAAGATGATGGCAATAGCACCACACCTTTGACATATATATATGCCATATTCATGTAATATGGTGTTCTTATATTGCCATGAGGTGTGGGTTGCTATTGTTTTATCCATTCCAAGGGTATTGCGAAGACCTAATCTAAGGATAAGACAAATATAGTTCCCACACCTTTTCTTGTTATTAACAGCTTTCTTCGGGGAATTGAGAAAGATTAAAACCATCTTATTATGAAAAAATTATTGATGTTGATTGGTATTTCTTGTATGCCAATGGTTGAACCTATAACTGCTTCAATCAACCATTCTCCGATTATAGAAAATGTACAACAAGAAAAATGGGAAGAATTAGGGAAAGTTACCCTTAAGTCTTGCAAAGAGGGAAGTCCTTTTTATCATACTCTTGAAGGGGTATTATATGTCCGCATTATTGGAGAACGAGCATTTTATCGAGTAAAAATAGGCAATAAATTTTATTCTGTTTCCGTAGGTAGATATTACATAAACGGAGAGAAATATAATGCAAAAGCTGGTTCTGATTACTATTTCAACCTTTGATACTCCCAATTATAAATAACTTCAAGTAATGAAAACTCTCAAAATTTTTGGAATAACTTTATTTGCAACAATGTTGTTATGCACATCATGTGACTTAATAGCTGAAAAAATAGGATTTAAAGCTAATAAAGAAAAAGAAAAAAGTGAAACGATTGAAACACAAAAGTCCTATGATTATCCTACTCCTGAATCGAAAAAAACAGTCGTTAAAAGATTTACTGTGACAGCCGAAATATATAGAGTTATACAAGAGGGTACAAGCTTCTATGAGAAAGCAACCAATCATTATTCCGATATAGAAATAACCTTATACAGCGATGGAACAGCATATTGTACCTCTATTTCTTCTAATTTACCTATGCCTGTGAGGTGTCTTGCAAGCGGAAGTTATGATTTTGAATGCAATAATGGACAAATAGTCTATAAATTTAATACAGACGAGATGTTTTAAACATAAATGGAGATGCATAAATTTAATAAATACTCAGCATAACCATGATAAAGAATATTATATATAGATTAGCTTCTGGAGTACTATTTATGCTAACAGCACTATTTTTGTGTGCCGCTACTGGATTAGGAGTGTTTTTTCCAATAAAGATAGTAGGTATCATTGGATTTATTATTGGTTTCCTATACCCAACCTTATTATCTAATGATTAATAATCTAAATTAAAGATTACATATAACTAGGAATATTTAAAAAGGCTAGCCTATTATTATAACATAGGTTGGCCTTTCAGGTAAAAATATAACTAACTAATATATAACTTGATTCTTAATCTTAAAAGAACTCTATATTTATAAGATAATAATTTTAATAAGAGTTAGCTTAAATAATATTATATTCTTATCTTTATCAGGGAACAAATTATAGCTATTATAATATTATGGCAGAAATATATGATATTCTTAAAATAGGTAAAGAAAAATACTTGAAAGAAAATCTTCAACAAGAATTCTATGAACAAATAAAAATGTTTAGTGGCCGTACAACAAGTTTTCAATGTAAGGAAGAATACGGAACAAAAAGATATGAAATTAAAACTTTTAAACTTTATCTCGATATGCATCGAGAAGAGCGAAAATATCAAATTGATGAAAAAGATGGTGAATTTATAGTTAAATATGGACTTAAGCCTTATTTAATTTTACAAGCCCTTCCTTATCGTGATAAAGAAGATTTTCTAATTGAATTCAAAGAAAGGTTAAAACGGTTAATTTCTAAAGTTAGAAAAGAAGACTATGATGAAAACAGAGCCTTTTATGAAGAAGTACACCTAATGGATAATATGATTCTTGACATAGAAGACCCTATACATGACCAAGAAGGCCTTATACGCTTAGGTTCAATGGCATATAATGATAAAGACAAAGAATTTGCAAAGAAGTACGGAGATGATTTTTTAGCTGATTGGAAATCTTTTAGAAATAAGCAAAAAGAGGATTATAAAAAAATAGAAAATTATTATACAATTTATGAAGATTTATATAATAATCACTTTGAAGATTTAAAATTATATGCCTTAATGTTTAGGAATGTATGGCTGGGCAACTATTATAGTGACCCATTGTCTGTAATATATTTTTCTGAAAACTACAACAATATTGTTGGATATAAAGAAAAATTAAAAACGCAAAATACGCCAAAATCACAAATTGCATTTCTCTATTATGAAAATGAAGCATTATTCCCATATATTTGTAGTGAATATGCTCAAGTATGTTTTTCGAGAAATGCCCAAACTATTCCTATTATAAATGCTCTGAATATATTTCAATCAGGAATAATACCTCAAGTCTTTAGCATTGACAATATGACAGAGGAGCAATGCCAAGGCATTTTAAATAAAATGGAAAATCTAAAAGAAAAATACTTATCAATATATGACAAATGCGCTAAGTCAGAAGTAAATATATGCTATAATAAAATTCAATTCACACAAGAAGTTTATATTCCTATACTTGCAGGAATTAACTATTATTTTAGTGGACTTAGCATAGAAAAGCATGATTATTATCTGTCTCTTATACACATCTGACGCTGCCG
>ENA-OYZZ01000200-OYZZ01000200.1-human-gut-metagenome-genome-assembly--contig:-NODE-200-length-29088-cov-10.417353_pt1 | contig 29088 bp, 26 predicted proteins | sample MGYA00244199_ERZ653482 | MGnify/ENA primary metagenome ERZ653482 (study PRJEB26926, sample SAMN06165036) | human gut metagenome | biome: ENVO:00009003; feature: ENVO:2100002; material: ENVO:00002003...
GGCAGCGTCAGATGTGTATAAGAGACAGATCCATAGATGGGCCTTTTGTCAACACATATTTTCAAAAAATTTTGCGTTTTTTCAATCTCTCGATTTTATTCACGCAGCTTCGTTGAAACATTGCATTTCCCGGCATTTTTGCAGGGAGTGCGGCAAAAAACGATTTGAAATGGCCTCCGCTGTGCTCTGGTCATAATCAGCGGAAAAATTATTTTTATTTGTAGTTCCGAAACACCTGCGGGCGTTTCGGAACTACTTTTTCACGGGAGGGGCCGTAAAGGAAAACGGCATTTGCAGCGCCGCGTTCTGCGAACGCGAGGCTGAGAGGGCAAACCCGCTTCCCACGCAAAAAAGCACCGCTTCCCTCACGGAAAACGGTGCTTTTTTCAACCTTTTTCTGTCCGGATGTGGAAAACCCGGTGCAGTTTTAGTTCTTCTTGTGGGTGGGGACCATGACCTTCAGGCCGCCCATATACGGCTGCAGCACTTCGGGGATGGTCACGGTGCCGTCGGCCTGCAGGTGGTTCTCCAGGAAGGCGATCAGCATACGCGGAGGTGCCACGCAGGTGTTGTTCAGGGTGTGGGCCAGATAGGTCTTGCCGTCCTTGCCCTTCACGCGGATGTGCAGGCGGCGTGCCTGTGCATCGCCCAGGTTGGAGCAGGAGCAGACCTCAAAGTACTTCTGCTGGCGGGGGCTCCAGGCCTCGATATCGCAGCTCTTGACCTTCAGGTCAGCCAGATCGCCGGAGCAGCAGTTCAGCTGGCGCACGGGGATCTCCATGCTGCGGAACAGCTCCACGGAGTTCTTCCAGAGCTTCTCGTACCAGTCGGCGCTCTCCTCGGGGCGGCAGACCACGATCATCTCCTGCTTCTCGAACTGATGGATGCGGTAGATGCCGCGCTCCTCGATGCCGTGTGCGCCCTTCTCTTTGCGGAAGCAGGGGCTGTAGGAGGTCAGGGTCAGGGGCAGAGTGGCCTCGTCCAGGGTCTGGTCGATGAAGCGGCCGATCATGGTGTGCTCACTGGTACCGATCAGGTACAGATCCTCGCCCTCGATCTTGTACATCATGGCATCCATCTCGGGAAAGGACATCACGCCCTGCACCACGTTGCCGTGCATCATAAAGGGAGGAATGACATAGGTGAAGCCCTTGTCGATCATAAAGTCGCGGGCATAAGCCAGCACAGCCTCATGCAGGCGGGCAATGTTGCCCAGCAGGTAGTAGAAGCCATTGCCGGCAACGCGGCCAGCAGCGTCCATATCAATGCCGTCAAAGCTCTCCATGATCTCGGTGTGGTACGGGATGGGGAAATCGGGCACCACAGGCTCGCCAAAGCGCTGAGCCTCCACGTTGTAGGTGTCATCGGGGCCGATGGGCACGCTGGGATCGATCATCTGGGGGATGGTGTACATGATCTCCTGGATGCGGTCAGCCAGCTTGGCTTCCTCGGCTTCCAGCTCTGCCATCTTATCCGCGTCGGCCTTGACGGCGGCGTTGTTGGCATCGATCTGTGCCTGCAGCTGGGCTTTCTGGGCCTCGTCGGTGCACTTCTTCAGCTGACCGAACAGGGGGCCGTTGGCCTTGCTCAGCTTGTTGCGGGCAGCCTTCAGGCTCTCAACTTCCTTCAGGCACTCGCGGTACTTTGCGTCCTTCTCGATGACTTCATCCACCAGAGGGAGCTTGGCATCCTGGAACTTCTTCTTGATGTTTTCCTTGACAGCATCCGGGTTGTCACGGACAAATTTGATATCAAGCATGATTTACTCTCCTTACTCTATTTCGGTTCGCATGGGGCGGGTAAGCCCTTTCCCATGCCGTTCAAAGGCGGCGTGCGCCTTAGATCGCTATGTTTTTCTTCTCGGGCAGGCTTGCCTTCGTACAACCTCTCAGTCGGGCTTGCGCCCGCCAGCTCCCCTGGTAGGGGAGCCTCTGGCGTATACGAAAAGCTTCCATCGGCTGCCAAGGCCTCTCCTACTGGGCAACAACAATGACGGAGAGGTTTAATCCTCAACCTGATATTGCCCTAATAAGTTTGCAAAAGCCTTCAGCTGCTCATCCGAGTAGAAATGGACGGTCAGCTTGCCCTTGCCATCGTGGTAGGCCACATTGACCTCACTGCCCAGTGCCTGCTTCAAGCTCTCCTCCACCTCCACAGGCAGGGTGCCGCGCGGGGCAGGCTCCACAGGCTCTTTGGGGGGCTTGGCCAGCTTCTTGCACAGGGCCTCTGCCTGCCGGACGTTCAGCTCATGGTCGGCAATGATCTGTGCCGCCTGCTCCTGCAGCTCCGGGGTGGGCAGGCCCAGCACCACCTTTGCGTGGCCCGTGGTGAGGAAACCGCCCTTCAGCAGCTCCAGCACCGTTTCGGGCAGGTTGAGCAGACGCAGGCTGTTGGCCAGCGCACTGCGGCTCTTGCCCAGTTTGCGGGCGGCCTGCTCCTGGGTCAGGTCACAGCGGGTCATCAACTCCCGGATGCCCAGTGCTTCTTCCACCGGGTCCAGATCCTCGCGCTGAAGGTTTTCCACCAGCGCCAGCTCCATGGCCTGCTCATCCGTGACATCCTTCACGACGACGGGTGCCTCGGTCAGGCCCGCCATCCGGCAGGCACGCCAACGGCGCTCACCAGCCACGATGAGATAGCGGTCTACCCCGTGGGGCCGCACCGCGATGGGCTGCAGCAAACCGTGCTCTGAGATGCTGGCCGCCAGCTCTGCCAGCGTTCCCTCATCAAAGGTCTTGCGGGGCTGGGCCGGGTCCGGCTCGATCTCCCGCAGGGGCAGTGTCTCGATCCGGTTATCGGACTCAAAGCTGGGGGCTGTGTCCTCAAACAGACTTTCCAGGCCCCGGCCCAGTCCTCCTCTTTTTTTTGCCATAGGTTACGCTTCCCCCTGCTTCACTTGTTCCAGTGCGCTTTTCTGCTCGGCGGGGGCACTGTTCCCTTTTGTGCGGCGGCGTGCCGGTTCATGCGGGCGGTTGTTCTTTACGAACTCAATGGCGAGATCCATATAGGCCTCGCTGCCCTTGCCCTTGGGCTCATAGAAATTGATGGGCTGGCCGTAGCTGGGCGCTTCCGAGATGCGGATGGTGCGCGGGATGGTGGTCTTGTAGACCTTGGAGCCAAAATATTTTTTGACCTGATCCACCACCTGCAGCGTCAGATTGAACCGCCCGGAGAACATGGTGAACACCACACCCTCGATGTCCAGATAGGGGTTGTACTTCTTACGGATGGTCTTGAGGGTGCTGATGAGCTCCGACAGGCCCTCCAGTGCGTAATACTCACACTGGATAGGGATGAGCACGCTGTCGCAGGCGCACAGACCGTTCAGGGTGAGCAGATCCAGGCTGGGCGGGCAGTCCACAAAGATGAAGTCGTAGTCCTTCTGCACCGAGGCCAGCGCCTTGCGCAGGCGGCTTTCGCGGCCCGGCAGATCAATCATCTCCAGACCCGCACCCGCAAGCCGGGTGTTGGAACCGATGACATCGGTGCGGAACTCGGTCTTGCGGATGGCATCCTTTGCCTCCGCCTCACCGATCAGCAGCTCATAAGTACCCACATCGACACTCCGCTTGGGAATGCCGTAACCGGTGGTGGTATTGCCCTGCGGGTCCAGATCGACGATGAGCGTCTTTTTGCCCAGAGCCGCAACGCAGGACGAAAGGTTCACGGCCGTGGTGGTCTTGCCCACGCCGCCTTTTTGGTTTGCAATTGCAACGATTTTAGCCACGCTCTTTGTTTCCTCCCGGGAAAATTATTTGTTCCACGTGGAACATTCGAGGCCGGGCCCCGCTGTTTTCCCACCAGCAAAGCCCCTTTAAAGACTAGTATAGCACATCAGCGCGGCTTTTTGAACCTGTTTCCTGATTATTTTGCGTAAAAACCCTGTGGAATTGCATTTTTTGTGAAAATTGCGATGCGTTTTATCTTTGCGCGGCTGCGGTTGGGATGCGCACCGTGTATTCGATATAGCCGTCCCGCTCTTCCCTGTGGGCCGTGGCAGGCACACCGTTGTCCGTCATCAGCCGGATGGCATGGTCGATGGTGTTGACAAAGATGCGCACATCCTTGACCATGGAGATGCGGTGTCTGCCCGGGGCGGCGGCATTGAGCACCTGCTCAATGTACAGGTCGGTCTGCCGGGCATTCATCCGCCGCTTGGCAATGGTAATAAGGGCTTCGCTCCGCCGGTTCTCGGGCAGGCGCAGGACAGCCCGGGCGTGGCGCTCGGTCAGGCCATTGTCCAGCACGAACTGCCTTTGGTCGGTGGTCAGCTGCAGCAGCCGCAGCTTGTTGGCAAGGGTGGGCTGTGCCATGCCCAGCCGCTTGGCCGCCTCGGCCTGGGTGCAGTCCCAAAGGGCGATCACATCCCGCAGCCCCTGTGCCTGCTCAAAGGGGTTCAGGTCTTCCCTCTGGATGTTTTCCAGCAGACCCAGTGCCGCAGTCCGCTGGTCGCCGCAATCGCAGAGGATGGCCGGAATGGTTTCCATCCTGGCCAGCTTGCAGGCACGGAGCCGCCGCTCCCCTGCCACCAGCTCGTAACCACCCTCGACCTTCCGCACCGAGATGGGCTGCAGCAGGCCGTTTTCCCGGATGCTCTGGGCCAGCCCCGCCAGCTCCTTTTCATCAAAAACAGTCCGAGCCTGAAACGGCGAGGGACGGATGCTTTCCACAGGCAGGGTGTAGATCTTTCCGGCAGATTTCTTCCATTCAAACATGATTCTTTCCCCTTTCGCTGAAATGTGACGCAATTTTCCACTGTTTCCCGGGAAACGGTGGAAAACTCACTCATTGCAGTTCCAGTGTACCAGAAATCAAAAAGCCCTGCCAGAAGAATCGTTCGGCAGGGCTTGGCATTTATCTTGCGGTTTTGCGTTATTTCAGCGGAGACTTTGCGATCTTTCCACCGTTTCTGGGGTAGGCTGTCGGAGTTTGCGAAATCTTTTTGCAGAGGATGAGGGTGCGGGTATCGCCGCCCGGCAGATGCAGGATGCGGGTCTCCTTATACTCTCCACCCAGCTTCCGGATGGCACCGCGGGCTGCAGCCAGCTCCTCCTCGCCGGAAGCGCCCTTCATGGCAAGGAAGCTGCCACCCACCTTGACCAGCGGTAAGCAGTACTCGGCCAGCATGGGCAGAGCTGCCACCGCACGGGCAGAGGCCAGATCAAACTGCTCCCGCCATGCTTTACGGGCGGCTTCCTCGGCGCGCTCCTTGGCAAACTCCACCCCGGTCAGGCCCAGCTGAGCGCAGGCATACTTCAAGAACTCCACCCGCTTGCCGGTGGGCTCCATCAGGGTCAGCTCCAACTCGGGCTTGTAGATCTTTGTCACGATGCCCGGAAATCCGGCACCGGCACCCACGTCCACCATCTTCCCTGCTACCTCGGGCTGGCTGGCAAACAGCAGGCTGTCGAGGAAGTGCTTGTCCTCAATGCCCTCCGGGTCGGTGATGGCGGTCAGATTGACCTTCTGGTTGTAGTCCACCAGGATCTGCGCAAAGGCATCCAGCTGGTCCAGCTGTTCCCCGGTCAGCGCAATGTTCCACATGGAACATTTTTGCTCCAGTCTCGCTTTATCGATCATTTCGCACCTCTCGTTCTCGATTTCAAATCGGCGCAGAACAAAAATGCGGTCAAGAGATTTTCGTGCGAATGCACGAATCTCCAGCATTTTTGTTTGAAGCCTTCTTCTTTGGGGTCACCAGGGGCGAGCAGCCCCTGGTTCGTGCCTCCCGCGCCTCGAAAGTAGCGGGTGCTTTTCTGGTTCTCTTTTGGCACGCAAAAGAGAACTCAGTCTCCATTCAAAACAACATAAACAGGCTCATGGTGTACCGCCGGCAGGAACTTTTCCAGAACATCCTTCGTGTACAGCTTGAGCGAGGAGGTGTTGATGCAGGGGTGGCATCCCAGAAACTCTCCCTTGACCACATCCTCATCCATGAGAAGCTGAACTTTGTTTTCCTTGTCGTTCGCCAGCCCCATAACAGACGAGGAGCCCGGCGTACAATCCAGATACTGCTCCATATCCTCCGGGGAAGCAAAGCTCAGGCGGGAAATGCCCAGCTGATGGGAGAGCTCCTTTGTCTTGAAGGGCTTGTCCCCCGGCATCATCAGCAGGTAGAAGTTCGTTTTCTGCCGGTTGCAAAGGAACAGGTTCTTGCAGACCGTGGCACCCAGGCAGTCATCAATGACCATGCAGTCCTCCATGGTGTCGGCCCGCAGAAAGGCATGGTCAGTGCGCCAGTACTCCAGCCCCAGCGCGTCCAGCAGATCATAGGTGCGGATCTCTTTTTCAAGCCGACCCGAACAATCGGCAGGGCGGCCCTTGTATAGAACCAATTCCATAAAGTAACCCTTCTTTCTTACCATCCTCGCCCTCTCAGGCCGCTTCGCGTCCAGCTCCCCCAAAGGGGGAGCCATTGGCAGGGTTGATTCTACGTTCTGATCAAACCGCCAGAGCCTCTCCCTTTGGGAGAGGTGGCAGTGCAAAGCACTGACGGAGAGGGCGACCCCATTTATCGTTTTGCAGCAGCCAGCGCAATGCTCAGCTGCGCCACATCGGAGGGCGACACGCCGGGGATGCGGCCCGCCTGCCCCAGATTCTTCGGGCGGATGCGGGTCAGCTTCTCACGGGCCTCCAGCGTCAGGCCGGTCAGGTCAGCATACTCAAAATCTGCGGGGATCAGGGTCTTTTCGTGGCGGGCCACGTCACGGATCATCCGATCCTGCCTTGCAATATAGCCTGCGTACTTGATCTCGGTCTCCAGCCGCTCGGCCAGCATGGGGGTGATGCCCTCGCCCCAGCCGATCACCCCCGCCAACAGCGGGTAGCTGATCTCGGGGCGGCGGAGCAGCTCTTCGGCAATGCCGCCCTCAGCGGCAGGGGTCAGCCCGGCTGCTTCCATGGCAGCGCGCAGGTCAGCGGTGCGCAGATGGGTCTCGTGCAGGCGGCGGCGCTCCGCCTCCAGAATGCTCTGGGTGTGCTGGTATTTTGCCCAGCGGTCATCCTGCACCAGACCATACTCCCGGCCAATGGGGGTCAGCCGCTGATCGGCGTTGTCCTGCCGCAGGGTCAGGCGGTACTCGCTCCGGCTGGTCATCATACGGTAAGGGTCCATGACCCCCTTTGTGACAAGGTCATCCACCAGGGTGCCCAGATAACTGGTCTGGCGCTCCAGGATCAGCTGACTCTCCTCTTTTGCACTGCGGGCGGCGTTCAGACCGGCCAGCAGACCCTGCGCGGCGGCTTCCTCGTAGCCGGAGGTGCCGTTGAACTGGCCCGCGCCATACAGGCCCCGCACCACCTTGCTCTCCAGTGTGGCTTCCAGACTGGTCGGGTCTACGCAGTCATACTCGATGGCGTAGGCCGGGCGCATGATCTCAATGTGTTCAAAGCCCTGAATGCTCCGGTAAAAGGCGTTCTGCACATCCTCAGGCAGGCTGCTGGACGCACCCTGCAGATACATCTCCTCTGTGTTCTCGCCGCAGGGCTCCACAAAGATGGGGTGCCGGTCCTTGCCCGCAAAGCGCACCACCTTGTCCTCAATGGAGGGGCAGTACCGGGGGCCAACCCCCTCGATCATGCCGCCATAGAGCGGGCTGCGCTGGATGTTGTCCAGAATGATCCGGTGGGTCTCGGGGTTGGTGTAGGCGATCCAGCATTCGACCTTGTTGTGCATGGGTGCATCCGTCAGAAAGCTGAAAGGCTGCAGCTCGCTGTCCGGGTCGCCAGGCTGGCATTCCAGCTTGGAGAAGTCGATGCTTCTCCGGTGGACGCGGGCAGGGGTACCGGTCTTGAACCGCCGCAGAGGCAGACCGGCGGCTTTCAGGCTTTCGGTCAGGGCATTGGCGGCGTGCATCCCGTCAGGGCCGGAAGCATACCACGCATCACCGACAAAAATCTTTCCACCCAGATTGGTACCCGTGGCAATGACCACACACTTTGCGCTGTACTCCCCGTTCAGCTGGGTCACAACGCCCTTGACATGGCCGTTCTCCACCTCAATGCCCACCACCTCGGCCTGATGGATGGCAAGGCCGGGTGTGAGCTCAAGGGCGTGCTTCATATATTCGTGGTAGCGCTTGCGGTCGGTCTGAACGCGCAGGGCATGAACGGCAGGGCCTTTGCCCTTGTTCAGCATCCGGCTCTGCAGGTAGGTGGCATCCGCCGCAAGGCCCATCACACCGCCCAGCGCATCCAATTCGCGTACCAGCGTTCCTTTTGCAGTTCCGCCGATGCTGGGGTTGCAGGGCATGTTGCCAATGGCATCCAGGCTCATGGTAAACACCGCCGTTTTGGCACCCAGCGTGGCAGCAGCGTGGGCCGCTTCAATGCCAGCGTGGCCCGCGCCTATTACGATCACATCATAATCTCCTAAATGGTTCATAACTTTTTCGGATTCCCTCTATTGTCAATGGAACAATCGAAACTGTACCTGCACAGCCCGTCGCGCAGCGACTTCAAATCGGTGGAAAGCAAAAATGCGGTTAAGAGATCTTCGCGCGGGAGCGCGAATCTCCAGCATTTTTGTTTGGAGCTCACTTCTTTGGGGTCACTAGGGGCGAGCAGCCCCTAGTTCGTGCCTCCCGCGCTTCGAAAGTAGCGGGTGCTTTTCTGGTTCTCTTTTGGCACGCAAAAGAGAACATTCCTCATTACTTCCCCACACAGAACCGCTCAAACACTTCATTGATGACATTCTCCGACGCATTTTCGCCGGTGAGGTCACAGAGGGCATCCAGCGCATCGTCCACACAGACCGATACGGCATCCAGACCAAACCCGCCGCTGACCGCATCCAGCGCACCGGCCACTGCATCCCGCGCGCGGGTGGCGGCGGCAAGCTGGCGCTGGCCCGAAAGGCTGGCAGCGTGGGGGTCGATGTTGTTGGTGCCCAGCAGGCGGGCAACGGCAGCGGCGATCACCCTGCGGCTCCCCTCTTCCTGGCAGCAGACCGGGAGCACCATGGCAAAATCGCCTGCAATGATCTCTGCGTCAAACTGAGTGGGCTTGTCCTCTTTGTTGACCAGTGCAATGGCCGGGCGGCCGGCGCACCGCTGCGCCAACGCAAGATCCTCCCGGGTCAGGGGCTCAGATCCATCGAACACCGCCAGGATCAGCCCCGCCTCTTCCAGCTTTTTCCAGCTGCGGCGGATGCCTTCGGCCTCGATCGCATCCTCAGTCTCCCGCAGACCGGCCGTGTCGAACAGGTTCAGCCGGATGTCCCCCAGCCGGACGGCCTGCTCCACCACATCCCGGGTGGTGCCCGCCACGGGGGTGACGATGGCCCGGTCGAACCCGGCCAACAGATTGAGCAGGGTGGACTTGCCCGCATTGGGCCGCCCCACGATGGCACAGTCCACACCCTCCCGCAGGACAGCACCGGCATCATAATTCCGGATGAGGGTGTCCAGCTCTCCCTTCACGGCAGTCAGGGTGGATACCAGCTGGGCATCCTCCAGCGCTGGAACGTCCTCCTCGGGGAAATCCACCCAGGCAGTCAGATGGGCCTGCAGGGCGGTCAGGGCATCCTTTTCAGTCCCGATCTTCTTCGCCAGCGCGCCGTTCAGGGAGGCATTGGCCAGCGCCGCACCCTGTCTGCCATCGGCAGAGATCAGGTCCATAACGGCCTCGGCCTGGGTCAGGCCCAGCTTGCCGTTGAGGAAGGCGCGGCGGGTGTACTCGCCGGGGGCGGCGGGGGCGGCACCGGCTGCGATGCAGCTTTCCACCAGCCGCCGGGCCACCGCACTGCCGCCGTGGCAGGAAAGCTCCACCACATCCTCGCCGGTGTAGCTGTGGGGTGCCCGGAAGAAGAGGGCCACGCCCTCGTCAAAGGCTTCCTCCCCTTCCATGAAATGCCCAAACAGGGCAGTATAGCCTTTGGCCTCCTCCACCCGCTTTGCCGGGTTGGCCGGGCAGAACACCTTTGCCGCCACGGCATAGCTCTCCGGGCCGGAAAGACGCACCACGGCAATGCCGCCTGCGCCGGGCGCGGTTGCAATGGCCGCGATCGTTGAATGTTCCATGTTGGTGCTCTCCCTCCGCTCTCAAATCAGAATTATTGTATCACGAAGCGACGAAAAAGGAAAGAGACAAAAAGCCCCCTTCCGGTTTTCCACCGGAAGGGGGCAGCATTGTGCAAAACTCAGCAGGATTTACAGCTCGATCTTGCCAAAGCTGAAATCGGCAAAATCATCCACGCGCTCGGTGCGCTTGGGTGCCACGGGTGCGGCAGTCTCTGCGTCACGGGGAGCATAGGTGCGCTCAGGCACGCTGGAAGGACGGGGACCGCGGCTGCCTGCGGGACGGCCATTGCGGGGACCGCCATTCCGGGAGCTGCTGCCGCGTCCGCCGCGGAAGCCGCCATTGCGGTTGCCGCCGGGGCGGCGGCCATTGCCCCGCGGGCGGCGCTCGCCGTAGGTGTTGTCGGTCTGGGCATCGGGAGCAGTGGAGTAGATGACCACACGGCGGTCACGGCCCTCCCCCTTGCTCTCGCTGCGCACACCCTCCATCTTGCCGATGGCAGAGTGGATGATGCGGCGCTCGTAGGGGTTCATGGGCTCCATGGCAAAGCTGCGGCCAGTGCGGCGCACCTTGGCACCGATGCGCTGTGCCAGTGCGGTCAGGTCGCTCTCGCGCTTGTCGCGGTAGCCGGCCACGTCGAGGCCCAGCTTGATGTAGTCGCCCTCGAGGCGGTTTGCCACGAGGCTTGCCAGATAGGACAGGCTCTCCATCGTCTCACCGCGGCGGCCGATGAGGGCGCCCATCTTCTCGCCGTCCAGACGGATGATGGTAGCCTCACCCTTCTGCACAGCGCTGAACTTGACGTCCTGTACGCCCATCTTCTCGATGACATCCTTCAGGTAGTCCACAGCGGCCTTGACCTTGGCGTTCTCCTCGATGTTGATGGGGACTTCCACCTCTTCGCCCTCTGCGGCGGGAGCAGCCTGCTCTTCGGCAGGGGCGGCTTCCTCAGCGGGAGCAGCAGGCTCTTCCACAGCAGCGGGAGCTTCAGGGGCAGTCTCTTCGACGACAGGCTCAGCCGCCACAGGAGCAGCCTTCTCCTCCACAACGGGAGTGGGCTCCTCAACGGGGGCAGCAGGAGCTGCCACAGGCTCGTCCGGCAGCTCGACGCTGACGCGGACCTTGGCGGGAGTGAGCTTCAGGCCCAGAAAACCGGTCTTCTGGGGCATTTTCAGCACTTCGTAGCTGACGTTGATGTCGTCCTTTTCCACGCCCAGCAGAGCGCAGGCGTTGGTGCGTGCTTCATCGACCGTCTTGCCGGTCGCTTCCTGCGTACGGATCATAACCGTCAATCCTCCTTTTTGTTCTGCAGCTCGCTCAGCGGGACAGTGCGCTCGTCCTTGTAGCGCTCAGCATCCTGCTGGCGGGCATACTCGAGGCGGCGCTTGTTCATCTCGCTGGCGGAGATGTTCTTTTCCACGACCTCACCGGTCTTCTCGTCCTGGACCTTGATGGTGGTGCTCTTCACGCCGCGCTTCTCTTCCTTCTTGCGGGAAGCGATCTCGGCCTTGACCTGCTCCTTCATCTTCTCGGGGTCATAGATCTTGCGCATGACCTGAGTCTGGACGGTCATCACGATGTTGGAAATGACGTAGTACAGAGAGAATGCGCAGGGAACGGTAAAGCAGAAGAAGACGTACATCAGAGGCATCATATACATGGTCAGCTTCATGCTGCCCTGCATCTCCTGGCCGGATGCCTTCATGCTGATGTGGGTGGAGATGAACATGGTGACGACAGCCAGGATGGGGAAGATCAGCAGGGGCAGGTTGTCTGCTGCCAGGCTGTACTGCGGCACACGGGTCAGGTCGATGCCAAAGAAGTCCATGTGCTGGCCGAACTCCGTGATGGTGTTCAGCTGGTCTGCGGTGAACACAGAGGTGACGGTGGACTCACCGGCCAGCACCTGTGCGATGATATTGGTGTCGCGGGTCACCTGAGTGAAGCTGATGCCCAGAGCGGTCATGGCATCGCCTGCGGCGGTGATGGCGTCGGCGCCGATGTGGAAGATGCGCTGCAGCGGGCGGTACACGACCTCGATGACGCCGAACATGACGAGGAAGTTGACCAGCATGGGCATACAGCCGGCGGTGGGCTTATAGCCGTACTCCTGCTGGAGCTTGAGCAGCTCTTCCTGCTGCTTTTCGGGCTTGTCCTTGTACTTTTTCTGGATGTCGGCGATCATCGGCTGGAAAGCAGACATCTTGGCCATGCTCTTCTGCTGGTTGAGCTGCAGAGGGATGCTGATCAGGCGGATGACGATGGTGAAGATGATGATGTCCCAGCCGTAGTTCGGGATGAGGTTGTATATCCACTCCATCACATAGCCGAGAGGTACACCGAGGATGTACAAAATATTCATGTCTCTGTCCATTCTGCCCCGCCTGTGGTGCGGGACGGTTATTTTTATCGTAGGACACGCCGCCCACAGTTCAGCACGTCACAAGAAGCAATTATAATAGCATTTCCTCTCAGCCTCTCCTATCAGGAGAGGTGTCACGCCGCAGGCGTGACGGAGAGGTTTTCCTCCCCTCTGCCGCCCTTTTTCAAAGGGCATTGACGGAGAGGTCTTCCCCGCTTCAGCGCTCTTCCAAAGAGCATCGACGAAGAGGTTTTCCACTTATTTTTCGTGTCTGGTGGAAAACAGAGCCGAGGCCGAGAGATGCCGGGCCGGATTTTTCCAGCGGCCCTTTTCCGGTACGGGGTCGTAGCCCCAGCGGCCCAGCGGATTGCACCGGGCGATGCGCCACGCCGTCAGCAGCAGCCCTTTGACGCAGCCGTGGGTGCGGATGGCCTCGATGCCGTACTGGCTGCAGGAGGGCGAAAAGCGGCAGTTCCGCCCCAGCCCCGGGCTGATGAACTTCTGGTAGAGCCGGATGAGCCCGCAGAGGGCTTTCTGAAAGATGCTCACGCCTCGGGCTTCCGAACCGGCGGCAGGGTGGCTGGGGGCTTTGCGCCCGGCTGTTTTGCCTTATCCGGCAGGCCGGCCTGGGCAAAGAGCTTTGCCACGATGGCGCTGAGCTGCCAGCTCTTGAGCCGGGGGGTCATGCCCCGGGCCACGAAAACGAGGTCGTAGCCGCCGATGTTGTAGTCGAGATGCTCGTCGATGGCGGCCTTCATGACGCGGCGGGCGCGGTTGCGCTGCACGGCGTGGCCGATCTTTTTGGTGGCCGTCAGGCCCACCCGGGTGCGCTTGCTCCGCGTTTTGAGCACGTAGAGCACCAGCGCCTGGTTGACATAGGACTTGCCGCGGGCATACACGCGGCCAAACTCGCCGTTGCGGCGGATGGGACGATAGCGCATCCTGTGCGCCTCCCTTCAGGTGATGTGGGAGCACCGCCCGGAAAAAAGCAATGCTCAGTGTTCAGTATAGCAAAAAAACGCCGACATGAAAAGCTCATCCGGGCGTTTTCTCTGCCAAATCTTTGACAGTTTTTTTAGGCAATGCGACTATTCACCGCAGCTTTCCGGCCTTTTTTCCCGAATGCCGGGTAAAAAAATAAGACCGCCAATCCAATATCAGCGGCCTTTTTGCGCATATTCCATTCTGCGCCGGACCTGATGCATACTGCTCAGGATCAGACGGTCAGGCTCTTGCGGCCCTTAGCACGGCGTGCGTTGATGACCTTGCGGCCGTTCTTGGTGCTCATGCGGGTCAGGAAGCCATGAACTTCCTTGCGCTGACGCTTCTTGGGCTGAAAAGTTCTCTTCATGGTGTATTTCCTCCGTAAAAACTCGTCCCCGGTATGGGGTCTATTCTGGTCCCAAAATGGGGACAGGCTTGCAATTCAACAGTATATCGCACACTATGGCCTTCTGTCAAGCATTTTTTTCGCTTTCCTTCAAACTTTTTTGAAAAACCTCTGTGGAGAAACTTTCAACTTTTTCACCCATTTCCCGTGGAAAACTTTTTATCCACAATATCTTGTGGCTTTTCTCCGCCTTGGACACAAGGCCGTTTCCCAGACGCAGGTATGTCTTTTTTATGTATTATAAATTACCTTATATAATATAGACGCAGGGGGATTTTTGTGGTATACTAACCTGGTATCAGCAGCATTGTTGAAAACTTCAATGGAGTGGATGTACTATGGATTCTTTCAAGGACGTTTTAGAGGCTGCCCAGAGCTACTGCAAGGCGCAGATGGCGGAGCCGACGTATAATCTCTATATCGACGGGTTGGAGCCTATCAGCTTTGAGGACTCCAGCCATATCACCCTTTCGGTGCGCAACGACTTCATCTGCAAGATCGTGACGGACCGTTATCTCGGCCTGCTCAAAGAGGCCTTCAAGACGGTGCTGGGCTTTGACGTGGACATCACCCTCGTCGTCCCCAGCACACCGCCCCACGAAGTGGTGCTGGCCCAGCAGTACGAGGCGAACCCCGCCTCCCCGCAGGGCAACTATGAATTCACCTTCGAGAACTTCATCAAAGGCCCCTCCAACCAGTTTGCGTTTGCTGCGGCGCAGGCTGTTGCGGCCAACCCCTCCGGTGCCTACAACCCGCTGTTCATCTACGGCGGCTCGGGCCTCGGCAAGACCCATCTGCTGACGGCCATCCAGACCGAGATCAAGCGCACCCACCCCGACTTCGTCATCATGTATGTCACCTGTGAGCAGTTCACCAACGAGCTGATCGCGGCCATCCGCGCCGGCAGCACCGAGGACTTCCGGATGAAGTACCGCGTGGCCGATCTGCTGCTGGTGGACGACATCCAGTTCATCGCGGGCAAGGAGTCCACCCAGGAAGAATTCTTCCATACCTTCAACTCTCTCCACGATGCCCACAAGCAGATCGTCATCGCATCCGACCGCCCGGCCAAGGAGATCAAGAGCCTGGAAGAGCGTCTGCGCACCCGCTTCGAGTGGGGCCTGACCGCCGACGTCCAGCCGCCGGATTTCGAGACCCGCGTGGCCATCGTCAAGCGCAAGGCAGAGCTTCTCCACCTCGATCTGCCCGAGGACGTGGCCGAGTTCATCGCCAACCATCTGAAAAATAACATCCGCCAGCTGGAAGGCGCGGTCAAAAAGCTCAATGCCTACTATATGCTCGAGGGCATCCAGCCGGTCATCAGCGTGGCACAGAATGCCATCAAGGACATCCTCAACGAGACCCAGCCCGTGCCTGTCACCATCGAGAAGATCGTGGGCGAGGTATCCCGCACCTTCAACGTCTCCCCTGCCGACATCCGCGGTACCAAGCGGAACGCCAATGTGGCCTCCGCCCGCCGTGTGGCCATCTACATCCTGCGCGAAGTCACCGGCATGAGCATGGAGGAGATCGGTCGGGAGTTCTCGGGTCGTGACCATTCCACCATCGTCTACTCCCTCAAGACCATGGAGCGGGACATGAAGAATGACCAGCACCTGCGGGAGACGGTGAGCGACATCATCAAGAATGTAAAGGCTTAACGCACCAGAACCGGTACAAAAGTCATACTCATTCAGGGGTCAAATCCCAAAATATGGGGAGAAAGAGGAACAAAAAGGGGAAAATAGACCTAGATATTGTGGTGAAAAGCCGAAACTTTCCACTCTTTCCACATGGTTTTCAACATTCAACTTCCGTTTTTCACAGCGGATGTGGAAAGAGCCACCGCTCTCCCCGATTCAACATTCCATTCACAGTTCCTCAACATCTCCGTGGAAAACCAAATCCCCGCATCCCGGCAAGGGTTTGCAGAGTTTTCCACATCTTCCCCACCCCCTACTACGATTACTACAACAAGTTCAATAAAGAAAACAGGTTTTTGCATCGGATCTCATGAGGAACGACAGCAAAACAGACGCAAAAAAGGAGAGAAGAAGATTTGAACATCATCTGCGACAAAACTCTTCTGAGTGCAGCCATTGACGGCGTATCCAAAGCAGTCACTCTGCGCTCTACCATCCCGGTACTGGAGGGCATTTTACTGAAGGCAGAAGGCTTTCAGCTGACCCTTACCGGCTACGACCTCGAAATGGGCATCGTGACCACCATCGAAGCCAATGTCAAAGAACCCGGTGAGATCGTGCTGAACGCCAAGCTGCTCAGCAGCATGATCAGCCGGATGCCGGCAGGCCAGATCACCATCCAGTCTGCCGATAATGGCAAAACCACCATCCAGAGCGGCGTGGCGCAGTTCGAGATCCAGTCCATGTCGGCCACCGATTTCCCCGAGCTGCCCAACACCGGCGCCGAGGAGACCCTGACCATCAAGACCGGCGTGCTCCGCGATATGATCGACCGCACCCTCTACGCCGTCAGCCAGGATGAGAAAAAACCTGCGCATACCGGTGAACTTTTTGAAATAGAGCCGGATAAAATGACCATCGTTGCCCTGGACGGCTACCGTCTGGCCATCGTGGAACGGCCCGTCACTGCCGTCAAGGACATCCGCATCATCGTCCCCAGCAAGACCATGACCGAAGTGTCTCATCTGCTGCCCAACGATGACGAAGAGCCGGTCCACATCTGTGCCAACCGTCGCTACGTCGTGTTCATGACCGCTGGCTACACCATCATGAGCCGCCTCATTGAGGGCGAGTTCCTCAACTATCACAATGTCATTCCGGCAGGCAGCCGCACCCGGGTGACCATCGACACCAAGGAGTTCATCGAGACCATCGAGCGCGCTTCTCTGATTATTACAGAGCGTTTAAAAAATCCCCTCCGCATCACTTTTACAGAGGGTAAAGTCGTCGTCCGCTGCCAGACCAATCTGGGCCGCGTCGTCGATGAGTTCAATGCCGAGTGCGAGGGCGACGAGGTGGAGATCGGCTTCAACAACCGCTACCTGTTGGACGCGCTGCGCAATGCCCGCACCGAGAAAGTGCGGATGGAGATCAGCGGCCCGCTGAGCCCGGTGAAAGTGCTGCCGGTGGAGGGCAATGACTTCCTATATCTGGTCCTGCCCGTCCGCTTCAAAAACGACTGAGAGGCGTAATAAAATGCAAAAGATCCTCATCCATACCGAATTTATCAAGCTGGACGCCCTGCTGAAATATGCGGGCCTGTGCGAGACCGGCGGCGAAGCCAAGGAGCTCGTTCAGAGCGGGGCCGTGAAGGTCAACGGCGAAGTCTGCACCATGCGCGGCAAGAAGTGCCGCCCGGGCGACACCGTAGAGCTGGACGGCCAGACCATCGAGATCGGGATGGGCGGCTGATGCGGCTGCTCTCTCTCGAAGTCGAAAATTACCGGAACATCGCCTCGGCCAGCCTGACGCCGGGCCGGGAGCTGACTGTCATCTGCGGCAACAACGGCCAGGGCAAGACGAACCTCTTGGAAGCCATCTGGCTGCTTACCGGCGGCAAGAGCTTCCGGGGCGGCAAGGACGCAGAGCTGGTGCGCCGGGGCGAACCCTTTGCCGTACTCAAAGCGTCCACCCTCCGCGCACAGCAGGAAGAGCAGGAAAAGGAAGAGCCGAACCGCGTCCGCCTGACGGTGGGTGCGCCGGACTCTCCCCGCCCGGGCCGGACAGTCTCGGTGAACGGGGGCGCAGTCAAGCGGGCGGCCAGCCTTGCGGGCAGCTTTCCGGCGGTGGTTTTCGACCCCGGACACCTGAGTCTCGTGAAGGGCGCACCGGAAGGGCGGCGGAAATTTCTGGACGCTGCCCTCTGCCAGCTCTACCCCGGCTACCTGACCCTCTACCGCCGCTATGTCCGGGCTTTGCAGCAGAAAAACGCGCTGCTTCGGCGCTCTTCCAATGGCATTGAGCGGCCTTATGCTGAAAAGCGGGCCTTGTTAGAGGTGCTGAATGTGGAGCTTGCCCAGCAGGGCGAGGCCATCCAGCAGCGGCGCAGAGCCTATCTCGCCGCTCTCTCCCCGCTGGCCTGTGCCAACTATGAGGAGCTTTCCCGCGGGGCGGAAACACTGAGTCTGCGGTATGCGGCCCAGTTCGAGCCGGGCAGTCTGGCCCAGCTTCTGCGGCAGAAAATGCCCGAAGAGCTGCGGGCCGGGCAGAGCCTCTGCGGCCCTCACCGGGAAGATTTAGACCTTCTTCTGGATGGTCAGCCTGCAAAAGTGTATGCAAGTCAGGGACAGCAGCGGAGCGTCGTGCTCAGCCTTAAAATGGCCGAAGCCGCCGCAGCTGCCTCCATCACGGGCGAACACCCGGTGATGCTGCTGGACGATGTACTCAGCGAGCTGGACGATGGCCGCAAGCAGTATCTGCTCACCCGGATGCGGGAAAAGCAGACCTTCGTGACCAGCTGCGACGACACCGCTTTTCTCAAAACGGACGGCGAGGTCTACCGGATGAACGGCGGCGTACTGACGAAAGTGTGATGCAATGTATGTACACCTTGGCCGCGATTATGTCCTGAACGACCGGGACATCATCGGCATCTTCAATCTGGAAACGACGACTATCTCACCCCGGGGGCGGGAGTTTCTGAACTACGCCCAGAAAAACGGGGCGGTGGTGAGTCTGTCCGATGAGCTGCCCCAGAGCTATGTGCTGGCAGATTCGCCGGTGGATACGATCTATCTCTCGGAGCTGTCGTCGGCTGCGCTCAAACGGCGCACGGAGATGAAACTGGAATAAGCCAACCAGCGATTTATCGCTTTTACAAATAGTAACGAAAAAACGAAACAAAACAAAAGGGAGAAAGGAAATGGCAGAGGAAATCATTACCAGTACCAACGCAGAAACTGCGACGGACCATGAATACAACGCCAGCGAGATCCAGGTCCTGAAAGGCCTGGAGGCAGTGCGCAAGCGCCCCGGTATGTATATCGGCTCCACCGGCGAGCGCGGCCTGCACCATCTGGTGTACGAGATCGTGGACAACGCCATCGACGAGGCTCTGGCCGGTTACTGCGACCACATCGAGGTCAAGATCCTGAAGGGCGACATCATTCAGGTCACGGACAATGGCCGCGGCATCCCCGTGGACATCCAGGCTGATACCGGTCTGCCTGCCGTCACCGTCGTCTATACCATCCTCCACGCCGGCGGCAAGTTCGGCGGCGAGAACTCCGGCTACAAGGTGGCCGGCGGCCTGCACGGCGTCGGCGCGTCCGTCGTCAACGCCTGCTCGGAGTGGCTGACCGTCAACGTCCGCCGCGACGGCCGCGAGTACGAGCAGACCTTCCGCCGCGGCGACCCGGACGGCCCGCTGAAGTGCATCGGCACCGTGGACCCCAGTGTCACCGGAACCCGCGTCACCTTCAAGCCCGACCCGGAGATGTTCAAGGACACCACCGTCTACAACTTCGAAACGCTGGAAAAGCGCCTGCGGGAAGAGAGCTTCCTGAACGCCGGTGTCAAGATCACCTTGACCGACGAGCGCGAACTCTACACCCCTGTCCTCGAGGACGGCAAGGAGGGCGAGCCCACCTACCGCACCGAGGTCATGTGCTACGAGGGCGGCATTAAGAGCTTCGTCACCTATCTGGGCGAGAAGCGCGACCTCGAGGTGCTCCACCCCAACGTCATCTATCTCAAGGGTCAGACCGACCGGGGCATGGCAGAAATCGCCTTGCAGTATAATTCCAGCTACAATGAGCTGCTGCTGAGCTTCGCCAACAACGTCAACACCCCCGACGGCGGCACCCACGAAGAGGGCTTCCGCAGCAGCCTCACCCGAGTATTCAACGATTATGGCCGCAGCCACGGTCTGCTGAAGGACAAGGACGAGAACCTTTCCGGCGCTGACGTCCGTGAGGGCCTCATCTGCGTTATCTCCGTCAAGCTGCAGGAGGCCGAGTTCGAGGGCCAGACCAAGGCAAAGCTGGGAAATACGGAAATTCGAACCCTCGTCTCCAACATGGTCTACTCCAAGCTGATGGAGTTCTTCGAGGAGAACCCCGGCGTGGCTAAGGCTATCTTCGAAAAGGCCACCCAGGCCGCCCGCGCCCGCGCTGCCGCCAAGAAGGCCCGTGAGCTGGTGCGCCGCAAGAGCGCCCTCGAGACCAGCCGGATGCCCGGCAAGCTGGCAGACTGCCGCGAAAAAGACCCCACCCGCACTGAGATCTTCATCGTCGAGGGCGATTCTGCAGGCGGCTCGGCCAAGATGGGCCGTGACTCGGCCATTCAGGCCATCCTCCCCCTGTGGGGCAAGATGCTCAACGTCGAAAAGGCCCGCGCCGACCGTATCTACGGCAACGACAAGCTGATGCCTGTCGTGCTGGCACTGGGCTGCGGCATCGGCGACGAGTTCGATATTTCCAAGCTGCGGTATGACAAAGTGTTCATCATGGCCGATGCCGATGTCGATGGTTCTCACATCTGCACCCTGATGCTCACCTTCTTCTTCCGCTATATGCGCCCCCTCATCGAGCAGGGCCATGTCTATGTGGCACAGCCCCCGCTGTTCAAGGTGCAGAAGGGCAGCACCATCAAATACGCTTACAACGACGCCGAAATGGCCCTGCTCTCGCAGGAGATGCCCGGCGCGAAGATAAACCGCTATAAGGGCCTTGGCGAGATGAACCCGGAGCAGCTCTGGGAGACCACCATGAACCCCGAGAACCGCGTCATCGTCCGCATCACCATCGAGGATGCCGAGAAGGCCGATGAGGCGTTTACCATCCTGATGGGCGATCAGGTGGAGCCCCGCCGCCGCTTTATCGAGACCAACGCCCAGTACGCAAAGCTCGACGTGTAATTGGAGGAAACAATGGAAGAAGATTATGTGATGATACCGGGCAGCGGTACCAAGATGATCATCCGGGACGTCAAGAAGGAGATCGAAACGGCGTTTCTGGATTACTCCATGTCGGTCATCGTGGCCCGCGCCCTGCCGGATGTGCGTGACGGCCTGAAGCCCGTCCACCGCCGCATCCTCTACACCATGCACGAACGCGGCAACGACCCCAGCCATCCCTACCGCAAGTCGGCAGATACCGTCGGTGCGGTGCTGGGCTCTTACCACCCCCACGGCGACGCCTCCGTTTACGACGCCATGGTCCGTCTGGCACAGGATTTCTCTCTGCGCTACCCGCTGGTGGATGGTCAGGGTAACTTCGGCTCGGTCGATGGCGACCCTCCGGCTGCTTACCGTTACACCGAGGCCCGCATGAGCCGCATGGCGGTCGAGATGCTGACCGACATCGACAAGGACACCATCAACTGGGACCCCAACTTCGACGAGACGAAGAAAGAGCCCAGCGTCCTGCCCTGCCGCTTCCCCAACCTGCTGGTCAACGGCAGTCAGGGCATCGCCGTCGGTATGGCCACCAACATCCCGCCCCACAACCTCAGTGAGGTCATCGACGGCTGCGTGGCCTATATCGAGAACCCCGACATCGACCTGCCCGGCCTGATGGAGCACATCAAGGGACCGGACTTCCCCACTGCCGGCATCATCATGGGACGCAGCGGCATCCGCGCCGCCTACGCCACCGGCCGCGGCAAAATCACTCTGCGGGGCCGTGCTACCATCGAAGAGACCAAGAATGGCCGTACCCAGATCATCATTACGGAAATTCCGTATATGGTCAACAAGGCCCGCCTCATCGAGAACATGGCCGACCTCGTGAAGGAAAAGCGCATCGAGGGCATCACCGGCCTGAACGATGAGACCAACCGCAAGGGTATGCGCATCGTGGTGGACATCCGCAAGGACGCCAACGCGCAGGTCATCCTGAACCAGCTGTACCAGTACACCCAGCTGCAGGATACCGTGGGCGTCATCATGCTGGCCATCGACCACAAGGTGCCGAAGGTCATGACCCTGAAACAGATGATACAGAAGTACGTCGAGTTCCAGGATGAAGTCGTCCGCCGCCGCACTCAGTATGATTTGAAGAAGGCCAAGGAGCGCGCCCACATCCTCGAGGGTCTGAAGAAGGCCACCGACATCGTGGATGAGCTCATCGCTACCATCCGCGCCTGCAAGGGCGGCATGGCCGAGGCAAAGGCCGCTATCATGGAGCAGTTCGGCTTTGATGACCCGCAGGCCGACGCTATCGTGAAATTGCAGCTGGGCCGTCTGGCTGGTCTGGAAATTCTTAAAATCGAGGAAGAGCTGTCCGGCTTACAGACAAAAATCGAGGATTGGGAGGACATCCTCGCCAACGACGCCCGTGTTCTGGAGATCGTCAAGAACGAGCTGCTGGACATGAAGAAGCGCTTCGGCGACGAGCGCCGCACCGAGATCCAGTCCGTCACCGGCGAAGTGGACATCGAAGACCTCATCGCCGAGGAACAGTGCGTCTACACCCTCACTGAGGCCGGCTATATCAAGCGCCAGCTCAAGGCCACCTATCAGGCCCAGAAGCGCGGCGGCCGCGGCATCTCCGGCATGACCCGGAAGGAAGAGGACATCGTGCAGGAGATGTTCGTGGGCTCTACCCATGATTATGTCCTGTTCGTTACCGACAAGGGCCGCCTCTTCCGCATCAAGGGCTACACCATCGCCGAGGGCAGCCGCACCAGCAAGGGCAGCAACATCGTCAACCTGCTGCAGCTGGCCGAGGGCGAAAAGGTCACCAACATGCTCTGCTACCCCAAGGACGAGGACAACAAGGGCGGTTTCGTCACCATGGTCACCAAGCAGGGCCTCATCAAGCGCACCCCGCTGGAGCAGTACGCCAACATCCGCAAGACGGGCCTCATCGGCATTGCGCTCAACGAGGGCGACGCGCTGGCATGGACCCGCCTGACCACCGGCAATGATATGCTCATCGTGGCTACCCGCAACGGTCAGGCCATCCGCTTCAACGAGGCCGATGCCCGCCCGATGGGCCGCAGCGGCCACGGCGTCCGCGCGATCAAGCTGGCCGAGGGCGACGAGGTCGTCGGCGTCTGCATCTGCCGCGAGGGCGGCACGGTGCTCACCGTCACCGAAAACGGCAAGGGCCGGCGCTCTGACATCGACACCTACCGTATCACTGCCCGCGGCGGCAAGGGCATCCGCAACTACGACGCCTCCAAGGACAAGGTGGCAGCCGTCAAGATCGTGGATGACATCGACGATGTGCTGCTGAGCAGTCAGGAGGGCATCATCATCCGCCTGCACGCCAACGAGATCCCCGTCCAGAGCCGCTACGGCTCCGGTGTCCGGGTCATGCGTCTGGGCGAGAACGATAAGGTGATGGTGCTGGCCCGCACCGACCACGACGACGAGGCACAGACCGAGAGCATCGAGGCCGATACCGAGGACGAGCCCACTGCCGAGCAGCTGGCGGAGATGGAAGCAGCCGATGAGGCATCGGCCGCCGAAGCTCCCGAGGCTGACACCGGCGACGAGGAATAAACCTTATTTCCACACATAAACTGACCCTGCGGGGGAGTACACGCTTTCTGCGGTGCTCTCCCGCAGGTTTTTGCAAAAAATCACGGTTATACTGGACAAATCCGCTGTTTGTGTGGTACTATAGCCAGACAACAAGAAAGATCCTCATGGGGGAGTAGCAGGCGCTGTTTTGCAGGCAGCGCAGCAAGTCAACACAATGACAGCCCGGGCGGCTGTCTGGCTTGCTTTCATTTGCGAGACTCATGTGCTTTGGTGCGAGTACCACGCCCATTCCACATCGAGTCAGTTTGTAAAAATCCGACCCGGAATTGGCGAAATGCGCGCCGATTCCGGGTCTTTTGTCTGCCCACCAATTCCGGTCAAATCAGGAGGCATCGTTATGGAATGGAGTTTTTTGTTTTTCTTCAACAGCGCCCTGCTGGGCGTGGGCCTTGCCATGGATGCGTTTTCCGTCTCGATGGCAAACGGTCTGCATGACCCTCAGATGTCCCGCCGCAGGGGCGTCCAGATCGCAGGCACCTTCGCCATCTTTCAGGCTGTCATGCCCATGACGGGCTGGGTCTGCGTCCACACCATCGTGGAGCTGTTCTCTTCGTTTGAAAAGTTCATCCCGTGGATCGCCCTCATCCTGCTGGGCTACATCGGCGGTAAAATGCTCATCGAGGGCATCAAGGGCGAAGAGACCGAGAAAGCCGCTGAGCTGAGCGCGGGCGCACTCTTCATGCAGGGCGTCGCCACCAGCATTGACGCGCTGTCGGTGGGCTTCACCATCTCGGAGTACGGCTGGTTCATGGCGCTGGTCTGCTCCCTCATCGTGGCGATCGTCACCTTCTTCATCTGTGAAGCCGGCCTTGCCATCGGCAAAAAGTTCGGCACCAAGCTCTCCGGCAAAGCCTCCGTCCTCGGCGGCGTCATCCTCATCGGCATCGGTCTGGAAATCTTCATCTCCGGCATGATGGGCTGAGAAAAAATATAGAAAAGCGGCACATTCTCCTTTGCGGTGGATGTGCCGCTTCTTTGTTGAACAGGGTTCTTGTATGCCGGGATAAACTGAAACGATGTTTGTTGTCAAATTGATGCAATTTCAGGGAGGATTTTATTAAATAACACAAATTTATCAAAACTACTTGACAAATCGATACAGGGGGGGGTAAATTTAGAGAAACAGAGGGGCCGAACGAGGATTTCCGCTGTCGATTTTGAAAATGTGGGAGGAAATTTACCATGAGATTAGCAAAAAAGGTAATGGCAGTCGCACTGGCTGCGGCTATGACGGTTTCGATGCTCACCGCCTGCGGCGGTGGTGGCGGCGGCGGAAACGGCGGCTCCAGCAGCGATTCTTCCAGCTCGAGCAGCAGCTCTTCCAGCAGCTCCAGCTCTAGCTCCAGCAGCTCTTCGAGCTCTTCTTCCAGCTCTTCGAGCAGCAGCTCCAGCTCTTCCGGCACGACGACTGATAAAAACATTGCAGAGCAGCTTGGCATGACTAATGTCAAGGTCGTTCCTTTCACGAGCAGCTATCTGAAGAACATGAACTCTGAGAAGTATACTCTTGAGATGAACGTGAAGATGCTGGCGGGCAGCGTGACGGTCAGCATGAAGACTGTCCAGTCTACTGACGGAAACAAGAGTTACAATAGAACGCTTGTTCCGGGATATGAGGATGAGATTAACCTGCGCGATGAGGCTCAGAAAAAGAGCTGGGATATCGATGGCATTGAGGGTACTTATACTGTCACTGACTGGAGCAAGTATCCGACGAATCCTGATGATGACGACGACAACACGGTCATCGAAGACTTCACTAAGTACAAGATCATGCAGGGCTACTACAAGATCGGCTCTACCGAGTATCCGGCAGACTGCATTGCTTTTACGGAAACTGAGAATGGTGTGCCTGTGACGGTCGCAATGATTTATTGCTTCAACGGCAGCAAGCCGAAGTATATGATCGTGAAGGGCGTTTCCGAAGTGCAGGGTGAGACTGCTGTCCAGACTGTCATGGAAGGCCAGATCACCAGATACGACACTTACGCAGACGCAAACTACATGAACTTCGAGAAGATCCTGAGCCAGTACGAACTGGTGGAAGATGACGACTAACAGTCGGATGAAATCTCCAATAAACTGATATGAGAAAGCGCCCCTGCATATTTGTGCAGAGGCGCTTTTTTGTTCCCCATGGAACATCATTCAAAATAATCGGCGTACTCCTCCGTGAGCTTGGAACCCAGACGGCGGATGCCGCCGTAAAGGTGGCGCTCCACCAGCGGCTCAAAGGCCGCGAGGTCGCACCGCTCGATGGCGTCGATGAGATTGTGATGGTCGGCCACCACCTCGGCGAGCCCGCCGGTGGTCAGAGTGTCCAGCATCCGGAAGCGGCTGTAGTCGGCGTGGGCGTTCTGCAAGGTGCGCCAGAGGTACATCTTGCCCATGGCGGAGAACCACGTCTCGTGGAGCCGGGTGTCAGCCTCGTAGAGACGGTTGAAGTCCAGCGTTTCGGCCTTGGCCAGCTCGTCGTAGGCGGCGGCACGCTGGCGGATGAGGGCGCGGTGCTCCGGTGTGCAATGGGGCGCAAAGTCCCGCAGGACCCGGGCCTCTACCGCGATGCGCTCATAGATCAGCTCGTCCACGATGTCCCGGTTCAGCCGGGTGACAGTAGTGCCTTTGTAAGGCACGATCTTCACCAGCCCGTTCTCCTGTAACCGCTGCAGCACCACCCGGATGAGGGAGCGGGGCGCGCCGAAGCGGGTGCAGAGCGGGTTTTCGCTCAGCGAACAGCCGGGCCGGAGGGTCAAATCGATGATCTCCCGCTCGAGGACGGCGTATATTTCAGAATCTGTTTTATACTGTTGTTCCATTGTCGTTTTCCTGTCTGATGCCCCAAGCGGGCCATGTCCCGGGGACCGGGAGGCGGAAGTCCATTACCTTTCCGGTGTCGGGATGGATGAAGCGGAGCCGTGCGCTCTGAAGCGCAATGTCTCCCTTGATGCGGCTGCCGTATTTGCCATCGCCCCAGAGCGGGTGGCGGCGGGACGCGAACTGCACCCGTATCTGGTGGGTGCGCCCGGTGTGGAGGGTGATGTCCGCAAGGCTGGTGCTGCCGTCCGGGGCGGAGGCAGAAATGCGATATTCAAGCACAGCCTCCTTCACGCCCTTGCGCGGACGGCTCACCGGAAAAACACGGCCTTTCCGGCTGTCCTTGAATAAGTAGTCCTGCAGGACGCCTTCGGCGGGCAGCTTTTCGTCTGGCCCGCCTGCGATGAGGGCGCGGTATTGTTTCACGAAAGGCGGCGCGGCCGGTGTGCCGGCGTCAGGCTCGGCCCGGCCATCCTGTTCGGCATAAACCTGCTGGCTCTGCGTCACCTGCCGGCTGAGGGCGGCGGCTGCCTGCGGGGTCTTCGCGTAGACCATCAGACCCGACACGCCGGTGTCCAGCCGGTGGATGACGCCCACATAGGCGTCGGGCCTGCCCCAGAGCTTCCGCAGGGCGGTGGGTACGCCGTCCTCGCTGGAAAGTCCGGCGGGCTTGTCCAGAACCACGAGGGCTGTATCTTCGTAGAGTATCACAGCCTGCCCTCGTCCACCAGTGCCTTGAGCTTGAGCACGCCCGCGATGGTCTTGCCGTCCTTGATCTCGCCGCTCATGACCATCTCGTAGGCTTTTGCCAGCGGGATGCGGTCGGGCGTCAGGAACTCGTCGTCGTCCAGATGCATCTGGGTGGTGTGCAGGCCGGTGGCCACCCACATATAGATGATCTCGGTGTCATAGCCCACCGTGGGGTAGAACTCGCCCAGCGGGGTGTAGTGGTCGGCGGTCAGGCCGCACTCTTCGCCCAGCTCCCGCTTGGCGGCTTCGAAGGGGTCTTCACCCTTTTCCAGCTTGCCGGCGGGCAGCTCCCACAGCTCCTGCTGCATGGCGTAGCGGAACTGGCGCACCATGCAGAGGGTGCCGTCCTCAAAATACGGTACGATGCAGGCCCCGCCGTGGTGGTGGACCACCTCCCGGATAGAAGTCTCACCGTTTTCCAGCAGAGCTACGTCTTTGGTCAGCGTGACCACCCGGCCCTCAAAGAGAACTTCGCTCGAGAGCGTCTTTTCAAAATGTGCAGCATCCATCGTTTTGTGCCTGTCCTCCCCTGCGCTGTGCAGCGCATGATACTATAGATAAAGTTTACGGCAGAATCTGTACAAATGTCAATTATAAATTTAGAATTTTGTAAGAAAAAGCCTCATGGATACTGGATTTTGGAGCATAACACCGTCATGGATGCAGCAAAGAACACATCTGTAAAAAAGCGCTAAAAAATTTCTTGAATTTTTGTTGTGTTTTTACAGTCGGTTTGCGTTGCCTTTACCGGCGGAATTTGCTATTATATTAGATGAGCAATAGTGCCTTCATGGGGTTCTCCGGCCCCGGGCAGGGCTATTGCCCTCGATGAGCGTGTGCTTTTGTGGAGTTCTCCGGCTCCGGCGAAGTGCGGCACTTATCAGTTGAGCAATACGTTTTTCAAAGGAGTTCTCCGGCTCCGGTAAAAAGACGTTTGCCCCGCGCAGAAGGTACCAAATTCTGAATGGAGGAAGAAAAATGCCTAGAGCAAAGCAAACCATGGATGGCAATACCGCTGCCGCTCATGTAGCATATGCCTACACGGACGTGGCTGCCATCTACCCCATTACCCCCTCTTCTCCGATGGCTGACTCTGTGGACCAGTGGTCCGCTCAGGGCCAGAAGAACATCTTCGGCAACCAGGTCAAGGTCGTCGAGATGGAGTCTGAGGCAGGCGCTGCAGGCGCTGTGCACGGCTCTCTGGGTGCAGGTGCTGTTACCACCACCTTCACCGCTTCTCAGGGCCTGCTGCTGATGATCCCCAACATGTACAAGATCGCTGCTGAGCAGCTGCCCTGCGTGTTCGATGTTTCTGCACGTACCGTTGCTACCCAGTCCCTGAACATCTTCGGTGATCACAGCGACGTTATGGCATGCCGCCAGACCGGCTTCGCAATGCTGGTCGAGAGCAGCGTGCAGGAAGTTATGGATCTGTCCCCTGTTGCCCATCTGGCAGCAATCGAGGGCCGGGTTCCCTTCCTGAACTTCTTCGATGGCTTCCGTACTTCTCACGAGTACCAGAAGATCGAGAAGTGGGACTACGCTGATCTGAAGGAAATGTGCAACATGAAGGCTGTTGAGGAGTTCCGTGCCAAGGCTCTGAACCCCGAGCACCCCAAGATGCGCGGTTCCCACGAGAACGGCGACGTGTTCTTCCAGCATCGTGAGGCCTGCAACTCTGTCTACGACGCACTGCCCGCAGTCGTCGAGAAGTACATGGCCAAGATCAACGAGAAGCTGGGCACCAACTACAACCTGTTCAACTACTACGGCGCACCCGATGCCGATCGCGTCATGATCGCTATGGGCTCTGTCTGCGACGTTGCTGACGAGGTCATCGATTACCTGAACGCTAAGGGCGAGAAGGTCGGTATCATCAAGGTCCGCCTGTACCGTCCCTGGGTGTCTTCCGCTCTGCTGAAGGTCCTGCCTGCTACCGCTAAGAAGGTCGCAGTTCTGGACCGCACCAAGGAGCCCGGCTCTCTGGGCGAGCCCCTGTACCTGGATGTCGCAGCTACCCTGCGTGAGGCTGGCAAGAATGATGTCATCCTGACCGGCGGCCGTTACGGTCTGGGCAGCAAGGACACTCCCCCGTCCTCCATCTTCGCTCTGTTCAAGGAGCTGGAGAAGGATCAGCCCAAGGAGCGCTTCACTCTGGGCATCACCGATGATGTCACCGGTCTGTCCCTGCCCGAGGTCAAGCCCGCTCCCATCACCGCAGCTGCTGGCACCAAGGAGTGCAAGTTCTGGGGTCTGGGCGGCGACGGTACTGTCGGCGCAA
>ENA-OYZZ01000203-OYZZ01000203.1-human-gut-metagenome-genome-assembly--contig:-NODE-203-length-28865-cov-13.058209_pt1 | contig 28865 bp, 30 predicted proteins | sample MGYA00244199_ERZ653482 | MGnify/ENA primary metagenome ERZ653482 (study PRJEB26926, sample SAMN06165036) | human gut metagenome | biome: ENVO:00009003; feature: ENVO:2100002; material: ENVO:00002003...
CTATTAAGTCGTCGGCAGCGTCAGATGTGTATAAGAGACAGGCTGCTCACCGGCGGCGTTTTCCTGCGCCTCGGAGGCTGCGGGCGCTTCATCCGTACCGGTCCGGGTCAGGCTGTCCAGCGTGAGCTCGCCGCTGAGCAGCTGTTCCAGTTCCGCATCTGTGATGGTGACAGATGCCGCTTCATTCGCTTCGTTCTCCGAGAGAGCGGGTTCAGCCGCTGCCACTCTTACCGTATTGAAGATGCTGAAAAAGCCGAATGCGCCAGCCACTGCCAGGCCCAGCAGCGCCAGCAAAGCCTTCCAGCCCCATTTTTTGAATTTTCTTTCTTCCACTTTTATTACTTCTTGGTCAGGTAAGTATCAATCTTCTCGCCCAGGTGGTAGATACCATAGATGTAGCCGATCATACCCATGATCCCCATGCTCTTGAAGTTCTTGAACCAGTTCTGCAGCGGCTCAGTAGAACCCTTCTTGGCGCTGTTCCAGACAGCCGAGCGAGTATCACTCAGGACTGCGTCCCGCAGATAGTCACCGATGAGGTAGTTGAACAGCCCCCAATAATCGGCACCGCCCTCAATATAGATTTTTTCATTTTCCGTAATCACAGTATATTCGACAGGATAATTCATTTTGTTTTCCTTTCTCGGATCTGGTCCCTCTATTTTACACGATTCCAATGCTTCCCGAGCGCAAAAGGGCAGACTTCCCCCTTCAAAGCACGCTCTTCCATGCATTATATCATAGTTTGCAGGCGCTTTCAACCGATTCGAAAGTGAAAAATCAATCACATATCGCCCATCTGCCCCTTCTTCTGCTTCCGGAAAGGTCTTGAAGAGCCGCCGCAGGCATGATAAAATAGATGTGTATGTAAAAATGACCCGGAGTCATTCTGTAAAATGCTCTGTCATCCATGACCATAAAAGGAGAAATCTGAAATGAAACTCGGTATCGGAGGACCGCTACCTGATTATATATCTCAATAATCCTCAATAAATACGAATATTACTTGATTTGAAGCGGATTTTGGAACAAACCAACCATATATAACTTCATGTTTTCCTATGCTACTCTATACGAAAATGGCGTAAAAATGGCGTAGAGAAAACTTACACAAGGGATATAGGAACGCCGCTGCTACAAATCAGTTTTCCAACAGGTGTGGGACGCTAACAACTCCCACACCTGTTTTTTTGTTGTCTTTCGGGGCAAATATCGGGGATATTATCGCTTGTGCGCCGTTTATTTTTCCCTGCCATATTACCACCCTACATTTCACTTATCCGCCCCTTGTGCGTTACAATCTGCAAATACCCGCCTTTATTTAAGCAAGGGGCAAGCCCATAATGAGCTTGCCCCACTGTCATTCGGAAGTTCAGACGGTGAACAATTCGTTCACCGATTTATTCCTCGCTTTCACTATCGCTGGCGGTATTTCTATAATCCTCCTGCACGCCCTCGGAGAGATCAAAACACATCGTTTTTGCGTCTGCGACCCAAAAGCCACGTACACGATAGCGTTTATCGCTTTGCCAAACGCCCTCCATAGCGGCACGAATGGGGTCAACCAGATTCTTGTTGGTGATGCTGACCGTGGCTTTCTGCTCACCCTTAGGCTTGGAGAACTTGTAGCCCCTCTGCTCACTGCTCTTGCACATACGAACCGCAAAAACCTTGTTCTTTGCGTCAAGCTGGCACAGGACAAAAGCAGGATAGTTCAGGTCATCAAGTACCTTTTTCGTAAAGGTGACACCGTTCTGGTTAATGAAAATGTCGGGGTATGCGTTGGTGTTCGCATCGAGGACCTCAAAGTTCAGCGCGTTAAAATCAAATTTCATAATGGTTTTTCCTTTCGGTATTAGAGATTTTTCAGTTCTTTCAGCAGTTCGCGGCGTTCCGAAGCTGTCCAGCGCGGGTCTAAAATGATATACCCTCTGAAATACTTGTCTTTGGAACGTGTGACCGTGAACCGCTTTGGCATAGCGTGCAGCCTTGCCGATTTGCCGGGTAGTGGCTTTTCGTCTAAAATCTGTTGCACCTTTTTCCAATCGGATTTTTTTATGATTGCTGTGTGGTGTTCCTCTTTGAAATACTTGTTGAGCATAGTGTTTTTCACCGACTTATGCTCCCGAAAATCAATCGTACAAGTTTTCTGCATGAGTGCGTCCCCGCAATATTTCTCGTTTCGGAGAATACCGCGAATAGTAGCAGCCCGCCAAAAATCCTTTCCTTTAGGCGATTTGATGCCTTGTTCTGTCAATGCGTCGGCAATTTCTGCGGGGGTTGCACCCTCCAAACAGCTTTCGTAGATGTATTCAACAATCTTTGCTTCTGTTGGCTCGATCAACAATCGCCCGAAGTGGTCCCAATAGTAGCCAAGCGTGTTTATCACCGAGAATTGGTAGATACCCTCTGCCATGCGCCAGCGAATACCGTTTTTGATTGCTTCGCTCTTTTGCTGTGATTCCAATTCTGCAAGTGCTGACAAGACCGCTATCAGTAAATTGTTGCTGCTATCTCCGATAGAGGACAGCCCCTCGCTTTCAAACCGCACCGGGACAGGTGGAGTCAAGGCGTTCAGAGTACGCAAATTGTTCAAAATATCAACCGTATTTCTACCAAAGCGATTTATGCCCTTTGTCAAAATTAGGTCAATCTTGCCTGCTTTTGCGTCATCAATCATGTCCTTAAATCCCTGCCGCTTGTTCGTGGACGTGCCGCTTACGCCGTAATCTTGATAGATTTTTACTAACTCCCAATCGGGATTACTCTCGATTTTGGATTTGAAATAGACAATTTGCATCTCAAAACTGCCTACTTGCTGTTCTTCCTGTGTGCTGACACGGACATAAGCTGCAACACGCATTTTTCGGGTGGTCTGCCCTTGCGCTTGGACGACTGGGGGCGGCGGTATTACAATTACACCGCCGCTTTCCCGATTTTTGCGGATTCCGTCATGTATGCGCTCCTTGCGTTCTTCCCGATTATCGGCACGAGTCTTTTTGCGGCGGGACTTCTCAATCTCTTGAGGGTCAAGTTTCTTTGCCATATAAGCCCTCCCTTGCGGATATACGGATATTCCCGATGTAGTTCATAGGCGGCGCACCTCCTCGCTTGCTGTTTTTCATTGGACAATTAACCTCCTTGCTGATGGTTATTTATGACTACCCGGCGGCGCATGAGCCGGGGGTCACACAAAAGAAAACGAGCAGCAGAATTGCTCCTGCTGCCCGAATCGGCACTGCTTCTTATCGGGGGTAGATTTTATCGCCCCATGCAAGTGACGGATATATGGTTATTTGATTTACAATGCCTTAACCGTGTCGATAAACTGGCTCATACTCACCGCACCCGGCAAGAGGTTTTCGTCATTCTCAAACACCATGTAATAGCGGAAATCCTTGCCCGCCGCTGTTCTCCACGCTTGACCGAGTGCAATCTTCTCCCTGCTGTCATCGTTTTTCAGATGTTCGCCCTTGGTTTCCGCGCAGATGAGCTTGCCGCTTTGGGTCATAATCAGAATATCGGGGTAGTGCTTGATAAAGCCGTTGATTGCAAAGTCTTGACGTGCAATATTTCTGTGCCACCAGCGGACATTCGGCAGGGCGGTCAATTCCACAATCAACTTCTGTTCCAGTTTGTTCATGTCACCGTCCTCTGCTGCATACAGAGAACGGGCATATATGTCGGTATAGGTGACAGGATGGATTGAGGAGCGCAGACGGAAATAGGGCTTGCAGACAATGCGCTCCGTTTCCATCCACCTTTCAAAGTTTTCTCGATAATGGGATTCCAGAAGCACTTCAATTTTGGCGCGGATCTTCGCCGCATAGCCCAGCGGGGCTTTCTCCATAGCGGCAAGCTGCGCCTTATCCATATCGTCCACAATACGGTTTATGTAGGCTTTCAGTTCGGCAGCGTCCACCATGTTCAGCTTGTTAAGCTGATTGAACATCATATCCTTGCATTGCCGTACCCGGCTTTCCGGCGGCAGATTGTTGAACCACTCCTTAAAATACCGCTGTTCGGCGCTCTCCATCTTGAACACCTTTGGCAAACCGCCGTCCTGCTCCCGCACGTCGATTTCGCGGATTTCATCGTCTGCGGCGGCAAAATCAATATCGTATGCCTTGCCCTTGAGGGTAAAGCCCTCTGCCAGCATTTCCTTGTCCAGCAGTTCAAAAGAACCGTCCGTAAACAAAGATTGCTCAACTTTCAGGAAAAACTGCGGGATTTGCAGCGTTTCAATATCCTCCCGGAACTGCGGGTTTACCCCAAACGATTTCACTTTATCCCGCACCTCCCACGGAAGATTGTCCATCATCGGGTCATTGTCTGTCTGCTGGATAGCGTCTGTATATGCCTTTTCGACCTCTGCGGCAGCGTCCAGCATGGTGTCGGCTTTCGGGGCGATTTCAGGCGTTTGCGCCTGTTCTCTGCGCCGCTCCAACTCTGCCCCGATAGATTTCCCATCCAGCCCCGAAAAATCGTCCTCTGCGGTTTCCAAAGGGGTTTCCATTTCAGGACACCCTTGTTGATCAGGCAGCGTGATTTGTTCCGTTGGCTGTTCGGGAACCTGCGGTTTTGCGGACTCACCGATCCGATAGTCCTTATCGCTGAATCCCGCGCTGTTCAAGCCCTTGACGATATGCGCCACAGTATTGTTGAAGTCGTTGGAAGAAGTCAGCACATAGGACATATTGAGTGCGCTCTGCGTATGCTGGCTCGTATGGGGCAGACGGAGAATCCGTCCCAAAATCTGCTCCACGTCAACCTGACTTGTCTTATTGGCAAGGGACGCAAGGATATAGGCAAAGGGGCAATCCCATCCCTCTTTCAGCGCATTGACCGTAATAATATAGCGAATCGGGCAGTTTGGGGACATCAAATCGGTGTTTTTCAGTTCGTTCACATCGGCGGTACGAATGGCAATTTGCTCGGCGGGAATCCCGGCGTCCACCAGCTTGTCCCGCAGTTTTTCAAAAGTTGTCGCGTCCTCCTTGCCCTTCGGCTGTGCCTGAAACAGCGCGATTGGACGAATATATTTCCCCGTCTTGGCGTACTCCGCATCTGCAATTTCTTCCAGCTTGTTCCGCAGGTCGATTGCATCAATCAGCACCTCGGATTGACTGTCCCGGTTATAGACGATAACAGGCAGCTTTACCATGTGTTCGTTTTTAAGCTGCACCGCGTCCACATAGGAGATGATATTGCTCTCCTTTTTCGGCGTGGCGGTCAAATCCAGCACAAAGCACGGATTGAAATTTTCCAGCATTTCAAGGCTCAATTCCGACCGGGCATGGTGGCTCTCATCCACAATGACAAGCGGGTTAAGCTGATTGATAATCTGGAATAGGGCGGTTTCGTCCGCTTTTTCAATGGGGCTGTCGGGCTTGCCCAGCACCTTTGCAAACTCGGCAAGGTTGCTGTTCTCCTGATAGGCTTTCAAGACCTCCTTGCTGCGCCCACGGAACGAATCGTAGGACAGCACCATAACCGACAACTGCTCCGTTACGGCGGTGGGGTTGAAGTTCTGACCGTTCAAAAGCTCCTGCTTGGTGTAGACCTCCACGCGCCCGCCGAAATCCACGTCGATTTTCTGACGGTAGGGATGGGAAGTGTCTTTCAGGGCTTTCGCCGTCTGCGTCAGAATCGCGTCCGACGGAACAAGCCACACGACCGCCTTTGTCTTGGTAGCGGGGAGCGCGTCAAAGATAGGGCGAACGGCGTTGCAGGCAATAAAGGTCTTGCCGCCGCCTGTCGGCACCTTGAAGCAAAGGTTCGGGACACCGGGTATAACGTTTTGGTATAGCCCTAAAGTCGGGGCTGATTTCTCCTGCCAGAACAGGCGAAACGCCGCTGCGTCACTCTTTGTTTCGTTCAGTAGTTCCAGATAGCGGGTCAAGTCCGCTATCACCTTTTTCTGATATGTTTTCAGTTCCATATAGCGAACACCCCCTTACAATCTGCTAATATCGCGCGGAATCTTTTTGAATGTAACGCCCATTTTTGCCAGCTTGTCCTCGCTGATAGAGCAGCGGTCGGCATAGATCACCGTGCCGTCCGCCTTTTCCGTGATGGTGGAGAGAAACGCATAGTCCAGCACCGTCACGCGCTGCGGCTCGTAGTAGAAGTAATAGCCTGTGCTGTTGTGCTTGCCGAGGTAATACGGATTGCCGCCGCTGGGTGGGGCGTAGGGCTGCTTGGTTTCCATGAACCAGATGTATTCCCGGATTTTCTCCGGGGCAACCGCTTCATTCAGGCAATCGCCCATAAGCAGCGGTTCGCCCAAATCATAAAAGCTGAAATTGCCGCCCGTACCCTCCACGGCGTTCTTGCCCTCGCCGTAGCCACGGATCACACGCTTCACGCGCTCGGCGGTGATGCTGTCGGCGTAGTCCATCATCTCGACGAGGATAAACTTGCGGTGTCCGCCGTCAGAATTCAAGTTCAAAACGGCTTGTCCCGTTGTCCCTGATCCTGCAAAACTATCCAAAACAATATCGTCATTATGCGTAATTGTCCTGATAGCCTCCATCACATACTCAACTGATTTAGGTTGAGGAAAATCATTTTTATTTGCTCCGGGAAAAATTTGACCAAAAGTGACCTGCCCTTTTTCGGTAAAAAATTGCGGATTATTCCAGATTGTGAACAGCTTTTGCTTGACGGTTTCGCCATCTGTTGCAGCGTAAGATTTGCGATAGATTTTCCACGCACCGGCTTTCTTTTGTGCAACAAGCAGTTGTGTGCTTTTTGATGCCAATTCAGTACCCCATGTCCAGCAGCCTTCATAGCCATCGGGCCAAGTCGGGTATATTTCAATATTGTGCTGTTCATCGTTTTCAAGGCTAACTGTCCCATCATCAGCATTTGCGTATATTGGATACCAGAGATTCGGACGGTTTTCTTTGCCAAACTCACGATGTGTGTTTCTTAATTCCAGCAAACGGTACTTCCCGCCCGCATCAGACAGTTTGTAATCCTTTTCAATTTTGGCATCGTCTTTTTCCACACTAAACCATCCAGCGGGAACAGCGGACTTTGTATAAACCAGCAGATACTCATGACAGGTTGCAAAGTATTTGTCCTGGCTTCTGCCTTTCGGATTGCACAGAAGTGTAATTTGGGCAGTAAAATTCGATGCACCAAAAATTTCATCCATAATTGAGCGCAAGTAAAAAATCTCGTTATCATCGAGACTTATAAAAATTGCGCCATCATCAGATAGCAATTTATAAAGCAATTTCAGACGTGGGTACATCATGCAAAGCCATTTATCATGGCGCGTTAGGTCCTCACCAGCTTTTCCAACTAATTCACCAAGCCAGCGCAATATTTTGGGGTCATTGACATTATCGTTGTAGACCCATCCCTCGTTTCCTGTGTTGTAGGGCGGGTCGATGTAGATACACTTGACGCGCCCCTCATACCGTGGCAGCAGGGCTTTCAGGGCTTCCAGATTATCGCCCCGGATGATCATGTTTTCGCTGCCATTGTCCTCGTTATGCTGCCCGTTTTCGTCAAAGCTGTACTTGCGCTCCAACACCCGGAACGGAACTTCCTGATGATGATTGATAACCTTGCTCTTTCCAATCCATTCAAGTGTTGGCATGGCTGATTTCCTCCATAATCGTGTTATCCTCATTTCAAATGAGGTTTTTTCTGCTCTGACCCTCATCAGTAATGAGGGTCACTTCTGGCTATGTCCATATAGCGGTTATTGTGGTGAAAGACCTATCCTGTCTCGGAAGGACTAATTTTTTGTCCAACGCTGTCATCGTTTGTCGAATCGACGATTTAGGTAGATTCGTGACAAGGGGGCAGTGCGCCCATTCGCACCCGTGAGATGGAATAGACCCCATTATTTCGAGTTAGAGTCGCTGATATGATCTGCGGCTCATTTTTCGTTTTCGGCGGGCTTCTTGATATACTTGCCGTTCTTGATTCTCGCGTCCGCTGGCTTCTCTGCGTCCTCTGGAATCCCCCAGACCGTGCCAATGCGGATAGCACCGGGGACGCGCCCCTCGCCGCACAAAATCTGAATACGGCGGGTGGAGATACCCCAGCGTTCGGCGGTTTGCGCGATAGATAAATATTTCATGGGCGATACTCCTGTTGCAGTTCCGTTCTGCGTCTGCTTATAAATCACAGTATAATTATAATCGTCAAAGCGAATAAAAGCAAGGGTTTTCTGAAAAGTTCAGGAAGTATTTTCAATTCAGACATGAAAGGGGTGTGGGGATTCCCCAACAACAAAATGAGCAGTTCGGGCGCAAGGCTGAAACGCTCATTTTCTGGTGTGTACGGACACCGGATGTGCTTGCTATTCTCTCAAATCTCATATCCGCAGATACAACGCGCTCCCGCTTTCGCAAAAGCAGGGGCGCATATTTTTTGAAAATTTTTCTGCTGCCATACTCAACAAACGGCAAAAAACTGTCCGTTGTAAAGTGAGAGGCAACAAATTGCGAATGCCCCGTCCTCAAAAATTTTCTCTGTGGAGACCCCCTAATTCGCCGAGAAAATGTCCCTTGTAAAGCGAAAGGCTTTCCAAAATTTTTTCACGCTACCTGACATCTCTGCTTTTTCTGTCCGATGGATTGTAAAAAGCGAAGATGTTGGGACAAAAACGGTGGCTGATTCACTTAGTGAGGTGAGGGGCTTTTCAAAATTTTCTTTTCGCCACTACCAAGTTTTTGAGAAAAAATGTCCGTTGTATTGTGAAAGGAGTGTTTCAATATGCCAGACCGCACACGACCCATCCGTAAGGAAATCTGCCTGAATGAGCAGGAACTGAGCCTGATCCGCCACAAGATGAACCAGCTTGGCACCCATAATTTCGGCGCATACGCCCGCAAGATGCTGATTGACGGCTACATCATCAAGGTCGATTACACCGAGCAGAAAAAGTTAGCTGCCGCTGTCAGCAGGATTGCCACGAACATCAACCACGTCTGCCGCCGCATCAACAGCACCGGGCATTTCTACGATGCCGACGTTGCCGAGCTGAAAGAACGGATGGCTGACGTATGGGAGCTGCTGAAAGTACAGCAGAGAAACGAATTGTAATTCGGGAAAGGAGTACAGATATGCCGCGCATGAGCAAATCAAAAAAGCTGGAATGGTCATTCTTCCTGAATGACCGGGGACGCAAGGCGCACAACACGCTCTGCCGCCGCTGCGTCCACGATTGCAAGCAGAGTTTCCGGGCGGTTGTCGTTATTTGCCCACATTATCGGTCAAAGAGGGCAAAAAAGGGTGGCACATCTGCGTACTCCCCTCGCGGACCCGATGGAACACCGCCATGAATACCGCAGACACCGAAAGGAAGTGATACGCCATCTATATCAAGATTGATACCTCGCTCCCACCGTTCATTCCTCTGCCGCAATTTATGGTAGTCAGCGAACATTCCATCAACGCCAAACTGCTATATGCCCTCCTGCTGAACCGCACGATGCTTTCGCAAAAATCAGGGTGGGTATCAGAGGACGGAAATGTGTATGTCATCTACACAATCAAGCAGATGGCGAATGACCTGAATCGGAGCGAAAGAACGGTAAAAACCGCCTTGTGCGAACTGGAAAATGCCGGGCTGCTGACTCGCGTCCGACAGGGTTTGACCAAGGCAAACAGGCTGTTTCTGCAAATACCCGATGGGGTGCAGCTTTCTTCCCCTCTGATGGGCAAAGGCTGCCTTTCAGAAGTGCAGAAAACCGCCCCTCTTGATGGGCAGAAATTGCCCACAAGTAATACTGATACAGAATATAAAGAACAGAATAAGACCGAAAAAGTAGAGAGTACGCGCCGCCGATATGGAGAGTTTCAAAATGTTTTCCTGTCGGGCGAGGAATGTACCCGGCTGGAAACGGCTTATCCCGGCAAAGCTGCCGAATACATTGAGCGGCTGTCCCGGTACATGGCTTCCAATGACAGGCACTATGCCAATCATTACGCCACCATCAAGAAGTGGTTGGACGAGGACAGCAAGGGCAGGAGCGCGAAAAACTACACCTACGACGATAACGAGGGAGAGTGTCTATGAATCCGATTTTTACGAAAATGGTTGATGCCGTTGAAGCTGCTAATGCCGCACCTGACGATTACATCAATCCTGCCGATGGGCTGAAATACTGTGGCAAGTGCCGCACACCGAAAGAAGCCTTTTACCCCGCAGACCTTCAGGCACAGGGCTTTACCAAGCACCCGGTTATGTGCAAGTGCGCTGCCGAACGCCGAGATCGGGAAGAAGCCGAACGCCGGGAATATGAGCGAATGTCCTACATGACGATGCTCCGCAGCGAAGCGTTCCGCGATATGCCTGCCTCTGGCTGGCGATTTGAGTCAGCCGCAGTTACAACGCCCCAGCTTGCAAAGGCGAGGGGCTACGCGCAGAACTGGGACGAGTTCAAAAAAGCGGGAATCGGGCTGCTCCTGTTCGGAAATGTCGGCACAGGAAAGTCCTATGCCGCTGGCTGTATTGCCAACGCTCTGATTGACCGTTTGGAGTCTGTTCTCTTTGTGGGAATGTCTGATGTAGTCAACCGTATGCAGGGCAATTTCGGTGCAGACCGCGACCATTACATGAAATCGCTTATGCGCCCCGACCTCCTCATACTGGACGATTTGGGAGCAGAGCGTAACACCAGCTTCGGAAAGGAGCGCGTATTCGATGTGGTTGACAAGCGGCTGCTGACAGGCAAGCCCATGATCGTCACCACGAATATCCCGCTTTCCGTTATGAAGCAAGCCGCCGATCTGGATGACCGCCGCATTTTTGACCGCATCTTGGAAGTCTGCGTCCCCATCATGTTTGACGGTGACAGCTTCCGCAAAAGCACCGCTGCCGACAATCTGAAAAAGGCGGCTCGTCTGCTCGGCTGATAAACCCAAGAAAGGAGCTTTTACATGGAGAATTGCATCGGCACCGTTCCGATTCATCTGAAAATGACGCTGACCACCAAAGAGGCGGCAGAATACAGCAATATCGGCATTAACAAGATTGACAGTATGCTGCGTTCGCCCAACTGCCCCTTCGTTTTGTTTGTCGGCACAAAGAAACTGGTCAAACGAAAGGAATTTGAGCAATTCATCAGTGAGAAACTGGTGATATAAGAAGTTCCGAAAAATTTACAAATTGCCGGAGAGTTTTTCACAATAACTACTTGAGGAAATGGACGAAATCTGCTATACTTATCGTGTAGCAGTGCGTCCATTTCCCTTCAAGGGAAAGGAGCATTTCATGGGAAAAAATCTCAAAGGAAAAGACTGCGGTAAGGGTATCTACCAAAGAAAGGACGGTTTATACAGCGCACGATTTGTTGATAAAACAGGAAAAAGGCATGAGAAGTATTTTCAGACTATTCCCGAAGCAAGGAATTGGATGGAAGAAGCGAAATATGCCGACAAGCACGAAGAAGTTTTTGTTGCCACCGAAACAACGGTTGACCAATGGTTTAGTTTCTGGATTGAAAATATAGTAGGTGACTTAGCCCCTAATACGCTCCGCAATTATCGGGAGCGATATTCCAAAAACATTCAGCCCGTTATCGGTAGAATGGCGATTGCCAATGTCAAGCCCATGCACTGTAAGCAAGTCTTGATTCGGATGGACGCTGATTATGCTGGTTCTACTATCCGACAAGCCTATATTGCTATGGGTACATTGTTCAAGGCGGCGAAAATGAATGACTTGATTGCCAGACACCCAATGGATGGTGTGCGGTTTACAAAGCCAGTTCGTGCTGTGGATGATATAAAGTTTCTTACTTGCGATGACCAACAACGTTTTCTTGAAGTTGCCCAGCGTTCCCACAACTATAACCAATACGCCCTTATCCTCGAAACAGGCTTGCGTACTGGCGAAATGATTGGATTAACTTGGGATGCGATTGACTTTGAAAAACGAACACTTACGGTCAACAAGACTTTGGAGTTTAGGCACGCTCAAAAATACTGGCGTGCAGGTCCTCCAAAGACTCAACAGAGTTATCGTACAATTCCCTTGACGAACAGAGCCTACGATATTCTGAAAAGCATTTGGGATAGCCGGGATAACAGGAAAGAGTCCCCCTTGCTTTCACAGACGCTTGAATACATAGACAGGCGCACAGGCACAACCTCACAGCTTGTTATGCGTGACCTTGTTTTTATCAACTGGCGTACAGGAGAGCCAGCGAAGAACAGCTCCTATGATACCCACCTTTACAAGCTCTGCGACGAGGCAGGGATAAATCGCTTTTGTATGCACGCTCTACGCCATACTTACGCCACAAGAGCCATCGAAAGTGGTATGCAGCCGAAAGTGCTGCAAAAGCTATTGGGTCATGCCAGTATCAAAACAACGATGGATAGGTATGTTCATGTAACTACCGATTCGCTCGACCAAGCTGTACGGCAGTTTGAGTCAAAAGGGTTTTCTGACATAAAACTCAATGCGAAAATGGCGTAAAAATGGCGTAGTAGCCGAAACGCCAAAACCCGAAAACCCTTGCAAATCAAGGAAAAATCGAAGGAGAATGAGTATATATGAAATTAGGTATCGTCGGCCTGCCCAACGTCGGCAAGTCCACTCTGTTCAACGCCATCACCTCCACCAAGAACGCGGAGGCTGCAAACTACCCCTTCTGCACCATTGAGCCCAACAGCGGCATCGTGGCCGTGCCGGACAAGCGGCTGGATAAGCTGGCTGAGATCTGGCAGACCAACAAGAAGACCCCCGCTATCGTGGAGTTCGTGGACATCGCCGGCCTCGTCAAGGGCGCAAGCCAGGGTGCCGGCCTCGGCAACAAGTTCCTCGGCCACATCCGCGAGTGCGATGCCATCGTCCATGTCGTGCGCTGCTTCGACGACGACAACATCATCCATGTCGTGGAGGACGTGACCAAGGCCGAGGCCGTGGACCCCATCGCCGACATCGACGCCATCGACTACGAGCTCATCCTCTCCGACCTCGAAGTCGTCCAGAACCGCGCAGGCCGCATGGCCAAGGCCGCAAAGAGCGGCAACAACAAGGGTGCTGCCGCCGAGGCCGCATGGCTGCAGCAGCTGGCCGCCCATCTGGAATCCGGCAAGCCCGCCCGCAGCTTCGACTTCGACGAGAACGACGCCGAGCAGCAGACCGTGCTCCACGAGATGGGCCTGCTGAGCGCCAAGCCCGTCCTCTACGCCTGCAATGTGGGCGAGGACGACCTGATGGAGGGCATCGAGAACAACAAGTACGTTCCGCTGGTGGCTGCACGCGCCAAGGAAGAGGGCGCACGCTACATCCCTATCTGCGCCAAGACCGAGGAGGACATCGCCGACTACAGCCCCGAGGAAAAGAAAGCCTTCCTCGCCGAGATGGGAATCGAAGCAAGCGGCCTCGACAACCTCATCACCGCCAGCTACGACCTGCTGGGCCTCATCTCCTTCCTGACCGACGGTAAGAAGGAGTGCCGCGCCTGGACCATCCGCAAGGGTACCAAGGCTCCGCAGGCTGCCGGCAAGATCCACAGCGACTTTGAGCGCGGCTTCATCCGCGCCAGCGTCATCGCCTACAGCGACCTCGAGGCCCACGATTTCGATTACGCTGCCGTCAAGGCCAAGGGCCTGCAGCGCACCGAGGGCAAGGAATATGTCGTGAAGGACGGCGATGTCATCGAGTTCCTGTTCAATGTCTAAAACAGAGGAACAACCTCTCAGTCTCGCTACCGCTCGACAGCTCCCCTAGAAAGGGGAGCCAAAGCAGAAAAGGATTAAAATTATGATTATCGGTATCATGGGCGCAATGCCCGACGAAGTAGACCAGCTCTGCGCCAGGCTGGAAAATGTCACGGTCGAGCCCTACGGCGGCGTGGAATATCACAAAGGCACACTGGCCGGCAAGCAGGTGGTCGTCTGCTGTGCAGGCATGGGCAAGGCCAACGCCGCTGCCACCACCCAGGTGCTCATCACCAAGTTCGGTGCTGAGAAGATCATCTTCTCCGGCATCGCAGGCAACATGACCAGCAAGATCGGCATCGGCGACGTAGTCATCGGCAAGACGGTGCTTTACCACGACGCCCAGCTGGATATGATCTGCCAGAATCCGCCTTTCCTGAAGGAGTACACCGGCGACCCGACCCTTATCGCCGCCGCCGAGAAAGCCTGCGCCGACGCAGGCGTCAAGGCTCTGGCAGGCAAGATCGCCACCGGCGATATGTTCGTGGGCGACAGCGCCACCAAAGCCGCCATCGAGGCCAAATGCGCCCCCGACTGCGTGGAGATGGAGGGCGCGGCCGTGAGTCAGATCGCCGCCAAGAACGATGTGCCTTGCGTCATCCTCCGCGCCATGAGCGATAACGCCGACGAAGACGGCCATGAGGTGCTGGTGGTCAAAAAGTTCAGCATCACCGAGTACGTCGCCACCGCGACCAAAATCGTCGCCGCGATGGTCGAGTCTCTGTAACAGACAGCAACAGAAGCCGGTCACAAGACCGGCTTCTGTCTGTTTACAGGTACTGCTCCAGCTTCAGCCTGTTATCCTCCTCAAAATTCTGCAGCTTCTGCATCAGCCTCTTTGACCCCGGCGCGGCGTCCGGGTAGTCCTTCTGGGATTTGATGCAGTCCACCACGCCCATGCCGCTGCCCTGGGCGAGCATCTCGGCGAGGTTGCGGGTGGATTTGTCGGTGATGGTCTTCATGCCGATGCTCACCTTGGTGTTGAGCTTCGCCATGGCACTCTGGCCCTGGGCCGAGCCGCCGCAGGCATCGATGGCGGCGTGGGCCTCCTGATTGAGCTGGCGGTAGATATTGCGCTGGCGCAGAAGCTCCGCCTTGAACTGCTCATCCCCCGCCATCGGCACGAGCTGGTCGAGGGTGTTCTTCCCCATCTCGGTGTTCTGCACGATGGCTTCCAGCATATTGAGATTGTCGTTTTTCTGGTTTTCCATACAAAAACCCCCCTTTTGAGGGTAGTTTCTCTCAAAAGGGGGACTCTTATGCATTATTCGCCGTCGTAGATGCGGTCTCCGCCTGCGGTCTGTGCAGCGGCCAGCCGCTTCTCGCACAGGTCATAGAGGGCATCCCAGTTCTTGCAGCGCACCTCGCGGGTGCCGGCCACGCCGATGGACTGGGTGAACGGCACCCGGCGCATCAGGCCCACCGAGGCCACACACTCCTTGGGCATCTCGGCGTAGATGGCTTTCAGCTCCTCTTCCAGCTCACGGCGGGTGCGGTCGGCACAGCCGATGGCGAACAGGGTGTCGCTCAGGCGGCAGACCACCCGCTCAGCAGGCTGGTCAAAGTGCTTTTTCCACTGGTTTGCCACAAAGCAGACCAGCTGGCCCATGACGGCGTCGCTCTCCCGCGCGGAAAGCTTCTCTGCGCCGTCGATGGACACCAGCGCCAGCGCCGCGCAGCGGTGGCAGTCGGTCCACTCATCGAGTTTCGTGCAGAATTCCGTCTCGTAGTAGCGGCGGTTGAACACCCCCGTCACAAAGTCGTGGTTCATGTCGTCGCGGCACATCTCCCGCTCCCGCGGGGTCATCCGGTCTTCGGGCAGGTCATTGCCTGCCAGAGGGGCCGTCATCTGCAGCTGCCACACCTTGCCGTCGGCCACGACACAGCGGCGCAGCACACAGTCCACCTGACCGCCGCGCAGCTCGTAGTCCACCATCAGGCCGTCGTCCTGCCAGCAGCGGTCGGCGTCCTCGTCCACCTGCGTCAGGCTCACATCCTGAAACACAGGCCGCGAACTTTCGACGAATTGCCGCAAGTCCTGCTCAGTCCATTCATTTTTCATGCGTTTTTCCCCATTTTACACACCGGGTCTTCCTTCCCGGTGCTCTGCCTTTTCACAGTCGAGCCTGTTTTCATGGCCAGCGTATCGCTGTGAAAATAAGTCTTATATCTGACTGCATCTTATGCGATTATACCACGACGGCGGGGCGCTTACCAGCAAAACGCACAATTTTCAAAAAGATTTTTTACATTCCCGTCAAATTGAGGTTTTTGCCTCTTTTTCGACCGGCTCCTTGGCGCGGCAGTAGACCTCGCACTCAGTCTGGATACGGCTGGCCAGAGGCTCTGCGTCGAAGCCCTCCGCGGCACGCCAGGTCCAGTTGCCGCCCAGCTTGCCGGGGGTGTTCAGGTGGGCCTCTGCGCCCAGGCCCAGCCAGTCGGGCATGGGGATGATGGCCCGGTCAGCCACAGAGCCGAGGGCCGCACGCAGCAGCGCGATGCGGGCGGCGTCCGGCTTGACGGCGGCCACTTCCTTCGCGGTGGGCTTGCAGGGGGTCAGGTGGAGATAAGCGGCGGCGTTGGCCTTCTCCTTCCCGGTGGCGGCGTTCTCCCACCAGTCGGTGAGGGTGGTGTTGTCGTGGGTACCCGGGTAGACCACGCTGTTCTTGACGTAGTTGTGGGGCAGATACTCGTTGTCGCCGCCGCCGAAAGCGAACTGCAAAACTTTCATGCCCGGGAAGGTGCTGTCGGCCAGCAGCTCGCGGACGCTGGGGAACAGCTCGCCCAGATCTTCCGCGATGATGGGCAGCTTACCGAGGGCAGCTTCCAGTGCGTGGAACAAGTCCATCCGGGGGCCGATCTCCCACTTGCCGGTGCAGGCGGTAGGGCTGCCCGCCGGGATGGCCCAGTAAGTGTCGAAGCCGCGGAAGTGGTCGATGCGAAGCAGGTCGTAGATGCCGAGGGCGTGGCGGACACGCCGGATCCACCAGACGTATCCCGTCTGTTTATGATACGGCCAGTTATACAGCGGGTTGCCCCAGAGCTGGCCGTCTGCGGAGAAGTAATCCGGCGGACAGCCGGCCACGCGGGCAAAGCCTCCCTGCGCGTCCAGCTCGAAGAGCTCGCCGCCCACCCATGCATCCACCGAGTCGGCAGAGACGTAGATCGGGATGTCGCCCAGAATTTTCACGCCCTTGGCGTTGGCGTAGTCCTTGACCTTTTTCCACTGGGTGGCAAACTCGTACTGCAGGAACTTCCAGAAGCCGATCTCCTCTTCCTGCTCTGCTGCGAACTTTGCCAGCGCAGCGGCGTCCCGCAGGCGGTACTCCCGGGGCCACTCAGTCCAGCTCTTCATGCCGTTGGCGGTCTTGAGGGCCATGTAGAGGGCGTAATCATTCAGCCAGCTGTCGTTGGCAAGGGCGAAAGCGTAGTAGTCGTCGGGGTAGTAGTGGGCGCAGCCGTGGAGACCGGCGTACTTCTCGCGCCATGCGGCGTAAGCGGTGCGCAGCACCTTATAGCGGCTGGTGTAGAGAGTGCCGTAGTCCACCGAAAGCGGGTCATCCCCCCACTTTTCCGCCTTGAGCTGGGCGGCGGTCAGCAGGCCGTCGGCCTTGAGAGCGTCGAGGTCGATGAAGTAGGGGTTGCCCGCAAAGGCAGAGCAGCTCTGGTAGGGGCTGTCGCCGTAGCCGGTGGGGCTGAGGGGCAGCAGCTGCCAGATGTGCTGGCCCGCAGCGGCCAGAAAATCCACGAACTTGAGCGCTTCGGCGCCAAAGCAGCCAATACCATAGGGGCCGGGCAGGCTGGACACCGGCATCAGGATTCCACTTTCACGCATGATGATACCTTCCTCGCTTTATATTCCGTTTGGGTTTCTGCTGTTTCCTATCATAACATAAGCGAAGACTATTTTCCACAGGCAAAAAACGTGGTATACTTAGTTTTATAGTGGGATAATATCGTTTTTATTACAGGAGGTATCGTGCCATGCAGCGCACGGAAAAATATTTTGAGAACGACGCATTCCGCAAGACTGCCGCCGGGGTCATCCTGGCCGCAGAGGCGGACGCAAAAACGGGCGGCGGGCGCATCGCGCTGGACGGCACGGTGTTCTACCCCGAAGGGGGCGGTCAGCCTGCCGACAGAGGTACGCTGACCCTCGCCGACGGCACGGTGCTCCATGTCACCGACGTCCACGAGACGAACGGCATCATCTGGCACACGGTGGATGCCCTGCCCGAGACCGCACAGCCCGGTGCCGCCGTCACCGGCACCATCGACTGGGAGTGGCGCTTCGACAAGATGCAGCAGCACACCGGCGAGCACATCCTCTCCGGCATCCTGCACCAGATGTTCGGGGCGGAGAACGTGGGCTTCCATATCGGCTCCGACGCCGTGCGGATGGACACCAGCGTCCCCATCTCCGCCGAGGGCCTGCGGGAGGCAGAACTTGCCGCCAACCGCATCATCTGGGAGAATGTGCCGGTGCTCATCACCTACCCCACCCCCGAAGAGCTGGCGGCGCTGACCTACCGCAGCAAAAAAGAGATCGCCGGGCAGGTGCGCATCGTGACCATCCCGGGCGCGGACGTCTGCGCCTGCTGCGGCACCCACACCGCCGCCACCGGACAGGTGGGACAAATCAAGATCCTCACCTCTGAGAACTACAAGGGCGGTGTCCGGCTCAGCGTCGTCTGCGGCGGACGCGCCCTGCGGGAAGCGCAGGCCATGCGGAGCCGTCAGGCCGACATCGGCGCACTGCTTTCGGCTAAGGCCGACCAGACCTCCGTGGCGGTCCACCGGGTGTACGACGAGTACACGGCCCTGAAATTCGCCCACTTCGGCCTGTGCAGTCAGCTCTTCGATGCACTGACCGCACAGCTTGGCCCCGACGAGACGGCCATCCGCACCGTTCCCGGCCTCGACCCGGACGGCCTGCACCGTCTGGCCGCACGGTTGAGCGAGGCCACCACCGGTCTCTGCGCCGCTCTGACGCCCAGCGAGAAGGGCACCGGCTACTGCATCGCGCAGGCCGGCGGCGACGTCCGCGCCCTGACCAAAGCCCTCAACGCCGCCCTGAACGGACGCGGCGGCGGCAAGCCCGGCATCTGCCAGGGCAGCTGCGCCGCCACGCCGGAGCAGGTGGAGGAATTTTTGAAGAAAACTCTGTAAGTACAAACTTTTCACGTCACAAGGAGAATACTATCTTATGAGAATGCGTTTCAAGCCCTACGCCCACGACGAACTGATGGCCGCTGATTTCCACGTCCACGAGCCCCTTATCTGGGGCGGCAAGTGGCACAGCCAGTATGCCCGCCCGGAGCAGCCTTTCGTGCTGGAGCTGGGCTGCGGCAAGGGCGGCTTCATCTCCCAGCTGGCCTCTGCCCACCCCGAGAACAACTATCTGGGCATCGACATCACCGACAAGGTGCTCATCCTCGCAAAGCGCAAAATCGAAGCCGCTTACGCCGAGGCAGGCCGCCCCATCGACAATGTCAAGATCATGAGCACCGACATCGAGCGCATCAAGGGCGTCATCACCCCGGAGGACACCGTCAGCCGCATCTACATCAACTTCTGCAACCCGTGGAGCAAGAACGCTTCCTCCAACAAGCACCGCCTTACCTACCCCCGTCAGCTCATCCAGTACCGCGATTTCCTCAAGGACGGCGGCGAGATCTACTTCAAGACCGACGACGATGACCTGTTCCGCGACAGCCTGACCTACTTCCCCGCTTCCGGCTACGACATCATCTGGCAGACTTACGACCTCCACGAGAACGAGCCGGAGTGGAACATCCGCACCGAGCATGAGGGGATGTTCACCGAGATGGGCATTAAGATCAAGGCCCTCATCGCCCGCAAGAAGGCCGGCGACGACTCCGTGACCTGGGTGGAGCCGAAGGTGCTCAAGAAGCTGGCCGCGCAGGCGGAGGCCGAAGCTTCGGCCAAGGCCGAGGGTGAAGGCAATGTCTGACCCTTGTGAATACTGCCTGAACAACCAGCAGGACGAATATGGCAGCTGGTACTGCGCCGAGGGCGGCGCACTGGATGAGGACGAGATGGCCCGCTATCTCTCCCATACCACTTCGGCCTGCCCTTACTTTGAGCCGGGCGATGAATATAAGATCGTCCGCAAACAGAACTGACTGGAGGTGTCCCCTTGTCGTTTTTTCTCAATACGACAGTCTGCGGTTTCTCGCTTTATCATATCCTTGCGTTTTTCCTCATCTACTCCTGTCTGGGCTGGTGCGTCGAGGTGGTGTATGCCGCCGCCACCACCGGCCAGCTGGTGAACCGGGGCTTCCTGAACGGCCCGGTCTGCCCTATCTACGGCTTCGGCATGATACTGGTGCTCTTCTTCCTCACACCGCTGGAAGATGACCTGTTGCTGCTGTATCTCGGCGGCGTCATCCTGCCCAGTGCCTTGGAGCTGGTGGGCGGATGGGCGCTGTATAAGCTCTACCGCACCCGCTGGTGGGACTATACCGACAAACCCTTCAACATCGGCGGCTATGTCTGCCTTGAGTTCTCGCTGATGTGGGGCGTGGGTGCCATGGTGATGGTCAAGGTCATCCATCCCACCATTGCCGCGCTGGTGAACATCATTCCGCCGCTGGTGGGCTTTGTGCTGATGTGTCTGCTTTACGCGGTGTATGCCGCTGACGTGGTGGCAACCGCCATCGCCGCCTCCGACCTCGCCCGGGAGCTGGACGCTCTCGAGAAGGTGGCCGACAGTATGCATGCTGTCAGCGACGCCATGACCGAGATCCTTGGCACCACCGCACTGGACATGGACCAGAAGATGGACGAGAGCCGCCTGCAGCTCAAGCTGGCCGCCGCCGAGGCCCGGGACAGCTACGACAAGCTGTCGCCCCGTGAGGCCGCTTCCACCATGCGCACCCGCGCCGATGAGGCCATGGAGGCCGCACGCCGCGCCTCCCAGACTGCCCGCCTCAACGCCGCCGAAGCGGCCAAGGCCGTCAAGCTGGCCGCGCAGGGCAAAGCCGAGCAGACCACCGCATTCCTGCAGCTGGAACAGCTCAAGGAAGAGCTGGCAGCCCGTGCGCAGGTCATGCAGGCCCGCACCCGCCGCGGCACCCATCTGCTGGGCAAGGGCCGTATGCTCCGCGCCTACCCCAAGCTGAAGCACGGTCAGGACAACCGCTCCCTCAGCAGCCTGCTCGAGCAGCTCGAGGACGAATATCCCGACTCCTTCAACGGATTCGGCATCCAGTAAAGATAAAAAAATACGGCTGGGACGCTGTCCCAGCCGTATTTTTTTATGCAGATTAAGCCCAGAGATTTTCCGGGTAAAGGCCGTCGGCCGTCTTTTTGGCGATGGCTTCCACCACCACGGGTTTATCCTCGCGGTAGGTGACGCCATACCACTTATCGGTGCTGCGCAGCACCTTGACGGCGGCTTTCTTTTCGCCGATGAGCTCACTGACCACCAGCGGCAGGAAATACTCGCACTTGAGCGGGTTCTTTTCCAGATTCTCGTCCAGCCAGCGGGCAAAACGCCGATCAGCTTCCTTCACGAAGCTCTCGCCGAAGCCCCAGAGGTTCATGCTCACGGGCGTCTCGCCGGGCAGGTCCGTCCAGCTCCCGCCGCCGTCCTCGGTGTAGTGGATGCCCCCCTCATAGGTCTCGATGCGGGTGCGCTCGGTGACGCTGTGGAGGGTGCTGTCCTCGTTGAGGGCGCAGACGCCGCGGGCGACGCTGCCATTTTCGGAAACGGTGTTCTTGAGCAGGTAGCTCACCATGCAGTAGTCGTAGACCTCGCCGTCGGTGTGAGTGGAGAGGTAATCGTAGATGACCTTGAACGCCTCGGGGCCGTAGTAGTCGTCGGCATTGATGACGGCGAAGGGGCCGTGGATGTAGGGCTTTGCGGCCAGCACCGCGTGGCAGGTACCCCAGGGCTTCACGCGGCCCTCGGGGATGGTGTAGCCCTCGGGCAGCTCATCCAGCTGCTGGAAGGCGTACTTCACGTCCATCACCCTGGACACGCGGTCGCCGATGGCAGCTTTGAAAGCCTCTTCGATCTCGTGCTTGATGACGAAGATGACCGTCTCGAAGCCTGCGCGGCGGGCGTCGTACAGGGAATAATCCACGATGACCTGACCGCAGGGACCCACCGGGTCGATCTGCTTCATGCCGCCGTAGCGGCTGCCCATGCCGGCAGCCATGACCACCAGGACCGGTTTGTTCATGTTTTATCTCCTCCTTGAAAAGGGTGTTTCTCTTTTACGGTTTTATTATACTCCAAACCATGCCGGGCAACAAGACAAAGCTGTTTTTTGAAATTTGGCAAGTTTTTATTGCGTATATCGGCAAGTAAATATTGCCTTTTGTTTCCAGACCGAGTATAATAACTTCATCCGACACAAAAACGACCGGCCAGCCGCTTTTGCAGGCCGAAGCAAGAAAGTGAGTTTTTCCATGAACGAAACTGTGACCAAGCGTTTCCTGCTCTACTTCCGCCTGATGATGGTGGCGTGGATCCTGATCGCCAACGCCTTTTTCCACGCCATCGAGTTTGAGTACAGCTGGCTCGTCTTTTTGAGCAACATCATGCTCTTTACGATGGAGGGCGACATCAAAGACCGCTTTATCAGCGTGGAGCTGGGTGGCCTCGTGGGCATGGTGCTCACGGTGCTGGCGATGCTGGCCATCGGTGCGCTGACGCCTGTTCTGGGCGGGATGCTGGGCCTGCTGCTGCCGCTGGGCGTGGTGCTCTTCATCCTCATCATCCTGCACCCCTACGCCCCCAAGGTGCTGAACAATGTGGGCTTTGCCTACCTGACCGTCGCCTGCATCGACAGCGCAACTTTTGCAGCGAATCTGCCTCTCTTCTTCGGGGTGTACATCGTCGGCTCTCTGGTCTTCAACGGCGGCTGCGTGCTGCTCATGAAGCCGGCCCGTTATCTGGCCGCCCGGAGCATCAAGAACGACGTCAAGGCTGACGCCTGAATCTGAGCTTCTCGTCTTTTCTTCTTTTTTCTCACAGCGCCCCGGCAGCAAAGATGCCGGGGCGCTGCACTTTTATGTAGATTCTGCCGTTTTTCCGTGCTACAATGGGGTAAAATAAGAGAAAGGAAATTTCCCGCCATGTATGCTGCATCTCCTGCACGCTACTCCACCCTGCCCTATCACCGCTGCGGCAAAAGCGGCCTGATGCTGCCCGCCGTCTCGCTGGGCCTGTGGCACAACTTCGGCGATACCGCGAACTTCGAGAACATGCGCCTGCTCTGCCGCACGGCGTTCGACAACGGCATCACCCACTTCGACCTCGCCAACAACTACGGCCCCGAGCCGGGCAGCGCCGAGAAGAACTTTGGCCGCATCCTCAAGGAAGATCTTGCCCCCTACCGCGATGAGCTCCTCATCAGCACCAAGGCGGGCTACACCATGTGGGAAGGGCCTTACGGTGACTGGGGAAGCCGGAAATACCTGCTGGCCAGCCTCGACCAGAGCCTGAAGCGGATGGGCCTCGAGTATGTGGACATCTTCTACCACCACCGGATGGACCCCAACACCCCGCTGGAAGAGACCATGGGTGCTCTGGCGCAAGCGGTGCGCAGCGGCAAGGCGCTTTATGCCGGCCTGTCCAACTACAACGGTGAGACGCTGGAAAAAGCCTGCGCCATCCTCGACGAGCTCCACGTCCCCTTCGTCCTCAACCAGAACCGCTACTCCATCTTTGACCGCACCATCGAGCAGAACGGCCTGAAAGAGACTGCTGTCCGGCTGAACAGGGGTATCATCGCCTTCAGCCCGCTGGCGCAGGGCCTGCTGACCAACCGCTACCTCAACGGCATCCCGGAGGACAGCCGCATCCGCACCGATGGCCGTTTCCTGAAGGAGAGCGTCATCACCGAAGAAAAGCTTGCACAGATACGCGCCCTGAACGAAATCGCCGCCGCCCGCGGCCAGACGCTGGCCGAGATGGCGCTGGCGTGGATACTGCGGGACGGCAAGGTCACGAGCGTCCTCATCGGCGCGTCCAAGCCCCAGCAGATCCTCGACAACATCGCTGCCCTGAACAACACCACCTTCACCGCTGACGAGCTGGAAGCCATCGATAAGGCTTCCGGATTTTACAAGGAGTAATTTATGTCCAAAACTGTATGGATAACCGGAGCTTCTTCCGGCATTGGCCGGGAGTTTGCCCGCCGGTATGCCCGCCTCGGTTTCCGGCTCATCCTCACCGCCCGCCGCACCGACCGACTCGAAGCTCTGGCCGCAGAGCTCACCGCGAAGCACAGCACCTTCTGCCGCATCCTGCCTGCTGATTTGGAGCAGGAGAGCGAGTGCGCCCGTCTCTGCGAGGCGCTGACTGACGAGCGCATCGATATTTTCATCAACAACGCCGGCTTCGGCGTCTGCGGCAGCTTTCTTGAGACCAGCGGCGAGAAAGAGCTCTCCATGGCGAAGGTCAATGTGCTGGCCATGCACCAGCTGTTCAAGTTCGCCGTGAAAAAGATGGAGGCTCAGGGCTTCGGCACCGTGCTCAACGTGGCGTCCTCCGCCGGGCTGCTGCCGGGCGGACCCTATATGGCGGGCTACTACGCCACCAAAGCGTATGTTGTCAGCCTGACCCGGGGCGTGGCCGAAGAACTGCGGGAGCAGCACAGCCCGGTCTACGTCTGCGCCCTCTGCCCCGGCCCGGTGGACACCGAGTTCAACGAGCGGGCCGATGTGGTGTTCGCACTGCGGGGCATCAGCCCGGAGCTCTGCGTGGAGGAGGCCATGCGGGGGATGCTGCACCACAAGACCATCATCGTCCCATCGGCCCTCATGCGGGCGGCAACGACGGCCCAGCGGTTCATGCCGATGGCCATCCTCATGCCCATCATGGCCCACCAGCAGAAGAAAAAATTGGGCTGAAGGGCTATTGTGTGCAACAAGCAGCAATCCCGGCCTTTGCAGAGTCCGTTTTTATGACGATTTCACGAAAACGCAGCAAAATGAGAAAAAATTTGCAGTAATTGTGCCAAGAAAACACCTTGACAGTCGGAATAAAGAATGCTACTCTAGTATACAAGAGGGTGCAGGGCCGGACAGTCCAAATTGCTGCTTCCCGTGGCGGCAGTTAGACTACAGGTATCGTCCGGCAGCGCAGCGCCCCGCAAAGCAAAATTCTGATTGGAGGACTTAATTATGGCACAGTGTACTCCCAAATCCTTTGACCTGACCGGCAAGGTCGCGCTCATCACCGGCGCATCTTACGGCATCGGCATGGCTATCGCAAAGGCAATGGCCGCAAACGGCGCTACCATCGTCTTCAACGACATCAAACAGGAGCTGGTCGATAAGGGCCTCGCCGCTTATGAAGAAGCTGGCATCAAAGCTCATGGCTATGTCTGCGACGTCACCGATGAGGACGCCGTGAACGCCATGGTCGCAAAGATCACCGAGGAAGTCGGCCATATCAACATTCTGGTCAACAACGCCGGCATCATCAAGCGCATCCCCATGACCGAGATGACCGCTGCTCAGTTCCGTCAGGTCATCGATGTTGACCTGAACGCTCCGTTCATCGTCGCCAAGGCTGTCATCCCCGACATGATCGCTCAGGGCGGCGGCAAGATCATCAACATCTGCTCCATGATGAGCGAGCTTGGCCGTGAGACCGTCTCCGCCTACGCTGCAGCCAAGGGCGGCCTGAAGATGCTGACCAAGAACATCGCCTCCGAGTACGGCGAGTACAACATCCAGTGCAACGGCATGGGTCCGGGCTATATCGCCACCGCCCAGACCGCCCCGCTGCGTGAGGTCCAGCCCGACGGCAGCCGTCACCCCTTCGACCAGTTCATCACCGCCAAGACCCCGGCGGGCCGCTGGGGCGACCCGGAAGATATGGTCGGCCCCTGCGTCTTCCTGGCCTCCCACGCCTCCGACTTCGTGAACGGTCAGATTTTGTACGCCGACGGCGGCATCCTCGCCTATATCGGCCGTCAGCCTAAGTAAATCAGACAGCAGAAAAGCCCTGCGGCGTGCCGCAGGGCTTTTGTCGTATCATCTTTGAGCACTCAGGCCATATTGCGATGGGACTGTATCCATGAGCCACCGCTGCCGTTTCCGACGGCAGTGTTGTAGACTACGTTTTTCAGCTCCTTGACCATGGATGCCTTGGCGCTCTCGTAGGCCTTTTGTGCATTGTCGGCGAGGGATTGGTCGCGGCCATTCTCCCGCAGGCAGGTGCGCATCTCCGACAGCAGCGCATTGAATTCCTTGTCGCAGGCGCTCTGCATGGAGGTCAGCTTGCCGCCTTTGGAAACAACGATGGAGACTTTCAGGCCGAGGCTGTGCTTTTCGGCGGGGTACTCCATGTACTCATCGTAGGCGTCGCAGATGACAGAATAGAGCTGCGACTGGAACTTTTTCTGCAGCTTTTCCATCTGAAGAAGATACTGTGCAAGCTGTGCGTCACACTCGTTCTGAGGGGTGGGAGCGGAAGAGGAAGACGAGGAAGCAGCCGGATGGGAGGCAGTCGGCTCCTGTGCGGCAGTCTGCTTGATGGAGGATGCCTCGGATGTCGCCTTGGAGGAAGAAGCTGCACTGGAAGAGTTGTTGTCAGCAGAAGTGCTGGATGCAGAGGCGCTTTCGGCGGCCTCCTCAGAAGCAGCGGCTTCTTCCGAGGCGGCCTTTTCCTCTGCGACGAGCTCGATGACAGAGGCAAATTCACTGTTGCTGGTGTCGGTCAAGAGCTGGTCCCATGCGTCGGCGCTCTCGGATGCGGCTTCGGACGAACTGGATACGTCAGAAGGCTCGGCAGCGATGGACACAGAGCGGAACATATTGAGTACGGAGACAGCAGGGATCGCAACTGCAACGGCAACACACATCCCGACTGCCGCAGCGATGCGGGAAATCAATTTTTTCTTCATAGAATAACTCCTGTTTCAGAGGATCGGGTCGAAATGACTGATGATAAGGATACCATCCCTGAAAAAGGAAATCAATAGATAAAACGTGAAACTTTTGGATATTTTAGAGGAAATCAAACAAGCGGGGATGCTGTGTTTTGCAGCATTCCCGCTTGTTATCTCAGATAATGATGCCGTCGCAGTGGTCGAGCTCGTGCTGGATGATCTCTGCTGTCCAGCCTGAGAAGGTCTTGATGCGGGGCTGGAACTTTTCGTTCTGCCACTGCACCTTGATGGTCTGCCAGCGTTTGGTCTTTCGGGTGCCGGTGAGGGAGAGACAGCCCTCCTCCGTCTCATACGGCCCGGACTTTTTGAGGATGACCGGGTTGAACATGACGAGATAGCCGTCCTCACTCTCGAATGCGATGATGCGTTTAGCGACGCCTATCATGTTCGCTGCCATGCCGACGCAGCCGTCTTTGTGGGCGATGAGCGTTTCCAGCAGGTCCTGCGCGATGGGCAGGTCTTCCGGCAGGGCAGGCGCGGCTTTTCGGGCGAGAAAAAGCTCGTCTTTGCAGATGTCACGAATCATATTATTTCAGCTTCTCAAGAATTTCGTCGGCGCTCACACCGCTGGCGAGGAGCTTTTTCAGCACATCCTCGGCTTCGGCCTTCTTGGATGCCTCGGCGGCTTTCTGGGCGGCAGCGGCCTGTCTGGCTTCCAGCTTGGCTACTTCTTTGTCGAGCTTCTTGACAGAGGCCTTTTTGGCTTTCAGGTCGGCGTTCAGCGACTTGACGTCGGTCTTCAGCTCTTCGATGCTGGCAGCCACTTTCAGGATCTCAGCCTCCACGGCGGCTTTCTCTTCCTGCTTTGCTGCGATTTGTGCGGCGAAGTCGGCGGTCACTTTAGTGGCCTTGACTTTATTCTTGCTTCCTTTGGGTCTGGGCATGGCGGGATACCTCCTGATTTTGGTTAGTTTGTGAGATAAGTATATCACACTTTTTATGTGCATTCCAGTCGGCTTTTAAGCAAAAATACAGAACAAAAAACCGCAAAAAGCGCAGATGTTCCTGCAGCTCTTCGCGGTTTTTCCTTTTATCGGAGTGGCGAGACTCGAACTCGCGGCCTCCTGCTCCCAAAGCAGGCGCGCTACCAACTGCGCAACACCCCGGCGATGATACTTAGATAGTATACCTTTTTTTGGACGCGGAGTCAATCCCGGGGTGGAAAAATCAGGACTTGGTGCCGCAGCAGCCGCAGCCCTCTTTGACGGCGGGCAGGCTCTGGGCCAGCTGCTCGAGGGTGACGCTGTCGATGTATTGGTTGATCACATCGTCCAGCCCGGCCCAGAAAGGCAGAGTGAAGCACTGGTCAGACATGGGACATTCGTTGGTCTCGCTGCCGAGGCAGGGGATGGGGGCAACGCTGCCCTCAATGGCGCGCAGGATCTCACCGGCGGTGTAGTCGGCGGGGGCTTTGGTCAGGCGGTAGCCGCCCTGACTGCCGCGCTCACTCTTGACGAGGCCCACGCGGGCCAGCGGGGTGACGATCTGCTCCAGATATTTCAGGCTCAGCTGCTGGCGCTCGCTGATCTCCTTCAGCGAGACGGTAGAACCCGGGGCGTAGCGGGCCAGCTCGGCCATCAGCCGCAGCGCATAGCGGCTCTTGGTGGAAAATTTCATAGCGGTTCTCTCCTTGTTTGCCTTCCAGTATACCACGACTACCCGCTTTTGGAAAGTGAAAAAACCTGCCTTTTGCTCCGGACGCGGAAATATCGAAAAGTCATCTTGCTAGAACAAAAAATATCTGTTATCATAAGATGATGCAACAAGAGATATAAGGAGAGACACTTATGATACAGAAGATCGAGCCCGCAGCCGCCATCCGTCTGCTGGACGCGAAAAAGGCACAGGCTGTGGACGTGCGGGAGCCGGACGAGTACGCAGTGGGCCATATCCCGGGCGCAAAGCTGCTGCCGCTGGGTGAGGTGATGAGCCGCGCTGCCGAGGTGCTGCCCGACAAGGACGCACCCTGGCTGGTCTACTGCCGCACCGGCCGCCGCAGCGCTGACGCCGTCCAGAAGCTGGATGCGCTGGGTTATACCAATATCTACGACCTCGGCGGCATCCTCAGCTGGCCCTATGAAATCGAAGGGGACTTTGAGGGACATTTCTAATGTGATGGAGAGCGTTTTCTCGCGCCGGTGGCGCGGGGGTAGAGCGCTTTTTCGCTGGGCTAAGTTCTCTTTTGCGTGCCAAAAGAGAACCAGAAAAGCACCCGCTACTTTCGAAGCG
>ENA-OYZZ01000228-OYZZ01000228.1-human-gut-metagenome-genome-assembly--contig:-NODE-228-length-26592-cov-7.904435_pt1 | contig 26592 bp, 45 predicted proteins | sample MGYA00244199_ERZ653482 | MGnify/ENA primary metagenome ERZ653482 (study PRJEB26926, sample SAMN06165036) | human gut metagenome | biome: ENVO:00009003; feature: ENVO:2100002; material: ENVO:00002003...
CACCTACGCTGAACTCTTTTCGGACATGGGTTCGACTCCCATCGCCTCCACCAACCGCAACGCGGTAGAACCCTCGGAATTTGACGTTATATCGTCATCTTCCGGGGGCTTTTTGTTTGCAGAAATGGGTAAAATCACCCGCTCAAAGTCCCCGGTTTTCTGGTCGGTTATATTGAATTTGACCTCTGCCCGATCCTCGTACAGCAGGATGGACGAAACGAACGTATCCAGGATGCGGCGGCGGTACTCTTCGTCCACCTCGTCCTCTTCCCGGCGGAACTGCTCGAACATGAACGTGAGCGCTTCCCGGCTGAACTGGGGCGGCGTGGGGGCGTTGTTGATCTCGCCCAGGGCAAAGGTGAGCTGGGCTTCCTGCTCTTCCAGCGTGCGCAGGCGGGCCGCAAGGCGGGCGCTGCCGCCCTCTTCGATGGCCTCAAGGATATTGTTCTGCTTGCGGCGGCACTCGGCCAGCTCTGCTTCCAGAGCGTCCTTCTCCGGGTTGCCTTTCGGCTCCTGCTCCTTGGCCTGCAATTCCATCATGCAGTCCACGATCTGCGAAATCTTTTCCGGGGTAAGGACGTACTTTGCAACGCCGTCCACGATGATCTGTTCCAGATAGTTTTTTTCAATGGAGGTCTTGGGACACTTCTTCTCGACGTGCTGGGTGCAGGTGTAGTAGTAGTGCTTGCTCCCGGTGTGGCCCGTGGCGCTGGCTCCTTTCATGGCATGACCGCACAGGCCGCAGTCCAGTTTACCAACAAGCACATAGTCAGCCCTGGGCGCACCCTTGCCGCCACCGTGGGCGCGGTTAAAGGAAAGCTGGGTCTGGCAGCGGTTGAACAGCTCCCGGTCGATCATGGCAGGCACTCCCCCCTCAATGCGGATGTCGGCGTACTTGTACACACCAAGATACATCTCGTTGGTGATGATCCGGCAGATGGAGTTCTTGTTGAACGGATTGCCCCGGCTGGTGCGGTAGCCGCGGGCGGTCAATTCCCGCACAATGTCAGCGGCGGTAGCCCCGGCGGCGTACTGCTCAAAGATGTACCGCACGGCGGGGGCCTGCTTCTCGTTGATGCAGTAGTGCTTGTCCGGCCCGATGTCGTAGCCAAAGCTGCGGTTGCCGCCCAGGGCAATGCACTTGAGCGCGCTTTCCCGCTGGCCGCGGCGGAGCTTCTGCGCCAGTTCGGCGGAGTAATACTCGGCCAGGGATTCCATCAAGCCCTCAATGATAATACCCTCTGGGCCGTCTACCACCGTCTCGGCGGCATACAGAATCTTGACCCCGTTCTTCCGCAGGCGGGTCTTGTAGATGATGGAGTCGTAGCGGCTGCGGGCGAGGCGGTCTGTTTTCCAGCAGATCACAGCGTCGAAGAGGTGACTGTCGCTGTCGGAAATCATCTGCTGGAACGCCGGGCGGCTGTCGCTCTTGCCGGAAATGTGGCGGTCGATATACTCATGGACGATCTTGTAGCCGTGGGCTTTGGCGTAGGCCTCACAGTCCCGGCGCTGGCCCTCAATGCTCTGCTCGGTCTGCTGGCCGCCGTTGGAGTAGCGATAGTATGCCACCAGGCGCAGGCCGCCTACCTCTTGCAGTTTCTTTTTGCGAGGCATAAATACCACCTTTCAAGTAGTTTTAAGTTTGTTGCAAGTTCTGGGAAAAATAAATCTTTCCACACTTTCAACAGTCAAAAAGTTAAATTCATTTCCGAAATATCATATCTTGGAGCCATTTATATAAGTGAAGTTGCACGTTTAGGTTCAACTCGTTCCAAAACGCCCTGTCTTTTCTTTTGAGAAGATGGGGCGTTTTTATTTGCCATACACGAAAAAGCCTACCGGCTGTCCCCCGGTGGGCTTTTTCTTTTTGTGTGCTGAATTTTACTGGTGCTTCCTGCGCCATTCAGCGGCGGCACGGTCAAGCACTAACCTGTGGAAGAAGATTCTTTTCCCCCACTGGCGGCCTCGTCGGCACGCTCGGCGTTGTACCGGGCTACCTCGTCCTGCACGTTGACAACGGCAGCGGCCACGTCGCCGGACACATCCGCCCGGCGGGGCGGCTGTACGGCAGGCCCGCCAAAGACCTTGCGCATCTGTGTAAGGAACAACGTGCGCTCCTGCGGGGACAGATCGAGAAAGTTCTCAATCACCGAAACCTGCTCTTTGTCCAGGCTGTACTCGGCGGCCAGCCGATCCAGTACAGTTTCCCGTGTCTGCTCGAACATCTCTCCCTCGCCAGTGCGGAGCCAGTGTTCATTGACCCCGAACTCGCGGCAGATCAGAGCAACGGTTTGAACGGATGGATTGTTCTTGCCGCTTTCCAAAAGACTAATGGACGTTTTGCCGATGCCGATACGAGCGCCAAACTTTTCCATACTAAGCCCGAAATGTTCTCGCACTTCACGGATTCGTTCTTTCATTATAGGATTCACCTCCTTTAATGTCATAATAGCACGGAATGTTAGTTAAGTCAACAAAAATGTAGAAATAAGGGGTTGACATTGATAGTTAGATAAACTATAATGAACGCAAAGGGTTAGCTTGATGAACATTAAAGGCTCTTCCAACTTTATGGTGGATAGTCCTAAATCAATCCTCTTTCTATTGCTCCCAAAATGTCCTCAAACGCAGACCCGTAGTCTTTGATAACGCTTTTACTCCAATGTGTCATGTGGTCAAAATCTGTTTTCGGGGTTTCGATTTTTCGTCCCGCTGACAAAAGTACCTTACCACGGAGAATGTCGAAATCATAGCCACGTCCTTCATCGGATATAGAGCGAATGACACTGTTAAGCCCTTCAACAAAAGCATTGGTATAAGGGGCATCAAAGTAGTTAAAAATCGGTTTCCTATGTCGTCTTACAGTAGAAGCCATAAGCCGCCAACCATTAAAATCTGTATCACTCGGAATCTGCCGTTGCCACTCTCGGAAAGCCCGTTCAGCTTCGAAGCGTGTAGAACAATCATATATCCGATAGAACGATTCTTTAAGTGCATAGGCTATTTTGAGTTTTGGATACTGTTCAAACCATTCATCACGGTATGAAATTGCTTTTTCGGTTAGATTATCCTCACGCATGAGAAACAGGCTCTTGCTCTTTTTTAGTCCATGTGGAGCGTACTTGTAGAAGTATTTTCGGGCAGAATCCATTTGCTCATTTGCCATTTTGATAACATGGAACTTATCAACCACAACCAGAGCCTTTGGAAGCACTTCATTGACTGCGGTACGATAACCAGACCACATATCCATAGTTGCAACCTCTACCTTACTGGGGTCTTTTAGAGATTGCAGAAACTCCATTACAGAAGTCTTACTACGGTTACGCAGGATTTCCATAACGGTATTTTGGTCGCCATTGGCAATGATAGCCCACGGCTGTTTACGGTGGTAATCGTCTTTCATAAGACAAATTTCATCAATACCAAGCACCTTTGGAGTTTCCAATTCATAAGGCTTTGGCAGTGCATTCACCCGTTCCATAAATATTTTTCGGATAGTGGTGTCAGATATCTGATATTCACGTTCCAAATCAGTGAAAGGGCAATATGGGGCAAGCAGTGCAAGTGTAGTACGCAATCTCTTTGTAATACGCTCATTATCGCCCACGCTCTCTAGTGGCTCTGCAAATCGTCCGCCACACTCTCGACACTCATAATAGTGCCGATTGATAATGAGGGCTGTACGCTTTCCTAGAACGCTTATATCACGCACTGTCTGCTTCCGGCTCTTGTAAATAACCAGATTCGGCATATAACAACCACAAACAGGGCAGAACGTTGGGCGCTTCTTTGTTTCAACGTAAAAGCCCATATCATTATCATTCTGTTTGAAGTCGGTAACTTCAAACTCCGGAAAGTCGAGCATTTTTTCCATAAGAGGATTGCTCATTCGTTCTCCTCACAGGAGGGCTTATTTTTTTGTGCCTTTTTTGCCTCTGCTTGTTGAACATCAAGCAACTGGTCTATTTGCTTAAGTATATACTCTTGATATTCGGGTTTTAGATCCTTAAACGTGGCGGAAGCTAATTCGAAAAGTTTATTGGGTTGTTCTTCGAACATATCCCCATTGCCTGTCCTCAACCAATGCTCACTGACATTGAAAGTAATACATACCAATTTAATTAAACGGTCATTTACATTTCTTTTTTCAAGTTCAATGCCGGCAATATACCCGTTAGATATGGATATTTCCTTCGCAAATTTGGCTTGGGACAGGTTAAGTGCTTGACGCACCTGTTTTATTCGTTGATTTACAGACATAAGATGTCCCCCTTTCATTGTATCACTTACAATATCATATTTTCACTCACAATGCAAGCGAAAATAGAAAAAGAAAGGGTTGACACACTCACTATGTTATGATACTATACTCACATAGCAAGTAATTTGAAAGGAGGAACACTTACATGGATAACAAGTTGACAAGAGATTTTGCCGTAAAGTTCAATGAGCTTAATTCGGATAACCAGAGGTACATAATTGCAATTCAGCAAGCACTTGCCTATGCTCAGTCGTCAGCATTAGAAGCTAAAAAAGAGGGGGCAAACACCAATGAGCCAAAGACAGACTAAGACGCCTATCCACCACGAAGTTGGAATACCCACATTAAAAGGAGGTGAACAGGTTATGCCTTTATATGGAGTAGCAAGCTATCAGGGCGTGGAGTGCGATTCTGGACACCGCGCCGCTGTTGGCGTGACACTTGACATCAGCGGCGCGGGAAGTCCAAAGCGGCCAAACCCGGAAGAGTTCGAGGAAGTGGTGCGGAAAGCGCGGGCGAAACTGAACAATGAAGAGGTTTGGGACGGGATTTTGAATCAGCTCCGCCAGAAAGACCGGGAGGACAAGTTCATTGCAGAGGCGCGCAAGTGGGGCGGATATATGATTCCGTGTCCGAAGTGCGGGACACCCAATACGATTGTCTGGTCTGGGTTTGTGTTTGAACCGAACGAACACACAGGCGGCTGGTATGGCTATTATAAATGCCACACCTGCGACAAGGCAATGCCGGAAACAGACTGGAAAAAGAATTTTGAGTGTGCGATTTTTCCGAGAGAAACGATTCCGCAGGAAGAGCGGCAGGAACGAATGATTATTGACCCTTGGTTCTTCCTTGCGCAGTGGCAGGACATGAAACGGGAATGGCCGGAAATGCCGGACGACAACCCGCACAAGAAGTCCTACGGGAAATATCGAACGGAAATGTACCAGTACAAAAACGCCGTGAGAAGCTGGAAAGAAAAGCACATCTGCTGTTCTATCCCAGGATAAAAGGAAGCGGCCTGCTTCTTGCACAAGCAGGCCGCAACCGTCAATCCCCAAATGATTCTTCGTAAGTCAAACCAATGGGAAGCGCAGGCAAAGAACTTGCCGAGTGACCGTCAAGGACGGAAACGTGGATGGCCTGACGGGCGGGGTCATAGTTGGCAATCGCAAAACCGCTATCATCGACTTTGCGTTCCACCGCTGTAATCTGGTCGTCAGAAAATCCTTTGCCTTTAGTATTGATCCAGTAGATAGGCATACAAAACACCCCCTTTCCTGCCATGATTATATCACGGCGGGCAGGGGCGGACAACAAGGAGCGTGAGAAGAACATGAGCGAGAAAGAAAAGATGAAGAGTGAAGAGATCGCCAAGGTGCTGGCGGAGAACCCGACGGCCAAAATCTACCTGGCGGGGCTGGCCCAGGGCATGAAGCTGGCAAAGTCTATGGAGCCGGAGGCAGAACAGCCCACCCCGGCGGGCAAGGAGAAAGCCAATGAATAAGTTTACGACCCTGGCGGTGGTCATCGTGGCAGCTTGCACGGTAACGTACACCATCGTAACGATGATCCGCAATCACCGTCGGTACGTCCGGCAGAAAGAAGCCCTTGACCGCTGGTTCTCTGCATACAAAAAGGCCCAGGAAGAGAGGCGTGGCAAATGGCAGTAACGGGAGTGCTGAAAAAGTGCGCCGACTGCGGAATGGTATTTGTAGCCGAAAACCCGGCAAGCAAATACTGCCCCTGCTGCTCTGCACGTCGGAACATCCCCGGCCCAGCCCGTGGGAATGGATACCGAAAGCCGCCCCCGGATGCTCTGACACTGGACGTTCGGGCGGCGGATGCCGCGGGGCTTTCCTACGGCGTGTGGCGCGCACGGGAGGACGACAGAAAAAGAAAGGCGAAAGAAACAATTCGCCGACAGATAGAAGAAAGGAAAAAGAAGCATGGCAAAAGTGAAGATCAACTGGCCGCCCATGAGCATGAAAGCCGAGGGTGAGGATGCCGCAGTTCTGGCCCAGGCAGAGCAGTTCTTGAAGTATGTGAAGGAGGCGCACAAGATCAGCTTTGATGTGCTGCCGACCATCTTCCGGGACGGCTGCCGTGACCCGGAAGAGGGCGTTGGAGAGCCGGAATGTGTGGGATGCAATGACGACTGCGAGAGTTGCGAAACCTACGAGAAAGCAAATTCGGTAAAGCCTTTGACTGAGCCGGAAGAGGTAGCCCCCGGCGCACAGTGGGATGTTGTCGCAATATACGACAACGCAGGCATTCCCAGCATCATGCACCGCTTCCGCCGCATGAACGACAAAGACCTGTTCCACGGCGGAAAGGACAAGCCGCACCCGGCGTTCATCATCGGCGGCGAGGTATACGACGAGATTTACATTTCGGTCTACCAGAACACCATGATTAACGGCAAACCGTACAGCCTGCCCTACATGGAGCCTGTCACCGACATTACTGCGGACAAGTTTGCGGATGCCTGCTTCTCCAAGGGCGAGGGCTGGCACTGCATGACCGCGGCGGAGTGGGGCTTGCTGGCCTGCCTTAGCTGGAAGAATGGCACTCTGCCGCATGGTAACACCAGATGCGGCAAGTACCACGCTGACCAGACCGAGTGCGGCGTGAACGTCAAGGACAGCAACAAGACGCTGACTGGCTCCGGCCCTGCAACCTGGACGCACGACCACACGCCGACAGGCGTACATGACCTGTGCGGCAACGTCGGTGAGATCATCCGCGGCCTGCGGATCAAGGACGGCGCACTCTGGGCGACGGAGAGCAACGACGCGGCCCTGCCGGAAACCGACCTGACAACCTGCGGCGACGGCTGGAAGCCCATCGTGGACAGCAACGGCAACCAGGTTTACGTCGATGCAATGGACGGCATCAAGTTCACCACAGAGAAACCGCAGCATGGACGCGCCAACTTTGAGAGCTGGGAAGATGTGCGGATGTTATGTTGGAGCGACCAGCTTATGGAACTGGGCTTGTTTGCTGGTGAGGGCGAGGCGGTCTGTGCTGTGGACGCGACGGAGGGCGAATACCTTCCGTTTCGGGGCGGCTACTGGGTCAATGGCGGCGACGCTGGCCTGTTCAATCTGTACCTCGGCATTCCGCGCAGCGATTCCGGCTGGGACGTCGGGGGCCGTTCCGCTTATTTCAAGAAACGCTGAAAGCTGTTCGCTGATAAGCTGTGCGCCGAGCGGTAGCGAGGCGGAAAGGAAGAAGCAAATGAACTGCTCGAAACGCAGGCACGACGGCGCGGCATACCGTCGGTGCGATACGCTGGTTTCGCTGTACTGCCGACCGTGCAAAGACCGCACAAAGGCGCGGCAGACACAGCAGCACAAGAAGAAAAGCGGGAGGAAAAAGAAGTGACGATCATTGTTCTGTGCGTGATGCTCATTATCCTGTTCGTCATAGCACTGGCGGTAACGGCATTTCTCTGCTGGGTGTCCGCTACGGCTTTTAGCTGGGGCATCGTCGCCCTGGTCTGGCTCTTCCTGCTGGTGATAGCCGTCTTTATCGGCGGCGGTGATGGCTGGGAATAAAAACCCGGCACGGGCTGGGCGACCCGAAACACGCCTGCCATGTGGCCGGAAGCGGGGGACGCAGACGGCCACCCCGGTTCATCGGATTTACCGGGTGTCCTACCAGACGAGGACAAAAAGAACACGTCAGGGCGGCCCGCATGGGCGGGGCGGCAACCTGTCCAAACCGCCCCTTTGATATGGCGCGGCCAGTGCAGGGTGGGAGTTATTCACCCGCCCGCCCGGTGCTGACTCCGGGGCGCGCCTCCACATCCGAATATAAAACAGAAACCAAAGGAGAACGAACATGAAAACACCTGCAAAAATCAACGCAAGCTGGGATGAATCCGGGAAAATGCTGATCGGTCTGGACGGGACGGGAGCTGGTCTGCTCATGCTGGCCGGAAGAATTGCATCCGGGGTGCTTGTGACCGTGGCGAGCAACGAAAAGGAGCTGGCCGAACTCAAGAATGTTATGCACAAGATGATCGACGAAGCCTGCAAGGAAGAATGGCTCGACAAGATCAGCGGCAAGCGCGGTGTGCGGACGGACAGCATGACGGAGTTTTTCGCACATCTGCTCATGGGGAAGTTCTAAGAAAGGCGGTACGGCAATGGCAGGAAAAAAAGCACAGCCCATCGTTACGGAATACCAGACCCGCGGCCTGCTTGACTTGGCAGAACTTTTCTACTCTGACCCGGCGAACGTAAAACGGTTAGAGGAATGGCAGAAGAAACAGGAGGGCAAGCGCAATGGCAAACGAAAGGCTGTATGAGGACATGGAGCCGCGGGAAAAGTTTGAAGCACTGTGGCTGAAAGCAGGACTTCACAAACGGCCCGGTGCGGATGCACTGCTCTACGAATTAGAGAAGCAGGGGCTCTTTGATCTCCAGGCAAGCATTAAGCACCACTCCAACCGTTTCGGCGGCCTAGTAACCCACACCGTCAATGTTGCGGATGCGGCAATGGAACTGTGCGAAACCAACCACGCCTTTAAGGACTGCGACAAGAACGCCGTGCTGGTAGCGGCACTCCTGCACGACATTTGCAAGGTCAACAAATACCACGAAACTGCATTCCACAAGTACGGTTATGAGGATCGCGGTCTGCTGGGACACGGCGAAGAGAGCGTGATTATGGCACAGCGGTTTATCAAGCTGACCGGGAAAGAAATCATTGCGATTCGTTGGCACATGGGGGCGTACTGCGGAAAGGAAAGCTGGGACACACTCGGAACAGCCTATGACCACTATCCCGAAGTCCTCTGCCTGCATTTCGCAGACATGATCGCCACCCACTATGATGAACGGTAATGCAAACCCGGCAAGGTACGTTGTGTATCTGCCGGATGGAACAAGAATCACGGGAGATACTGCACTCCTGCCGGAAGATTTGAACTGCGGGTTTTCGGAAGCCGAGATTGCATATATAGCAACTGCCGGACTTGCAGCATGGGACGCTTGTAAAGGTGGAATCTACTATCGGTACATCTGGCCATATTGACGGCTGACAAGAAATTATAACAAGCCGGAACGCTGGGAAATCTGGCAGGACGAACGAGAACATCCGGCCCCGATGGGGCGCGCAAGTTACATCCAAAAAGCGAAAAAGGAGAACCGTTTGGCAAGAAGCACATATACCAAGACTGCCCCGCAAAGGGGTGCAACAAGAGAAGTACAGTGTGAGCATACGTTCAAAATAACCATCCCGCGGTGCGCGCCGTGCGGTGGCTACGACAAACAGTGCAAGCACTATCGACCGAAGAATAAGTAACCCCATTTGGCTTATTTTGCAGGGCCGCTACACCCCGCGTCAGTGCGGCGGCCTTTTATGTGACGCAGGGCGAATCAGTTGTTGGTAGCTGCTGATCCGCTGAAAGCGGGGCCGAACCCCGCCTGCGTCGGTTGCGTATAGGCATCATGGAAGCTGGTGCGATTTTCCATAACATTTGCGCACCAACAGGGCGAAAGAGTGCCGTATGGCAGCGTCCCTCCTAACGTGAAAGCTGGTGAAAAACCATGCTGCTCCTAGTCAAGTCGTACCCTGCATGACGGCAACGGAAGCCGAAAGAGGGTGCGCCGCCGCACAAGCGAAGAAGTGCCTTGTCCTACCCGCCCAAGCCAAAGGCGGCAGGCCTTTCCCCCTGCTGGTTAAAGGCAGATAAGGCCGCCCGCCGCCTCTCCGTATTTTCGATTTTCTCCAGGGAGGCGGCGGTCTTATATGTGGGTGCGCCTATGGCTGACGGCGACGGCGGCGTTTATCTCCCCCAGAACACCGAGATAAAAGTTGGTTCGACTCCAACCGCCCACACAAGAAAAAATAAAACAAAGGAGGTCAATTTTATGCTGTATTCGGAAGCAATCGAACTGCTGGAAGATATGGCGAGTGATCGTTTCACACCCATTACCGAGGCAGAAAGAGAAAAGGTGCGCACGGCAATCCGGCTGGTAGCAAAAATGGCAACGGTTAGAGCCTGCCCGAAGCGCGCACTTCATGCCGCAATTCGCTGGATCGTAGAGAGCTGGGAGGCGAAAGAGGCATGACGGAGATTGAAAAGCTCGACGCAATGCTGACGGAGTTGCACGTCAACCATGATTTGCACCGCCGCTTCCCGGAGATGGACAAGGACTTTTCGGGCAAGGACTGGGGCTGGCAGGTCACGGTGAACGACAAAAACTTTGGCGGCAACTGGGATGCCATCTGCGGTTACGGTTCTTACGGATTCAAACAGGGTTTGCTTGAAGTGATGGGCAACATCCGGGACAACAACGGCGTTGAGGGCTGGTTGACCGCAGAGCAAGTCGTGGAAATGGCGAGAAAGGCGGGAGAAAAGACGTGATCCACCTTGGCGATATTACGAAGATTCACGGCGACCAGATAGAACCTGTGGATTGCATCACGTTTGGCAGCCCGTGCCAGGACTTGTCCATTGCAGGACGCAGGGCGGGACTTGCCGGAGAACGGTCTGGCCTTTTTGTTGAGGCGGTAAGAATCATCAAGGAAATGAGGAAAGCGACAAATGGAATGCACCCAACTTTCGCTATTTGGGAGAACGTACCAGGAGCTTTTTCCAGCAACAGCGGAGAAGATTTCAGAGCCGTGCTGGAAGAGCTTGCCCGCGTGGAACAGCCAGACACTGTTATTCCTAGACCTCCGAGGGGGGGGCAGATGGAGCAAAGCCGGAGCAATCGCCGGAGCGGGATGGAGCCTTGCTTGGAGACAGCTCGACGCTCAACATTGGGGAGTTCCCCAACGTCGAAAGCGAATCGCTCTTGTCGCAGATTTTGGAGGCCAACGCGCCTCTGAAATACTATTTGAGCGAACGGGCGTGTCAGGGCATCCTGACGAGGGCATCCCGACGTGGAAAGAAATTGCCGGACTTACTACAAACTGCTCTGCTGGAAATGATCGAGTGGTGGCAGAGGGGGGGCGGAACGCAGCCTATACCTTGAAAATACGTTCAGGATGCGCAGGCGGCGGCAAGGGCGCACTGGTACAAACGGAGAAAACCGGGACGCTATCGACGCTCCAAGACCAGACGCTTTTCCAATTGATTCAAGAACCGACGTATTGTATTAGCGGCAATACAGTAGATAGAGCGACAAACCAAAACGGAACAGGAGTAAGAGAGAATGGCGGCTTCACCGTGAATACGGTTGATCGCCATGCCGTGGCGTACAAAGTTCAAGTCTTAAACGACCAGGGCGGCGGCAAGATGGATGTATCGTATGACGTGGTGGGAACATTGAGGGCAAATGCAAAAGGCCATGACCCGATTGTTCTTGATGCACTGCCGTTTGACACTACACAACTAACCAGCCCGCAGAACGGAAGTAACCCGCACTGGGGCGACCCGTGCCATCCTTTGGCTGCAAGCGCGCATACGCCATCCGCCGTTGTGAAAGTGTTTGATGCACGAGGAAGTGGCGACGGCCAGATAGTGCCGACAATCACGGGCGACCACGAGAGCAGGATCACGGACTACACCGCTATTGCGGTTGACTTGTACAATGGAGCCGTGACGGGAGATACGGCCACATCTATCACCTGCCGGAGCATAGCATCACATTCCGGGCCGCAGGTCATGGAAAGCTATGGAATCGGGAACGGACAAGCTCATTCGTCGGTCACAAAAGAAAAGTCTGGCACACTGGACACGATGCACGATGCGCAGGCAGTTGCAATAGAACACGCTGGCTGTTTGACACCGTGGGATGTCCAGAGCCGCAGGATTTTTTCTGAATACGGGAAATGGCCTGCGTTGTATAGCGGAGAAGGCGGCGGACATGGATATGTGTTTACACTCCGATGGATTGTTCGCCGTCTAACCCCTATGGAATGCGAACGTTTGCAAGGCTACCCGGACGGGTGGACGGACATTGGAGAGTGGACGGACACCAAAGGGAAAAAGCACAAGGCAGCAGACAGCCCGCGGTATAAGGCGCTGGGAAATAGCATTGCTCTTCCACAATGGTTCTGGATCGTCCAGAAAATGAAACCGTACATGGGCGACGGCGCAAAGCTGGGCAGTTTGTTTGACGGCATCGGCGGGTTTCCGCTGGTGTGGGAAACAACATACGGAGCCGGGACGGCGGCGTGGGCCTCTGAAATTGAAGAGTTCCCTATCGCCGTAACAAAGAAGTGGTTTGGAAACAAGGAGGCAGAGCTATGAGAAAGCCTATGCTGCCGACAATTTCTTTTGCCTTGAGCTGTACGGCTCTCGGCCTTGCAATTTTTAATGGTGCAGTTTTGCACACCAGGATTCAGCAGGTAACACAGGAGCGCGACATCTACGCCAGCAGGTTTCAGAACTGGTCTGACCGCGCGATCCGGGACGAAGAAACCATTTCCGCCTTGCAGGATCGGCTTGATTCGATGGCAGACGGCAAGGTTTATCTGGAAGAAGCCGGGACGTTTATGTGTACGGCGTACTGCACGGAGCAGTATCAACACATTTGCGGGGAGGGCCACGGCATCACCGCAAGCGGGCAGCCGATCCAGGCAGACGTAACGGTGGCCGCAGACCAAACGCTTCTCCCCTACGGGACGGTTTTGTACATAGAGGGCGTTGGCATCCGCATTGTGCAGGATAAGGGCGCAGGTGTACAGGGCTATCACCTCGATGTGGCCGTTGATACCCACGAAAATGCACTGGCATGGAGTGAGTACGGCGAACATCGGGTGTGGATCATAAGAGAGGTCGAATGATGGACAAAGAACAGCTTGCAATCGCACGTTTGCAGGACGCTGCACGGCTGTCTGAGCATCGGTACAAGAAGCCGTTGATGGTCACATACTCTGGCGGCAAGGATTCTCAGGTGCTTGTGGCACTGGCTGAACGTGCTGGAATCAACTTCGAGGTGGTCAACAGCCACACTACCGCAGATGCGCCGGAGACGGTCTATTTCATCCGTGAGCAGTTCAAGGCGATGGAAGAGCGTGGCATCAAATGCTCCATTGTTATGCCACGATACAAGGATAAGCCTGCGTCCATGTGGACGCTGATTCCTCAAAAGCTGATGCCACCTACAAGACTTGTGCGTTACTGCTGTGCTGTTCTCAAGGAAAACACTGGTCGTGACAGATTTATTGCAACGGGCGTTAGGTGGGCTGAATCCACAAACCGCAAGAAGAATCGTGGAACGATGGAATTTAACCACCGTGACAAGGAAAAGCGAATCATCCTCATGGGCGACAACGATGAAAAGCGGCAGCTTTTCGAGAGTTGCGAACTTAAAGGAAAGATGACCGTCAACCCTATTGTGGACTGGACGGACGATGATGTGTGGGATTATATTCACTCCGAGAAGCTGCCCGTAAACTCTCTGTATTGCGAAGGATGGAAGAGAGTCGGTTGTATTGGCTGCCCTCTGGCCAAGAGGGTGGGGCGGCAACGTGAGTTTCTGCGCTGGCCGAAATATGAGGAGCTTTATGTTGCGGCGTTTGATAGGATGCTAGAGGCTCGTAAAAAGAGAAATCTCGAATCTGAAGGAAAGAAATTTGCAACAGATGACTGGCAGACTGGCCGAGATGTTTTCCGCTGGTGGATGGAAGATGATAACGTAAGCGGGCAGTTGAGTATGGACGATTTGATGGTGGAAGAACGGTGAGAACAGAAAAAAGGAGAAGCGGAAATGGACTGGGATGAAATTCAGAGCGAGTTTGACCGGGCAGACGGAATGTCATGCAAGCCGTCAGGCTTGCAGAAGTACAAGGCTGGACACATTTTCGATGAAAATATGTCAGTCAAGTGGAACCGTGACAAGCTGGAAGAGGAAAACAAAAAGTTCCAGGACGAGGTTGGCCGCCTGAACACAGCAAAAAACAAAGCCATGTTGGCTGTACACGAACTGGTCTACCAGAAAATACAGGACGACGTGGGACATAACCTGTCCAGAACTGCGGCAGAAAAGATTTTCAACTACGCCTACGACGATAAACACGCCTACGGTTTCCATGAAGTACGCTGGGAACTGGAACGGCTAGTTGAACTTGTGTCGGAAATTCTGGCCGAACAGAAGAAGCCGCAGAGGAACAAAAAAGATGGCAAAAAATAAGTGGAGGCCGTACCTGCCACGATCAGATTCAACCGAACTTCCGCCCGTACATAAACGAATGAGCGAAAGCGAGGAAACATGATTTTCTTCATCATCGGTGTGGTCGCCGCCCTGTTTGCGCTGGCAGTGCTGCTCCTGGCAAAAGAATACAAGAACAGCGCAATTATCCCGGCGGTGGTCGCCGTGGTTATGATCGGCATTTCCTGCGTGTCCTACGTCCCTACTGGCTATACGGGCATCGTTACGACATTTGGCAAAGTCGAGGACGGCACAAAGGACGCAGGTATTGTGTTCAAACAGCCCTGGCAGTCCATCGTGAAGATGGACAACCGGGTACAGGAAATGAGCATGGATTTATCGGCGTTCTCTTCTGACATTCAGGAGGTCGCAACCAGCGTATCCGTTGGCTACCGTATCAACCAGGCCAACGCCATGACGATTTATAAATCCGTTGGCAAGAAGTACGAGGACACACTGATTACACCCCGCGTGCTGGAAACGGTGAAAGCGGTGGTGGCGCACTACGATGCAAGCAGCCTCATTTCAAACCGGGATGCGGTAGCGGCGCAGATGGATGCAAAACTCCGCGAGGTGCTGGCCGAGTACAACATCGACTTGCAGTACATTTCCGTGACGAATTTTGACTTCACCGACACATTCACCGATGCGGTGGAGGCAAAGGTAAAAGCCCAGCAGGAAAAGGAAAAGGCGGAAACAGATGCAGAGAAACGCCGCGTCGAGGCCCAGGCCACGGCGGACGCTGACTTGATTGCCGCAAATGCCGAGGCCGAAAAATCCAAGGTGGCCGCGGACGCAGAGCTGTATGTGGCCGAGAAAAAGGCCGAGGCAAACCGCGCGCTGAATGACAGTCTGAACAGCAACCTGCTGGAATACTACAAGATCACCAACGTGGACTCCCTGTGGAACGGCGAGCTGCCTACCTACGTTGGCGACGGCAACAGCATCCCCATTATCAACGGCATCAACTAAGTTTTCAAAGAGCCGCCCACGGCGGCGGCTCTTTTTTATGAGCAAGGGACAGGCCCGCCCCGGTTCAACTCCGGGATTGCCCGCAGAGAAAAATACAACGAAAGGAGAAAAACAGTGGAGAGATACGGCGTAGCCCTGTATGGCATTGACAGCTACACGAAAGAGTATATGTACCTGCCGTACAAATTCGATGTGGTAAGCGCAGACACGGCCATCCGCAGGGCGAGAACGTGCGCAAAGGCGTATTATCCGAGGTTCCAAGAGACCCAAAAGCCGGACGTGGAGGTAATCAGAAAATGAGACTTGCAGCTATCGCAAAGAGCATAAAGGCCAGCGGCGTGTGCGGCGTTCACTACGTCGGCCCGTTGCATGAAGTGTGGATTATGACGGCACACGGTATCTACCGCCTGAACGGTTACCCGAAGCCAATCGACCGGGACGAAACCGCTATGATGTTTGGCATCGGCCCTAAGACGATGGAGAATATCGCCTACAACGACTTCACCGACGAGGATGCGACATGGCTTGAGGGATACAACCTGACCGACAGTGCGGAGGGAGAAATCCGGCTGGTGACGATGGACATTGACGTGTCGATTCACGGACAGGAACTCCGCCTGCTGACGGACGAGCAAAAGAACGTGATCGCCATTGCCACCGCCGACGATCTGGCCCCATTGCAGGGTGAATTTGCAAGCTCTGCGTACATGGCGTTCTATCTGCGGACATCCAGCCAGGGCGAAAAGTACATCGTAATAAAGGACGGCTTTTCCGTCCGGGCAGCAATCATGCAGCCGGATGTGAAAGAGGCCCTGCGGGATTCGCTTCTGGAAGCATTGACGCTCCTGCGCGTGGAGGGCTTAAAGGACGGCACGGTGGACATAACGCGCCAGTGCTGGCCGACAGGTGGAAGCAAAGAAACCGAGGCGGAAGATGAAGAGACTTGATGCTATGTACAAGTGCCGCTTGTGCGGAAAAGAGTATGTGGAATGCTCAACCAGCGGAGAAAAGAGCAACCAACGGTTTGTAATGGACATGATGTACAGGGTCGTAAGTCAGAAAAAGCCGGAAGAGGTCATGGAACCGACGCTGTATGAGCGCCATTCCTGTGGCGGCGGAAGCTATGGCGTGGCTGATTTTCTGGGTTTTAAGGTCAAAGACGAGGGGGCAACGGAATGAATATATACGTTGTGCCGGAGGTTGACCTTAGACGATTTACTGAAACGGGCGTTTTGGCCGTCCAACTTCTCAACGGCGAAGCCATGATCCACGACGGAATATACCTGGAATCGGACGGAGCAAAAGCGTTCGCAGAATTTTTCCAGGATAACATTTTTTCGGCGGGAAAATTCGAGGAATTGGTCGAGTGGGGATTAAAGGCGGACGCGGAAAGCGCAAGTCTGGTGCGGACAATTATTCACAGCAGGGTTTGGGAGTACGAACAGAACCATGCAATGACAATGGATCAGGTGCTTGTTCAACTCTGCACAAGGTGGCATTGGACGGGTGCTATGCCACAAAAGCAAATAACGCTGACGTACAATACACTGTATCTGATGAAAGACAATAACCCAAGTTGGAACGGCCAAGCACTGCAAATGGAACGGATCAGACAGAGCCAAAAGGCAACAACAGAGGCCGTGAATGCTATGCTCTGGGAAAAGCTCAAGGCACAAGAAAACATTTGCGCCTGCCAAGAAAGAGAAATTTACCTTTTGAAGCGCAAAGTCCAGAACGAGCAGGAAAAGGCCGAAACCAGCAAAGCTATTGCAGACCAGAAGATTGCGGTTTTGACACAGCGGCTTGAGAAAAAGAAAAGGCACCGCACATTGGGCGACCGGGTGCTTCAAATGATCGGATTCTGGGTCGGGATAGTCTACTGGCTGGAAAACATGGATCGTCAATAAGCAGAGGAAACACAATGCCAAACAAATATATTGATGTACGAATCAATGAAGAGAGATTCTGTACAGAGGGCATAGCGGAATTTTCACTTCTTAACATGGATGCCCTGAATGAAGATGGATATGTAGTAAGATGGAATGCTATCCAGCAGATCGGACGTTTCTTTGAAGAAAATATCTTTTCTACGAAGGACTACCAGACTGCACGAGGCGAAAAAGAACCTGACTTGCAGGAAGCAAAAAGATTGAGAATAGCTGTTGAAGATGCGTTTGAAAAGTACAATCGGACGCACGAAAATTCGGCGGATCAAGAAATAGTGCGATACTGCACAAAAATCACACCGAAAGAACTCGCGTGGTGGGAGGAAAGCTGGCAGGTAACTGCTGAATATGCCCCATTGCGCGGTAGAAAATCACGATAAAGGAGCAAAAACAATGGATGTAATCAGAGGTGACGTTCGCAAGCTGGTAAACAAGGAGCTGAATGCAGCGAACAAACGGTTCCGGCCCTTTGCCAGCCCGCACGAGGGCCAGGGCATTGTCCGGGAAGAACTGGAAGAGGTGGAACAGGCCCTTATGCCGCTGGAAGTCCACATCAAGAAAAGGATGTGGAACGCAGTCAAGGCAAACGAAACCATTTCGCAGGAAGAACTTCACGAAATCCGGGAAATGGCTGTTCATCTGGCGGTAGAAGCAATTCAGGTGGCCGCAATGGTAAAAAAGTTTGAGCACGGCCAGCACCGCGGTTGGCCTGGTGGAAAGGAGAACCCGCATGGCACAAAAAAGAAAGTCACACCCGGCGGATGTGGAAACCGTAACCATAACAATGAGCCGGAAAACGGCGGAAGCAGTAAAGCAAGCGTGTGAAGAATATCTCCGCCTGCGGATGGGACAGTTCGAGGACTTCACGAATGAGGTCTGCTGCTGGGACTATGTGGAGCAGATGGAGAAAGAGTGTCACACTACCGAGGAACGGAAGAAATTCCACCGGGATCACGAGCAGGATTTTTACAAGTGTATGCGGCTCCGCGACCGTATGCGGGCGGGGTTGCGCGCGCTCTGGGCGCAGAATGTGCCGACAGCTTCTATCCAGTTTACATTGAGGGAAGCGTACCGGGCAGAATCCGTATGGCTGGCGATCCGTTATGCCCTGGCGTGGCACGACTTCCCGGAGGGCGGGATGTGGAACGACTTCTTCTCCCCGCTCAACCGTTCGGATCAGCCGATGCCGAAAGTGGAACTGAAAGAAAAGGATGGTACGGAATGACGATAACGATATACCCGGACGGTCACTCCATCCAGCAGGGAACGCCGGAAGAGCTGGCGCGGCTTGTGTTCGAGATGCAGGCGCTTCAAACCTTACAGAGTTTTAGAAATCTGGTTGAAGCCATCCCGGCGGAAATGGAAAAGCAGCAGAAGCAAAAGGAAGTTGCGGCTACAATCCCGGAAGCACCGAAGAAACGACCGCCCAAGAGAAAGGCAAAAACCGATGGTAAAACCTGAACCGTGGGAAAATCCGATGCTGGATACTATGTGGCACTTCATGGAAATGGGCGGCCTAAAGGCGAACTATCCGGCACTGAAAGAAGCCTGTATGGAAATGAGACAGATGATTATGCAGAAAACGGCAGGTCAGCGCAAAGACCGCCCGAAAGACATCCCGTGGGAAAACTGGGAACGTGTCAAGGTAACAATCATCTGTGAGGCAATGGCATTGGTACTGTCGGGAGAGTATGAACCAAAGGAGGAAGGCAAGAGTGAAAGGAAAACGGTTGGTTGACGCAAACCACTTTGAGCAGGTGCTCAAAAACATAGCGTGTGCCTTGAAGGGAGAACTGACGTATGGAAAAATCAAAATCGACGTGGTGAAGCTGATTCTGGGAAGTCTGGAAGATGAACCAACAATCACCCCGGAGAGCTTGCAACCGCTGACGTACAACGAAAATATAGACTACATAGACTGCGACGAATTTATTTGCCACAAGTGCGGCATCCACGTTGAGGACTGGAAGCGAATCAAGATCGACCCGGACGACGGGGAGAAAGAAATTTGCGAGTACACGTTTAAGCACTGCCCGGAATGCGGCGCAAAAATCATCATGCACAAAAGCTGCGAATTTTGCAGGTGGCATTTGCAGGACGGGACGTGCTTTAACAAACATCGCCCGAAACCAACGACGCACCCGGAAAGTTCCTGCTGGAACTGGGAGGAACGCGAGTAATGGAAAAGAACTGCTCCACCTGCGCATGGCATGACAGCTTCTCGTGGGTATGCTTCAACGGTTTATCCGAACACAGGGCGGATTTTACCGACCCGGAGAACACCTGCAAAGAATGGAAAGAAAGGAAAGATGAAAATGACTAGGGATGGGGTCGAGTATACCTGCGACAAATGCGGCAAGACCATGTTTGCGCCGACGGATAGGTGCAGCAACATGAACAGTGTCCGCGAACGCATGACTAGGGACTGGGAATCTGTGACAGACGACCAGGGCCGAAAGCGCGACCTTTGCCCGGAGTGTAGCAAGGAATACAAGAAAATCATTGGCGGCTTCCTCAAGAAAAAGTAACCGCCGAAGAGCAAGCCTCTTACATTATATATTATACATAGTAGTCCGTCGTTAAATAGCCGCCCTGACGAGGCGGCAAGGGGCTTGTATACGGAAGCTAAGTTAAGGGACACGACGAGAAAAAAGAGCAAAACGATGCACCTGCCCCCCGGCGGGGAAAGGGAGTGCAGAGGGAAAACGAGGGCGGCGTTCCGGCAGCTTATCGGAATAGAGAGCAAAGGGAACGCGGCCCGGCGTTGTTCCTCTGCATCGTTCCCCTCTTTCGTTTGTGGGTCAAGATAAAGAAAGTTCCATGACGTGAGCGGAAGGAGGGACGTAGAGAGTATGGCAGGCGGTTTCAGAGTGCGAGAGCAAAAATTCATCTGTGGCAAAGATTACGCCACGGCTGAAACAATGCAGGTTGACTTTTTCGAGATCACGGAACAGCAGCACAAGGCCAGTACCCGCAAAAAGAAAGAACTTGCCAGCTCCATTGCGAAAGAAGCGTACAATTTCCGGCAATCCGGGCGATACCTGGAACTGCTGATCCAGCGAAACTTCCGCAGAACGGACTACTCCGTTACATACACCTACGACAATGACCATCTGCCCGCACCCGGCGACATGGAGCGCGTGGACAAAGATTTTTCCGCCGCCATGAAAAAGCTGTACCGTATGTGCGACAAAGCCGGAATTGCACACCCAGGATGGGCGGAAGTGGCGGAGTATACGACGTATGTTGACGGAAAGTGGGTTGGCAGACACCATCACCACATCGTCATGCAACACACCGAGGGGCTTACGCGCGAAATGGTGGAAAAATCATGGGGCGGACGTGGAATGGCTCGGTGCGAACCGTTGAATTTCGACCACGGGTACATCACGGGTCTTGCAAAGTACATCGTGAAGAATGTTCGGTGCAAACGGCACTGGCGACAGAGCCGCGGGCTGAAACCGCCAAAAATGCCCCGCCCGAACGACGGGAAAATGAGCCGAGACAAACTCAAGGACGTTTGCGAGAATCGCTTGGAAGATCGTGCGTTCTGGGAGAAAATGTACCCAGGCTATACCCTGCACTACTGCGAACCAATCATCACGGGCAACAGCACCCGCCATCTGATCGTGCGCCTTTACCGCAAAGAAACCGGGATGAAGAACAGGAGGAATCAACCTTGAGCGTGAGGCTTGAACTTTCCGACCTGCCGCCCCGCATCCGCGCACAGGCAGAAGCACAGATTGCGGCAAGGGGCCAGAAAAGAGCACCTGCAACGCCGTCAATGGCCGCGGCGGCCAGCATTGCAGAAACCGCGGGCATGGATTTTGACTCCCGCGGCGAGTATGACTACTACATGGGCGTGATCCTGCCGAAAGTACAACGGGGCCAGATCGTCAACGTGGAAACACATCGGGCGTTTTCACTGCTCCCGGAAAAGGAGTACGGAAATGTGAAGCTCCCGGCGGCCAGATACACCGCAGACTTTGTGCTGACCTACGCAGACGGCACAACGGAGGTGGTGGAGGTGAAAAGCAAATTCACCCGGCGGCAGCAGCGGGATTATATCTACCGCCGCCGTCTGTTCATCGACCTTGTGGCGGAGCCGAGGGGGTGGCGATTTGTCGAACACATCACGCCTGACACGTCGGCAGAAATCAAGGCGTGGAAGAGGCTTGCAAAGCAGAAAGGGTAAACCATGAAAGCTAGACCGAATGCAGCAGTACAACGCATGATGGCGAGAAATTCCATCAGCCGTTGTGCGAAATCGAAAATCAGCGCGAAAAAGAATATCATGGATAACAGAAAGGCCACAGACGAGGTACTGCGCTACTGCACCATCATTGCGGCCTTTGATGTGCTGGAATTTGACAAGGACGCGCTTGACCGTTTGACGGCGGCCATGAAAAACCGCGCCGACGTGTACACAACAGAGCGCGCTGTGCTGGGGCAGACCCGCGCGCGGCAGTTACTTAGAGAGCGCACGGAACCGATGCTGGACAGGTCGTTTGTTCTCCCGGCGGGAGAGTACCCGCGAAAGCAGCATGAAAAAGACGCGCTGGCAGAACGCCGGGATGCTGGCGACCTGACGATCCGCTATTTCGTGGAGGGCTTAAACGAAATGGGCTACGACCGGGCGCAGATCAATGCAGCTGTGGAAGAGGTTCGCAGGAACTATGAGCAGTTCTTGGAATGGGCCGTTGACGGTGAGTATGCGGCGCATACCATGCTTGGCCGCAAGGCGGCGGAGATCATGGGCGGAAGCGTCGAGGTAGTAGCAGAACCGGGCGCAGGCCAGATTTTCGGGAAATTCTAACAGAGCAAAACGCGGGAGGGTAAAATGCAGGCAGAAGAAGCGAAAATGATTTTGCGTTACCTGGGCGGGATTGAAGCACAGCTCTATGACGTGAACAGAGAACTTGCAGAGTTGCAGGATCGCTACAACCCCATCAAGGGCATGGACATGGACGGGATGCCGCATGGAACCACTCCGGGCGACAGCACCGCGTCGCTGGCAGTGAAGCTGGCAGACAGCAGCGAGGAATACAAACGCACAGAAAACCGCCTGCTGGTGCGCAGGGGCGTTTTGCTGGCTGACAGGGATAATATTCGTGACCAATTAGACCGCCTGAACGGTGATTACAAAATCATTCTGCGCGGGCGGTACGTTTACACGAAAAAATCGTTACAAAGAGGCTGGACGAGTATTGCGGCGGAACTGGGGGTAAAGGAAATCACCGCTCAGCGGAAAGAAAAGGTTGCACTTGCCATTCTCGGCCAGATGCTGGACGAAATGCCAATGGCAGAAGAAATCCTCTTGCGCGCGTATGACGCGCGCGATTAAAAACAGCAGGAAAAACACAAAGGCGGATTCGTGATAGAAAATCTATCAAAATGCCATGAAAAGCCCCCGACAGGCGGCGGCAAAATTCGTGTGCCGGAAAAACATTAAAGGCTATGATGATGCCGGATTTGTGCGCGCGTAAAAGTGGGGACTTCCGCGAGAGCGAAAACCTCCTTGGAAAAACAACTTGCGAATAGGAACAAAAGAAACTCCCCCGGCGGGTAATTCCGTCGGGGGAGTTTTCGTTATTCGTGTTCGTTAAAAGAGTCTGCGTCAAAAGTAAATACAATTTCCGGCATTCGTTCTGTGATGATGAAAGTAAACACGCCGGGTGCATCCTTGCGGACAGACACAATAACATCGTCTGGCGGGAGATCGTGGAGTGTGCAGATGTTCTTCTGCACAGCGGATTCAAGACTGCGCAGGCGTTCGTCCTCCGAAATGATCTGCTCACGCTGGAACGTATCGGATAGGCATTTCTTCAAAACGGCCTGCAACTCTTCCGGGAGAATGTTCATGCGCGTCGCCACCTTTCGTGCATCCTGACAATGACCTGGGCTTCATCCTCGGCGGCTCCATGCTCCACGGCGTACCGGGCGATTTTGTCCGGCAAGCCAGCGGGAAAACCGTTTGCATCCACCGGGCCGTCATACCCTGCGAGATCGACGACGTGGAGCGTGGGCAAATCGGGCAAAAGCTGGTAATACTGACCGTCAACATAATTCGTGTCGGTGACATGATCCCACCAGGATATTTCACCGTGTTCGTTGCTGGCGGCTTCCATTGCGCTACGGGCCTGCTCTTCGGTAGAACCGCCGAACGTGAGCCGGGAACCGTCAGAAAAGGCGGCAACCACGCACCAGGGATAAAAAGTCTGCATTTCGTTCACAGAAATACCTCCATTTCGTTAATGACAGTATAGCATGAAATGCCCCGGCGGGGAACCGGGACAGATGCCATACAAAAAGTTAGATGCAATAGGTTTCCTTGCCAAGAGAACTTTCAAACGTGAAACTAGCAACAAAACCGTTGCGGGTATGAAGAAGCGAGGCCAGTTCGTAATCATGGCCGCCGGAATAGCTGGACTTCAAACGGAACCGATAAGAAAAAACGTCCTCACCTTTCCGCAATGCCTTGAGAAGTCCACCTTTCAAGGCAAAATCGTCCTGGAACGTGTGCCGCCTACCTGCACCATCGACAAAATAGGGCATGAACATAAAAAACTCCTTTCGTGTGTTTGGGTGTTCGTTGATAAATAGCCTACGAACACAGTTGAGTTAAGGGATTGGCCCGTGTGGGCTGGGGCGGGGCCGCTTTCGTGCGGTGCGGCCCTGCTGGGGTGTCCGCTGTTTTCGTTATTCGTTGCCGTCCAGAAATTCCATGACCCGGTGCGCGGCATACTTGCCAGCGTCGTTTAACTGCCGCTGCCATGCGCCGTTGCGGGGCGACCAGTGGAAACCGTTGTGCTTCAGCACGTCGCGGGTTTCGTCGTCGGGCTTGCCGGGGAAGATAAGCTGCACCCGCATGATCTCCTGATCCTCTTTGTAGGTGTAACCGTCGCGATCATCCTCCACCGGGGCGGCGGCCTTGGCAGCCTCGATCTTTGCAATTCGTGTTTGCACCCGCTTGATGGTGGCTTTACTGCTCGTCAGTTCGTAGGTGGGGAACGGCTTGCCGTGGAACGCCAGTGGCGAACCGTCGCCGTTCCGACCGCCTGCCATGTAAACGCCGGGTTTCGTGATCCAGGCAAGCGTCTTTTCGGGGATGCCCTCGAAACCGTCCAGCGTCTTGTGCTTGCGATAGTATGCGTTGGCGGAGATCATCAATTCGTGTCCAGCTTCCAGACCTGCCAGCTTGGCCCGCAGGAAGTCCAGCACTTCGGGATCGGAGTCTTTCACGGCCAGGGTGTGCGCCCTCTTGAGCTGGTCGAGATAGTGTTCAGCCTTGCGCCAGTTCTCCCGGTTGGCCTCGAACGCCTTGATCTGCTTCTCTTTCTTCCGCACGGGGAAGTTGCCCGCGCCGCAGATCATCACGCTGGGGCAGCGCGTGCCGATCTCGTTCTCCTTGTTGGTGGCCTCTGCCAGCGTCTTGGCGTAACGGTCGAACAGGTATTCGGCCCGCTCTTTCTGCTCTTCGGTGAAGCACTTGGCCTTGACCTGCTCCAAGATGGCGGCGGCCTGGGCCACCTGGGCCTCGTACTCCCTCGTTGCGCTGCCTGCGTGGTAGTCGCTCCAAGAGCGCATTTCGTGAGAGAGGCGGGCGGTGCTTTCGTTGATCGTGTAAGTTGCCATAATATAAAATCCTCCATTTCGTTTTCGTGGTTCGTTATGCCTTACGGCTGGGATCGGGTCGCTTTACGGTGCGGCCCGTCAAGGTGTCCGGCGCTGGGATCAATCGAGTAGAGCGGAGGCGGCAGCCTGCCACGTCGGAAAGCTCCAAAATTCGCTCTTGTCGTGGTTCGTGTTCAAGCCGTCCAGGCGGGCGACGGTACAAAGGCTGGTGGTGTGGTTCCATCCCTCGACCGTGTAGCCAGCGGCCTCTAGGCGGTGAATGGCGGCGAGTTCTGCGCGCTGGCGCTGGCGGATTTTTTCGGGAATCATTGTAACAGCTCCTTTTCGCTTTCGTGTGGCCCGTGTGGGCTGGGGCGGGGCCGCTTTCGTGCGGTGCGGCCCTGCTAGGGTGTCCGCTGCTGTGGTTCAAATGCTGGCCGCTGCTTCCAGAGGAGCGGCCTTTTTGATCTGCTCCATCTTGTCAAGGTTGAGCGTCTTTGCCTTTTCCGCGTCAAAGTATTTGACGAGATAAGAAGCACATTCCGCTTTCGTGCGGCCACACATTCCGGCGGGAAGAGCCAGCAGGCCGCACCGGGATTCGTAAATATCCCAGCGTTTGAAATCCTTGCACTTGGAGAAGAAAAACGTAAACCCGGCATACTCTGCACGGTAGCCAGAGCGCAGGCGGCGGAAATTTCCGCTTCCGTTGCGCATGAGGGTTTCAAAAAATTCCGGTTTGTTGCTGACCTTTACCGGGCTTTTTTCTTCCTTGATTTCGCCAAGGGCTACAAGGTTCCGCCGTGCGGCGGCCTGATCCGGGCCGCAAGCGCTTGCCTTGCGCTTCAAAATGTCGATGATAGCGGCGGTGAGTTCGTCGGTGTGGGCGGTGTCCTCTCGAACCAACTTCATAATCTGCTTAAACTGGCCAACGCCGCAGGGGAAAAAGCCGGGGTTTAGTTCTATGTAGTTCTGGGGGTTGTTGTGCAGGGTGATCTTGATGGTGTCCGGCGGTGTTACGTTGCGGGCCTTTTTCGTGGCAGGCTTGGGAGCCTCTACAAGTTCGGGCAGCTCGTGGTGTTCTTCCACGGCCACGACGACGCGGGCGGCTGCCTGCTGTGCTGCCTGCCGTGCCTCTGTTGTAACGTCCTGGGCGATTGCCTCCGCGGCGGTTTTGATGGCGGCGGATACTCTCGCGGCGCGCCGCTGCTCTGCCAGCATCTTGTTATAGGCCTTGATCTCGTCGATGCTCTTAAAGCGGCCAGCGGGGGCGGGCTTGTTGCTTTCAACCTGTAAGCAGCTGAACATATACGACGTGGTGGGGTAGTAATGAGCCGCGGGCTGTACCTCTTTGCCTGCGGCCTCTGCCGCCTTGATCTGGGCCTTGCTTGGCTTGTTGGTGTACTTCCACAACGGGCAGGTGAAAAGGGCTTTTTCTCCCCTCTTCACGCTCTTGCCGTTGTCTTTCCACCATGCAAAAGTGTGGACTTGAGAGGCGGCCAGCTCGTCGAGGCCGTCCGGGATATGCTCGACGGCGTGGGCGATCTGCTCCGGGGTGTACGCCGCGGCGGCGATCTCGTGCCGCTGGGCGGGGGTCAAGTGCGCTTGCACGCTCTTCAAAATAATTTCCTCGTTGGTCATGGTGTAAACCTCCTGTGCTTTTAGTTGTGGTTCATCCCGGCGG
>ENA-OYZZ01000299-OYZZ01000299.1-human-gut-metagenome-genome-assembly--contig:-NODE-299-length-23497-cov-7.581435_pt1 | contig 23497 bp, 16 predicted proteins | sample MGYA00244199_ERZ653482 | MGnify/ENA primary metagenome ERZ653482 (study PRJEB26926, sample SAMN06165036) | human gut metagenome | biome: ENVO:00009003; feature: ENVO:2100002; material: ENVO:00002003...
GAGATCTGCGCATGTCTCGTGGGCTCGGAGATGTGTATAAGAGACAGTCATATAACAAAGGCTATAAGGCGGGATACGAAGCTTGCCGGGTGGAAAACGAAAGTATTCGCAATGAATATGATGCTGGCTATTCGGTAGGTTATGATGAAGGCTGGGATCATGGTTATGACGCTGGTTACCCGGACGGCGCAGCAGATAATTATCAAGAAGCCTATGACGAAGGCTATGAACATGGCTATGATGACTGTTTTGACGCTGTAAACTAAGTTTTCATTGCAGAAAGGATATACCCATTATGATTCACCGTACAACTTGCAATAATTGTGGTTCACTTTTGGAGTATGATAGCACATCTACTCATGAAGGACTTCGGGATCTTGAAGATATTTTATGCCCGGTTTGCGGGAAAAAAGTTGCTACCGTTTTTACAAATCTTATTCCTATCGCAACGTTAGTTAAGGCGGAGGACATTAAATGAAAAGAACACTTATTTCCCTTGCACTAATTGTTCTGCTAATGGTTTCTATCCCTGTTTCTGCATTTGCATCTGCTGAATTTAATCGCAGCATTTTTAATGGGAGAGATGATCTCAGCCTTACTGCAGATGATATGACTGGAATAACCTATGTTCGTTCCTCAGGATGGGCAGATGGTAAAACTATTGTCACATCCTCCGCAAGTGCTGTTATCTTAGTCAGCCCCTTTATCAGTCTAACAGATCCCGCCGATTTTTACGTTTTGGAATTTGATTATCATGGATACCATTGGGCAGACCTCAACTCGATTCTCATTAAAATCGGTGATAACCGCTACATATTCTCTAACTGTAATCATTCCTATTCGCTCGGAAGCGATGGGACCGTCTTTGAAAACATCAGTTTTGATTTGACAAATCAAATGCTTTCTTTCATGGATGATTTGATTCAGCATCAAAATGATGAGATTAAAATAAGGCTCCAGGGAACAACGCAAAGCTTCGACTTTACTCTCACTGATGAAATGAAAAACGAAATTCTCACTTTGTACGATGTTTATGTCAATGGTGGCGGTATACGCAAATCCAACCTTGACGGCATAAGCCTTGTTGAAAAAACAGTTGTTACCAAAAACGGCTATCCGCTCAAATGAACTGTTTTCATTTTGGAATCAGTCCCACAAACAAAAATAACCCCGCCAGTGGGGCAAACACCAGCGGGGCAAAACAATCCTCCCGCCGGGCTCAGCCGGTGGGGTATTATGAATAAAGTTTGAATTTCAGATACTTGTCAATAGGTTTTTTAAACTTTTTTCGTGATGTTCGCAACAGTTCACAAAAATTTTGTGTACAACAGGCCCTGGGCGGAGTATAATATAGCCATGATACAGACCCCGCCACGCCTCTCAACGATGCGTACCATGGCGGGGTCGCTTTTTTATTATCCGGAGATATTTCTATGAAAGAATTAAAGAAACATCTTTCCCTTACAGAGCAAGTCGCCCTTCTGGAATCCCGCGGGCTTGTTATTGCCGACAAGCAAGCGGCAGAAGAATTGCTCTATCATGTAAATTATTATCGGCTTTCTGGTTATCTCCATGGGTTCAAGCAGGAAGATAAAGCACATTATCTTTCCGGTACTACGCTGGAGCAGATCAAAGCTCTGTACGACTTTGACCGCAAATTAACTCGTATTCTGATGTTTGCCCTGGAAGATATTGAGGAAACCTTAAAAACAAGGCTTTCCTATTCTCTTACATCCGCTTTCCCTGAAAATCCTCTGATTTATCTTGATAGCTCACTCTACCGCAATCAATCAGATTTCTTGAAATTTTCCAGCCTATTCTACCATGAACTCAGAAACAATCGAAATCTCCCCTTTATCAAGCATCACATCGAAGAATATGACGGAAATCTTCCCATGTGGGTTGCCGTTGAGATCCTGACGATGGGGAATCTTTCAGCCATTTACAGAAATCTGAAAGGTCCTTATCAGAAAGTATTGGCCCGCAGCTATCATACCGGTCCGGTTCAGCTGGAAAATTGGATCGAGAATCTAACCTTTACCCGAAACCACCTTGCCCATTATATGCGGATCTATGATTTCAACTTCGGCCGTACTCCGACCCAATGCAAACATCATCACCAGTATAAGGAAACCAGCGGACGGATTTTCGATCAGATCTATATCATGTCCTTCCTATACTCGACCCCGGATGAATGGAATAACTATGTCATCCCTGAAATCAAAGGATTGCTGGAAGAATATTCCGAGCATGTAAAGCTTCCTGCATTGGGATTTCCCGAGGATTGGGCCAATATCTTGAAGCGTCCATAATTCCAATCATAAAGAATCCCCGGCAGCTCTGTACGATAGAGCCGCCGGGGCCAGATGGGGAATCTGTCTGTCGGAGAATAATCATAGAATAAGAAAACACGCCTGCTGAGCAATTTCATTGTACCATGATCCTGCTCAGCGCACAAGGAGCAATCATGGCAAGAAAAAAGAAAGTATCTCCCGGGAACCGTCTGGTTGCCTACTACCGTTACAGCGGCGGTTCCCAGCAGACCGAGCAGAGCATCGAGGGCCAGCGCCGGGACTGCGAAGCCTACGCCCGGCAGCATGGCTTGACAATCGTGCATGAATACATTGACCGGCACATTTCGGGCCGTGGTGTTGAATCCAGGCTGGCTTTTCAGCAGATGATCGCAGATAGCAGCAAGCATCTGTTCGATCTCGTGATTTGCTGGAAAACCGACCGCTTCGCCCGCAATCGCTATGATAGCGCGGTCTACAAAAAGAAACTGCGGGATAACGGAGTTCGCATTCTTTATGCAGCCGAAAGCTCTGTGGAAGGGCCTGAGGGCATTATTCTGGAAGGTCTGATGGAATCCCTGGCCGAATACTATTCCGCAGAACTGGCTCAAAAGATGCGGCGTGGTATGCGGGAATCCGCATTGAAAGGAAGAGCCATCAATCCCAGCCGCCCCCTGGGGCTTACTACGGATGAACACAAGCGATTTATTATCGACGAGAAAAACGCCCCGACCATTCGATTCATCTTTGAGCACTATGCGGCCGGAGAAAGCAGCGCTTCCATCGTGGAGCAGCTGAACGCTGCCGGGCTCCGTACCAGTAAGGGCAACGCCTTCAACAAATGCAGCATTCCTCGCATCATCCAGAATGAAGCCTATCATGGTGTTTATATCTGCAAAGCCTACGATGTCCGTATTGATGGGGCAATCCCCGCCATCATCGACGATGATTTATGGAAGAGGGCGCAGAAAATGCTCACGCTCAATAAACAGCACCGTGCACCACATAGTTTCCATGCTGATTACTTGCTCTCTGGCAAGCTTTTCTGCGGTTGCTGCCACAGTCTGATGCGGGGCATCTCCGGCCACAACTGCCGCAACGATGTTTACTATTACTATGCTTGCGGGAATAAAGCTGATGGCGGTACCTGCAAAAAGAAAAACATCCCAAAAGATGTTGCCGAGAATCTTGTGGTCAATGCCATCTGTGAAAATATCCTTCGTCCAGACACTCTTGAAGATCTGGCCGACGCTATTGCCGCTGCACAGCAGGCAGATGTCAACCAGCCCGATCCAGAGCGTGCAATGTTAGAGCAAAACCTGGCTGATGTGCACCAAAAAATCAACAATATCATTGAATCCATTGAAAACGGTACTGCCAGCTCTCGTCTGTCCGCCCGCCTTGCTGACCTGGAGCAGCAGGAAAGCACTCTCAACTATCAGTTGGAATCCCTGAAAGAAATTCATCCACCCGTTCTGGATCGTGAGCGTATCCTTTTCCTGTTGGAGCAGTTCCTTATCTCTCCTAATGAACGTACCGAGGATTATAACCGCAGGATCATTGATACCTTTGTAAATCGCATCGAGATCACAGACACGGAAATGCTTATTTATTTTAATCTTTCCGAAGCGTCTGCTTCCGAAAAACAAAAAATTCCCAGCTGAACAGTTGTTCGACTGGGAATCATCTGGTCCACCTGACGCATCCTCACTCGAACAATTTTACTCTCTACGCCACCACCAATTCTTTCTATATGCTTCTTTCAAACCTTACTTTTTCTCGTACATAGTATCCACCACACTATACAGCATCTCCAAAAACTGTCCCGCCGTTGGCCGATGATCCAGCGGGTATCCCGCCAACACCTGCACTTTCTCCGGGTCAGTTTCCCACGCCAGCTTTGCCGTCCTGCGAACAGCGCTCTCCACAGCCCTCCAAGCGTGACCAGAAGCTTCCGCCACAGGCAGATAAACTTCCTTCTGCAAGGCTCGCAACCGGTCAGGCCTGGTGCAAATCAGTGTCATACACTGCCGGAGAGTATAATAATCAGTCTTTGTGCGAATGATACCCAGAGGGCGCAGCGAGTGGTCAAATTGTGTATCAGTCATTCTAACACATCCTTTCGCCCATCATGCTACGCCTTTCGTCGAAAGAAGTCGAAAACGCAAACTCAGCCCCGAGGAACCATCAGGCTCCCCGGGGCCGTTGTCAGCTGTCGTTCTTTTCTTCCGCCCGCTGCTTCAGCACGTCCACAGCACGAGTCAGCGCCGCCGGGATGGGCACACCCATCAGTCCGGCATTCTCCACGATACTGATAGTCTCATTGCATACAAACGCAATGACAACGGTGTCCCGAATAAAGTTCGACCCGATGACAGCATCCAGCCTGCAGGCCACCAGTACCACCAGCAGGCTCACACCCTTGCGGCACAAGCCCTTCCAGCCTGCCCGGCTCTCAAGGGTGCCAGTTTTGGTCTTGGGACTGGTGTGGAACACCCCCGCCACGATCAGGCCGGTGATGTAGTCGATCGCCATAAAGATGATAAGCGTCTGCAGCGCCGTGTCCCAGCCGCCCAGCAGGCTGGCAATGGCCCCACCCACAATGCCGATGGCCGCACAAATCTCATTTTTCATTGTCATTCTCCTTTCACTTTGCCCAGCCCCTTGCGCTGGATGATGGCAGCATAGTCCTTGTAAGCATGGCTCAGGTCTACTGGGCCGGAGATGCCGGGCACCCTGCCGCTGCTGGTGTACTGCCACATGCCGTGCTTGCGGGTGGGGCGCGTGCCGCGGTAGTCCGCGATCCACAGATCGTAAGCAGCGAGGGCTGCCATGTCGAGGGCGGTGTCCGCGAAATTGGTGTAGGTGTACACCATTGCATACAGCCCCCACGCTTCTAGTTGGGCAGCGGCTTCGGCCACGCGGGCGGACAGCTTGGCCGGGGTCAGACCGCGCAGCTTCGGGTCTTCTGCATCCACCGCTATGGGCAGTTGGAAGTTCTTGTCCGCCAGCGCAGCACGCAGGGCGGCCAGTTCTGCGGCCGTCTGCTGGGGCGTGGCGGCGCAGGTGTAGTAGTAACCGCCCACCGGGATGCCCCGCGCCGTGCACGCGGCATAGTTGCGCTCGAAGGCCGGGTCAACGTAGGGCTTGCCGCCCTTGCTGCCCAGCACCCGCAGCATCACGCCGTCGATTTTGCCGCTTGCCTTGACCTTGTCCCAGTCAATGCTGCCCTGCCATTTGCTCACGTCAAGTATTGTTCTGGGCATTCTGCGCCTCCTTTGCAGTATTCAAAGTGACTCCCGCATAAACTCGCCAACTCGTACCGGCATCATCATTGGGCCAAATCGTGACATGCTTTCCACTGCAGATTGGCCATGCATGGAATTGTCGAATCCCATACATTTCATCGCCGAATGTATGCGCTCCCGGTTTTGTTGTGCAGGGATGATGCGGTAGCTCGTCCATGGTCATGGTATGCACATGGTAATGCTGCGGGTCTTTCTGATATTCAGCTCTCTGTAGGGCAACAGCTTCCTGCACGATCTTGTTAAGCCCTGCATGGTCATACTCCATTTTGAAAGTTCCGCTCTCGAGCAGCTCGTCCAATGTTCCCTCCAGGGTCGTGTCACCCAGTGTGATGCGCACCTTCAGGTCATCCATTGCTCTGCGCCTCCTTACTGCGTGATTTCCTCAAAGCCGCTCTTGATAAGAATCGCCTTGACCTTCTCCTTCAGCAAGCGGGGGCAGCGCTCATACAGAGCCTTTGCCGCCTCCATAGTCTCAGCAGACATAATTTCCTGTGCCCATAACATCGCCATCATAAGTACCATCCTTTCGATTTTTTGTGTGATTTTATGCATAGACAGTCTCGCTCATCTCAAGCAGACACTGTTTCAGCATCTCGTTTTCCTTTTGCAAAGTAGCCAGTGTTTCAGGCAGCTGCGCCATCTGGGTCTGGGCGCTCTCCACCGTAGCAAGCCGCTCCTCAAGTGTAGGGGTCGGCTTCGGTGCATCGGCAGGGTCTGGCTGCGTGCCTGCCTCCACCACAACGTAGGCCTCCGGCTGGTCGTCCATGCTCCACAGGGCCTCGCCCACGGCAGCCGCTGCATTGTGGGCGGTGATGGCATCCACAACGGCAGAATAGGCATCGCATTCTTCCTGCGTAATAACCGGCTTCTGTATCTTATATCCAGATTTGATCTCCATTTACGTTCACCTCACTTCCAGCGGCCATAGGCGATCCAGTTGACATATTCCCGACTTCCGGAAACAGTTATGTACATAGATGTTGTTGTTTTGTCATTAAAGCCAAAGCTCACATTGTCCGGGTACCTCGTTTGAAGCGACCCAATGCAAGAGTAATTTGCATTTGCAAAGGCAACAGGAAAATACGTTCTATCCATGTTGGTTCCCCAGCAGATCTGTGTTCCATCGGTATAGCGCACATAATAGGTTCCGCTGGTATAGACCGCTGAAGCACCCGCCGGGCCCTGCGGGCCGGTCGCGCCTGTGGGACCTCTGGCTCCCGTTGCGCCGGTGGGCCCTTGCGGCCCCTGTGGTCCAGTGGCTCCGGTTTCGCCCTTGGGGCCCTGCGCACCGGTATCTCCTTTGTCGCCCTTTGCGCCTTTCAGGCTGGCGATCCAGGCGGCTTCACTGCCGGTGTACCCCAGCTGAACAGCCAGCGCATAGGCCGACTGACCATCAAAGGCTCCGGCTTCCTTGGCCTGCTTCACGGCATTGGTGGCCGCATTGGCCGCGTTGGTGCTGGCTTGCTCTGCCCGGTCGGCATCGTTCTTTGCCGCCCCCGCACTGGCGGATGCCTCCCCGGCCTTGGTGGTGGCGGTGGAAGCGCTCCCCGCAGCGGCGGTGGCCTGCTGGGTGGCAGTGTTTGCCGCAGCGGTGGCCGTCTTGGTGGATTTGGCCACGTCGTTCAAGGCTGTGGTGCGGGCCCGTGCGATGTCCTGCAAGGCGGTGGTGTGCTCCGTCTCCGTGTCCTGCAGGGCCCGCTTGGCGGCGGTCTCGCTGGTCTTGGCAGCCTTCTCGCTGGCGGCGGCGTGGGTTTCACTCAGGGCTGCTGCGTCCTCGCTCTTTTTCGCCGCCTCTTCACTGTCCTTTGCCTTTCCCGCACTAGCCTTGGATGCACTCTCACTCTCGGCGCTTTTCTTAGCGCTGTTCTCAGATGCCTCTGCGCTCTTTGCTGCCGCTTCCTCACTTTTCTTTGCCGCAGCAGCACTGTTTGCAGCCTTTTTGGCATTTTCCCCGCTCACCCGCACGCTTTCTTCCATGCTGGCGGCAGAGTTCGCTGCTTCTTTAGCAGATTTGGCCGCTGCTTCCTCACTGGTCTTGGCCGCGTTCATGCTCTCCAGCGCCTGCTTGGCGTACTTCGTCACCTCGGCCACGAACTGCTCATAGATGCTCGGCGTAATGTTCTCGGTGGTCGTGTCGGTGTCGATGGTGTCATAGCAGGTGTACTTGCCGGGCTTGGTCATGGCAATGTAGCCGCTGTCGTTGATGGCCAGCAGCATCCAGGTGCCCTCTTTTTCCAGTGTCCAGCGGCGGTCCACCAGTACGCTGTTGTTCTCGTCCAGGATCTGCGGGTCCGGCAGGGTGCCGCTCAGCCGCTGCACATGCAGCGAGATGGTGCACACCTTCCACTCCTCCGGCACTTCAAAGTGCAGCCGGTCCACCTTGGCGCTCCGCACACCGCCCAGATACAGCGTCTCAATGTTTGCCCGAAACGTCGAACCATTGTCCTGCAGCTTTCTGATCTTTATATCCAGTTGGCTCACAATTTCACTCCCTTCACCAATCGGACGCACTCCGCCACTTTTGTGCGCCCTTCCTGCCCCTATCCTATCACGCCCCGCCGGGTGCAACTACCCCGGACATACAAAAAAGGGAGACCGTTCGGGGTGAACGGCCTCCCTTTCTTCTAAGCAGGGCTCCCCAAAAAAGAGCAGCAACGTGAACTTGGCTCCCCTACTAGGGGAGCTATCACGCAAAGCGTGACTGAGAGGTTCACCTCACCCCTGCCCACTCATCCTTGCTGCTTTTTGCCTGTTCCTCCTTTTTTGCCGCGTCCTTCACCCACTGGGCAAAGTTCTTCTCTTCGTACATCTGGCTGCCATCGGCCTTTTCCAGCTTCAGCAGCATCTGTTCCAGCTGTTCCCGGTCGCGGTCGTTGCCCGCCAGATACTCCTCCTTCACCGCATCGGTGATCTTGCTCTTGATCTGGCTGTCCGCTTTGCCCGCCGTCCGCAGCCGCCGGATCTCATCCTGCACGTCGCTGGTCCTGCCGGTGTCCACCGCTTCAGTCAGGTCATCGTACACGCTGCCCTCGGTGCCGCCCTTGTACAGCTCCTCGGCCTTGCTTTCAATGGCACCGGTCACAAGGTCGATCACCCATGTCCGCTTTTCCGCGTCAGCTTTGACCCCCTCCCGGATGCCCAGGGTCTCGTACATTTCCCGCACAAGCTGCTTTGTCAGCTCCTGGCGCTGGCTGTCTTTGCCCTCATTCCGGGCCCTGGCCGCCTGCTCTACTTCCGGGCTGTATTTCTTCAGCCGGTTCTTCAGCTGGCTGGCAATGGTCTTTTCGTCCTTGCCCATGGCTTCCAGCTTCGCCATAGCACCGCTGGCGTTGTCCGTGTCCACCTCGGCAATGGCGTTGTACAGCCGATCATACTGACCGGTGGCGCTGGCGGGCAGGGAATTCAGGCTCAGCTTCTCGCCGTACTTTCCGCCCGTCACCGCATAGGCTGCATTTCCGCTCCATTTCCATGCCGCTTCCAGCAGCTTTTCCGCATTCCCGGCCGGCAGCCCCTTCAGTTCCAGTCCGTCCTCCATAAAGGTCAGGGCCGCTTTCCGCAGCTTCTCGTGGTATGCTTCCAGCTCTTCCTCGTCCATCTCGCCGGTGTCGGTGGCCAGCAGCTTGTACAGCCGCATCGCCTCAGTTCCCAGGTCATTGACAGCACTCAGGTTCGGGGCACTGACCACATCATAGTCCTTGCCCCCGGCCACGTTGCCCACAAAGCTGTACAGCTCGCTGCCGTACAGGAACGTGCCTGCTGCGCTTCCCACATACAGGTCAGCGTACCGCTTCAATAAACTCCATGCGGTAATGTCGCCGTTCTCGTCCTGTTCCCGGTCCCACCGGTGCAGCAAGAAGTCCGCGCCGATCTTCATGGCCGCAAACACTGCCGTCTGCACGATCTGGCTGGTCACCGCTCGGTTCAGGTTCTTCCCGGCCCGTTTCAGCTCTACCCGGTTCTCCTCGGTGGGGTCTGCATGGCTGCGCTCCCGCTGGGCATTGTAGGCCAGCACCGCATCTGCCAGAATGCCGTAGTTCTGGAACCGCTGGGTCGTGAACATGGTCAGGGTCCTCACCAGTTCGTTGTCGCTGCGCTGGATGCCTGCCCGCTGCATCGTAGTGTAGTTGGGCTGGGTCTCCTCGATCACCCGCTGATACATCTTGTTCACGGCTTCCCAGTAGGCTTCGCTGCCTTTCGTGGCTGCACCCTCTGCAAACTCATTGGTATGGTGCTCCACATACCGCTTGGAGCCTTCCCACAGGGCCGCCACCGTGATCTCGTCCACGCCGTTGATCCAGCCGGTCACCCACTTGGGCAGCTTGTCCATGGCCTTTTCTGCCGCGCCCTGGCTCACGCCAATGCTGGCCAGTTCACCGCGCTGGCTTCCCCGCAGGCGGTATTGCAGCAGCGCATCCCCGTGTTCAGTGATCTCTGCTTCCAGCGCTGCCCGCTGCTTGGGTGAGAAGTTCTTTACAAAGGGAACCACCGCCGCCATGGTGTCCGCACCCAGCACAGCACCGGCGGTCGGCAGGGATGCCGCCTGCGCAATGGCCACGCCCGGGTTCAGCGTCAGGATAGCCCCGGCGTAGTTGCCCCGCAGCTTGCCCAGCGCCGTCATGCTGCTTTTCCGGGTTTTCCGTCCCGGGGTCTGCAGGTCGGTCAGAAGCTCATCCACATAGTTCACCGCATCGCTGCCCCACTTTTCCTCCAGAATGCCGTTCTTCAGCACCTTCAGTCCATCCTCGGTCTCGATCCGGCTGTTCAGCACCTTCTGCACATCCCGGATGGCCGGGGCCAGGCCCGCGTAGGCTGCCGTGTCCCGTAAGCTCCGCTGCACCACGTTATTGCATTCCTCCAGCAGGATGGGCTGTGGACTTTTCACACGGTTCTTCAAAAAGCCCCGTCCCTCAATGGTCGCATCCAGATGCAGCCCCTCGATCTGGGTCGCCAGTGCTTTTTTGTTCACCGCAATGGGGTAGTAGTTCTTCACCACAGCCCGCTTGTAGCCCAGCAGCTTCATGCTCGTCTCATTGATCAGGTCGGTGGTGTAGCTCCCAAAGAAGTTCTCCATGCTCCCGATCCACGCCCGGTCGTAGTCGGTCAGGTTCTTTTCAATGGCACTCACAATGGTGTCCGCCATGGGCTTGCCCTCGCTGTCGGTCAGCATCCCGATCCGCACGGTCTGCCCCTTCTGGTAGGCTTCCACGATGTTGCCTTTGTTGTACTCCACTGCATCCGGCACAGTAAAGCCGCCGTTCAGCAGGTGCTCCTTGCTGTCGGCGTTCCGCAGGTGCATGTACAGGCTGCACATCTGGGCATGGGTGAGGGGTGCGGCCTTGCCCCGGTTGTCCTTCAGGCCAAGGTCTACCAGCTTTGCCCCCTTGCCTGCAAACTGTTCCATCTGTTTCAGGTTCTTTTTGCCTGTCACGTTGTCGAACAGGTGGGTTCCCTCCACAAGGATCTCCGTCTGCCGCCGCTGGCCGTCATTCAGCATGGTGCCCAGCTTCTCCATCTGGCTGTTCTTTGCGTAGCCGCCCAGCATCCGGAACACCCGGGTACCGCCCAGCATATCCAGATTGTACCTCGTCAGCATCCGCCGGAATTTTCCGTCATTGCCCTTGCTCCGGTTCACTTCCACCGCCGCTTCTCCGGCGATCTTGTCCACCTCCTCGGCCTGCTGCAGGCTCAGGGTCTTGTTTGCCGTCCGGATCACATGCAGTGTGCTGGTCGTAATGGCCTTCAGCATCCGCATCTGGTCCACCGTCATGGGCAGATAGGTGCGGTTCTCGGTCTCCCGGATCCGCTTTCTCAGCCGGTCGCGCAGCATCTCGGCCTTTTCGCTGTCCGGCAGTGCCTCGGCCTCTGTCAGCTGCTGGTTCAGCCGGTCAAGCTGGGCCTGCTTGCTGGCATTCAGGTCAGCCTTCAGGGCATCGATCAGGTTGGCAATACCGCTCTGTTCCCAGTCATTGCTCATCTCCGTCACCACCGGGTGGTCTGCATCCCCGTATTCGGCCCGGATGCTGTTTGCCAGCGCATCCAGCCGGTTCACGGCATTCTGGTTCAGCAATGTCATGTCCGCCAGCTTTGCCACTTCCAGCGCCCGCAGGATCAGCCGGGGCTGCACATATTTGTCCTTTGCAGGCCGCAGCACCATCTGGTTCAGCTGGGTGGCATTGGCCCGGATGCCCCGCCGCAGCTCGTCCTTCTGCCGACCGTCCCGGGCTTTCTGTACCCGCTTCTCAGCCAGCTTCTTGGCAATGGCAATGTCCTCGTCCCGCTGCTGCTGGGCTGCAGTGATGGCGATTGCGTTTCGTTCCGCCTGCTTTTCCTGCCACTCCTGAGCTTTGCGCTGGTTTTCCTGCTCCCATTCCAGCAGTTCGTTTTCCTGATGGATCAGCTGCCACTCAGCCCGATCAGCCCGGCGCTGTTCTCCTGCCACCTGGTGCGAAAGGTTCCAGTTCTCCCGCTTCAGCTGTTTGTTTTCCAGCCGGATCTCGTCCAGCATCTGCTGGCGTTCTTCCTTCAGCCGCTTCTTTTCGGCCTTCCACTCCCGTTCGTAGGCTTCCTTCAGCACGTCCAACTTTTCGGCCATGTCGCCGTAGTTGGCGATGTCCAGCCCCAGCGTATCCAGATTCTGATCCAGCAGCTTTTCTGCTTTTTCATTCCGCTTCTGCTGTTCTGTCCACTGCCGCAGTGCTTCATCTCGGCTTCCGTTCCGGCTGTTCTCATACATCCTCCGGTTGAACTCCCGGTTCTGCTCCTTCTGTACCTTCCGCAGGTCCTTCAGCGCCTGCTCCGCGTTCTCCTCGCCCACGGCAGCAGCCACAGCCTGGCGCTGCCAGCGCTGGAACCCGTCAAAGATGGCCTGTGCATCGGTCATCTCCGGCACGCTCAGGATATCACCCAGCATCCGGTCGGCCAGCTCCACTTTGGCATCCTCGTACTCGGCAGCATCTGCAAAGCGGCTCATCATCCTGGGCTTGATGGCATCGTGCACGTTCATCAGCACATCCAGCCACTCGGTGCTCTCCATGCTGGCCGCGCCGTCCACGCCTGCCGCCTGGGCCGCGCCCCGGAACAAGGCCGCTGCCCCTTCCTTGGTGCCGCCCATGGCCCGGGTGTCGTTGACGATGGATTCATACACTTCTGCCGGGTTGCCATCCCGCACACCCTCTGCCTGCCGCAGCTTCACACCGTGCCGCCGGGCCTCGGCCACCGCTTCGCTCCACGTCCCGTACCGCTTCACCAGCTCCGCCTTGGCCGGGCCGTCCTTGTTCACCGTGTAGCTCAGGTCGTGGTATTCCGGGTACTCGTCCCACAGCTCGGTGTTCCGGTAGGTGGCCCCGCTCAGTATTTCATCTGCAATGGTCTCAGACAGCGCGCTGGCCTTGCTCATGCTGGCCCCGTCCGCCGTCATGTACTCCACCAGCGCCCGGGTCTCTCCGGCAATCTTCGTCCGGTCGGCCCTGCTGCCGTTGGCCTTTGTCCACCGCACCGCCAGCCCGTCAATGGAATCCTGGCTGATCCGCACACCGTGGGTCACACCCATCATCTGGGCCAGCGTTTCCATTGCCGCACTGTTGTCCGCAATGGCCCGGCTTGCCTGCCGCTGGGTGTTCTTCCGCGCGTCCCGTTCCGCCTGTTCGGCTTTGGCCGCCAGCTGGTACCGGAATCGTGCCAGGCTGCTCTCTGCGGGCAGCTCACCGGTCTTGTAATAGTCCCTGATCTCCCGCACAACACGGTCAGCATCAATGCGGCCGCTGTACTCCTTGCTGGCTGCAACCCTGCCGTCGGTGGTGGAAATATCCAGCGTGAACTTTCTCTGTTCACTGCCCAGACTTCCCACCATCTCACGGATCTGTTCCAGCTGTGCAGCGGTCGGGGCTTTGTCTGCGGCCAGGTCAACACCCGGAGCTTCCGCCATCACCCGCACATTACCGTCTGCCAGGAACTTGTTCAGTGCGTCCGTCCCTTCCGATACTTCCGCCGGGCCGAACACACTCATAATTTCCCGGTGGTCGGTGTCACGGGTCTTATCATTCCGGGCAAAATCCAGCATCTGCCCATCCGGCAGGATGTATCCGGCCCGTTCAAATTCACTCGTCGTGCCAAACTGCTCCACGGCCAGCTGACGGCGATACTTCGCCGCACCGCCTGCTTCCTTTGCTTTGGCATCATAGACAGCCTGCTGTTTCTGCTTCTGTTCATTTCTCTGGTTTTCCAGCTTGGCATGGGCTTCCCGCAGTGCATTATTCACTTCACCGATTCGGTTTTCAAGCTCTGCACCGCGCTGGTTAAAGTCCTTCCGCTTTGCAAGGTACGCCTGGTATTCTTCACTGGCCTTAAACTCCTTTGCCTCGGCAGAGAACAAACCCAGAGATTTTCTCTTCGCTTCAATCTCCTTTACCTCGGCGCTGTTCAGCCAGTTTGTTCGCTCTATTTTCAGGGCGTTTTGCTGGTGTTCCAGTTCTCTGCTTTCTTTTTGAAGTGCCGTCAATTCATCCACGTTTCCAGCAGAGCCGTCACTCAGCTGGAACCGCACCGATTTCTTCACAGGTTCGCTGTTTCCCTTGCTTTCGGCATTTTCTTGTGCTATACTGTTTTTAGAAAGCAGCTTAGGGGCTTCATCGCCCTGCTCGGTTTTGAGTACCGTGGTAAGGCTGCTTTCTCTGGAAGCTTCCGGCAATCTGCTGGCATCGGAATTTTTTGTTTCGGTGACGGTTCCACCGGGGGCTTCCATAAAACTCTCCGGCAGACTACTCCCCGAATCTTCGGATTCCATGTGGGTACCACCGGAGAGTTCTATTTTTGTAAACGGCACACCTTCCATCTTGACGTTTTGCCCATGATAGGATATACTACCCATAGAACCATAGCGTTGCAGTTCGCTAGGCATTTGGAAGCCTAGTGTCCTAAGTAACGCTGTGGTTCTTTTTTTGTTTTCAGAGGTATACAGCACTTCGCTGTTCCGCACAAATCTCACAGGGTCGTTATCCTTGGTATAAGCACTGGTCGCCTTCTGCATATCCTGGATCACGATTCGGTTTTCTACTGGCTGAAGATCCAGCACGCACAGTACGGGTCTGCCATCCTGCGCTTTCACGCTTCCAAACAAAACCAGTCTGGTATTCTGTGAACCGGCACGCCCCTTATTCTGGCTGGAAAGCACCAGAATGGGGTCATCCAAAATTTCCGGAATGCGTTTGATCTCGTTCAACGTCATTTCCGGGTGTTGTTCCAGAATCAGGCTGATTTTATCGCCTTTCATGTAGATGTCATTTTCTCGTGCGCCCAGTCCCTGCAAAGCTTCCGCCGTGCTGCCCAGCACAAAGATTTCCCGGCTGTTTCGTCCGTCACGGTTCCACTCGTCAATGTCCTGTGCATAGCTCGGGTTAATGGAATATCTCACGCCCTGTCCTTCCGCCGCGCTCTCTGTCTTGAGGGCAGCGGCGTTTTCTTTTGCACTGCGCAGGTTGTCCATCGCTTTTTCAGCGTGGGCAAAGTATTCGTCCTGCAAAATTCTGCGCTCGTTCTCGGCCAGACGCTGGGCCTTCAGGGCCGCCCTGTTGTCTGGGTCAAGGGTCAGCACTTCCTTGGCCCGGCTGATGATGCCGCCCAGCATCTCCTTCACCCGGTTCATCACGGTGCGGATGGTTCCGGCCCTGCCGCTGTTCTTCTCGGCCTGCCCGCGCTGGAACTCTACCCAGCGCTTGAAATCGGATTCATTGGAGAAGATGCCCCGCCAGGCATCGCCCACCAGCTCCTCGGCAGCTTCCTCATAGGTCAGATTCTGCTGGGCATAGTCGGTCATCTTCTCCCGGATCATCTCGTCCACGGTCTCAAAGCCGCTGCTCCTGGCCAGATACAGCAGGGCATGGTCCTGCAAAGTCTTTGCTCCCTCGCTATCCAGTGCGTTGTACCAGTGGTAGTCCTCGTGCAGCACCGTGCCGAACGTATCCTGTGTACTGTCTCCAAAGAAGATCCGGGCCGTTTTTGTCTCCACATAAGCCTTCACGTTCTGATTATTCATCAACACATTCTTCATCACCGCCGTGGTGTCGGTTGCCGCCGCATTCAGCTCGATCACCTGGCTGCCAGCGTCATTCGCATTGCGCAGGGTCCCCTTGTAAATGGTCTCACCCCTGCCCGTCAGGCTCTGTTCCGTCAGAGTACCGCCCAGCTGGCTCTTGGCCCACCGGGTCTCTGCCGCATCCCTGCCGTAGGTGTAGGCGATCTCCAGCGCGTTCCGGCCCTTGAGGTTGCCCAGCACATAGTTCACGTTGGCCGCCATGCCGCTGCCGGTGCCCGCCAGCTCCAGCGCCTGGTCAAAGGTCTTCACGTCCTCCATCTGGCCCAGCCGGTACAGAGTGGATGCTGCCGCCGCATAGCGGTCACTGTCCACGCCTTCCGGCTGTTTCCGGCTGATCTCCTGCGCCGCCTTTTCGCCCACCTTCCAGCTCCGTAGCACCTGCTCCGTCCGGGCCTGCTTCTGGCCCTCCGTCCTCGGTGCTTCCATGCCGTAGGTCTCCCGCATCGGGCTGTTGCTGCTGTCCATCCCGTCAAGGGTGCTTTCTTCCACAGGGACCGACTGCATCACAACCTGCCGGTCAGCGCCATTCTGCGCAGTCAGACCAGTGTTTTCCGCACTGCCAAGGGCTAACGGGTTGCGGCTGTCAGCGCTTATGCGCTGACTGAGGGGTTCTGCGCCGTCCGCCACTGTTTCCGTGGGGCTTTCCACACTTTCCCCAGCGTTCTCAACAGCATTCTGCTGGCTGCGCTGTGCCGCCACTTCCCGCAGCATCCGCCGGGTAGCCGCAGCCGTGCTCGGCAACTTCACCCCATAGGCTTCCTCAAAAGCCGCGCGGTTTGCCTCGTTTCCGGCCTCCGGGGTGAACAGCCTGATGGTCTTGCCTGTCAGGCTGTCACCGGCCGCCGCTTCTGCAAACGTCTGCACCGCCACATTGTCCGATACCGGTGCAGCACTCGTACCGCTATCCTCAGCCGCAGAGCCCTGCTGTACACGCTCAGATGAGCCCTGTTCTATCAGATCAGAGTTTTCCGTTCTGCCAAGGGCTAACGGGTTGCGGCTGTCAGCGCTCACGCGCTGACTGAGTGGTTCCGGTTCCCGCGCCAGCTCCTCCCGGCGCTGGTGTTCCTTCAGCGCCTGCTCGTATTCGTCCTGAGCGGCATACCGCTCCACGTTGCCCCGCAGGCTGGAATCTCCCGCGTTCATCTTGGAAAGCCCTGTGCCCATAGCGCCGCCCAGTGCACCGGACGCGCCGCCGGTCAGCCCCGCTTCCAGCGCCTGAACCAGCGTGTCCGTGGTAAACATGGTCTGGGCAGCTTCGCTGTCTCCCAGGGCCGCATCAATGGCCTTGTCGGCGTAGGTCTCCACAAAGGCCTGCACGGCGTTGTCAATGCCGCCGGAAATGGCGTTGGCAACTGCCGGATGTGCCGCCGCAAAGGCCGAATCCCCAGCCAGCGCCCGGATCTTGTCCGCCACAGCACCCGCCACGGAATTTCTGGCGTAGTCCGCGCCCATGGTTCTTGCCAGATCAGCCGCACCCACGCTGTTGATGGCCCATCCTGCGCCAAACTTGGCCACGCCGCCCGCCAGCGCCTTGCCTGCGCTTTCGCCCTTGGCCGCGCTCTGGCCCATGGCATCCGCAGCGCCCTGGGCACTCAGCACCGGCAGCACCGCCGCCGGGTTGATGGCAGCCACGGCAAGGTTCTCTGCCGCGCTGGTCGCCACGCCCTGCACGGTCCGCTGCACATCGGTCAGGCCGCTCTGGGCCGCGCCCGTCAGCTGCTGGCCCCGGTTGTACAGCTGGTAGCCCACGCTCTTCTCCGTGTCGATGCCACCCTTTGCTTCCGTTCCGGCAATGCGGCTGCGCATGTCCTCGATCTCCTGCCGGGTAAATCCCTGCTGCAACAGGTCGCCGGTGCTGTACTTGGGCTGGTAGTCCATGTCAGTTTCCATCAGCTGGTCATACAGGTTCTTCTCGCGGGGGTTCCGGGCAAGCTCTGCTTCCAGTGCTTTCCGGTTCTCGCTGCTCTGCCGGATGTTCTTTCCGGCCTGCACCAGGTACTCCGCACCCATCAGCGGGGCAGCGGCCACGGTGTCCGCAACGCCGCCCACGGTGTTTGCCGTCCGCCGGGCCAGCTGCTTCCACTCCGGGATTTCTTCCATGGTGTCCAGATACTCCCTGGCCTGCCGGATCTCCGTGTCCGTGTACCCCAGCTTTTTCAGGTCCGCCGTGCTGTAGGTGTTGCCCACCTTCCCCTTGATTCCCGTGGTGCGGAATGGGTCGATGCTACCATCCCCGGCGCTGGCCCCGTTTCTGCTGGTGCCGGTCTCGGCATAGCTGGTATAATTGCTCTTTTTTTCCAGCAGCTTGTTCACAAGCTCCTGATTCCGAGGCTGGTCAAACCACTGGTTGGCCTGGTCAAAGGCCTCCGGCTGGCTGTACTCCGCATAGCTGTTCTTCAGCTTCTGGGCCTGCTGGCCGTACCACGTTCCCAGAGTATTCCCCGCCGGGCTCACTGTCACCTTCTGCCGGTTCAGCTCGTCGCTCCGGCTGTCCATGGCATCCGCAAAGCCCAGGTTGTTCCTTGTCCGGTAATCCTCCAGCGCCGTGGAATATAGGTCGGTGCCCGTCTGCTGCTTCTGGGTTTGCAGTGCCGCACGTTTTTCGGCCATTTTTTCCGCCGTCCATGTATTGCTTTTATTGTCCGACACAGAGTTTCCCGTACTGCCAAGGGCCCCACTATCAGGGGGGCTGTCAGCGCTCTTGCGCTGACTGAGGGGTTCTGCCCCGCCCGCTGCTGTTGCCATCACAGTCTTTTCCTGCCGCTCTTTTTCATTGCGGTTCCGCAGCGCAGCAGCACTTCCCGATTTCCATGCCATCCTGTTTCCTCCTTAAAATCCAGCGTTCTGCATTGCCCTGTCGATCACATCGTCCGATGCACCCAGATTCATCAGCCGACTGGCGATGGTATTTGCATCCATTCCCTGTTCCTTCCACCCCTTTGCATAGCTCAGGGCGTTGCTGTACGGCATTCCGGTACTCTTACCCGTGCTCCCTCCCGTGGTTCCCCCGGGCAGGGCCCACTTGTTCGGATTCGCCAGCGGGGCGATCAGCCCGCTGCCAGTTCCGGTCGCTGCTGTTGTGCCCGTGTCACCGTCCGGCAGCATTCCGGCGCTGGCCAGAATGTTCGCATAGACGCTCTTGGTCGGGTCATCATCCTCCAGGCTCTGATACTTACCCAGCGCCGTCAGCAGTTGGCTGTTTGTCCACCCGCTTCCGCTCTTGCTGGAGCCGCCGGAACTTCTCGAACTTCCTCTGCTCTTCGTAGCTGCCGCCTTTGCCAGCTGGGTCGCCAGCTGACGTTTTACAATGGTGCCATAGGAACCGGCTGCATTGCTGTCCAGCCCGTACATCTTCAGCAGGTTGGCCGCTGCTTCCTGATTTCCGCTTGCCACCAGAGAAGCCGCGGTGCTCAGAACACCAGCCTGATCGTCCCGGGTCACCGGTGCGCCGTTGTAGTTGGCAAAAGCGTTTGCGTTCAGGCCGTACCGGTTCAGCACGTCGCTGGCCGCATCCCCGGCTCCCTGGGTGTACAGGTTGAACGCCTGCTGGTAAGCACTCAGGGCATCGCTCTGGTCGGTGCGGTTCTTGTTGTACTCCCACTGTTCCCGGGCAAAGTCATTTTCCCACTGCTGCTGGGTGTACCCTTTGTACCCATCGTAGGCTGTCAGGGCCGCCGAGCCGATGTTCTTTACCGTGTTCCAGAGGTTGTTCCAGTAATTGTCGTTCTCGTTCCGGGCCTGTTCGCTCTGGTTGGCAAGGAAATTCTGCCACGCCGTGTAGTTGGCAAAGTTGCTGCCGTAGGCACTGCGGTCCAGCGCCTCGGTGTTGGCCATGCCGGAAAGGGCACTCAGCAGGTCGTTCTGCTGGTTCTGGTATTCGCTCAGTGCCTGGCCTCTCAGGCCGGGTACCGCATTGTCAATGCCGCTCAGCGCCTGCTGCTGGCCCTGCTTTGCCACGCTGTCGGCGTAGCTGCTGCCATACCCGCCCGCCAGCATCGCCGCGTTGGCCTGGGCGTTCTCCGCGCTGGCGGCAGCATTGGCCTGGGCCTGGGCGCGGTACTGCTGGTAGGCTTTGCTGCCGGTGTCCCAGTCGAACCCGCTGCCGATCTGCCCGGTCAGGCTGTCCATTGCGTCCTTGTTCCGGCTCACATAGTCCGCCGGGCGGTTGGCATTCCATTCCCGCTCTTCCTGTTCCGCCTGGTTCTTTCTCCGTAAGGTATCAAATAACATAAAGTTCCCTTCTTTCTGTCCTCTGTCGCAGGGCCCCACACCGGTCTTCAGAGCAAGCCACCCGTCATCATCTTCACGATAAGCGGCCCGGCGAGCTGTGCGCCGACCTGCAAAACGTTCCCCCAGAAGTTGGTGTTGTTCGCATCCTTCTTCTGGTTGGCCCCCACCGCGTTGGCATATTCGGTCTGAGCACTGTTCAGCTGGCCATAGTAATTGTTCAGGCGGGTGTTGTAAGCATCCTGCGCCAGCTTTTCCTGCTGCTGCAAAGAGCTCAGCCGACTGCTCAGATCACTCTTCTTGGTGGCATATTCGTTGTAGGCCTGGTTGTATAAGCTGTCTGCCACGTCCGAAAGCCCGTTCATGGTGCTCTGGTAGGCCGTCTGCCCGCTGGAAGTGCCCCAGCTGTTGCCGTAGCCGCCGCTGCGGGCCGAAGCATTGGCGGCAGCGTTCTCGCTGGCCAGCTCCGCACCCCGGGTGTACTGGTTCTTGTACTGCTGGTAAGCTGCGTCCTTGGTGTAGTCGTAAGAAAAGCCGTCCCGGTTCATCTTGTCCAGCTGGCTCTGCGTGCCGCTGATCTGGCTGCCGTACTCGCTCTGATACTCTCCGGGCTTCTGTCCTTTGATGTAATCCAGATTGTTCTTTGCCGTGGTCACCCGGTCATTGCTCTGGGCGTACTGGTAGCTGTTGGAACCGTTCTTTCTGGTTCCAAACACGCCGGTGCCCGCATTCTTTTCGCTGTTGCCGGTAATGCCGTCATACACATCCCCTACCATCAGCCCCACATTGTGGCCCGGGATCAGGTACTCCCACCATTTTCCTCTTGCCATCTTCTCACTGTCTCCTTTCGTCTTCGCATTTCTCTAAGCAGAGCTCCACCTTCGGGGGAGCTGCAAGCAACTACACCGCAGGTGCATTGCGCGCTGAGAGGGTTACTCCACCTTCAGCCCCATGGCCACCAGCTTGTCCCGCATGGTGTCGCTGAAGTTCGTCTCGTCCAGGTTCTGCATCATGTACATCATCTGGTCCCGCAGCTGCATCAGGTAGTTGTTGATGCTCCGCCTGTCCTCCGGGGCCATGTTGTCACTCAGTTTCGGCATGGCGATCTCGCCAAGCCTCGTAATATCTGCCATATAAAATCTCCTTCCCCTAAGCAGGGCTATCTCTTCGGTTCCCCTCCGGCCACCCGGTTGCCCCGGCTCTCTGCCATGCTGAACGCAATGCTCCGCACCGCGATCTGCCCGGTGCCCTTGATCCGCAGCCGCATGGTGTCGTGCCGCTCTGGCACAAAGGGCAGGTTGACCCGGGTGTATTTGTTCAGAACGGCTGCCTGGCCCAGCGTCTCCCAGGCCCCGCCCTCATAGCTGGCCTGCAGCTCCACAACGCTGTACGTCAGGGCATCCACTCGCAGAAACACCCGGTTGATGTACTTGTCCGCCGGGATGTTCAAGCCAATGTCTCCGCTCACAGCTTCAAAGGACACCTTCTGTTCCAGATTCGCCTTTGCCGTGTCGGTGTCCCGGTCGGCCTCCCGTTCCGGTTCGGTGGCCCACAGGTTTACGCCGTCCCACTGGTAGAGCTGCCGCCCCGTGGAGCACATTGCCCAGCCGGAAGCATTCTCTTCCGCCGCCGTGTCCTCCTCGTGCCAGAGCCGTCGTTCGGTGTCGTAGACCAGCAGCCGGGTCTCGTTCCGGCCCGGCACCCGCAGATGCAGGTAATACCGGGTGTCCAGCACACCGCCCACCGCCCCGCGCACGTTCATCAGCCAGGTGTTGTCCAGTCCGCTGCTGATCTTCACCGGCAGGCTGCCGTCCCAGGCCATCACGCCATCAGGGGAAAGGTAGTACAGCACCTCTGCCAGCACACACATGCTCTTGCTGGCCTGCTTGGCCACGCCCCGGCACTGCACGCTCACCAGCTGATAGTCCGCCGGGCGGCTGCCGTAGAGCTTGTGCAGGCAGTTCTCCTTGAAGAACAGCACATAGCCCATGCAGGTGGCCGCACCGGTAAAGGGGCCGTCACTGCCCACGTTCACGGCGTAGCTGTCCGAAGCAATGCCCCGGTAGCTGTACCAGTTGGTGGGATCGCCCAGCTTGCAGCTGTAGATCACATTCTCCTCGCTGTTGCAGCCCCATACCCGGTTAGCGTTCTCGGTCACATATTCCAGCCGGGGCACCCGCCGCCGTGCGGTAATGGCTGCACCGCCCGCTGTGGTGCTCTCGCTGCCGTTCATACTCTTCCAGGTGGTACCGCCTGCCGTCACGGTAAAGCTGCCGTAATAGCGTGCGCTCTCGGTCTTTGGGCTGCCGGTCAGCACAATGCTGTCCCCGTCCATCTGCTCAATGGTCACCTCGCCGTTCACACCCTCGGCCAGATACTCTTCCACCAGCCCGGGCACCTGCTCCACCGTAATGGTATCCCCCTTCTTGAAGCCCGCAGCGGCCAGCCCGGGCAGGGTCATCTTCACACTGTTCAAAAGGATCTCCGCCCACTTGCCGCTCTTGGCATCGTACTGTTCCAGCACGTTCACATAGGCCCACTTGCTGGAAGAGGAGTTCTGTTTCAGAAACAGCGTCCCGTCCGCCGGGCCGGAAGGTTCTGTGGTTCCCACGCTGCTCACGGTGTAGGTCTTGCCGCCCGCGTCGCAGGGGGCAATGGTCACCGTGCCGGTCTGGCTCCATGCAGCGCTCAGGGCTTCCAGCTTGCCGGTGGCCGTGTCAAAGCTCTTGGCATCCGGCCAGATCAGGATCTTTGTGCCCATGCCGATCATAATTTTCTCGCTGTCCGTCACGGCATTTTCCAGCACGATCTCCCCGCCCGCAGCCGCGGTGGCCACGTCGTCCTCGCTGTCCTCGGTGTAGCGCAGGGTGGTGCCCTCGCACAGCAGCAGGCCGTTCAGGTGGTACATCCCGTTGCAGCGGCCCATGGCCCGCATGGTGCGCCGGGGTGTCCGTGTCTGCAGTGCGGGGTATCCCCGGCTGGAAAAGTTCTTCATCTCGGTAAATTCTGCCTCGGCGCAGGCATAGCTTTCATTCAGGCCGCCAAAGGCCGTCTGGATGCTCTTCCCCGTCGAGATGCTGTATAAACTCGGCAGTGCCATCTCAGTACCTCCACTTCGTGGCCATCCTGGGCAGGTAGGTGTGCCTGCACCAGGCTGCAAACTCCTGCTGGTTCTCGTTGGCCAGCTGCATCTCGTTGGCATAGCGGTCGGTCTCGCCCAGGGCCGCGTCCATCTGGGCCGCCAGATAGTGGGCATAGTAGCTGTCGTAGGGCTCCGGCAGCAGCAGCTCCGCGTCCTGCCGCAAAAGTTCCTGCTCCCGGTCGTATAAGATGTCCGCACCCACGGCATCAAAATCGGTGGTGTCGCTCTTGTCCACCACGCTCTTTCTCAGCCCCGCATCCGCCTGCCGCAGCCATAAGATCTTCAGCTCGCGGTCAAACCCGTTGTTGGGCCGCAGCTTGTCAGCGGTTTCGATTGCTTTTCCTACTGTCACGCTTATCCCATCCTTTCACATCTGCAACCCGGGTTGCGGCTCCCAGCGTCCACTTCGTGCAAAGTATTGCACTCGTGTCCTGCTGGC
>ENA-OYZZ01000306-OYZZ01000306.1-human-gut-metagenome-genome-assembly--contig:-NODE-306-length-23122-cov-7.555035_pt1 | contig 23122 bp, 16 predicted proteins | sample MGYA00244199_ERZ653482 | MGnify/ENA primary metagenome ERZ653482 (study PRJEB26926, sample SAMN06165036) | human gut metagenome | biome: ENVO:00009003; feature: ENVO:2100002; material: ENVO:00002003...
CTGCGCATGTCTCGTGGGCTCGGAGATGTGTATAAGAGACAGGTATTGGATGATATCGGTATTGAATACACAGAAGAGATCGGTGAAGCAGCATTCTATGGTCCAAAGCTTGATGTAAATGTTAAGCCGGCGATCGGAAATGAATATACATTATCTACATGCCAGCTTGACTTCTGTCTTCCTGCAAAATTCAACCTGACATATATTGATAAGGATGGTACAAAGAAGACTCCTGTCGTTCTTCACAGAGCAATCCTTGGTTCCTTAGATCGTTTCATGGCATACATTCTGGAGGAGACAAAGGGAAATCTGCCACTTTGGTTAGCACCGGTACAGGCCAGAATCCTTCCTGTAAAGAATGAAGATGAGGAATTAAATGCATATGCACATGAGCTGTATGATTTCTTAGATGATAACAACATCCGTGTTGAGATTGATGAACGTGCAGAGAAGCTTGGCTATCGTGTAAGAGCTGCTCAGGTTGAGAAGGTTCCGTATCTGATCATCCTTGGTAAGAATGAGGTAAATGATAAGACTGTCAGCTACAGACTTCATGGTGAGCAGAAGACAACAACTGTTCCTAGGGATGAGTTCCTTGCAATGCTTCAGGATGAGATCAAGACCAAGAAGTTGAATCCTGCCGCATCCAAGTAATACAGAGTACAAATAAGGATAAGCCGCCGGAAGCAGATTTCCGGTGGCAGATCCTTCAAAATATCATCCTTCAAAATATCAGGAACCGGCACTTGATGTATGGATAACCGCATGCTATAATGTATCAATACTTTTTGCACTGCATATCAATCTACAGTACAAACTGAGCAGGCGGTGGGATGACCACAGGGCCGGGCCACACAGGGTGGCAGCAGATAAAGAATGAATTTATGATCTGCGGGACAGTAGTTACTATTTGTTCCGCAGGTTTTTTATTATTCCGGCTACAGCCGGTCGGAGATAATTCTATTAATCTGATGGAAAGATTATTAATTGCGTTGCATAAAGTTATCTTATATATGCGGAGGTAACTATTATGGCACAAGAAAATCAGGATTCTAAGAAAAGGGCAGCGGTCGGTAAGATGACCGGTTTCATAGGGGTATTGTGTAACCTGCTGTTGGCAGGCAGCAAGCTTGTGATTGGAAAGTTGGCCGCATCTACATCAATTACTGCAGATGGATTGAACAATCTGTCAGATGCAGCAAGCTCCATCGTAACATTACTCGGATTTAAGCTGGCAGAGAAGCCGGCAGACAAAGAACATCCATACGGACATGCAAGATTTGAATATCTGGCAAGTCTGGTTGTGGCTGCTATGATCCTTGTGATCGGATTTGAATTGGCAAAGACATCGGTACTCAAGCTGATCCATCCGGCATCAATCGAATTTTCCATGCTGATGATCATTGTGCTGATCGGTTCGATCCTGGTAAAACTCTGGATGATGTTCTTTTATCGTAAGATGGGAGATAAGATTCAGTCAAATACCTTATTTGCTGCAGCCGCAGACAGCAGAAATGATGTGCTGACAACAGCTGCAGTTCTTGCCGCAACAGTTGTAGAACATATCAGCGGATGGAAAATAGATGGTCTTATGGGTGGGCTGGTATCTGTTTTTATCATTGTAAGCGGAATTTCGCTTGCAAAGGATACAATCTCTCCGCTTCTTGGAGAAGGTGCAAATACCGGTTTGCGGGAACAGCTTATTGGATATATAAGCAGCTGTCCGTTGGTACTTGGCTGTCATGACCTGTTGGTACATGATTATGGCCCGGGCAGACAGTATGCAAGTATTCATGTAGAGATCGATAAGAAGATCGATCCAATGGTGTGTCATGATGAGATTGACCGCATCGAACGGGAATGTCTGAACCGATTTGGTGTGCATATGGTCATTCATTATGATCCGGTTATTACGGACGATGCAGAGCTCGATCAGATACACCATCAGGTACTTACTATCCTGCAGCAAATAGATGCAGAAATAACAATCCATGATTTCCGCGTACACACTCATGAGGGAAAGAAAGAACTTGTTTTTGATATGGTTGTTCCATCGGAATGGCAGGGGCAGGAAAAGAATATCGTGCGGGAACTGACGGAACGGTTGCAAAAAGAAAACAAAGAGACATATTTGACAAAAATTACATTTGACCTTGAGGACAGGGCGTAGTACATTAACAGAATAGTTTACGCTGGGGGAATATTGGAAGACAGGGAACAAATGAGACAATTATAAAGATAATGGGGAAGTATATATGTCCGAGCAGAAGAATCAAAAGGGGAAATACAGAAATTATATATTGGCCATAACAGGATTAGCGGTTTTTAATTTTTTGTTTCTGGGAACGGAATATTTCTTTGATGATCGTATGGCGGAACTGGTACCTGCAGGTCGGGTGGTATGGGCACAGAGCATTATTCTTACAGTCAGTGCAGCAGGATTTCTGGTCTATCCGATTTTGAAACACTATCGGGGAAGCCGACAAGGAATGGTTATGCAGATTATTTCAGGAGTGATCTGTATGTTAAGTATTTGGATGATGACAGGTAACAGATCGGAACGGAGTCTGTTAATCTGGGGGTGCGTGTTCTTTTTGTTTGCGGGTATGTTTGGCAGTATGGTGCATGATCAGGCAGCGGATATCCTGAAAAACAGTAATCATATGGCATTGATGGTTGGAACTGCTTATGCGGCAGGTCTGTTGCTTCAGTTTGTAAATAATAATCTGATCACAGACAATCGGATTCAGGCATCTATGCTACTGATATTTGTTGTGATCTTTGTAATACTTGTGGATTGTTTTAAGATAGAGGATGAGACGGAGGTGCAGAATAATGCCTCGATTCATCCGGGACTTACCTGTGGAGCGCTGGTTTGTTGTGTCCTTTTAATGACATTCATATTTGCGGCTCTGGATAATATTGTTACTTACTATCATGCAAAGGGTGCGATCGATGTAGGTGAATGGCCGAGACTTCTGCTGGCTTTAAGTGGAATCCTTGCGGGAATTTTATTTGATCTGAAGAAACGCAGATATATGAGTCTGGTCATGTACTGTGTGACGGTCTTATCCGTGCTCTGTATCTTATTGATCGGTATAGGTGGCTCGGTCCTTGCTGGACTGCTTGTGTTCTATCCGGCAGCAGGATTTTTCGTTGTGTTCTTCACAACCGGTTTTATGGAAGTATCTTATTATACGCGAGTCCCTGCATTATGGGCAGGATTCGGCAGAGCTATCAATAATATCGGAGCGGGTATCGTCGGCTTTATCTCAACCATGCTGCCGTATGCCATGTCGGTAAATGCAGATGGAAATGTAAGCGGCGATGGATTATCTCCGATGCTTCTTGCGAGTATCGTGATCCTTATTTTGTTTGTGATGATCAGTATTGCGATGTTCATTTACAGCAGTCAGCTTCGTGTAAATATTATAGCGGAACGATTTGAACGTAAGGAAGATATGGATGGGCTTACGGTGGAAGTTGCATCTGCAACAACGGGTGCTGTATTTGATTCGGTTTCAGGAAAATACGGTATTGAATCGGAAAATGTGATAAAAGAGTCGGGCGGTACAGACGCTGTTGATTATTTTGCCCGGTTTGCAGAGGAATATCGTTTGACAGATAGAGAGCAGGAAGTGTTAAGAGAACTTCTGGAATCGGATGAAAGTGTACAGGATATTGCAGGAAAGCTGTATATTTCAAGAACCGCGCTCTATAAGCATATCTCATCGCTGAATGAAAAGACAGATACAAGGTCAAGGATCGGCTTGATCCAGTTCTATTATGCGTGGAGAAACCGATAAAGGTATAAATCAATGAGATCATCCCATGAAGTAGAATCAGATTCAAGCCTATATGATGATCGATCCTGGAGGATATGAGGCATGTTAATAAAAACTTACTTTTGAATGGATTTATGTGATGATATTGCACTAAAATAAAAAAAGAACAAATGTAAACTTATAAACCGCCGGTTTATCAGATATACTTCATGGCATAGTATAACCATGAAAGGAGGAAATGGGTATGAAACATTTCAAAAAGATGTCTCTGATTCTGGCGGTTTTGTGTATGTGGGTTGGATGTGTGCTGACCGTACAGGCAGCAAACGGACCAAATACAGGAGAGTATAGTGCAGCGTATATCAATATTTATAATCGGGGCGGAACGAATACAAATCATTTTGTATATGTTACAGGTTCACAAAAAGCAGAGACTGTAAAAGGGGCAGTTTATGATAAGAAGACGAATACTTTAACGCTTACGAATTATAAACACCCAACGATGTCAATCGAGGCAAATGAGATGGGGGATGACTTCAAGATCAAGCTGGTGGGTGATAACCAGATCAAGAGTCTTATTGTATGGGGCTATGGTTATGGCGGATCTGTTGAGATTCTTGGTGATGGTACTCTGACGATTAATAAGAACAAGGAAAAAAATTGTGGAATTACCATGCAGCCGGAGGGTACAAAAGCCGTTCTCAAGGTAAGCGGAAAGGCAGTTGTAGATGTCTACGCCGGAACGGATAAGATGCCGTTTTATGTAAACTCGATATCAGAGAAATATAAAAACTGTGTCGATGCAGACACAGACAAAACTTTAAAGACGGAGGCGGCATATACAGACCGGTATATTATGCATCATGTTGTATGTCTGAGTGATGAACCTTCTGTATTTGAGCTGTACATGAAGGATGGAGATGCGAATTCTAAATATGCGATAGACATGTATGATACCAGCTATTATATCTATAAACTGATCTACTGCAAATCTTTGAATCTCTATTATGCACATGAGATCGAACATGGATATTCCGCATTTAACCCATCGAACATGGGCTATTACAAAACCTTGGAGGAGATATCAGCATATACCTATAAGAGTAAATCCTCAGGTGAGCAGGAATACATCGAAGATAAGACCGGTAAGAAATGCATATTTGAGCTTGATATTAAGAATGGTGTGATATCTTATGTAAAAAGTGACCTGATCAGTATAGGTTCGATCACTGATTCAACCGGAGAAGCAGCAGACTGGTATATCGGTCAGCCTTCTTCCGACAATGTAATTCTTACACAGGATGAATGGTATAATCTCGGCAAAGAGGGAAGCGGATATACAGCATCCTATGTAAGAGAGCCGATCAAGGGATATGTGAACGTATATGTATCAGGAACATCCTATCATCTGACAGCAAAGAAAACGACAGGATGCAAGCATAAGGAGCAGGCTCAGAGTGTAAAGAAGAAAGCAACCTTTAGTGTTGATGGAAAGCTTGTAACGAAATGCAAGTCCTGTGGCGAGACTTTATCTACAAAGAAGATCAATAAGATCAGCAGTGTAAAGCTTAGCAAGAGCATTTATACATATGATAAGAAAGCGAAGAAGCCAACTGTCACGGTAAAGGATACCAAGGGCAAGAAGCTGAAAAAGGGTAAGGACTATACAGTGACTTATGCAAAAGGCAGAAAGGCTATCGGAAACTACAAAGTTACGATTCAGTTAAAGGGTAAGAAATATAATGGCAAGGAGACATTGACATTTCGGATTGCACCTGCAGGTACATCGATCAAATCTGCAAAGGCAGGAAAAACAAAGGTTGCGGTAAATTGGAAGATGCAGACAAGGAATACAAACGGCTATATTATTCAGTATTCTTCAAATAAGTCATTTAGAAATGTAAAACAGATTACGATTTCTTCAAATAAGGCAAAGAGTAAACAGATTACAAAGTTAAGTACAAAAAAACAGTACTATGTGCGGCTCTGTACTTATAAGAATGTGAAGAAGAATGGAAAGACAACAAAAATCTGTTCAGACTGGAGCAATGCAGTAGCAGTAAAAACAAAATAAATTCATGAAGCATAAATGCGGCATGGAAGGATTCCAAAGAAGTTTGAGGTTTGGGGATCAGAAATAGACGGCTGCCGGCAGATAAAAATCTGCCGGCAGTTTTGGTATGCCATAATCTGATTTTAATTAAAGGTATAGAATTATTGCACGCGATTCAGAAAATATGGATTGACCGGAGATATTCAGAGTAGTAAATTGTAAAAAGCCGGAAGTAAAATATCATGGGATGAGGTATATGAAATGAATTTATTATTTACGATTAATAAGGGCTTTATGGAACATCTGGATGATTGTGTACGATCAATTATCCGTTTCCCATCAGAAGGTGGGTATGATATATATGTGATTCATTCTGATCTTGATCTGAATGATCAGAAACAGTTGGAACGATATGACAAAGATATAGAGGGGAATTCCGTAACATTTCATTTCATCGATATGAAGTATCGTAAAGATATGAATTTTCCGGAGACAGACCGTTATCCGATGGAGATATATTACAGAATATATGCATCTGCATTATTACCGGAGACATTGGATCGGATCCTGTACCTTGATGCGGATATAATTGTCATTCGTTCATTGAAGGAACTGTATGAGATGGATTTTGAAGATAACTATTTTTTAGCTTGTACACATATCAGAAAGTTCTTAAATAAGATGAACCGGTTAAGACTGGGAATAGAGGAAAAGGTTCCATATATCAATACGGGCGTAATATTAATGAATCTGGATGTTTTGAGAAAAAAACAGGATTTTCACGAAGTGGGAAGATTTGTGGAAGAACACAGAAAGACATTGACTTTACCGGATCAGGATATCATTGCTGCACTGTACGGTACACATATCGGTTTGATCGATACCATGCGGTATAATTTAAGTGACAGAATGATAGCATTTTATAATATGGAACCGAACCATGAGAAGATAGATAGAACATGGGTACGCGAGAATGCAGTAATCCTGCATTACTGTGGCAAACAAAAGCCATGGAATAAAAATTATGTGGGTATATTGGATGCATTTTATCATGAATTAAAAGATGAAGAAAAATTACAGGTGAAGGAATAAATTCAGGGGAAACAAAATGGAAACAAACAGTAGTTTTTACGGCACAGAAAAGATCAATAAGATTTTTTTTAAGATCGCACCGCCTGTCATGCTGGCGCAGTTGATACAGGCTCTTTATAATATAGTAGACAGTTTATTTGTCGGGAAATACTCAGAGAGCGGTCTGACGGCGTTATCGATCATTTATCCTGTTCAGCTTCTGATGATCGCACTGGCAGTTGGAACAGGCGTTGGTATCAATACAAATATTGCACATTTTCTGGGAATAAAGAGGTATAAGAAGGCAGATGAGGTAGCAGGCATCGGCTTTAGTCTGGCGATCATTATGTGGATCTTATTTGCAGTAAGCTGTTATCTGCTGATGCCTGCATATGCACGGTTGCAGACAAACTCGGATACAGTAATTGCTGATGTAATTACATACGGAAGGATTGTGTGCGTAGGCAGTATTGGATTGTTTACAGAGAGTATATGGACAAAGGTACTTCAGGCAAACGGAGATATGAAGACGCCGATGATCGCGCAGATCGCAGGGGCTATCACGAATATCGTGTTAGATCCGATTTTGATCTTTGGGCTTTTTGGTATACCAAAGCTTGGAATCGCAGGAGCTGCATTTGCAACGATCACAGGACAGGTTGTTGCGGCACTTCTTGTTATGAAGAAGGGATTTCGCCGTTCGCCGTCTATTTGCAAATATCCCGAGGATATTCGCAGGATCTATGCTCTTGGAATTCCGAATATCATCATGCAGGCAACGTATACATTTTACATATTTGGATTGAATATGATCCTTGCAGGATTTTCCGATGAGGCAGTGACAGCACTTGGATTGTATTACAAATGGCAGACATTTTTCTTTATACCACTGGGTGCTCTTCAGACCTGCATTGTACCCATCATTAGCTATAACTATGCGGCAAAGAGTATTGATCGTTGTAAACATACGATGACGGTTGCATTTATATGGGGAATTGCATTGATGTTCATCGGAACGTTATGCTTTGAATTTATTCCGGACCCTATGCTGTCTGTATTTACGAAGGACAGCGAAGTTATCCGTATCGGAGTACAGGGATTCCGATTTATTGGGATCAGTTTTATACCGATGGTAGGTGCGCAGATTTATCCGGTCTTTTTGCAGGCAACCGGCGAAGCCTTTAAGAGTTCGTTTCTAACCATTATGAGAACTGTGTTCTTATTTGTACCGCTTGGATATCTGTTTTCCAGATTCGGATTTGTGTATTTCTGGCTGACTTTCCCGGTTACGGAGGTAATCACTACTATAGTAGGATTTCTGTTTTATCGAAGCTTTTACAGGCAACATAAGATGATAGTTCACGAGTAGAACAAGTGTACATGTTTGCGAATGATCAGATGTAAAAAATATGTGAATAAAATGATAAAAGACATGCAAAAAAAAGAAATGATGCTATAATGTGCATCAAAATATATTAATACAATCAGGAGGTAAATTATCATGGATATTAAGAAAGTTGGAATATTTGCAGCAGGTTTATTGTTTGGTACGGCAGGTATCAAGGTATTATCAAGCAAGGATGCAAAGAAGGTTTACACAAACTGTACAGCAGCGGCTCTTCGTGCAAAGAAGTGTGTTATGAACACAGCTACAACCATTCAGGAAAATGTAGATGACATTTACCAGGGCGCAAAGCAGATCAATGCAGATCGTGAAGCAGAAGAAGATGTCGTTGTAGAAGATATTCCTGCTGAGACAGCAGAAGAAACTGCTGAGTGTGCATGTGAAGCTGCGGCAGAGAGTACAGAAGAAACAGAAGCATAAGAAAAAACAGATAAGAGGATGAGCTGAATTGAAATTCATAATAAAAGATAAGATGAAGGGCAGACTGCGTGTACATATGTGTCAGAATCATATGTCATATGAGGAAGCCGATATTCTCTTGTATTATCTGGAGTCATTTGAACCGGTCAGCTCGGCAAAGGTGTATGACCGGACGGCAGATGCAGTGATCTGTTATACGGGAAATCCGGATATCATTATCGACAGACTTCGCAGATTTCATTATGAAGATGTAAAAGTCCCAAATGGTTATCTGGAACGAAGCGGCAGAGAGACGAATGCGATGTATCAGGAGAAGCTGATCGATAAGATCATCTTCCATTATGCAAGAAAGTGGCTTCTGCCATATCCGATATCAGCAGCTTATACAGGTCTGATGTCTGTTAAGTATATCTGGAAAGGCGTTAAGACTCTGACAAAGGGCAAGATCGAAGTTCCGGTGCTGGATGCAACATCCATTGGAGTATCTGTTTTACGAGGGGATATGAAGACTGCAGGTTCGATCATGTTCCTGCTCGGAATCGGTGAACTGCTTGAGGAGTGGACACATAAGAAGTCGGTCGATGACCTGGCACGTACGATGTCATTAAATGTCGGAAAAGTGTGGTTAAAGACAGAGAATAACGAGATATTGGTTGATTCTGATACGATTGCAAAAGGAGATCATGTCGTTGTCAATGTCGGAACGATCATTCCGTTTGACGGAACTGTCTGTGATGGTGAAGCAATGGTGAATCAGGCATCACTTACCGGAGAATCCGTATCCGTCAGACGTACGGCAGGAAATGTCGTATATGCCGGAACAGTGGTAGAAGAAGGCTCGCTCATAATAGAAGTAAAAGAGGTATCCGGTTCCAGCCGATATGAGAAGATTGCGCAGATGATCGATGAGTCTGAGAAACTGAAATCCAATCTGGAGGGCAAGGCGGAGCATCTGGCAGACCGTTTGGTGCCGTACAGCTTAGGCGGTACGATACTTACCTATCTGCTTACAAGAAATGTAACAAAAGCCCTTGCGATCCTGATGGTTGATTATTCCTGTGCATTGAAGCTTGCTATGCCTGTATCGGTATTATCGGCGATCCGTGAGGCAGGAAACCGTAAGATTACAGTCAAAGGCGGAAAGTATCTGGAAGCGGTAGCAGAAGCGGATACGATCGTATTTGATAAGACCGGAACACTGACAAAGGCACAGCCTACAGTTGCGGGAGTCGTTTCCTTTAACGGAACAAATGAAAACGAATTGCTTCGTATCGCTGCCTGTCTGGAAGAGCATTTTCCACATTCAATCGCAAAAGCCGTAGTGGATGCGGCAAAACGAAAAAATCTGGATCATGAAGAGATGCATTCAGAAGTAAAATATATCGTAGCGCATGGAATCTCGACAACAATTGGGGATTCCAAGGCGATCATCGGCAGTTATCATTTTGTATTTGAGGACGAAAAATGTACGATACCGGATGGGATGGAAGAAGTATTTGAGAATCTTCCGGCGGAATATTCCCACCTCTATCTGGCAATCGATAACGAGCTTGCGGCAGCAATCCTGATTGAGGATCCGTTAAGGGAAGAATCTGCAGATATTGTAGAACGGTTAAAGTCGGTTGGAATCTCCAAGGTCGTTATGATGACCGGTGACTGTGAACGGACTGCAAAGGCGATCGCAGAGCATGTCGGTGTCGATGAATATTATTCAGAGGTACTGCCGGAGGATAAGGCTGCATTTGTAGATCGAGAGAAGGCAGCAGGCAGAAAGGTTATCATGATCGGTGATGGTATCAATGATTCGCCGGCACTTTCAGCAGCAGATGCAGGCATCGCGATCAGTGATGGTGCGGAGATTGCCAGAGAGGTTGCAGATATTACGATCGATGCGGACAGTCTGGATGAGATCGTGACATTGAAGATACTTGCAAATCTTCTTATGAAACGGATTCACAGAAATTATCGTTTTATCGTAGGGTTTAATACCGGGCTGATCGTGCTTGGAGTTGCGGGTGTGATCGCACCGACAACATCTGCACTTCTGCATAATACATCAACCTTGATGATCGGATTAAACAGCATGAAAGACATGTTGCCCGAGTTATAATAGATGTGCTATACTATCTCCATGTGTTTCAGGTGCGGAAGAAAATCTGCATTTTAGACATATGGGGATATTATTATATAGAAAGAGTTATACGAATATGCCGGAATCAAATCTTACAAAGAAAGCGATTGCATTAAGTGCAAAAGAACTGACCAAAGAGAAACCATATGACAAAATATCGATCAGTGATATTGCAGACCGATGCGGAATCAAGAGACAGACATTTTACTATCATTTTCAAGATAAATACGAACTGTTGGTCTGGATCTATTTTAATGAATTATTTGCTCCTAATATGGAGGACATATCCTTAGAGAACTGGGATGAGAAATTAGGCGCGATCCTCACACAGATGCAGGAGGAGAAAAAGTTCTATATTAACACGATCAAACATGCAGAGGATTATATTATCCAGTATATGCTTGAGGTTGCAGAACAGACCTTTGAAGAGGCAATTGATAAGTTAGACGAGAAATCTCATCTGAAAAACGAGGAACGTGGTATATTTGCCCGGTTCTTCGCATATGGGATCTGTGGGATCATCGTTGAATGGGCAAAGGGTGGCATGAAGATGGCACCGGAGAAGCTGGCTGATTATATGAGGGAGATGCTTGAGAAGTGTAAGCAGGCAGTCTATATATCCGATCATGACAGACAGTAGCAGAAGCCGGGCAGACCTTGGTGTACAGACAGTACAGAAAATGATAGAATTTATCAGGTATTCAGGCTTTTTTTATACTTATTTTAGAATTCGTTTTGACATTTCCGGATAAATGTCAAAAAAATTGTCAACCCTAAAATCTTGTATAATTACAAACAAACAAAATAATCATATTCTATGAACGGAAACAAGAAAAAGGTTTCCGTTCATTTTTTGTATTAACGAAAGGATTGATTCTATGAACAAATTTGGAAAGGCGATTGTAAAGCTTCGTGTACCGATCTTAATTATCAGTATCCTGCTTTTGATCCCGGCAGCGATTGGTTTCTTGAAAACCAGAGTAAACTATGATGTACTTTCATATTTACCAAAGGATATCGAAACCATGAAAGGTCAGGACATTCTGGCGGATGATTTCGGAACGGGTGCTTTCTCCCTGTGCCTGGTAGAAGGGATGGACGATAAAGATGTCGTCAAATTAAAAAAACAAATGGAACAGGTAGACAATGTTGATTCTGTAATCTGGTATGACTCGATTATGGATATTTCTATTCCGGATGAGATTTTACCGAAAGATATCAGAGAGGCATATCGTAATGATGATTGTACGATGATGGCAATTATCTTTAAAACAACAATGTCTTCCGATGAGACAATGGAAGCGATCACTCAGATCAGAAAGCTTGCAAGTAAGCAGTGTTTCATCAGCGGAATGTCAGCCGTTGTTACGGATACCAAGGATCTGTGTGATAAAGAGGTTCCAATCTATGTAACCATAGCAGTTATCTTATCGCTGATCGTATTATCACTGACTATGGATTCCTTCCTCGTACCGATCTTTTTCTTATTAAGTATCGGTATGGCGATTGTATATAACTTGGGAACAAATGTATTTAAAGGAGAGATCTCCTACATAACACAGGCACTTACCGCAGTCCTGCAGTTGGGTGTAACAATGGACTACTCGATCTTCCTGTGGCACAGTTATCAGGAAGAGAAAAAAGTAAATGGCAAAGAGAATAAAGAAGCTATGGCAGATGCGATCGCTTCCACCTTCTCATCTGTTATCGGTAGTTCGATCACAACAGTAGCAGGTTTCGTTGCACTGTGCTTCATGACCTTTACCTTAGGCCTTGACCTTGGTATCGTTATGGCAAAGGGTGTCGTTATCGGTGTTATCTGTTGTGTAACCGTACTCCCATCCATGATCCTGATCTTTGATAAGCCGATTGAAAAGACCTGTCACAGATCTTTACTTCCTAAGTTTGATAAGCTTAGCAAATTTATCGTGAATAAGTACTGGATCTTCCATATCTTATTCCTGATCCTTCTGGTTCCTGCGTTATATGGTTATACACATACAGATGTTTACTATAACCTCGACAGCTCATTACCGGAGGATCTTCCAAGTATTCAGGCAAACCAGAAGCTGGAAGAAGAATTCAATATGAACTCTACACATATGATCCTGCTTGACAGCAATCTGGATGAAAAGAGTATTAATAAAGTTATTTCAGAAATTAAGACTGTCAAGGGTGTTAAGACTGTACTTGGTCTGGAATCTGTAGTTGGTCCTATGATTCCACAGAGTATGATTCCACAGGATTTGAAATCCAAGCTTGACAATGGCGAATGGAAGCTGATGTTAGTCATGTCAGAATACAAAGTAGCAAGTGATGAAGTAAATACACAGTGTGATGAGATCAATACGATTCTTCACAAATATGACAGTAAGGGTATGCTGATCGGTGAAGCTCCTTGTACAAAGGATCTGATCGAGATCACAGATAAGGATTTTAACACAGTAAGTACCGTATCCATCGGTGTTATCCTGCTGATCATATTATTCGTCTTCAAATCCGTATCACTTCCGATTATTCTGGTATGTGTAATCGAATTTGCAATCTTTATCAATATGGGTATTCCTGCATTTACAAATACAACATTACCATTCATCGCATCCATCGTTATCGGTACGATCCAGCTTGGTTCTACCGTTGACTATGCGATCCTGATGACAACAAGATATAAGAGAGAGAGAAGTAATGGCCTTGCTAAGAAAGAAGCAGTTACAGTTGCACTTCAGACATCTATGATTTCCATTATCGTAAGCGCATTAAGCTTCTTTGCCGCAACCTTCGGTGTTGGCTGTTACTCAGAGATCGATATGATCAGTTCTTTATGTACGTTGATGGCAAGAGGAGCTATCATCAGTATGTTTGTCGTCATCTTCCTGCTTCCTGCAGCGTTGATGTTATTCGATAAGCTGATCATCCATACAACAATCGGATTCAAGGGTATTACCGGCAAACAGAAAGTAGCTTATGCCGGAGCGGGAAATGTTGATCCGGCTTCGGAACAGAAAACGGCAGATGATGATGATTTCCTGAATGAAGACAGACCATTTGCAAAGAAGAAATCCGGAAACTTTGATAACTATGATTTTGATGACAGTTACAGTGACGATGATAAATATATAGATGTAAATAATGATTCCAATGGTCCTGCTGACCGGCAGTAGTAAATTAGGAGGTAATTAGTATGAGTTATAAAAATATGAAAGCAAGAAAAAGATTTATGGCGATCGCTCTGAGTGGTGCAATGATGTTATCCGTTACAGGCTGTGGCAGTACAGCAACAGGAGATGTACAGACATTAGAGAATCCGGAGATCATGAGTAAGAGCGATGAAGAATTGTCAGATGTACTTGAGAATTCTGTCGGACTTTCCGAGAATACAGACAGTGATAAAGATGAAACCGTTTACGTTATTGCTGATGCAGCAGGTAATAAGCAGGACGTTATCGTCAGTGAGTGGTTAAAGAACACAGATGGTGAGGCAACCATTAAGGATAGCAGTAACCTGACTGATATCGAGAATGTAAAAGGCGATGAGACATTTACAGAGAATAATGGAGAACTTGTATGGAAGGCAGATGGCAATTCCATTTATTATCAGGGCAAGTCAGAGGAGCAGGTTCCTGTAGAAGTTAAGGTTACTTATTATCTGGATGATCAGGAGATCACACCGGATCAGCTGGCAGGCAAGAGTGGCAAGGTAAAGATGAGATTTGAATATGTCAATAATTCAAAGAGTGGAGATGTATATACTCCTTTCCTGATGGCAACCGGTATGATCTTATCCAATGACAAATTCTCAAATATCAAGGTTGAGAATGGTCAGGTTGTAAATGATGGAAACAACAGTATCGTTGTTGGTATGGGTATGCCTGGTCTTCAGGACAGCCTGGATCTGCAGAAATTAGATGTTGAGATTCCGGATTACTTCGAGGTTACAGCAGACTGTACAGATTTCTCTCTGGACATGACAATGACAGTTGCTTCTACCGGATTCTTATCCAAGGACAGCGATAACAAGGATCTGAAGGATGCTGAATCTGATATCAACGAACTGATCGACACATACAGCGATGGTATGAATTCCCTCGTTGAAGGAATTACAGAATATACAGATGGTGTATCTTCCGTATCCGATGGTGTTGGTCAGGTAAAGGATGGCGCAGACAGCTTATATCAGGGTTCCTTAACTCTGGCACAGGGTGTTGATTCTGCAACAACAGGTGCTGGTACATTAAAAGCAGCATTTGAAGGTGAAAATGGTATCTTATCCGGTTCCAAGCAGATCAGCGATGGACTTGCAACATTAAACAAAGCTGTAAAGGGAATCGAACTTCCAACCAAGACAGAATTAAGTGATAAAGAAAAGAAAGCAATCAAGAGCACGATCACAGAAAATATTACAAATAACCTGACAGCAAACAAGGATAAGATCGCAGATGGTGTTGATAAGGATGCTGTAACAGCAGAGGCACAGAAGAATGGTAAAGCAGCAGCACCTTCTAAGGAATCCGTTGTAAAAGAAGCACAGGCAGCAGCGCCTTCCGCTGATACAGTTGCAGCAGAAGCACAGGCAGCAGCACCTTCCGCTTCTACGGTAGCAGCAGAGGCACAGGCAGCAGCACCTTCATCATCAACAGTAGCATCCGAAGCATCTGGTCAGTTTGCAACTTATTTCCAGGAATTTGTATCTGCTTATACACAGATGACAGGTTCCCAGCCGGATGATGCAACACTTGCTGCATTACAGGGAGCATTTGCAACTGCATATGGTGATGTATATGGAGCAGCTTATAAGTCAGGATATGGTACAGCTTATGGTTCCGGTTACAAATCCGGTTACGGTACAGCTTATGGCACAGCTTATACATCCGGCTACAGCACAGCATACGGTACAGCATATACCAATGCTTTCACAGCAGGTTATGGCAGTGCATATGGTACAGCTTATAAGTCAGGATATGGTACAGCTTATGTAGAAGGTTATAAGTCAGGATATGCAACAGCATATCAGGATGGTCTTTCCTATGGTGCGAATCTGGTACTTGGCAAGCTGAGTTCATTCTCCGGACAGATCACAACTCTGAAGAAGAGTGTAGACGCTCTGGCAACTGGTGCATCAGCACTGAACACAGGTCTTGGCAAGGTATATACAGGCACTTCTGATCTGTATAATGGTATGGTTAAGTTGAATGGTGGTGCAGGCAGCCTTACAAAGGGTGCAAATACTCTGAAAGAAGGCGCAGGCACATTAAAGGATGGCGCATCAAAGCTGACAGATGCAAGTGGTGACTTAAAGGATGGCAGTAAGCAGTTATCAGATGGTACAGATAAGATCGTTGATGCAGTAAATGACGCAGAAAAGGATCTGGATTCTCTGTCAGAAAAGTGCGATAAGGTCATCAAGGCCGGTGAAGCTTATGAATCCTTCGGTGGAATCTCAGATGATATGAAGGGTAGTGTTAAGTTTATCATCAAGACCGATTCAATCAGCAAATAATTAATAAATGAAAATCGTTTGCCCTATAAAAAGCATTGGTTGGATTTTGTTTACGATTTAAGACAAAAGGATACCTTGTTAGGACATCCGAAGTAGGAAAAAAGAATATAGTTTGACATAGGGGCTCCGGTTTCGCATGTTTTTCAATGAATCAATCCTTGAATATATGCCGGAGCCCTTTTAATGTGTACTAAGTGCATTTCCGGTTTTATATTCTGAATATGCCGATTACTTCCTCTTGATAAAATCTCTACATGAGACGCACTTGTTTTTCTATTTGAAACACATGCCTGATTCACACCTGCTCCGTGCTAACTCGCTCTTCGAGCTCAAACAAGCACCCGCAGGTGTTGGCAATGTGTTTCGCATAACGAAAAACTGCGTGAATGTCGTCATGTAGAGGTTTTATTATACGGAAGCAACGGCAATTATGTTATATGAACCGGAAATGCCTGTTGCAGCATGGAAAGGCGTCAGGCAGATTTAATGTTTAGCCGGAAATACAGAGGCTATTATATAAAAAAGGGGTTGACATATATACAGTTTAGATGTAACATAACGATGTTATGTGAATGGGCGTTCATATGTTAGAGCAGGATTAAATTGGTGGTGAGATGAGATGAAGGACGATCGGGAGACAAAAGAAAAGCTGCTTGCAAGTGCAGAGCATGAATTTATGGAGAAGGGCTATCAGGGTGCATCCCTCCGTAATATCTGTAAGAATGCAGGTGTGACGACCGGTGCATTATATTTCTTCTTTAAAGATAAAGATGATATATTTGCTTCACTGGTGGCACCGGTGCTTGGAAGTATCCGTACGATGATGGAAGCACATATGCAGCAGGAGTTGCAGGAGGTAAAAGGCGAGCTTCAGGAGGGGAAGGATGATTTCAGCGATGACATCTATGCATCCCGGCGGATCATTCATGAACTGTATCAGAATTATGACCGGGTACAGCTTCTGCTGACAAAGAGTCAGGGATCAAGTCTTGCAGGATGTATTGATGAATTTGTGGCATTTACAGAGAAGAATTACCGGATGCTGGCAGACGCACAGGCAAAGGTGTGTGGAGTTGCTGCACCGGATGATTATACGATACACTGGATGGCACATATGCAGATCGATGCATTTGTCCATCTGCTGACACATGAATCCGATGAAGAAAAAGCAGTTGCCCATCTGGGAGACATATTGAAATATCTGCTTGCCGGATGGTATGCACTGTTTCAGAGAGATGAATAGATAACAAAAAGCTATGTGAAATTTTATTTTGCATAGCTAAAAAAATGATAACAACATAACGGTGTTATGTAAGCGAAAAAATAACAGGAGGAAGCGAGTATGTATTTAGAGGTATCAGATGTAAAAAAAAGTTATGGAGAAGGTGGAAGCTACATACAGGTTTTAAAGGGAGTATCCCTTCAGGTAAAGCAGGGCGATATATGTGTCATTCAGGGAACCAGTGGTTCCGGTAAGTCTACGTTATTGAACTGTATCGGTGGACTGGATACGATCGAATCCGGTTCGATCAAGGTAGACGGAACCGAGATCGCAGGCATGAAAGCAGATGAATTATCTGACTACCGAAGAGATTATCTGGGATTTATCTTCCAGTTCTATAATCTGGTACCGAACCTTACCGTGCGGGAGAATATACAGGTCTGTGAATATCTGACAGATCAGCCGCTTAATATGGATGAGCTGCTTGAGATACTGGGACTGACAGAGCATCAGAATAAGTTTCCGGCACAGTTGTCAGGTGGTCAGCAGCAGAGATGTGCGATCGCAAGAGCACTGATCAAAAATCCGAAGCTGCTCTTATGTGATGAACCGACTGGAGCACTCGATTCCAAGACATCAAGGGATATCCTGATCCTTCTGGAGAAGATCAATGCGACCTATGGAACGACAATGCTGATCGTAACGCATAATAATTCCATTAAGAATATGGTCGATCAGGTCGTGATCGTAAAGGATGGTCAGATCAGGAAAGATTATTACAATGAGACAAAGGTACCGGCAGCAGAATTGGAGGATTTATAAGATGCAGAAAGTATTGAGAAAAAGGATTTGGAGAGATTTCAAAAGCAACCTTCCAAGATATCTGGCATTGTCCCTTCTGATCATACTTGCCATGTATCTGGTAGTCAGTCTGGTCGGTGCGGCAGAAACGATCATTCGCGGAAGTGAGAATGCTGACAGCAGACAGTGTGTTGAGGATGGAGATTTTTCACTGTTTGTACCGATGAAGGATGAAGAAATGGAAGATTTGGAGGCGGATGGAGTGACGATCGAGCCACAGTTCTATATGGACTATGAGATTGACGAAGATCACACGATCCGTATCTTTGCAAACAGGGATGAGGTCAACAGGATCGATCTGGTAAAGGGCACACTTGCAGAAAAGGGAAATGAGCTGGTGGTAGAACGCCAGTTTGCAGAGAAGAATGATATATCAGCAGGTGATGTGATTACATTTGGCGGACGGGAATTTACCGTTACCGGAATCGGTACAACACCGGATTATGATAACGTATTAAAATCTCTGGGAGATACCGGATGCGACTGCCTGCATTTTGGTACAGGATTTGTTGCAGCTGATGTATACGATACACTTCGTGCGGAAGAAAAAAGTATAAAGTCAGAGGAATATTATTATGCATACCGGTTAAATGGTGCTATGACGGATGATGAATTAAAAGACCGCCTGGAGAAGCTGGAATTTACATCCGGAGATGTAGAAGATCCGTTTTTTCAGGAATACTGGGATCGTACGATGGGAAAGAAGGACGATCTGACAAATGGTATTCAGGAGCTGTTAGATGGAGCAAAAGAGTTAAAGGAGCTTAAGGCATTTGAAGATGGAATTATAGAATATACAGACGGAACAAAAGAAGCTGAAGATGGTTCCAATGAACTGCTGGATGGTATTCAGGAGTTAAAGGATGAGACAGATGATATGATCGATGACATCTTCTCAGAGGATGCACAGAACCTTATGACTTTTGTAAAGGCAGGGGATAATGCGAGAATTCAGGCGGCTTCCGGTGATCAGGAATTATACCGGAGCGTTGGTACGATCGCAGGTGCGATCCTGTTGATCCTGATCTCTTATGTATTATCAGTGTTCGTTGTACATTCGATCGATCAGGAAAGTGCCGTTATCGGTGCGTTATATGCACTTGGGGTAAAGAGAAAGAATCTGATGGCACATTATGTAACACTCCCGACTGTGATCACATTTGTTTCAGGTCTGATCGGAACACTGCTTGGATATTCAAGCCTTGGTGTGCCAATCCAGATGCAGGACTGCTACAACTATTATTCCCTTCCGGATCTGGATGTTATCTATATGCCATATCTGTTCATTTATGGAATCGTGGTTCCACCGGTTATTTCTATAATCGTTAATTCACTGGTTATCCGAAAGAGGCTGTCGAAGCCGGTTCTTACAATGATCAGGAATGAGCAGAAGGTTGGTAATGGTAAGGATATAAAGCTTGGAAATATGAGCTTCATGAATCTGTTCAAGATCCGCCAGATGCTTCGTGAGAGCCGTACCGGATTTACGGTAGTATTTGGAATGTTTGTAAGTCTTCTGCTGGCGATGATGTCACTGGAGATATATACTTACTGTGCGAATGTAAATCGTGATTATGTAAATGATACAAAGTATGAGTATATGTATACCTACAAATATCCGACAGAGGAAGTTCCGGAAGGTGGATATGAGGCATATGCAAAGACACTGAAAAAGAAAATTTACGGTTACAACTTTGACATAACAGTTATGGGACTGACAGAGAATAATCCGTTCTTTGATGTGAATCTGTCAGATTCATCCAGTAAGGTTGCGATCAGTTCTTCGATCGCTTACAAATACGGTCTGGATGTTGGTGATACTCTGACACTAAAGGATGATGAAGCAGATAAGATCTATGCATTTGAGATCTCATCTGTTGCGCAGTATGCTCCATCCTTTATGGTATTTATGCCATATGACAAGGCGCTTGAGTTATTCGACGAACCGGAGGATTATTTCAATGTTGTATTTTCCGACCATGCACTCGATGTCGAGACCGGAAGATTATATGCAACAACGACAAAGACCGATGTGAAGAAGGCTGCCGGTATCTTCTCGGATATAATGCAGGGAATGATCCTTACAATTGGAGGAGTATCTGTTCTGATCTTCATTGTTGTTATGTATCTGATGATGAAGGTTATGATAGATCGGTCTTCTTTCAACATTGCGTTGATTAAGATCTTCGGATACCGGAATAAGGAAGTGAAGAAGATGTATCTGGATGGTAATTTCTATATCATAACGATAGGAGCATTGATTTCGATTCCACTGACCAAATGGATCATGGATATGGCTTATGAGCCTGCCTTTGTTCCGAATATTGCCTGTGGCATCGACAAGTCCTTCCCATTCTGGATGTACCTTGCCATCTTCGCAGGTATCCTGATCCTGTACTTCATCATCAACCATCTGCTGATCCGCAGAATCCGCAAGATGGTGCCTGCTGAAGTGCTGAAGAACAGAGAGTAGTAATTGCGAACATATAAGTTTTAATGTGAATGAGCTCGCTTGATATTACCAAGCAGGGGACGCTTTCGCTCGTTTCGGTCTGCAGCGGTACTAAGATGCCGCATATGCGCCATCTAAGGACCGGCGACCTCAAATGCCCCTGTCTCGGTAATTCAACGAGCTCATTCATAATTTAAGCTGAGAAGTTCGCAATTATTCTTTTTCGCCCAGTATTATAGCTCAAACAAGCACCCGCAGACGATGGCAATGTGTTTCGCATAACGAAAAACTTCGTGAGTGTCTCATGCAGGGGGATTATGTGGAAGTAATACCAGTTATGATGTAAGAACCGGAAATGCTTGTTGCGTTCATATAATTAAGATGTTACAGCAGATATAAGATAAGAGCAAAAAGGCGGTTGTGTTGAAAAGACAGGTTGTGGTAAACTGGCATTGCAGGCAGGTGGATCAGGTATAGCGTAAAGAGAGTCTCAGGATGGAAGTGAGATATGGCACATGCCTGCGGATAGTATATATCAGGAGGATATTGCATGTTATTAATAAAGAACGGCAGGGTCGTTGATCCTGTGACAAATACAGATCGGAAGCTGGATGTGCTGGTTGATGGTGCGGTGATCACAGAAGTGGAACAGCAGATAGATCCGGAAGCATGCAGGGAAAAGTATGGTACAGATGATATTTGCGTGATCGATGCGGAAGGTCTGGTGGTTGCACCGGGGCTGGTCGATACACATGTACATTTCAGAGATCCGGGCTTTACTTATAAAGAGGACATCGAGACCGGAGCAGAGGCTGCCGCTTATGGCGGATTTACGACGGTTATCTGTATGGCAAATACGAAGCCGGCAGTTGATAATGTAGAGACACTTGAGTATATTCAGAGAAAAGGGGAAACGACTGGGATCCATGTGATCCAGACGGCGACCGTTACAAAGGATCTGAAGGGAAAAGAACTTGTAGATATGGAACTGCTGGCAGAACATGGTGCTGCCGGATTTACAGATGATGGTATCCCGATCATGGATGAAGAAGTCTTAACGGAGGCAATGCTTCGTGCGAAAGCGCTTGATCTGCCGATTAGTCTGCATGAAGAAGATCCTGCATTTGTAAAAGGTGCAGGTGTGAATATGGGAGCCGTATCCGAGCAGCTTGGCTATGGTGGGGCTTCCAGAACAGCAGAGGATGTCATGGTCGCAAGAGACTGTATCCTTGCCCTTCATACAGGAGCATCTGTCTGTATTCAGCATATCAGTTCCGGAAATTCCGTTGAGTTAGTAAGGCTGGCAAAGAAGCTTGGTGCGGATGTTCATGCAGAAGCAACACCACATCATTTTACACTGACAGAGGATGCAGTTCTGACCTATGGAACAATGGCAAGAATGAACCCACCGGTCAGAGAAGAAGCGGACCGGTTGAAGATCATTGAAGGTATTCAGGACGGCACGATCGATATGATCGTAACCGATCATGCACCGCACAGTGCAGAAGAAAAGGCACGTCCGATGGCACAGGCACCGAGTGGGATCACAGGCCTTGAGACATCACTGGCACTGGGAATCCGTTCACTGGTACAGCCGGGCTACATCACACTTATGAAGCTTATGGAGCTGATGAGTAAGAACCCGATGGAGTTCTACCGGATGACACCGGGCAGCATCCAGGCGGGAGCGCCGGCTGATATTGTGATATTTGGAGAAAACGAAGAATGGACCGTTGAACATTTCCATTCCAAAGCCTCGAATTCACCGTTTTTTGGTTGGACACTTCCGGGAAAGCTTCATTACACGATCTGCAACGGTAAGATCGTAGCAGAGAACTAGAACACAGGGGATACGGGTACATACAGGGAATCATACATTTTTTTGTACAGGAGAAAGAAGAAATGGCAAAAGAATTAAGATGGGCAGTACTTGGTACAGGTGTAATTGCAAATGAAATGGCACAGGCATTGGAACAGATGGGTAAATCCTTATATGCGGTAGGAAACCGTACCCATGAGAAGGCAGTTGCATTTGCAGAGAAATATCATGTAACAAAGGTATATGATGATTTTCATGAGATGTTTACAGATCCGGAGATCGACATTATCTATATTACAACGCCGCATAATACCCACATTGAATTCCTGAGACAGGCACTTGCAAACGGCAAGCATGTATCTGTCTCTTATACACATCTGACGCTGCCGACGACTTAATAGGTGTA
>ENA-OYZZ01000327-OYZZ01000327.1-human-gut-metagenome-genome-assembly--contig:-NODE-327-length-22382-cov-5.797420_pt1 | contig 22382 bp, 17 predicted proteins | sample MGYA00244199_ERZ653482 | MGnify/ENA primary metagenome ERZ653482 (study PRJEB26926, sample SAMN06165036) | human gut metagenome | biome: ENVO:00009003; feature: ENVO:2100002; material: ENVO:00002003...
CTACACCTATTAAGTCGTCGGCAGCGTCAGATGTGTATAAGAGACAGATACCGTTCTGATAAACAAAAAGCTTACCGCCGGCAAGGTCGAGGATGCCATCAGAAACAGCATCGGATTCGGCGTGCCGACGGTGCTGACTCCGGGCGATTTTACGCCCAGATGCAAAAATATTATTGAGAGCGCGATGATTCAGGCGCGGGATATGGGTCACAACTATGTCGGCACGGAGCATCTGCTTATCGCCATGATAAAAGAGGGCTCGAGTGCGGCAACCGCCGTTATGACCCGCCTCGGCGTGTCACCGCAGGAGATTTTGCAGGAGCTTTTGAAAGCGTTCGGCTCGGCGTCGGGTAAAGATGCCGGAAAGCCGGAGACGGTCAAAAAGCCCGGCGGCAGAACGGATACCCCGACCCTCAATCAATATGGGCGCGACCTGACTTCATTTGCCGCGGCGGGCAGAATTGACCCAGTTATCGGCAGGCAGAAGGAAATAGAGCGCGTCATTCAGATTCTCTCGCGCAGAACGAAAAACAACCCCTGCCTGATAGGCGAGCCGGGAGTCGGCAAGACGGCGATCGCCGAGGGGCTCGCGCTGAAAATTGCCACGGGCGAAGTACCCGAATTGCTCAAAGGCAAGCGCATAGTCTCGCTCGACCTCACGGGCATGGTTGCCGGAACAAAGTACAGGGGCGATTTCGAAGAGCGCGTCAAGTCCGCCATTGAAGAAGTTTCAAAGGCGGGGGATGTCATTCTCTTTATAGACGAATTGCATACGCTCATCGGTGCAGGCTCGGCGGAGGGTGCGGTCGACGCCGCGAATATTTTGAAACCCGCGCTTGCCCGCGGCGAGATGCAGGTCATCGGTGCAACCACGCTTGAAGAATACCGCAAGCATATCGAAAAGGACGCCGCGCTCGAGCGCCGTTTCCAGCCCGTCACGGTCGGCGAGCCGAGCGAGGACGAGGCGGTCGCGATACTCATGGGCATCCGCGACAAATACGAGGCGCACCACAAAGTCAGAATAACCGACGACGCGATAAAGGCGGCGGTGAAAATGTCGGTGCGCTATATCGGCGACAGATATCTGCCCGATAAGGCGATAGATTTAATAGACGAGGCGGCGTCGCGCGTCAGGCTCGGTGCATTCACAGCGCCGCCGGATCTCAAAGATATGGAGGACAGACTCCGCGCCCTCGCCGAAGAAAAAGATTCGGCGGTGAATTCTCAGGAGTTCGAGCACGCCGCGCAGATACGCGACGAGCAGAAGAAGCTGAGCGACGAACTCGAGCGCGCAAAGCACAGCTGGCGCGAGGAATCGAGCAAGAAAATAGGCGAAGTCACGGCGGATAATATAGCCGAAATAGTCTGCGCGTGGACTGGGATACCCGTCTCGCAGCTGACTCAGGCGGAGAGCGAATGCCTGCTTCATCTTGAAGATGAACTGCACCGCAGAATAGTCGGTCAGGATGAGGCGGTCAGCGCGGTCGCGCGGGCGATAAGGCGCGGCAGAGTCGGGCTCAAAGACCCCAAACGCCCGACTGGTTCGTTTATTTTCCTCGGCCCTACAGGTGTCGGCAAAACGGAGCTCTGCAAAGCGCTTGCCGACTCGCTCTTCGGCGACGAGAACGCGATGATAAGGCTCGATATGTCCGAATATATGGAGAAGCACACGGTCTCGAGGCTCGTCGGTTCGCCGCCCGGATATATCGGCTACGACGAGGGCGGTCAGCTGACCGAAAAAGTCCGCCGCAGACCGTACAGTGTTATTCTCTTTGATGAAATAGAAAAAGCGCACCCCGATGTCTTCAATATGCTGCTCCAGATACTTGACGACGGCATACTGACCGATTCGCAGGGGCGTAGGGTCGATTTCAAGAACTGCATTATTATAATGACCTCGAATGTCGGCGCGAAGCTGATTTCGGGCAGCGGAAAAGCGCTTGGCTTCTCGTCGGAGCGCGGCAATGTCCCGAGCTATGACCGAGTGCGCGAGCTTGTGATGAAAGAGCTCAAGAACACATTCAGACCGGAGTTCTTGAACCGCGTTGACGATATAATCGTCTTCCACTCGCTCGAAAAGCAGGATATATCCGAGATCGCGCGCAGAATGCTCGAAACGCTCTCAAAGCGCGTGGCGCAGCTGGATATAACTTTAATTTTTGACGAATCGGCTGTTCAAAAGACGGCGGATGCGGGCTTTGACCCGGTCTACGGAGCGAGACCGCTCAAGCGTGTTATTCAGCAGCAGATCGAGGATAAGCTCTCGGAGCAGATGCTCGAGGGAAAAGTAACAACCGGCAAAAAGTATATCTGCAAAGCTGAAAACGGCGAATTTATTTTTGTGGAGCAGACTGAGCCCGAATCGGCTGAAAATGAATAAAAGTGCACCCGAAGGCGTCTTGCTTTCGGGTGCGTTTTTTGGACTCTTTTAACTTTTTACTCAGCCTCGGCAATGAATCTCTTGAGATTTTCAAGACCTATTTCGATGCCCGTGAGCGTCTGCTCGATGCCCTCAAACTCGATGCTGACATATTTGTCGTAGCCCGCGCGCTTGAGGATGCCTATGCACTGCGTCACGGGGATGTTGCCGTGACCAATCACCGCGCCGCGCAGGTAGTTGCCGGCTCTGCTGCGGAAGAATCCGCGCCCGGGATCGGGCTCTGAGCCGCTCTTGATGTGAAAGTCCTTGGCGTGGACATGCTTTGCGTATTTTGCGACTCTGCCGACCGCCTTGTCCGAAGGGTCATCGGCGCAGGCGAAGTTACCCATGTCAACGAGCAGACCGAAGTTCGGGTTTGCAACTCCCGTGACGAGCTTTTCGACCCGGTCACTGTCCTGCGCAAAAAAGCCGTGGTTCTCAACCATAGTCGAGATGCCCTTCTCTGCGGCATATTCGGTCACTCTGCGGCAGCCCTCAATGAGGGTGGGCAGAGCCTGCTCAAACCCGCAGTAAGCGCTAAGGGGCGCATTATAGCCGCCTGTTGCATCGTGGCGCATTCCGGAAGCGCCGAGTATCTCCGCTATGTCCACCTGCTTAAACAGGCGCTCACACTCCTCGTCGAGCTGGCGGTTGAGAAGCTCCGCGCCGATGGTGTAGTTGACTATCGGCAGGTTTTTCTTTTCGCTCTCGTCGCGCAGACGCTTGGCATATTCTTCGACTGACATTCCGTCTTCGGGCATGAGGTCGATAAATTCAATTCCGTCGAAGCCCATCTCTTTGACTTTGCCTATGAGCTGAAGCTGGGTTAGCTCTCCGCTCGAAAGCATCGGCTGAAAGCTGTAGCTGCTGACGCAGGTTTTCATATTTTATCACCTCAGTCCATATATCCTTTGAGGAAGTTTACGGCGTTGCCGATATCCTTTTCGGGGTCGTCGCCGACTTCTCGCTCTATTGTCAGGAAGCCCTTGTAGCCGATATCGTCGAGCGCGGCGAGATATTCATCCCACTTGACGCTGCCCTCGCCGAGCGGCACTTCCTTAAACGAGCTGCCTGTGACGAGCGGGTCTTTTTTTATGCCGTAAACTATCTCGGGATCCCTGTAGAATATCTGAACGCCGTCCTTGGCGTGGGTGTGGACTATGTAGTCGCGCAGGTTATAGACCGCCTTTGCGGGGTCGTCGCCCGTGACCATGACAAGGTTCGCGGGGTCGAGGTTGACTGCGACGCCGGTAGAGCCGAGCGAGTCAAGAAACTTCTTGAGCGTCGCCGAGGTCTCGGGGCCCGTCTCGATGGCGAAATGGGCGTCGAGGCTGTCCGCGAAGCGGGAGAGCTCGAAGCATGCCTCCTGCATGATTTTATATCTCTCGTGGCTACTGTCCTCGGGAACAACGCCGATATGTGTCGTGACGATATCCGTGCCGAGCTCCTTTGCAAGCTCGATTATTCTCTTTGACTTCTCAACTCTCCAGGGGTTCTCCTCTTTGTTGCCGAAGCCGCCGCCGAGATCGCCGCAGAGGGCGGAGATGACGAGCCCGTTGTCCTCAACGAGTTTGCGGAAATCCGCGCGCTTGGAGCCGACAAGCTCCTCGGGCGACATTTCGCCGCTGGTGGCATAGACCTGGATGCCCTGCGCCCCGACCTTGGCGGCCTTTTTGACCGCCGTCGGGATATCCGTGCGGAAGCTGTTAATAATAACGCCTATTGGAAATTTCATGGTAGCACCGTCCTTAAAACGTATTTTTTACAAGGCAATGATAACAAATAAGTGGGGGATATTCAAGAGAAAAAAGCCTTTTCCCCGAATAAAATAAAAAACGGCTCGGCACGGGGAAATTCCCGAACCGAGCCATGATTTTTTATCAGCCGACGACTGACATAATAAAGACGATTATAACGATTATCGGCAGAACATATGTGAAATAAGGTCTTATCCAGCCGGGCATTTTTGCGCCCTTTTCGCCGCAGTTGACTTCGCCGATGTAGTTCTTCCAGCCCCAGCCGTATTTCCTGCTGCAGAAGAGAACATAGACGAGACTGCCGAGCGGGAGCAGGACGTTTGAAACGAGGAAGTCCTCGATATCCATGATGCCCTTGCCGGCTATCTGTATTTTTTCGAGCACATTGAAGCCGAGCACGCAGGGGAGGGAGAGCACGAGCATGAGCGCGATGTTTATCAGCGCTACTTTGCGGCGGCTGAGCTTCGTCAACTCGAGCCAGAAGGACATGATGTTTTCAAAAACGGCAATGACCGTCGAGAACGCTGCGAATATCATGAACACGAAGAACAGCGCACCGACTATGCGTCCGCCGGGCATGCTGTTGAAGATGCTCGAAAGCGTCGTGAACAGGAAGCTCGCGCCGACCGTGCCTGCGTCTGCGGTGACGCCGCCGTTATAGGTGAAGCACGCAGGGAAGATGATAACGCCGGACATGAGTGCAACGAAAGTGTCAAGCCCGACTATTGTCACAGCCTCGCCGAGGAGCCTGCGCTCCTTGCCGATGTAGCTGCCGAATATCGCTATAGAGCCGATACCGATGCTCAGAGTAAAGAACGCCTGCCCCATTGCGGACGAGATTACCGTCCATACGCCCGAATTTTCAAATGATTTTAGCGAGGGGACGAGATAGAATTTCAGTCCCTCTGCGGCGTTCGAGAGCGTGCAGGAATAGATTGCGAGCCCCACCATGAGAAGCAGGAGAGCCACCATCATCCATTTTGTTATCCTCTCGACGCCCTTTTGCAGACCGAACGAGCAGATGCTGAAGCAGACAAGAATGACTGCGAATGTGGCGCAGACCATGAGCACGGGGTTGCTTATCATCGTGCCGAACACCGCTCCGAGTTCTTCCGCGCTCTTGTACGCGAGGATCGAGCCGTCCGCATACTTTATAAAGTATATCAGCATCCAGCCGGAAATAGTCGTGTAGAACATCATGAGCAAATAGTTTCCGGCGATGCCGAGATACTTGGCGAGATGCCACTTCTGCCCCTTCTTTTCGAGCACGTCGTATGACGAGGCGATGCTGCGCTGGCTTGCGCGGCCGACTGCGAGCTCCGCCGTCATGACCGGTATGCCGAGCAGAACAAGAAACGCGATGTAAATCAGCACGAAAAACGCGCCGCCGTATGCGCCGGTCGTTATCGGGAATCTGTAGACATTTCCCAGTCCGATGGCGCAGCCTGCCGAGATCAGAATGAATCCGAGTCTCGACGAAAAATTTTCCCTGTTTTCCATTGAATCTTCCTTTCAAAAGCCGTAAAAAATGAGCCGATGATAATTCTATCACCGACTCAATAAAATTTCAATATTTTTAAAAAATAAGTTGAAAAGACTGACTCAGTCGAGCACGATTTCCATCTCGCGCTTCTGTATCTTCATGCCGTGCTTCTCATAGAAACGCAGCGCACCGTCGTTGCCCTCCCAGACGTTGAGCGTCAGGTCGTGGCAGCCGAGCTCTTTTGCCGTCTCAAGAGCCTTTTTGAACAGTGCGTCGCCGATGCCCTCGTGCCTGCACTTTTCGTCAACGCACAGGTCGTCGATATAGAGCTCCTTGTTCGGGCAGCGTGCGGAGTCAACGGAGTGGTCGATAAGAATGCAGAAAATATATCCGAGCACCTCGTCGTTTTCGTCCGCCGCAACAAAAGTTAAGCGGTTCTCGTCGGCTAAGAGCTTCGCGAGGCTCTCGCTGTCGTATTTCGACTTCCCCGCCTTGAACAGGTCGGGTCTTATCCCGCTGTGAAGATTGCAGATATATTCGAGCAGTTCGAGCATTTTAGGGCAGTCTTTTTCTTTTGCGATTCTTATTTCTTTGAGCATTTTTATTTTCTCACCTTACACAGATTCTTTCAATACTTCTTGACTTTCCGGTTTTTTCGTCAACATCGATTATAACGCCGCACATCATGCATGCGCCGTCGCTTATCTCAAATCGCGTCGGAAGTCCCGTCTTGAGCCACGATATCGAAGCCTCGGGGCGGACTCCGAGCACCGAGAGCTCGGGACCCGTCATGCCGAGGTCGGTTATATACGCCGTGCCGCCGGGCAGGATTTTTTCGTCGGCGGTCTGAACATGGGTGTGCGTGCCGACAACGGCGGTCGCCTTGCCGTCAAGATAAAATCCCATGGCGAGCTTCTCGGCGGTGGCTTCGGCGTGGATATCAACTATTTTTATCCGGCAGTCGCTTATATCTTCCATGAGAGAGTCGATGCAGGAGAACGGGTTGTCCGAGCCGTTTATATATGCGCGCCCGAGCAGGTTTATAACGCCGATGCGGACTCTGCCCATGTCTATAACACCGAAGCCCTTGCCGGGGCAGGCTGCGCCGACATTTGCCGGGCGGATTATATCGCTGCGCTCGTCGAGAAAATGATATACCTCGCTGCGCCGAAAAGCGTGGTTGCCGGTCGTTATAAAATCAACGCCGCTTGAAAATATGTGCTCGGCGGCGGATGAAGTTATCCCGTTGCCGGGCGCGGCATTCTCGCCGTTGGCTATCACGGCATCTATGGCCTTGAACTTCTTGAAGCCGGGGAGCACCGAACGCAGAAAGTCGCAGCCATGCGTGCCGACGATGTCGCCTATAAGAAGTATATTCATTCCGATTTTCCTTTCAAAAAATCCCACCGCGTTTGACGGTGGGATTTGTTTTTATTTTGCGTAATCGCTGACTCTGCTCTCCCTGATAAGGTTGACCTTTATCTGACCGGGATATTCAAGCTCGTCTTCGATCTTCTTGACGATGTCGCGGGCGATGAGAACCATCTTCTCGTCGCTGACGACTTCGGGCTTGACCATTATGCGCACTTCGCGGCCTGCCTGAATGGCGAACGAACGCTCAACGCCCTCAAATGAGGATGCGATGCTCTCAAGCTTTTCAAGGCGCTTGATGTAGTTCTGAACATTTTCGCGTCTTGCGCCGGGGCGGGAAGCCGAAACGGCGTCGGCGGCCTGAACGAGGCAGGCGACAAGCGTCTTTGCCTCAACGTCTCCGTGGTGAGCCTGGATGGCGTGAATGACGCCCTCGCTCTCGCGGTATTTCTTCGCGGCCTCAACACCCAGCTCAACATGCGAGCCGTCCATCTCGTGGTCGAGTGCCTTGCCGATATCGTGAAGAAGACCGGCTCTCTTTGCAAGCTTGACGTCGGCGCCAAGTTCCGCCGCCATGAGACCTGCGATATAAGAAACTTCGAGTGAATGATTGAGTACGTTCTGACCGTAGCTCGTTCTGTACTTGAGCTTGCCGAGAAGCTTGACGAGCTCGGGATGCACTCCGTTGACTCCTGCGTCGATGAGTGCGCGCTCGCCGGTCTGCTTGATAGTTGCATCGACCTCGCGGCGGGCTTTCTCGTACATCTCTTCAATGCGGGCGGGATGAATTCTGCCGTCCGATATAAGCTTTTCGAGCGTCAGACGCGCGACCTCGCGGCGAACCGGATCGAAGCTCGAAACGGTTATAGCCTCGGGCGTGTCGTCAATTATCAGATCGACGCCGGTTATGGTTTCGAGCGTGCGGACATTTCTGCCCTCGCGTCCGATTATGCGGCCTTTCATCTCGTCGTTGGGCAGCGCGACAACGGATACCGTGGTCTCCGCCGTGTGATCTGCGGCGCAGCGCTGGATAGCGGTGCCGATTATCTCTCTTGCAATTGTATCAGCTTCGTCCTTTGTGCGCTGCTGATATTCGAGCACCTTGACTGCCTTCTCGTGAACAAGGTCGTCTTCAAGGTTCTTGAGCAGGTATTCTTTTGCCTGCTCCTTGCTGTAGCCCGAGATTTTTTCGAGCATATCGAGCTGACTTCTCTTGAGGCTCTCCGCCTCGGCGAGTCTGTCCTCCGCATCCTTTATTTTGCGGCTGAGGGTCTCGTCCTTCTTTTCGAGATTCTCGATCTTCTTGTCGAGGCTCTCTTCTTTCTGAATGACTCTGCGCTCCTGGCGCTGAACTTCATTGCGCCTTTCGCGCAGTTCTTTTTCGTTTTCGCTTCTCTGCTTGTGGATCTCATCCTTGGCTTCAAGGATAGCTTCCTTCTTCTTGGCCTCTGCCTGGGTCATAGCCTCGCTGACTATGCGGTTCGCTTCCTTTGTGGCGGAACCTATTGCGGCTTCGGCAACTCTTTTCCTATGTAAACCGCCGAGAATGAAACCGATAATGCCGAATGCAACTCCGACAGCGGCGGCTATAAGAATAATTTTCCAAACGTCCAAACGAATAACACCTCCCGAATAAAAATTTTGATTATTGTAAAACTCAGTAAAATAACAATATGGAGTATAGCTTGGCACATAATACTACCATTATTATGTATAATAACCTTAAACGGGAGAAATGTCAAGGTATTATTGCAACACATGGTACAAAAATTTATGGAAGTTGAACAAAATCCAGCGCGAAAGAAAGTGTTGACTTTTTCGCGTTTGGTGATAAAATGATAATGTTAAAAGCTGTGAAGCAGAAGACGTGTTCCGAACGTCCTCAAAGAGAGCCGCGCGCCGTTGGCTGAGAGCGCCGGTGTTGATACGGGATATGTTACCGCTGCCGAGCGCGCACCGAAGCCCCCGCGGGATAGGCTGCGACGTATGACCGCGTTAAGGTCGCATGAGTGGCGGCGCGAGCCGCAAACCGGGTGGAACCGTGGAGCATTCGCTTCATCCCTGTAATTTTTACGGGGGTGGAGCTTTTTTCATCCCTGAGACGGGCATCAGCCCGAAGCTGAAAGGAGAAATTTTTATGGTAAACATTGAACTCAAGGGCGGAGTCGTCAAGGAGTTTGACGACGGAATAACCGCCATGGAAGTGGCGAAGAGCCTCGGTATGGGACTCTATAAGGCGGCGTGCGTCTGCCGCATCGACGGCGAGGTCAAGGATCTTCGCACCCCGATAAACAAAGACTGCAAGCTCGAAATTCTTACTTTTGACGATGACGACGGAAAGCGCGCGCTCAGACATACCGCTTCGCACGTCCTTGCCCAGGCTGTCAAGCGTCTCTATCCCGAGGCTAAGCTCGCGATAGGCCCCGCCATTGACAATGGCTTCTATTACGATTTCGACGTCGATGTGCCGTTCACCCCAGAGGTTCTCGAGAAAATCGAGGCGGAGATGAAGAAGATAGTCAAAGAAGCTCTGCCGCTCGAGAGATACGAGCTCGACCCCGACGATGCCATCGCAATGATGGAGAAGAAGGGCGAGCCCTACAAAGTCGAGCTTATTCAGGAGCACGCAGGTAAGGGCGAGAAGATATCGTTCTTCCGCCAGGGCGAGTTCGATGAGCTCTGCGCAGGCCCTCATGTCCCCGACACCTCGCGCGTCAAGGCGTTCAAGCTGACCTCCTGCACCGGCGCATACTGGCGCGGCGACTCGGACAATAAGATGCTCCAGAGAATCTACGGAACCGCTTTCACGAAGAAAGAGGATCTTGACAATTATCTTCATATGCTCGAAGAGGCAAAGAAGCGCGACCACAGAAAGCTCGGCAAGGAGCTCGGCCTGTTCACTATCATGGATGAGGGCCCCGGCTTCCCGTTCTTCCTGCCCAACGGTATGGTTCTCAGAAATACCCTTATCGACTACTGGCGCGAAGTGCATAAGCGCTACGGCTATGTCGAGATATCCACTCCGATGATGCTCAACCGTTCGCTCTGGGAGCGCAGCGGCCACTGGGATCACTACAAGGAGAATATGTACACCACGGTTATAGACGACACCGACTTTGCGATAAAGCCGATGAACTGCCCCGGCGGAATGCTCGTCTATAAGCTTCAGCCCCATTCATACCGCGACCTGCCCCTGAGAATGGGCGAGCTCGGTCTGGTTCACCGCCACGAGCTGTCCGGCGCGCTCCACGGCCTGTTCCGCGTGCGTTGCTTCACTCAGGATGATGCGCATATCTTCATGACATGGGATCAGATGAAGGACGAGATAAAGGGCGTTGTCCGCCTGTTCGACGAGGTCTATTCCGTGTTCGGATTGACCTATCAGATCGAAGTCTCAACCATGCCCGAGGATCACATGGGCGACGAAAAAGACTGGGATTTCGCAACGGAGACCCTCAAGGCGGCGGTCACCGAGATGGGCAAGGACTTTGTTATCAACGAGGGCGACGGCGCATTCTACGGACCGAAACTCGACTTTCATCTGTCCGATTCCCTCGGCAGAACATGGCAGTGCGGCACTATCCAGCTCGATATGCAGCTGCCTGAGCGCTTTGAGCTTGAATACACCGGTGCGGACGGCGAGAAGCATCGCCCGGTCATGATTCACCGCGTTGTTCTTGGTTCTATCGAGCGCTTCATCGGCGTTATCACCGAGCACTTTGCAGGCGCGTTCCCGCTGTGGCTTGCTCCCGAGCAGGTCAAGATTCTGCCGATATCCGATAAGTTCCACGGCTATGCTGAAGAAGTTCGCCAGCAGCTCGATATGGCGGGACTCAGAGTCAGCGTTGACACCCGCAGCGAGAAGATAGGCTATAAGATCCGTGAGGCTCAGCTCCACAAGATTCCCTATATGCTCATCATCGGCGAGAAAGAGGTCGAAAGCGGCACGGTCAGCGTCAGAAAGCGCGGCGAGGGCGATATCGGCGCGATGAGCATCGCCGATTTTGTTGACAGCGCAAAGACCGATGTAGCTGAAAAGGCTATCTGGTAAAATTTTACAATAAAATCTGCATTCCGGCGCAGTATACAACATCTTGTGTACTGCGCCGGATCTTTTTCTATTCGCCGAAAAATTTTTTGGAATCTGCCCCCAAAAAGTGGCTCAAAACTATTGCGCTATTTGAGTTTGTGGTTTATAATTAGGGTGCAATAGGTGGATAAGTGCACCCAAGTGGTGGATAAAAACACCGAAATTTTCTCAAAAGGGGGCGAGCGCATGGAAAAAACTGAATTCGGCGGATTTTTTGTCCATACGCTCGACCAGAAAAACCGAGTGTTCATTCCGGCGGAATTCCGCAGCAAGCTAGGCGCGGAATTCGTCGTCTGCACTCCGCCCGGCAGCACAGACTGCATTATTATATATACGGTCGAAGAGTGGGACAGATATTTTGAGAATCTCCGTAGCCTCTGCACCGGCGCGGACCGCGCATTCGCTGAGCGTATTGCAAGCAGCTCGAAGAGATGCGTTGTTCCCGATAAGCAGGGCAGAATAACCCTCTCCGCCGATCACTGCGCAAAGGCGCACCTCGAAAAGGAGGCGCTGATAGCCGGCGTCGGCAACCGCGTGGAGATATGGAACCCCGCGCTGTGGGAAGAGAAGTGCGCGGAGAATATGGCGAAGATCGAAGAACTCGCGAAGCTCGTTCAGCTTTGATGCGGAGGGCGGCATAACATGGAGTTCAAACATATACCCGTACTTTTCAATGAGTCGATCGAAGCGCTTGATATAAAGCCGGACGGTCTTTACGCAGACTGCACGGCGGGCGGCGGCGGTCACTCGAACGCGATACTGGACAGGCTCTCGGCAAACGGCAGGCTCGTCGCCATTGACCGCGACCCCGAAGCGATAGAGACGCTCACAAAGCGTTTCGAGGGCAGAGAGAATGTCAGCATAGTCAATGACAACTTTTTTAATATAAAGAGCATACTTTCGCAGTTCACCGACGAGGGCGCCGACGGCATTCTCGCAGACCTCGGAGTGAGCTCCCATCAGCTCGACGACGCCGCGCGCGGATTTTCTTTCCACGCGGACGCTCCGCTCGACATGAGAATGTCGATGCAGGGCATGAGTGCGGCGGACGCAGTCAACTCGCTTTCGCAGCGTGAACTGCAGGATATCATCTACAGATACGGCGAGGACAAGTTCGCTCCGCGCATAGCGGCGGGAATAGTCCGAGCGAGGGCTGAAAAGCCGATAGAAACAACACTGGAACTCGTCGAGATAGTCAAAAGTTCTATTCCGGCGGCGGCGCGCCGCGAGGGAGGCCACCCCGCGAGGCGCACCTTCCAGGCGTTGAGAATCTATGTCAACGGCGAGCTCGACGGGCTCGACAGAGCGATAGGCGATATGTTCGATTCGCTCAAGGTCGGCGGCAGGCTCGCGATAATAACCTTCCATTCGCTCGAAGACAGAGCGGTCAAGCAGACTTTCGCCTCCCTCTGCGAGGGGTGCATATGCCCGCCGGAGTTCCCGGTGTGCGTCTGCGGGAGAAAGAGCCGCGGCAGACTGCCGCAGAAGGCGGCGGCTCCGAGCAAGGCGGAGCTCGAAGAAAATCCGCGTAGCAGAAGCGCAAGGCTTCGCGTAATAGAGAAAATCAGATAATTTTTTAGTATAAACGGGAAAAAGTTACAGGGAAAGGATGGTAACTATGGCAGCGAATTATAACGGAGCGCAGGCTTACAGATTCGAACTCTTCGAGCCGCAGCAGGCTATGCCCGCGCCGAAGAAAAAGGAAGTTCCGGTCGGCCCACAGCGAGTGGTCGAAGCGCCGAAAAAGACAAAGGTGCAGAAACAGGCAGAAGCAAAAGAAATAAACAGGCGCATCGCCGTTATTCTCACCGTGTCGGTCGTTATGTTCATGCTTCTCGGAATAAATATGTATTCGCGCACACGCCTTACCGTTCTTGCACAGGAGGCGGCGAAGATACAGACGAGCATCTCGGAAGAGCAGAGCAGAACGGTCGATCTTCAGAGCAGACTGACCCAGAAGATGAGCACGGACGCGGTTCTCGACTATGCGACAAACAGGCTCGGCATGGTCAAGGGCAACCGCTCGCAGATAAACTACATAACCGTCAACGGTTCGGACTCCGTCGTTTATAATGACAACAGCGGATCAAAAGCGGGAGAATAGTACGGGCATCGCACGGCATATAATGATGTGCCTGAGTTGCGTTGAAAAGGGCGGATCGCGGTCTGCCCTTTTTTGGACATTTAAGAAGGTTTTTTACCGAGCGGTGAAAGGGTGAAGATATGCAGAAGACATTGCCTAAAAAAGAAAAAGACAGGCGCGCCAAGGTGATGGTAGCAATCATCGCCATAGCTTTCCTAGCCTGCGTCGGCAACCTCTTCCGCATCCAGGTGGTTCAGGCGGATTATTACAAAGGCAAAGCCGAGGAAAATCAGCTCTACGATACCGAGATACCGGCTCAGCGCGGCACTATTTATGACTCCGAGGGAAATATTCTCGCCCAGAGCGCGTCGGTGTGGCTTGTGTATATTGACCCCTATAGCGTGCCGGACGATAATGTCCGCGCCCAGCTGTGCCTCGATTTGAGCGAAGCGCTCGATATAAACGGCGACACGCTGATGAAAAAGCTCCAGATGACGAAGTACAGATATCTCGTTATCGCAAAGCAGGTTGAATACGATAACAAAGAAAAAGTAGTCGAGATAAAAAAGAAAAAGTACGAATACACGAAGGACGGCAAGAAGCAGTATGCCTACGGCAGTTCGATGGTCGGCATAGACCCGGATGTCAAGCGCTACTACCCCAACGGCAATCTCGCCAGCCATATCATCGGATACACAAACTCGGAGGGCAACGGCCAGGCTGGTATCGAGCTATATTATAACAACATCCTCTCGGGTATCCCCGGCAGAAAGGTCACTGCAAAGGACGCCTACGGCAGGGCGATGCCGCTCCAGTATGAGACTCTTTACGACGCGACGAACGGACAGAAGCTCCAGCTGACTGTCAACAGCAATATCCAGCGCTATCTTGAAGAAGCGCTCAAGCAGGCGTATATCGACAACAAGTGCGCCTATGCAAACGGTATAGTTATGGATGTCAATACCGGTGCGATACTCGGCATGGCGACCATGAGCGACTATGACCCGAACAATCCGCGCGAAACGGACGATGCGGAGGTCGAGGAGGAATATAAACGCCTCCAGGAGCTGCGCGCCGCAAAATATGAAGAATCGGGCAAGACCCCGACCGAGGAAGAAATCAAAAAGGGTCAGGAAGAGGACAGAAACAACGCGAAGCTCAATGTGTTTTATAACAATGTCCGAAACCAGAATGTCAGCAGCACATATGAGCCCGGCTCAGTTTTCAAGACCATAACCGCCTCGGCGGCTCTCGACCAAGGCGTCGCGGATCAGTCAACAAAGGTCGACTGCGTGGCGGGCGGAATAAAAATTCTCACCCAGACCTACCACTGCAACGCGCACACCGTTCACGGTACGCTCGACATGGTCGGCGGTCTGAAAAAATCCTGCAACTCTTATTTCATAACCATGGGTCAGCGCCTCGGCGTTGATAATTTCTACAAATATTTCGAGGCGTTCGGCTTCACCGAAAAGACCGGAATCGACCTCCCTGCGGAGACTCAGCCCAAGGCGGGCGTCACTTACCACGCCCACGAGGGCATGACGCTCATCGACCTCGCGAGCTCCTCGTTCGGTCAGTCGTTCCAGGTCACGCCCATTCAGATGGTGACCGCACTCTCCGCCATAGCCAACGGCGGAAAGCTGATGAAGCCCTATGTCGTCGCGAAAGTGCTCGACGACAACGGCAATGTCGTCAGCGAGACTCAGCCAACCGTCAGGCGTCAGGTGATAAGCGAGGAGACCTCAGCGAAAGTCGCCGAGATGATGCGCCGCGTCGTCAACGAAGGCACGGCGAAAAACGGATATGTTATCGGCTACCGCGTCGCGGGCAAGACCGGTACCTCGCAGAAGCTCGGCAAGACCGGCGAGCACGTCGCATCCTACGGCTGTTTTGCCCCTGCGGACGATCCGAAGGTTGCAATAATTATTATTATCGATGAGCCGCACGGCGGTCAGATCCAGGGCGGTCAGATAGCCGCTCCCGTTGCCGCGCAGGTCATGGAAAAAACGCTCAAATATCTCAACGTTGAGCCGCAGTATACCGAGAGCGAGCTTGCAAAGCTCGACACGACGGTTTCCAACTATGTCGGCAAGAATGTTTCGGAGGTCTCTTCGGAGCTTCGCTCGGCGGGCTTCAACTGCAAGGTTATCGGCAACGGCGACAAGGTTATCAGCCAGCTCCCCGGCGCCTATCAGAGCGTGCCCAAGGGCGGCATAGTCGTGCTCTATACCGAGGGCGGACCCGTTGAAACAAAGACCAAAGTGCCCGATCTGACGGGACTTTCGATAACCCAGGTCAACCGCACTGCGGCTGCCGCGGGCATAAATATCAAGATATCCGGCAACACTCTCGTCAACTCCGAGCTCACATCTTACGGGCAGAGCATCGCAAAGGGCGAAAGCGTCGATTACGGCACGACGGTCACAGTGTACTTCAAATCGAATACCGGCGTTTCCGATTCTCCGGGCTGATAAAGGAGATTTTCAATGAGACTTTCCGAATTGTTCCGGGAAGTTGAATTTGACGGAAGTATAAAAAACGATGTGGATATAAATTTTGTCACCGATGACAGCAGACTCGTCCGACCCGGCTCGCTGTTCGTGTGCATACGCCACAGGAGCTTCGACGGTCATACGGCGGCTTTAGATGCGCTCGCCTCGGGCGCGGCGGCTGTTGTGACTCAGGATAGACTGGGGCTCGAAAACGAGCTTCATGTTGCGGATTCCCGCGGCGCATATGCGCGCCTTTGCGCGGCTCTCTGCGGTCACCCGGAGCGAAAGCTCAGGATGATAGGCGTCACGGGCACGAACGGAAAAACGACGGTGACCACGCTTATCAGAAATATCCTTTCCGATTCGGGGACGAAAACACTGCTCACCGGAACGGTCTGCAACCGCCTCGGGGATGAAAATCTGCCGAGCGGGCTGACTACGCCGAAGCCGCCGGAGCTTTATTCGCTGCTCTCGCGCGCCGTTTCGCAGGGGTGCAAAGCCTGCGTCATGGAGGCTTCGTCTCAGGCGCTCGCGCAGGGGAGACTCGAGGGCATAGACTTCGACGCGGCGGTGTTCACAAATATCACGCGCGACCACTTGGACTATCACGGCACATTTGAAAATTATCTTTCCGCGAAGAAAAAGCTCTTTGAACATTCTACGCTGTCAATAGTCAATCTCGACGATCCGCGCGCCGGCGAGATAATCGCCGCGGCAAAGGGAAAAGTAATTACATTCTCAACCGTGCTCGACTGCGCCGACTATACGGCGAAAAATATCTCGCTTCTTTCGGACTGTGTCCATTTTGAGCTCGTCTCAAAAGGGCATATAGAACATATAGAATTCGCGTCGCCCGGACTTTTCAGCGTCTCAAACGCCATGGCGGCGGTTGCCTGCGCGATAAATCTCGGCATCGAGCCGAAAGATGCCGCGCAGTCGCTCGCAAAGTCGAAAAGTGTCTGCGGGCGGCTCGAACGCGTTGAGTGTTCAGCACCGTACAGCGTCATTATCGACTACGCCCACACGCCCGACGGGCTTGAACAGGTGCTGCGGGCTCTGCGCCCGTCCTGCCAAGGGAAACTAATAGTCCTTTTCGGCTGCGGCGGGGACAGGGACAGAAGCAAGCGCCCACTGATGGGCGCCGCCGCGTGCAAATATGCGGATAAAATTATCGTCACGAGCGACAATCCGCGCTCGGAGGATCCGATGAAAATAATCGGCGATATTCTAAAAGGCACGGACAAAAAACGCCGCGATCTTTTCGTTGAACCGGACAGACGCAAGGCGATAGCGCTCGCGCTTAAAACAGCCGAACCCGGCGACACAGTCCTGCTCGCGGGCAAGGGACACGAAAAATATCAGCTTATCGGCGGCGAAAAATTGCCGCTTGACGAACGGGAGACCGTAAGAGAAATTCTCGGGCTTTCGCACGATACAGGGAGGAAAAAACAATGAACACTATCGCAGCATTGATAATGGGCGCGGCGGCCGCGGCGCTCGTCACCGCGTTGCTCGGGCTTGCCATAATTCCGTGGCTGAGAAAGCTCCATTTCGGGCAGACTATTCTTGACATCGGCCCGAAGTGGCACGAGAAAAAACAGGGCACGCCGACCATGGGCGGACTCATGTTTATCTTCGGCACGATAGCCGCGGTTGCGGTGACTGTTATTACCGACAAGCTCCTCGGCGGCGATATCGTTGCCAGCAGCGCAACCGGCGCGCCGACAACGGAACTTTATACGAAGTTCTACAGCGGCATTATCTTTGCTCTCTGCGTGGCGCTCATCGGCTTTGCCGATGACTATATAAAGGTCGTCAAAAAGCGTAACCTCGGTCTGACCGAGAAGCAGAAGACAATACTTCAGGCGCTTGTTATAATCGCTTATCTCGTCTCGCTCTATATGAGCATGGGCAACAAGCCATATATGTTCATTCCATTCGCCGGCAATGTTCAGATGGGCATATTCTTCTGGATTTTCGGCTTTGTCGTTATCTATGCCGCGATAAACGCGGTCAACTTCACTGACGGAATCGACGGACTCTGCTCGAGCGTTACGATAACATTCGGCCTCTCGATGTGCATTATCGCTTATATGCATAAATTTTTCGGCGTTTCGCTCATGGCGAGTGTACTTATCGGCGGATGCATCGGATTCCTCATCTGGAATCACAACCCCGCAAAGGTGTTCATGGGCGACACAGGCTCGATGTTCCTCGGCGGCATGGTCGTTGCTATCGCGTATGCGCTCAACTGCCCGCTTATTCTGCTACTGACGGGTATAATATATGTTATAGAGGGCGCGTCCGACGTGCTCCAGATCGGCTATTTCAAGATAACTCACGGCAAGCGCATCTTCAAGATGGCTCCCATTCATCATCATTTCGAGATGAGCGGCTGGAGCGAGAAGAAGATAGTCGCAGTGTTTTCGATAGTCAACGCCATCGGCGGAGCCGCGGCGATTGCGCTGATGTATTTCGGCGGCTACGCACTTTAAAAAATAAACGCAGACGAAAGGGGGATCGGGATGACGCAGTCAAGAGGAAAAACGAAGAATACAAAGCGCGAAAAAACGAAAAGAGAGAGCGAGGAAATGTCGCCTGCAAAAAAGTTTTTTCGCCAGTATTACCCGTTCTATAAATATACCCCGAACGGTATAAAAAGGCTCGACAAGCGCGAAGTGCTGGCTTTCGGGAAGATAGACACGAAGTTCTTCCTGCTCGTCGTCATCCTGCTCATCATCGGACTGATAGCCCTGTTCTCGGCGAGCTATATCAACGCCATAAACAGGCATAAGGGCAATGCGTATTATTATATCGAGCGTCAGCTGATCTTCGCCGTAACAGGCGTTGTGCTGATGTTTTTGGTGTCGAGAATAAATTACAGGGTGCTCAAAGATTTATCGTTTTTTGCGATAACCGTCGCGTTCTTCTTTCTTGTTCTCGTGCTTATTTTCCACGGCGACGGCGATTTCAAACGCTGGCTCGTCATCGGCGGCAAGAACCTGTTCCAGCCGTCCGAATTTGCAAAGGTCGCGCTGATAATGTACTGCGCGTGGAGCATGGACAGACGTAAAAAAGCCATATGCTCCGACTGGAAGATGATGTTCCTCTATATGATAGTCGTCGGCGTTATGTGCGGACTTATCGCTCTCGAAAAACACGTCTCCGCGACTATACTCGTTGGTCTGCTCGGCATAGCGATGACATATCTCGGCGGCATTGACCGCAAGTGGTATCCGCTCGTCATAGCCTGTATCGTCGGCGGCGCAGTGCTCATGGTCGTTTTCAGAAATAAGATGCCCGCCTATGCGGCGGAGAGAATAATCGCATGGCTCGACAAGAGCTATGACCCCGGCGACGCCCGCTGGCAGACGAACAACTCCCTCTATGCTATCGGCTCGGGCGGACTGTTCGGCGTCGGACTTGGCAATTCGCGCCAGAAGCACATGTATGTTTCCGAGCCGCAGAACGACTTCATCTTCTCGATATTCTGCGAAGAGATGGGTCTTGTCGGCGCGCTGGTTGTTATCGTGCTGTTCGTGCTTCTTGTCAAGCGCGCTTTCGATATCGCCATGCGAACCAAAGACACATTCGCGTCCCTGCTCGTTATGGGCATCGCGGTTCAGGTCGGGCTTCAGGCGGCGCTCAATATCGCGGTCGTCACCGATCTCATTCCCAATACCGGAATCAGCCTTCCGTTCTTCAGCTACGGCGGCACATCACTGTGGATATTGCTCATAGAGATGGGCGTTGTGCTGAGCGTATCGCGAAGCGCAAAAATAGAGAAAATATAAAAACAACGGAGGAGTCAATATGCTCAAAGCAAAAAGAATTCTTATCGCCGCAGGCGGCACAGGCGGCCATATCAACCCGGCTCTTTCTGTTGCCGGATATATCCGTTCGCAGGATCCGACTGCCGAGATACTCTTCGTCGGCACTGCCGATAAAATGGAGGCGAAGCTTGTTCCCCAGGCGGGTTACCCGATAAAGATGATAGATATCAGCGGTTTCCGCCGCGACCTGAGCCCGGCGGGTATCGTTCATAACATAAAGACGGTTTCAAAGATGTTCAAATCGCCCTCGCAGGCGAAAAAGATAATCGAGGATTTTAAGCCCGAGCTTGCAATAGGCTTCGGCGGCTATGTCAGCGGGCCCGTTATCAGAATGGCGGCGAAGCTCGGCGTGCCGACCGCTATTCACGAGCAGAACGCCTATCCCGGCGTGACAAACAAGACGCTCGCAAAGCAGGTCGACGCTGTTATGCTCACGAGCATGGCGGCGGAAAAATACCTCGAGCCGAAGAATCCCTGCGTGCTGACGGGACTCCCAGTGCGCGCCGAGTTCTTCACCGCAGATAAAGAACACAGCCGTCTCGAACTGGGCGTTGACAGCCGCCCGCTCATTCTCTCCTCCGGCGGAAGCCTCGGCGCGGAGCCGATAAACAGAGCTATGGTCGAGCTGATAGCGGCACGCGCGCCCAAGGGTGACTGCTGCTTCATCCACGCCACCGGACACAGTGGCACATGGGTCGCGGACGAGCTCAAAAAGCGCGGAGTCGACCCGGACAAATTCGAGAATGTTACAATAAGAGAATACATAGACGATATGTCCCGCTGTATGGCGGCGTGTGACCTGTTCATCAACCGCGCCGGCGCATCGACTCTCTCGGAGATAGAGGCTCTCGGCAAGCCGTCGATACTCATTCCCTCGCCGTATGTTGCGGAGAATCATCAGTATCACAACGCGATGACTCTCGTTGAAAAGAACGCGGCGGTGGTTATCGAAGAGAAAGACCTGACGGGCGAAAAGCTGACCGAAGAGGTCGAGAAGCTTCTCGCGGACCGCGCAGGGCTCGATAAAATGGGCGAAAACGCCCACGCAATGTGCGTCAGCGACGCGGCGCAGCGTATATATGACTGCCTGTGCAAGGTGGTCGGGTAACAGAACAAATCATTTTCGCATATGATAGCACGCAGTTACTAATTGAGTTGCGCGGGGTGCGAAAATGGAAACGGTGAGGATCACAGGGAAAAACAGACTCTCGGGCGAGGTGCGCCTCCAGGGCGCAAAAAACAGCGCACTGCCTATCTTGGCGGCTGCGGCGAGCGTTGACGGCGTGAGCGTTATTCATAACTGCCCGCGCCTTTCCGATGTTGACGCCGCGATAAAAATTCTGCGCTTTATCGGCTGCAAAGTCGAACGCGAGGGCGACACTGTCACAGTAGATGCGACAGATGTCAGCCGCTGTGACGTGCCGCGCGAGCTTATGTGCGAGATGCGCTCGTCCGTTATATTTTTGTCGCCTCTGCTCGCAAGGCTCGGTATGGCGGAGATATCCGCGCCCGGCGGCTGCGAGATAGGACTGCGTCCGATTGACCTTCACCTGTCCTCCCTGCGCCTTATGGGCGCACAAATCGAGACCGAGGGCGGCGTGCTCTCTTGCAGATGTCCAGACGGTCTCCATGGAGAAAAGATAACTCTCTCGTTCCCGAGCGTGGGCGCGACTGAAAATATACTTATTGCCGCGGCGTCAGCCGAGGGCGAAACGGTTATACTCAATGCTGCGCGCGAGCCGGAGATAGCCGATCTTGCGGATTTTCTCTGCTCCTGCGGCGCGCATATATCCGGCGCCGACAGCGGCGAGATAAAGGTCTGCGGCGTGAAAAAGCTCCATTCTGCCGAGCACACGGTCATTCCGGATAGAATAATCGCCTCGACCTATATGGCTGCCGCGGCAGTGACCGGCGGTGACGTGCGCATTTTAGACACCCGCGCCGAACATATAACTCCGGTAATCCCCGTGTTTGAGCAGGCAGGGTGCAAAGTTGACTGCGGCGAAAACAGCGTGCATATTTTGGCTCCCGTTCGCCTGCGCAGTGTTCAGACCGTGCGGACGATGCCGTATCCGGGTTTCCCGACCGATTCCCAGGCGGCGGTCATGGCTATGCTCAGCGTGGCGCACGGCACGAGCGTTATGATAGAAAATATTTTTGAAAACAGATATCGCCATGTGCGCGAGCTCTGCCGACTCGGCGCGGATATAATGACCGAGGGCAAGGTTGCGGTGATAAAGGGCGTCGAGACGCTTACGGGTGCATGTGTGTGCGCCGCCGATTTGAGAGCGGGTACGGCGCTTGCCGTTGCGGGGCTTGCGGCGCAGGGCAGCACGACGATAGAAAATGTCTGTCTCATTGACAGAGGCTGGCAGGATATGGAAGAAAAGCTTCGCTCACTTGGGGCGGAGATCGAAAGAGAAAGTTGAAAAGGGGTGCCCCGCATGGAAAACAAAAAAGCACAGCCGCAGAAAAATAAGACTCCGAAAAAGAAAAGACTGAGCAAAAAGGCGAGACGCCGCCGTCGCGTGAGAATAGCGATAGTGACTCTGCCGATCGTTATTGTCGTTCTTGCGGTAGTCGCGCTCATCGGCAGTGCGGTGCTGTTCCGCGTGGAGGGCTTTTCTCTGAGCGGAGAAGGCAGATATGACGGAGACGAAATAGTCAGCGCGTCCGGGATAGATATCGGTGATTGCCTGATGTGGATAAATCTCAACAAAGCCGAAGACAGGATAACCAAGAAGCTGCCGTATATAGAAACGGTTACGATAAAGCGCAAGCTGCCGCACACGGTTTCTATAGAATCTGTCTCTTATACACATCTCCGAGCCCACGAGACATGCGCAGATCT
>ENA-OYZZ01000364-OYZZ01000364.1-human-gut-metagenome-genome-assembly--contig:-NODE-364-length-21013-cov-6.145863_pt1 | contig 21013 bp, 16 predicted proteins | sample MGYA00244199_ERZ653482 | MGnify/ENA primary metagenome ERZ653482 (study PRJEB26926, sample SAMN06165036) | human gut metagenome | biome: ENVO:00009003; feature: ENVO:2100002; material: ENVO:00002003...
GCAGCGTCAGATGTGTATAAGAGACAGAAGCAGTGCCGGCATACCGTCTAACACTTCCACGTCCTTCTTCGCACCAGCGAGATTCGTGATCGTCACAGTACGGACCAGACCACCGAGACGCTCGTTCGGCATTGTGTAATACAAGACGTTTACTTTGATACCGAGTGCTTCGTTTGTCTCCTCGATTTCCAGCTCGTTCATACCGATGTACATCTTGTGTGGCATATCATCGTCCACAAATGGCTCGTAAAATGTTCCATCTACCTTCAGGAATGTGCGGAAGCCCATCGTCTTTGTGAACTGGTAGGACTGATGTGCCGGATAAAATTCCATGATAGAATGATCTTTGTTCTCTGAGCCGAAGCTGCAGATTGCCTGTCCACGGTTTACGTAAAAGTTCCAGAGTGGGGTTCCGTGGATACCGCTGATGCCTGGGAGGAAGCTTGCGAAACAGGACTGTTTGTTGTAGTTTTCTATTACAAAGCGGTTCTTATTGTCAAACATATTTTTCCCTTTCTAAATCGTACGGATAATTGTGGTTCTGTGTTTCAACGAATAATGAATATTACATTTCTACGCAGACGCGCTCTCGCTCACTTCCACACGCAGCAGACACTAAACTCCCTGTGTCTTCATTCTTCAGACACAGCTCGTTAAGTGCTGGCGTGTTCCAATGGTCTGCTTAAGAAACTGTAATATTCATTATTCGATATTCATGTTCCCACAATTATCCTGTATTATTTATAAATATCTGTTATCCTTGTATTCAGACGCTTGTTATTACTTTGCCGCGTTTGCCAATTCTACCAGCTGATTCTTGTCGAGTGGCAGGATTGGGGAGTTGTCGTCGCAAGTGTCGCGGTTTTCTACGATCACGACTTCGCCGTCTGTATCCATGATATGGTTATGCCATGTGCCCTTCTTGATGTTGTAGATCTTGTGCGGCTCCATGTGTACGGCTGTAATCTTGCCCGGCTTGTCACCCTCACCTGCAAGGAACAATGTGCAATGTCCCTGTACCAGTACGAATACCTCATCCGTATACAAATGCTTCTGCATTGTCTTTACATTCTCGATCAGCAGGTCGTCACAGAACTTTAAGACTGCGACTCTCCAGCTTTCGTAATCCACAAGTGGTTTGTAGCCTTCCGGCTGAAAATCTATAATTTCAATTCCTTCCATAATTGGTTCCTCCTTAAGCAAGTGTTACTTCGATTGTGTGCTGTGCATCCTTGGAAAGTGCCTCGATATTTGCACGCTTGATCACTGGTGTTCCGGCAAAGTCGTAAGCTGCGCCATCGATTGTGATTGCGCTCACCTTGTAATCAGCCGGCGCCTTCTTCTCTGCATTCTTCATAACGATCTTGACATTTCTGTCTGCAAAGATCATAGAAAGTCCTGCTTCCCCATTTGCATCAAACTGCTCCGGCAGAAGCTGTGGCACAAACGCCAGGTCTCCCATCTGTCCACGCACACCAAACATCTGTGTGATCACCGTTACAAGCAGCCAGCTTGCAGCACCGGTCAGATAGTGGTACACGCCACGTCCCTTGGCATCCACATACTCCGGCACACCCGGATAGATGCGGCTCTTCTCGACATCGTTGCAGTGCTCAAATAATGTATTAAATACTTTATACGCTTCCTTCGCGAAGCCTCTTTGATAAAGTGCATTTCCAAACATCGTTGCCATGTGACAGAACACGGCACCATTTTCCTTGTGGCCATACGCGAATCCAAACATACGTCCAAGATCCATCTTCACCTCATGGAAATCGGTGTTCAAACGGTAACCGCCAACAGAAGCATCGTACAGATACTTATCTGCGGATTTCACGATCTGGGCCACCTGTTCGTTGGTTGCTGTCTTCGACATGATCGTAAATACCTGTGAGGTAAGCATCATACGGACGCCGCCATTGATATCGCCCTCAACCGCCTTGCCGGAGTTATCATAATAACCGTTGAAGAAGCCATCGCCCTCTGCAGTCTGTACCCACTCGGTCTTGCGGATGTGCTCACGCATCCAGTCTGCCTTCCCCTTGAGGTTTGCAGCAAGCTCTGCTACAGAGATCTCTACCTTCTCACCGGATAATGTATGTCTGCAGGTATCGCAGTAGTTCATCAGAACTTCACGCTTCTTCGCCACATCCTCATACAGATCTGCACCGGATACGAGAAGCTGCTGCATCTCCTTTGCGATCTTCACGGTCTTTTTGCCGGATGCCTCGAATGCTGCAAGCAGTCCTGCGATGTGATCCATATTGTCTGCGTACATCGTTGTAAATGCCACGCTCTCACCACGCTGTGCTGCCATATCGAGTGCATCGTTCCAGTCTGCACCACGCAGGCGGATCTCATTGTGATCTCCGACATCGTAGAAGGAAGACAGATTCTGAATCAGCAGATGCTCTAACAATGTTCCGGAGTATACATTTCCTGCTGCATCCTTCTGCTTTTCACCCTGTGAGATATCCCAGTCTGTATCGCGGTCCTCGCCACGACAGATCAGAAGATCCTTGAAATATGTATTTTCTTCTAACAGGATATCCAAATCTCCTGTCTGATTGATATAAAGCTCGGTTGTCAGATATGGCCATACGCCGTGATCCATCCATACACGCGCGATACCATTACGGTCAGCGATAAATTCGCCCTGCTTGCTTCCAATGATTGTTGCATTTGTACCATCGAGACGCACACCACCGAAGTTGTCGATCAGCATCTGACGCACGCCATCCGGATTCATGATAAGAAGTGCCAGACAATCCTGCCACAGGTCACGCCATCCACGGCCGCCCTTACCATAATCATGATGTGGAAGGAACGAACATCCATAGATCCGACGCAGCATTGGCTGGAAGCTTACCCACTTCATCCACTGGTCGAAATCCTTGTTGCCTGTGTGGTAAGAGACATTGACCTTCTCCTGCCAGTATGCGATTGTCTCATCCCATGCCTTGTCAAACGCCTTGACACTCAGGAACTTATTTGCAGCTGCTGTAAGCTCTTCTGCGCTGTCGCCATAACCCATTGCGATCACATAGGAGATTGTCTCACCGGCAGCCACCTTCTTCTCTGCAAATACAACACCGCCCAATGCTTCGTAGCCGTCGATGCCTTCGCCCTTTGCATATGGCGCAAGTGGATTCTTATAAAGTGCACGTGGGTTCTCCAGATTACCGCCCTCGCCAATGAAATCCTCTACGATTGGATAATAGCCGATCGGTGTCTCGTTCTCATTTCCACCGAACACACCATAGTTGATCTCGTTGCGCTTATGTCCACGCTCGTCAAATGTCATCGTCGGCTTTACAAGGATGCCTGTCTCATTCGTTGTGATGCGATGAAGCAGAGCCGTTACGTGACGGTGGTCACGGATATTGTCTGCAGATCTTGCGTAAAGCGGAATTGCTGTTACGACCTGCATTGTCATTTCCTTGTCTGAAATATTTGTAAGCTCTACCTTCAGGAGTTCGAGCTTCTCACCGCTGATTGGTGACACGCTGGATAGCGCTGCCTTCACACCGTTCTTCTCAGATGTACGTGTGATCTTGTGATGCATGAAGCCTGCCTCCAAATAGGTTGGTTCCTTGTCCTCTGTAAAAAGCTCTGCCTGCTGGGCAGCGGAACGCCCAGTCAATGACCAGAGTGTCTTGCCATTGATCTTGCACCATACATTTCTGGATGACTTGTCATTGTGCAGATTCTCACAGCTCACTGGTGGCATAAGGAATGAATTCTGACTCATCTTCGAGTCGCCTGCGAGATCGGGTGCAACCGAACTCATAACCCCTGATTCATTTGCGATTGGAAAATAAAGATAACTAAGCATCTCTGGATTCTCCATAGTAAAGTCGCCCTGATTTCCTACATAATTAATCTTCATTTCAACACTCCTTTTTATTAAAATTCTTATATTATTTTCTTGTTTTAGAGGTTGTCTGACAGTCTCTGCAAACAACCAGATGCGCGCAATCACGCACATTACAATTATATCGTATTTTTCCACATAAGAAAAGAGACGTCTATCATTTACGTCTCTTTTTTTAGTAAAATTTTACTCATCATTTGCATTTTTATTTTCGGTTGGCAGGTTCCATCTGTTCCCGCCAAAAAAGTCTGCCTCCGCAGCATCGTGTGTCACCAGAAATGTCGTCTTCCCTGCAGTCTTCTCCTTCACATACTGCATCACGATCTGCTTCGTCGTGGCATCCAATCCTTTAAATGGTTCATCTAAGATCACACAGTCCGCATCGTACAACAATGCCCGGAGCAGGGCGATCCGCCGCCGCATGCCACCACTTAGTTTCATGACGTTCTGTTTTAAGTCATCCGCCGTGATACCAACCTGTGCTGCCTCCTGTTCTATCCTGCACTTCTGCGCGTCCCTTTGTGCATGCGTCTTCTTACGTTCCAGCACAAGGGCAATATTCTCATAGGCTGAAACATCCTCGCACAACCGGTCTTCCTGAAACAATACAGCTACCCGCTCTGGCATGCCAGTTACTTTGCCGCTGTCCACCTTTTCTAATCCTAACAGAATCCGAAGCAGGGTTGTCTTGCCACAGCCCGACACACCCATGATTACAGTCGTCTCTCCTGCCGGAAACTCCTTCGAGAGCTGGCTTAGCACCTGCTTTTCGCCATACGTTTTCGATACATTTTTTATTCTAATATCCTGCATCCGTATTCTCCATAAAACGTGAGCACGGATTAAGCAGCCTCGACAGTCCTGCCAGAAATACCTTCTCCGCCACCACGCTGATTACCACAATGATCACCGTCCACGCAAGCAGGTCGTCGGTATCAAGGTATATTTTTGCTGTATAAAGCATCTTGCCGATCGAACCGTTCGGCACGCCGATGATTTCTGCGGCGATACCTGCCTTCCATGCCATACCGGTTGTCACACGGCAGGCAGAAAGAAGAAACGGGCGAAGCTTCGGCAGCTCGATATAGCGGAAGCGTTTGCGCCATGGCAGCTGAAAGACTGTTGCGACCTCCTGCATCTCCCGGTTTTCTGCACGTAGTCCCTCTAAGACATTCTGATATATGATCGGAATTACGATCAGGAACGATATGAATACCGACAGATTCCGGGCGGACAGCCAGATCAGACAGATCACGACGAACGATGCCACCGGCACACTTTTGATTGTCGCCATCCACGGCCACAGCAAGGTCTCTACAACCGGGTGCTTCGCCGCCAGATAAGCAAGCAGGCAGCCCAGAATCAACCCAAGCAAAAAACCGCCTGCAATATGGTAGAACGAGAACCATATCGCACGCGCAAAGCCCTCCACCCGCCAGATCGTGCAAAGCCGTCTTGCAACTGCAACCGGTGTTACAAGCAGAATCCGCTGGTGGATGAGAAGTGCTGCAATTTCCCAAAAAGTGAGTGCAAGCAACGCTGCACCCACTTTCTTTAATACTTCTTTATAGTTCATATTTACAATCCATAATAAAAATCATCGGCTGGGAGTGTACCGCCAACTGCCTGTGGGTTCTCGTCAAAGAGAATCTGCAGATATCCGCTGACACTGTCCTTCATTTCCTGTCCCTTCAGGAATGTGATATGGCATTTCGGAATCGCCTTCTCTGCGAGCGGCGCCTTCGCCACAATACCATATCCGGCGATCAGCTCTGCCGCATCGGCTGCATTGTCATTTGTATAAGCAACGGAAGCCTCATACTCTGAAAGGAACGTCTCAACTGCCTGTGGATGCTCCTTCACGAAATCTGTCCGGGCAACAACCACACCAGTCACGATATCACAATCCTCGATCTCTGTCCATGCATCATTTAAGTCGATTGCAACGCGCAAGCCGTCAACCTGTCCCATTGCGGCTGTCGCAAATGGCTGTGGTAACATAGCAATCGCTTCAGAATCATTTGCAATATAAGACAGTGCTTCCGTTGTATCTGCACACCACTGGATCGTAAGACCACTATCCGGATCAATGCCATTTTGCTTCAAAATATGGCGCAGTGTGTATTCTGGTGTTGCACCCTGTCCGGTTGCATACAGTTTCTTGCCTGCCAGATCCTTAATGCTCTGTACGCTGTCTCCACGCTCCACGATGTTCAGGACTCCCAGTGTGTTAACTGCAAGGATCTGCACGCCACCGTTCGTATTGTTATAGATCACAGAAGCCAGATTCGATGGAACCGCTGCAATGTCGATATCTCCCTTTGTAAGCGGTGCCACAAATGTAGATGGATCCGTCGACAGATCTGCAAACTCATATGTGCCCTTTGCAGTCCCATCTTCAGCATCCTTCATCAGCTTGACCATACCCATTGCGGTCGGGCCGGACATCGCACCGACACGAACTGTCACATTGTCCGTTTCCTCTTTCTTGCCACACCCTGCCAAAAGTGCGCAGAACATAGAAAGAGCCAGCAACAAAGCAAATACTTTCCTCACTGCCGGTCTCTTCTTTGCATTTCGTCTCATCTCGTTCATAGATTTGCTCTCCTTTAAATTAACCTTATAATATTTAGATCTTAGCAGTGTTGCATTTCGCAGTCACACCATCGATCATCCCTAATTTGCCGGAAAGCGCACTGGTACACGACATCGGCGCATCCATAACGACGGATATGATAGAAACACCCTTCTTCCCATACGGAAGTCCCATACGACCGATGATATAGTCTGCATATTCATGCAAAACCGCATTCACCTTCGCCGCCTGATCTCTCTCATATACGATAATACTGATTACGGAAATTCGCTTATCCATAGTACCCTCTTTTATTACTCGCCTTTCCACGCGGGACGAACCCTTGTGCGTCAGAACGAAATGAAACAACTTTAATCTTCTTCAATATGCTCGCAACCTTGTGCGATAATTGTGCGGACATGTTCATCCGCCAGAGAATAGAAAATTGATTTTCCTTCTCTTCGGTTCTTCACCAGTTTATTCTGCTTCAAGATACGAAGCTGATGTGAGATTGCGGACTGTGTCATGCCGAGTGCTTCCGCCAGATCACACACGCACACCTCTGCCTCGAATAATACGAACAAAATCCGTATTCTCGTCGAATCGCCGAACACCTTGAAGAGCTCTGCCAGATCATACAATTCTGTCTCACTTGGCAGCTTCTCATTCACAATCTTCAGCAGATCCTTGTGTACCTCGTGACTCTCACAACATTCAATCATTTTCTGTGTCTGTGCCATAGTATCCTCATTTCACACTAAAGTTTCTTTACAAACAATGTACGGATCGCATTTAACACTGCCAGTATCATAACTCCGACATCTGCAAAAATGGCAAACCACATATTTGCAATACCAAGTGCGCCGAGTACTAGACAGATTACTTTAATACCAATCGCGAAATAAATATTCTCATATACGATACGGATACATTTTCTTGAGATCCGGATCGCCTTCGAGATCTTCAGTGGATCGTCGTCCATCAATACGATGTCGGCAGCTTCGATCGCTGCGTCGGAGCCAAGCGCGCCCATCGCAATACCGATATCGGCACGTGAGAGAACTGGTGCGTCGTTGATTCCATCACCCACAAATGCAAGTTTATCCTTTTCCGACTTTTTCGTCAAGAGTTCTTCAACCTTTTCTACCTTATCGCCCGAAAGCAGCTCACTGCATACCTCATCGATTCCAAGCTGTGCGGCTACATGATCTGCCACATTCTTGGCATCTCCGGTCAGCATAACGGTCTTCTCAATACCGGACTTCTTCAGTGCGGCGATCGCCTCTGCCGCATGCTCCTTGATGACATCGGAGATCAGAATATGTCCGGCGTATTTACCATCAATCGCTACATGGACAATCGTTCCAACATGGCTGCAGTCGTGATACTCGATACCGAGCTTCTTCATAAGCTTTGCATTTCCAGCTGCAACAACCTTTCCGTCCACCTTTGCTGTCAGACCATGACCACCGATCTCCTCCACGTCACTGACGCGGTTCTTATCGATCGGCTTGCCATACGCACGCTGTAAGCTCTTGCTGATTGGATGGGTGGAATAGCTCTCTGCAAGGGCTGCATACTCAAGCAGCTCCTCATCCTTATATGGACTGTGGTGGATACCATTTACCTCAAATACACCCTTCGTCATCGTACCGGTCTTATCAAATACGACGATCTTCGTCTGCGACAATGTCTCTAAGAAGCTTGAGCCTTTGACAAGGACACCTTCCCGGCTCGCGCCACCGATTCCTGCAAAGAAGCTAAGCGGAATACTGATTACCAGTGCACATGGACAACTGATTACAAGGAATGTCAGGGCACGGTATACCCAGTCGCCCCATTCCGGTGCAAGCCCCATAAATGCCATCCGCACGATCGGCGGTAAAATGGCAAGTGCCAGAGCACCATAGCAGACTGCCGGTGTATAGATCTTCGCAAACTTCGAGATAAAGTTCTCGGAACGTGATTTTCTGGAGCTTGCATTCTCTACCAGTTCCAAAATCTTCGATACCGTCGACTCGCCGAATTCCTTCGTCGTACGGATCTTCAAAAGTCCGGTCATGTTGATGCATCCACTGATGATCTCATCATCCACGCTTACTTCCCTCGGTACACTCTCACCGGTCAGTGCACTTGTATTTAAAGATGATGTTCCCTCAACAACGACTCCATCGATTGGCACCTTCTCACCCGGCTGTACAACGATAACCGTACCGATCTCAATCTCATCCGGATCAACCTGCTCAAGCTCTCCGTCCTTCTCTACATTTGCATAGTCCGGGCGGATATCCATCAGATCACTGATGTTCCGGCGGCTCTTACCAACGGCGTAGCTCTGAAACAGCTCTCCAATCTGATAGAAGAGCATAACCGCAGTGCCTTCCTTGTAATCACCGAGTGCGATCGCACCGATGGTGGCAACTGCCATCAGGAAATTCTCATCGAAAATCTGTCGATTCAAAATTCCCTTTCCTGCCTTCTTCAGGATATCATATCCGATTACAAAATACGGAATCATATACAGTCCGAACCGCACGTATCCTTTCACCGGGATAAACTGCAAAGCGATCACCAATACCGCTGCAATAATGATCCGAATCAATACCTTCTTCTGCTTCTTCGTCATAGCCGTCACTTCCTATCTCTGTCTGCTTCTTCTACTTACTTATGCACACCTGCTGCATCTGTGCAGATCTCTTATAAGAAGATCTCGCAGTCATCCTCTACCTTCTTGCAGTTCTTCAGAACGTCCTTCATAACTGCCTTTGCATCTGCACCTTCTTCAAACTCTACGATCATCTTGAGTGCCATAAAGTTTACAGTTGCGTCCTTGACACCAGCTGTATTCTTAGCAGCGTCCTCCATCTTATTTGCACAGTTTGCACAATCAACATCAATTTTGTAAGTTTTCTTCATCATCGTATCTCCTTTTTTCTCGATATCATATGAACAATTATTCATATGTTTTTGTTTATTATAGCATTCCTTTTTCAGATGTCAACTATCAATTTCCATTTTTTCCTGTTTTTTTATCACGCATATCATTATGACAAGCAGGCTCAAAAATGCTGCCAGACTTCCTGCCGCTCCCAGACTGATTCCACGCCCGGATAAATCAAATTTTGCACTCACACCAAGTACAGCTGTCACCGCTAACAGAATTCCGATCAATCCCTCTCCGGCGATCAGTCCGGAAGAAAATAAGATTCCATCCTGCACATACGCCTCATTCTTTTTCCTTTCATAAAACGCGCGCAACAGACCGCCAACCATGATCGCTGTTGACAGATGAATCGGCAGATACAATCCGATAGAAAAAGGAAGCACCGGAATCCCAACGATCTCAACCGCAACTGCGATAAATACGCCGATCAGAATCAGTCCCCACGGCAGATAATCTCCCATCACACCTTCCACAACCAGCTTCATCAATGTTGCCTGCGGTGCCGGAAGCTCCGGATCACCAAAGCTCCATGCTGCCTGCAACAGATACAGCACACCACCGATTGCAAGTCCGGAAACAACCGCCCCGATCAGCTCTCCAACCTGCTGCTTCCACGGTGTTGCCCCGACGATAAAACCAGTTTTCAAATCCTGCGACGTATCCCCTGCCATTGCCGCGACAATACAGATGACCGTTCCCATTGAGATTGCAACTGTCATTCCTTTTAATCCGGTCTGCCCGGTTAATTTCAGCACAAAGGATGCAAGCAGCAATGTCGCGATTGCCATACCAGATACCGGATTGTTCGAAGAACCGACAAGACCAACCATCCGTGCACTGACGGTTGCAAAGAAAAATCCAAACACGGCAATAAAAAGTGCCATCGGCGCAGACAGCCGGATCTGTGGCATCACACACAGGAACAACAGGATTGCCACAATTCCAATGATCACATACCGCATCGGAATATCACGTTCTGTCCGTTCCCTTCCCGTATTCCCATAGCCACGCACTGCCTTACGGAAGGTCGTCACGATCAATGGCAACGTCTTTACAAGGCTGATAATTCCGCCTGCTGCAACTGCTCCGGCTCCAATATAGCGGATATAGTTTCCCCACAATTCCCATGTGGTTAAAGTGCCGATTGCTCTCGTCGCTGGAAACAAGATATTATCCCCACCAACCAGCACGAACGCCGGCATCAGCACGAGCCAGCCAAGTACCGCCCCGCTCAACAGATACGAAGACACACGCGCGCCGCAGATATATCCAACACCCACCAATGCCGGTAGCACATCGATACCAAAGCCTGCCCCACGCAGCTTCCGGCTTTCAAAATCGACTTCACTTGGAAACAGCTTCAATCCGTCTGCTAAAAATTTATAGACAGCTGCCGCGAGCAATCCTTTTAATACCTTCTTTGCTTTCGCGCCACCCTCTTCTCCAGCAAGCAGCACCTTCGAACATGCCGTTCCCTCCGGGTATGGCAGGCGGTCATGTTCTTCCACGATCAGCGCGTGGCGAAGCGGCACCATGAAAAGCACGCCAAGCAGACCGCCGCTTATGGCAAGCATCGCGATCGTAAAAAAAGACGGCATCGCCGTGCCATGCTCCTTCGCCCACATAAACAACGCTGGAAGCGTAAAGATTGCACCTGCCGCCAGCGATTCTCCGGCGGAGCCGATTGTCTGTACCATGTTATTTTCCAGAATCGAATCCCGCTTTAACAACAGCCGCACAATCCCCATCGAGATCACGGCTGCCGGAATGGATGCGGATACCGTCATACCGACACGCAGCCCCAGATAGGCATTGGCACCACCAAATACAACGGCAAGTAAAATTCCTAAAATAAAAGCTGTCGGTGTAAATTCAGTTGTTTTTTTCATTGTCTGTTTCTCCCTGTTTTTATACTTCTTCACAGATACAGTTTTTCCCATTTTTCCTGCATACATACATTGACTTTTTCCGTCCATCTTATGTATAATTGTAAATAAAAAAAGCGCGAATGGCAGACACATTTCACGACAGAAGGGAGCGTATATTTATGAACAAACAGGTCATTATTTCAATCGGACGAGAGTATGGAAGCGGCGGACATGTAATCGCAGAAATAATCGCCAAGCATTACAATATTCCACTTTATGACAGAAATATTCTCGACGAGCTTTCCAAGGAAACTGGAAATTCTTACGATGTCTATAAGAAATACGACGAAAAGCCAGCAAATCCTTTTATCACCAGAACGGTACTCGGACAGTCAAACTCCGTAGAAAAGATTATTGCAGAAATGCAGTTTAATTTCCTGAAGGAAAAGGCAGAAAGCGGAGAATCCTATGTAGTACTCGGTCGTTGTGCCGAGGACATCTTACAGGATAATGATGGACTGATCTCCATCTTCCTTGTCGGCGACACCGATGTGAAGCAGAAGCGAATCATGGAAGTCAAGCATGTATCCGCAGACGAGGCGCTCTCCAAGATGAAGCGTCACGATAAAAACCGGAAGCAGTATCACAATTCTTTCTCCTCTGGCAAATGGGGCGATTCCCGGTACTATGATGTCTGCATCAATACCAGCCGCCTTGGTCTGAAAGCTTCAGCAGAAGAACTGATTCGCTATATCGACGCCAGAGTAGCTGCCATGTAATTGAATTCATACATTGATATATTTACATACAAAAAGAGTCCTGCAAATCCGCAGGACTCTTTTTTGATTTCTTATATTATTTGATAATGCTTGCTCTTCCATCGTTCAAAGGCGTTGCACTCGGTGCTTTGCCTCCCTTTGGTACGAGCACGATCTGAATTCCTTCCAGACGCTTTGCATATCCAACTGTTCCAGCTGTCTGCCCATTCTTCGCCCAGTTCAACCAGCCGAAAGTCTGTGCGTGTACACGGTAGTATACATCATATTTCTCAGCAAGTTCACCAGTCAGTTTGATCTCGATTGCCTCCAGACGCTTCGCCTGTCCAGTCGTTCCGCTGACTACTCCATCGCTAACCCAAGGCTGCCATCCCAATTTCTGCACATGCGTATGATAAGTCACACCACCATCTACACCAAGTGCTTCATTGTTGACCTGAATCCGGATTGCCTCCAGCCGCTTTGCTTCTCCATATGTTCCAGAGAAGGAACCGTCTGATACAAATTGCTGGTTGCCATAGGTCTGCACATGCGTTGCATAATTGATCAAGCCCGGCTGATCACTCTTCGATGCAGCCTTTCCGTACTGTACATAAGAAACAGCGCTGGTTCCCGAAGATGGCGTCATCCCCTTCGGTACTACGTAAATCTGGATTGCTTCCAGACGCTTTGCAAATCCTGACGTACCAGCCGTTTCACCATTCTTTGCCCAGCCAAGCCAGCCAAAGGTCTGTGCATGTACACGATAATACACATCGAATTTGTCTGCGTCGTTGCCTGTTAATTTGATACGGATTGCTTCCAGACGTTTGGCCTGTCCAGTTGTTCCGCTTAAATCTCCATCGGCAACCCAGTCGCCCCAACCAAAGGTCTGTACGTGTGTCTGATATGTGACGCCCAAATCATACGCGCCACTGACCTTGATCTTGATTGCCTCCAGGCGCTTGCCAAGTCCGGTCGTTCCGCTTGTCATACCGTTAAATTTATCTGCCTGCCAGCCATAACTCTGTACATGTGTGCTATACGCTACATTCAGGAACGAATTTGCTGTACTGGATGTCTTTTTTACCGTACAGAATTTGTACATATAATCATTTACAATACTATATCCATAATTTGATGCAGTTGCCCAGCCCTTTCCCCAAGGGTTTTCCTGAATACCCAAGTACTCTACAAAAGTTGCACAGCCTCTTGTCACATACTGGAATCTCGGATCAACCACTGCATTTTTCAGATCTTCCTGTGAAGCGTATGCCTTCAGATGCTGTACCTGTGCACGTACTCCCAGACGTACCGAACCAAATGCCTGTCCAGCAGCGCCGCCTCCGGTTGCGCCCAGTCCACAGAAATTATACTGCTCAATCTTTACATCGCCGCCGAATCGCAGGAATCCAGTTTCTTTCATTGCCTGTGCAAATACAACACCCGGATCTACGCCCTCTGCAACTGCCTCGTCGTAAAAGATCTGGCAAAATGTCTGCAATGGATTGGACGATGCTTTGATCTCTGTATCATGCTCCTGATAGTAATTCGGGAACGTTGCATTGGACTTATAATACGATACCATACGATCAACGGATGTCGTCGGAGTCGTCATGATTGGTGTCAATGCTTCGGACGTACCACCGTCATATGCTGTACGGATCGTATCCGCGATTGTCGCCTTAGAACCGTAATTCCCATTCTTGGACAATCCATAATATTCTGCAATGGCGGTTGCATCTGCATACCCCATTTCCTTTACTTTATCTTCTCTTGACAAAAAGTTATATACATCACCAGAATTATCGATAAATGCATGCTCGATCAAAACTGCCGGGAAACCAGCTTCCTTAGAACGCTTGATAACGCCTAAGTAATCCGATGGTGAACCATCTGGGTACTGGCTGCCGTCCTCTGTATTCCGGATCTTGATTCCTCTGTTATATAGGCCAAGTGCTACCAGCTTCTGCTGGATTACTTCTGCCAGTTCTTTTCCTTCTGTTCCGATACCCGGTATGTAATTGCCGTTTGGATAATACACCTCGGCACCGCCATGTTGTCCACCAACAGCATTGATATGAATGCTGACAAACACATCTGGATTAAATTTCTTTGCATACGCTACGCGATTAGCAAGATTATTGTCCGTATCTGCAGTTCTTGTCATGTATACTTCAACATGGCTATACTCTTCCAGCTTTGACTTGCAATACTGCGCAATTTTCAACGTCAAATCCGCTTCTCTCAAGCCATATTTACATGCACCCGGATCAGAACCACCATGTCCCGGATCAAGCACAACAACCAGATTCGGGTTGGCTGTCGACTGTGTTGCGATTCCGCTGTCTGCAACACTGTCATCGGCTTCCTGTAAAGCTTCGGTCAGAGAATCAAAAGTCATCTCCTGTCCTTCGGCATCCAGCACGGTAATTCCGTCTTCGCCGCAGGCTTCCTCTGCATCCTGCTCTGCCTGTTCATCCACGACATAGGCATCCGCCTCAGAATCAACATCCGTATTGATACCAAATTTGGCTTCAATTCCGGTATCCACCATACGAACGATTCGTTTCTCTCCGTCTGCAACTACCTCAATCGTGGTTACTTCATATTCTCCGCTCGGCTGGGTATCATCAAACTCCATGTTAAACAGCAGGCTTCCCTCATCTACGGTATCCGCAGTCACTTCATAGGAAGTACCAGTCTCCACATTGACGTAAGTCAAAACCGCATCCGAAAGCTTCTCCGTTCCATCTCCGACATCCGCCAGAACAAACTGGCTTCCCGGTGTACATACAACCGGACTTCCGACGACCAGATAATTCAACTGTTCTTCTGTCTGTGCCACCGAAACTGGTTCTGCTGCGCGAATCGGGACTCCATTTCCCGCAAGCAGCATCCCCGCTGTCAAAATGGCTGCAAGAATCTTCTTACTCTTTTTGAAGCGTATCATGTTACTCTCTCCTTCGTTTTCTACTATAATCCAAAAAACACCATTCCGATTATAATATCATTTTTGGCAGATAGCAATGATTACGCATCCCTTTTTCGTCATTTTCTTGTAAATTTCCTGTAATTTTCACTATCGACGTAGTTTTCTCTTCCGTTTATAGCCGGTATACTTCTGTTTTTTCTCGTAACGTGCCCGTAACTTCTCCGCAATCAGCGTGAGATACCGGAATAAGGATTCCGCCGCAAATCCGAACACAACCATCAACAATATACACCGATTTGACATATCACTTAGTGCAAACAGCTTCTTCAAGAATATCCCGGAGAATACAAGTCCGAATATATTCAGGAAGATCACGCCGTACTTCATCTTATTGAGCGGTTCGCTGATCTTAAATAAAATCATAAATCCAACAACCGACAAAACCAGTGTTGCGGCTGTCGCCACACTCGCATCCGGTAGTCCAAATACCGATCCAAGCATGACAAGGGCTCCGACTGCAATCACATCGGTCAGACCGCCCGGCAGTGCCTTAAGCAGCACATTCGTGATAAACCTGCCTTCGATCCGGTTCTTGTTCGGCTCTAATGCAAGCAGGAATCCCGGTGCGCCGATTGTGAACATACTGATCAAGGATACCTGGGCCGGTTCGAGCGGATATGTGATCATCAAAACCATCGAGAATACTGCCATCAACAGAGAAAATATATTCTTTACAAGGAACAGACTCGCTGACCGCTGTACGTTGTTAACGACACGCCTGCCTTCATACACAACATCCGGCATATGTGCAAAATCCGAATCCAGCAATACAACCTGTGCTGCCTGCGCTGCTGCCTCACTTCCCGATGCCATCGCCACGCTGCAGTCTGCATCCTTCATCGCTAAGATATCATTGACACCATCGCCGGTCATCGCAACTGTATGTCCTTTGATCTGCAATGCCTTCACAAGCTTCTGTTTCTGCTTCGGTGTCACACGTCCAAAGACAGTGTACTGTTCCACTGCATCCCTAAGCTTCGCCGCTGTATCAAGTGTTGTCGCATCCACATAATTCTCTGCACCCGGGATTCCCGCCTGCAGCGCAACCTCAGAAACTGTTCCCGGATTATCACCGGAGATAACCTTGATTGCCACGCCCTGATTGTTAAAATATTCGAATGTCTGCTTTGCATTTTCACGAATCGGGTTCGCAAGTATGACAAATCCAAGCGGAATCACCTCTTCTGTAAGTCCGTGCTTTAAATCTGTTCCTGCGTATTTTGCAAAAAGCAGGACGCGGTCACCATCCTTCGTGAAGGTTGTAATCTCTTCTTCCACCGTCGCATACGCATCTCGCAGGACAAATTCCGGCGCCCCTAATATATAAGTTCCTTCTGTAAATACGATTGCACCGTATTTCGTTGTTGAGGAAAATGGATAGCGCTCCACAACCATCCGATGCGGTGTCGCACCATCGTTTCTGGCAAATGTCCGGAGTGCCTGCATCGTCGCATTGTTGTCGTTCGATGCAAGAGTATAATCCACAAGTAATTCCTGCAATTCCTCCGGCGTGTGCAGCAGATTCTTCCCATTCTTACTGCATATGATCTGCTTGACATTCATCGTCGGCTCGGTGATCGTACCGGTCTTATCCACACACAGCACATCGACACGTGCAAGTGCTTCGATACTCTTCATATCATGCAGCAGCACCTTCCGGCTGGCAAGCTTCATGGTGCTGAGAGCCAGTGCGATTGTCGTAAGTAAATATAATCCCTCCGGAATCATACCGATGATCGCCGCAACCGTCGCTGTCACACTCCGCCGGATCGTCTCGTGATTGATAAAATGGCTCTGATAAAACAGCAGAAGTCCGATTGGGATGATCACGATACCGACCCATTTGACGATCTGGTTGATCGAGCGGATCATCTCAGACTGCTCGCCGCTTCCCATCGTCTTTGCTTCCTGTGAGAGCTTCGCGATGTAGGATTCATTTCCGACGTGCGTGAGTTCGGCATGGCATTGTCCCGATACGACAAAGCTTCCGGAGAAGAGTTCGTCGCCGGGATTTTTCTCTACCTCGTCCGCTTCTCCGGTAAGCAGCGATTCATTGACCTGCACGCTGCCTTCCACAACGACTGCATCTGCGCAGATCTGGTTGCCCGCCTCCAAGATGATCTCATCATCCTGTACAAGCTGTTCGGTTTCAATCTTCTGCTTCACGCCATCCCGCACGACGATGGCGTGCGGTGCATTCAGCAGGTTCATCTTGTCAAGTGTCCGCTTCGCGCGGATCTCCTGTATAATTCCAATCAGTGTATTGCCGATGACGATCGGCAGGAAGGTCAGATTCCGGAAAGAACCGACCAGACAGAGTAAGACCGTAATGATCAAAAAGATCAGGTTAAAATATGTGAATGTATTGGAGATAATAATCTCCTTCGTTGTTTTATCGGTAGACAGGTCGGTTTCGTTCGTCAGTCCCTGATTGATCCGCTCCTGTACTTGTTGCTGCGTAAGTCCCATAGTTTTCTCCTTTTTGAAAATACCCTTGCTGCATCCTGCAATCTGATTCTGTATAGTATATTCCTGCAACTATGTTTGCATATGCGATGTATTGAGCCCAAGAAGTTCTAAATGTTCTGTTATACAATATTATCATCGTACGCAACCGCCGCCAATTCGCCATCCATGGCTCAGTGGCGGCTTGTTTGAACATCGTGTTCAAACATTGCTGTTATTATCCAGAACATTAAGAACTTCTAAGCCTCAAACATATGCATATCCCAAACATAGTTGCAGGAATTACACATACAGAACCAGATTACAATATACTTTTTCGTATTTTCAACTCTTCTTATGCCTTAATTCTATATCTTCCAAATTATTACATATGATAGCACAGGAGATTTGCTGAAACAACGCAAATTCTATGAACTTTTGGTGAATCTTAGGAAGCGGCGGTACAGCAAAAATCCGGCAATCGACGTAATACTATCCGTAACCGGAAACGTCAGCCAGAAGAAGTTTAGCCCGATTCTTGAGAATGCATACCCGAGCGGCACAAATAAAAATACCGTTCTTACCACTGTAAGCACACTGCTTGTAAACGCTTTTCCAACTGCCTGAAAGAACACCGGAAATGTCAGCGATGTCACAAGCGGAATAAAGCTCACTGCGATGATACGGAACGCCACCTTCCCGATACGGATCACTTCTGCGTCATGCGAGAATACATGCAGCATCTGTCCCGGTATCAGTTCAAAACAAAGCACACCTATCATCATCAGGGATACTCCATATATAAGTGCCAATGACAACGTCTTCTTGCAGCGGTCAATCTTCATCGTTGCATAATTATAGCTTAAGATCGGCACGATACAGGTCTGCATCGCCCCAAGCGGGATGAAGAAAAACGCCTGCCATTTGTAATAAAGTCCAAGTACTGTCACCGCCTGATCGGAGAAGGTTGCAAGTACCATATTAAGTCCGAATATATAGAACGTGTACGCAGACTGCATCAGGATATTCGGGATTCCCATCTTATAAATCTTGCAGATGTCCGGCAGATATACAGATAACGCCGGTGACTTCCGGAATCCTCTGCGCATGACGATCAGCGCCGCTACGATCTGACCAACGACGGTTGCTGCCGCAGCTCCTGCAATTCCCATCTTCGGCAATCCGAACATACCAAAGATCAGAAGTGGATCGAGTACGATGTTTGTAACCGCACCTGCAATCTGCGCGATCATCGGCGTCTTCATATCGCCGTTTGCCTGCAGGATCTTCGTCCAGATGCTCTCCAGAAAAAGTCCAAAAGAAAAGACGCATACAATCCGTCCATACATAACAACCTCTTTGATTACTTCTGCGGAATCCGTTGACATCTTCGCGTATGCAGGCATGAAGAAATAACAGAATACGGCGAATACTGCCCACATAAGCAAAGTAAGTGGCGTGCCGATTCCACCGATCTCGTCTGCCTTTTCATCCTCGGACAAGCCTAAGTAATGCGCCATACATGTATTGATACCAACGCCGGTTCCCACCGCAAATGCGATCATCAGAAGCTGGATCGGATAGATGATAGACAGCGCGGTCAGTCCGCTCTCGGAATACCGCCCGACAAAGAAGCTGTCCACAATGTTATAAAGTGCCTGTATCAACTGCGCCAGCATCACAGGCGGCGCCATCTTCCATAATATTTTACTGATTTTCTCTGTGCCAAACATCTGGCTGTCTTGTTTCATTGTTGCCTGTCCTCCACGGGTATTACATCATTTCATATGGATGTCGCACGGGTATCGCCCCTCTCGGGTATCGCCTCACCAGATATCACTGTCCCACAAGATTGTAAATGGGCCATCGTTCTCCAACTCGACCTTCATATCGGCACCAAAGCTTCCGCATTCTACTTTCCCGAACGTCTCCACGCATTTTGCTTTGAAATACTCATACATCTCCTCTGCAAAGTCCGGCGCACCCGCCTTGACAAAGCTTGGGCGGTTTCCTTTCTTGCAATCCGCATATAATGTGAACTGGGATACGACCAGCACTTCTCCTCCTACATCGGTAATTGACAGGTTCGTCTTGCCCTCTTTATCTGCAAAGATCCGCAAGGTTGAAAGCTTCTTCACATAGCGGTCAACCATCTCCTTCGTATCCCCCTGTGCCACACCGAGCAGAAGCAGATATCCCTTGCCGATGCTTCCGATTGTCTCTCCATCTACTTTTACGGATGCGTGATTGACACGCTGTATTACAATTCGCATGATTTTTCTCCTATTATTCTTGTTTTATTTTTCGACAGAGGTTAAATATTCTATATTATTCTTATCTGTCTCTATTTCTTGCTAAGCATCCCTATTATACATATGCAATTCCCCCGTTTCAACTATCTTTTCTCTCTCCATTCTCCAAATTGGGGGAATCTTTCTGTTTTCAGATTTTCTCCCCAATCAACTTTCTTCTCTCTGTCTTCCAGTTGGGGAATTTTCCTGTTTCCCTGATTTTCTCCCCAACCCGCTTGCTTCCTATCAGCTTCCGATTGGGGAGTTTTTCCCATTCCTCCACTTTCTCCCCATCCTGCTTTCTTCCTATCAGCTTCCGATTGGGGAGTTTTTCCCGTTCCTCCACTTTCTCCCCATCCTGCTTGCTTCTCTCAACCTTCCCGTTGGAGTAAATTCTCTATTTTGGAAAAATTCACCCAATTCACGCATATACTTTCTCAGGACATAGTATAAATTTCCAAAAAATCCATAAACTATATGCATATCTGCACGAACCAACTAACCCAAGAAAGGACAAACCAACATGAAATTCAAAACCAACGCCATCCGTTTTCTCTTCATCTCCATCCTCGGAGTGCTGCTGCATTTCACCTATGAATGGTCGGACGACAACCGCATTGTCGGGCTGTTCTCGGCGGTCAACGAATCCACGTGGGAGCATCTGAAGCTGCTCTTCTTCCCGATGCTTCTGCTCACGCTGGTCGAGCTGTTCTTCTTCCATGAAAAAATGCCAGCCAATTACCTCTGGGCGCGTACCCTCGGAATCTTGTCCGGCATGATTTTTATTGTCGCAGTTTTCTATACACTGAATGGTATCCTCGGAACAAACTACGACTGGATCAATATTGCACTATATTTTGCAGGCGTTATCTTCGCCCTCTTCGTGGAAAATGATGTCTACCGAAATGGGAAGGCAGAAAAGCTCATCCTTTCTTCCGCGATTTTGCTCCTCTTAACCGCGGCATTTTTCACCTTTACGGAATATCCGCCACAGCTCGGCATCTTCCAGTAAATAATTTTTCTATCTCAATTGTTTTATTTGTCCATCCTCCATTTCATACACATGATCACATAATGCTTCAATATCTTCCCGGTTATGGCTTGCCAAAAGAATTGTCTTTCCTTTCTGCTTTTCTTTGCAGAAAATTTGACGCATCTCTTCTACCCCCTGTCGATCCAAACCATTCATAGGCTCATCCAATATCAAAACAGCAGGGTCTTCCACTGTCTCTTATACACATCTGACGCTGCCGACGACTTAATAGG
>ENA-OYZZ01000365-OYZZ01000365.1-human-gut-metagenome-genome-assembly--contig:-NODE-365-length-20991-cov-5.571265_pt1 | contig 20991 bp, 20 predicted proteins | sample MGYA00244199_ERZ653482 | MGnify/ENA primary metagenome ERZ653482 (study PRJEB26926, sample SAMN06165036) | human gut metagenome | biome: ENVO:00009003; feature: ENVO:2100002; material: ENVO:00002003...
GAAAGGCAGGGGGCGTTTCGATTTCGCCCCCTGCACCCCCTAACGACCAAAAGGGAGGGGCCTCGCCCCTCCTTTTTGGATAATCCACCCCATGGCACTTCCGGTAAGAACTACGTCTACTTTGGATAATTCCGTTTCAGCAGTGCGTACCGAGGCGGCATTGCTTCGCTCGCCGCGCTTCTAATAGAAAAAACGACCGCGTCAGCGGTCGTTTTACTTTGTTCTGGGATAGGGGGTGTCCTGGTCGGTCAGGCCGGCGAGGTAGTCCATGCTGGTTTCCAAGGCAAGGGCGATGCGGCGGCACTGTTCAAAGCTCATATTTCGTTTGCCGGTCTCGATTTTTGAATAATCGCTCTGGTCAATTCCCGTCAGCATCTGCATTCTGACCTGTGAGAAGCCTTTCTTTTTGCGCAGTTCTTTCATACGAGTCATCTAATCACCCCAACAAAATTATGGCAAATTGACCTATTGATAATAGGGTGATATTGACCTATAATTGTGTAGAGGTGATAAGATGACGACTTATAAAACGCTATACCACTTGATGGTACGCAGTATGAGCGAAGCCATCGACCTTTACGACGAAGGTAAAGGCATTCTTGCCCGTGAAGTCCTGAAAAAAGCCCTGTTGGACGCAGAAGACCAAGTCATTTCACACGACATCATTTCCGATGAGCCCATCAGCAATGACTACAGCAGTGCCGACCCAGCAAAAGGCTAAAAAAGCAGCACCCCTAAGCGGCGAGCGCAGCAATGCCGCCCTGGCAGGCACCAACAAGTCTGCCAAAATCCAAAGTAGGCGGAAATTGCGTAAGGGTAACAAATCGCAGGCAAAGCGACAGCGAAGATAGGAGATAGTCAAGTCGTTTAGATACAAAAAATAGCAGGCACCCGATTCCGCAGGCTGCGCAGCTCTTCAAGCCCAAATCTCGCAATGGCGGGGTCAAGGGGCAGCGCCCCTTGCGTTCTCTTGGGGGTGTAAGGGGGCCATTCTCTCACGTGAGAGAATGGCCCCCTTTCCCGCGTCCCCACACGGTGTGGGGACCTTATCTTCTTCCCTGCGCCTTGGCGCTCAAATACAGCAACGCTTCGACCACTCCCCCGCCGACGGCGAGGGCCTTGTCCGAGATCGTCGTGCAGTATTCCGGCTTGCAGCGCGGGTCGACATCGCCGGACTTCATCCCCTTCTTAACGGGCACGCCATCGTCCAGCACGCCGCGCAGCACACCGCTGATGGTGCACTTCATCGGCTGACCCTCGACAAAGCCGATGGTCTCGCCCTCCTCGACCGTGTCGCCGATGCGGTGGACGGCAGTAAAAATGCCGTCGCACGGCGCGCGCAGCACGCGCTCGCCCGCAAAGCCGCCGATGAGGCCGGGAATGTTCGTGTTCGGCAGTGCGCTGCCGGAGTAGATGACGCGCCCGAGCGTGTGGCCGCGCATCGTCTCGACGACCGCGTGGCAGTCCTCCCCCGCCGTGAAGCCGGGGCCGACGCCCACGACGATCGGCGCGTCGTCGATCTTCGTGCCGAGATTGCGCTTGGCAAGAATCGCGTCCACGAGCGCGTCCGGCGCGAGCTCCTCGCGGCAGGCGCACTCAGGGTCGGCCAAAACAGGCAGGGAACCCTCGCGCAGCAGCTTCTTCGCCTCCGCGGCATTCTCCGCGCGCACGGCGCGCAGACCCTCGACCGTCGTTTCCCCGTGGACGATGGCATCGGAAAATGCCACCGTGCGGCGGATGGCCGTCGGGCGGGCGAGGTCGGTCATCACCACGTCGATCCCGCAGCGCCACAATCTCATGGCCGCGCCGCTCGCGATGTCTCCTGCGCCGCGAATCAATGCAAGCATACATATACCCCCTGATGCAGACTGCCCGCGATGACCGGGCAGGAAAATTCATTTGCCATGGCCTGCGCCGCTTCATAATCGGCGGCAGACTCCACCTTGTTGATATAAACGCGGTCGCCGTAACCCTCGGCGTTGACGACGCGCGCGGCGAGCTGCGGCGTGACGACCGTCTCCTCATCCACGCCCGCGAGCTGCGCGTAGAGCGCGCTGCGGCGGCAGGTCTCGCGGATGGTTTTGCCGACGCCGTCGATGCCGATGACCATGATGACACGCTGCGCCTCCTCCGGGATCACCGGCTCATGGGAAGCGTGCGCCTTGAGCGGCAGGCGCTTGGCACCGTCCGCCTCGACAAGCACAAAATCCGCAAGCTGCGCCAGCGTGCCCATTGAGAGCCACGGCGCGCAGAGCTTGCCGCTCTCCGCCTGCGAGGCAACACAGACGATGCCCGACCGCTCCAATGCCGCCGAAACGGCGGCCTCGTCCGCATCCAGCAGCGTTTCATACTGCTCCGGGCGGTAGATGTGCGTCGTGGTCGTGATAATGACCTTTCCCTTTTTCGAAAGCTCCCCGGCGAGCGTTTCCATCAGCGTCGTCTTTCCGCCGCCGCCGATGATGGCCGTCACGCCGCGGCCAACGTGCAAAAGCGGTGCGATCTGCATATACGCACCCTCAGTGCCGCTGTCCGGCGAGGCGCGCGCGGTGCTCGATCATCTCCGCCGCGATGCTGATGGCGATCTCCTCCGGCGTCTCAGCCAGGATCGGAAGGCCGATGGGCGCGTGGACGCGCGCGATGTCCTCTTCGGTATAGCCGTCACACTTGAGGCGCTCACGCGTCTTGGCGACCTTTGTGCGGCTGCCGATGCAGCCGATATAGGTCGCATCGCTCCCCAGCACCTGGGAGAGGATCTCATAGTCCGCCTGATGGCCCGGCGTCATCACGACGGCATAGTCGTTCGCCGTGAGCGCCACCTTACCGGAAATATCGGAAAAGCTGCCGAAGATGACCTCGCTCGCCATGGGATAGTTTTCTTTCTTCGCAAGCTCCTCGCGGTTGTCGTACATCACCACGCGGAAGCCCACCGTCGCCAGCACCGGCACGAGCGCACGGCCCACATGGCCGCCGCCGAAGATATACACGCTGCCCGCGTGGCACAGCGGCTCGACATAAATGCCGTCTTTCCACACAGCCTTGGCGGAGAAATAGTCTACCTTGTCCTGCGGGATCTCCTCGCGCGTGACAACGTGGAACTCGTTCACGCCGTCGCCGTCAAGAGACAACAGCAGCCAGAGGTCGACATCTTTATCGAGCATTTCGCGCCAGCGCTTGAGCACCGCGACGTCCGCAGTCTGCTCGGGCGCGAAAAACTGGAAGTAGACCGTCACCGCGCCGCCGCAGATCATGCCCGTGCTGGCCACCTCACTCGGGTGCAGGTTGTAGAACTTGAGCTCGTTGCTGCCACCGCTTTTGAGCGCGTCCTGCGCGCGCTGGATGCTCAGCCGCTCCACTGCGCCGCCGCCAATCGTGCCGAGCACGCGGTCATCTTCAAAGACAGCCATCTTCGCGCCCGCGCCGCGCGGCACAGAGCCCGAAGACGCCAGAATGCTGCTCAGCACCACCCGCTCGCCGCGCGAAAGGGCCGCGAGCATTTCATCAAGAATCGCTTTCATATTTTCATGCTCCTTTGCAGAGAATCACGCTGCTATTATGCACTGCATTATAGCAAAGCGCCGCGGCAAACGCAAGCCGCGGCGCACAAAAGTCGCATTGATCGTTATTTTCCATTAAATCAGGGGCGCGCATATCTGGCGCAGCTCACTTGCTGCGCTCGATGCGCTTGAGCTCGCCGAAATACTTGTCGTGCGCCTCCTGATAGGCGCGGTTGAAGACCGGGTCTTTGCCCTGGTGCAGCGCCTGAATATAGTCGTGGTGGTTGTTCATGATGTGCTCATCGAACATCGAGAGCGTGAAAACGCCGACATTCGAGCACTGGTCGGCGATGCGCTCCACATTGACGAGGATATCGAGGAACGTGAGGCCCGCGTATACCGTGCACTGCCCGTCGCGCACGCGGCGGATGTGATTGGCGCGCAGCGTGGCGACAAGGTCGTCCACGACCTCCTCGACCGGCTCGATGTGGCGCGCGGCCTCGTAGTCCGTGGCGGCAAAGGCCTTGTAGGTGTAATCTAAAATCTCGCCGAGCACCTCGCGCAGCACCATGAGCTCCTGATGTGCCGTGGGCGACAGGCTCGCGCTGCGGTCAAGGAACTCCTGCGCATTTTCCGTCAGGTTCACGGCGTGGTCGCCGATACGCTCAAACTCGCCGAAGCACTGGATATAGTAGTTGAGCATGTCGCTTCCGTGTCCGCTCGGCATGTGCGGCGACAGGCGGATGAGGTAGTTGTCCACATGGTCGGCGAGCTTGTCGATGTGCTCCTCGTTCTCGTTGATGACCTCGATCGTGTGGGCGTCGTACTGCTCGAGCACGCCCATCGCGCTCATCACGCCTGTGCGCGCAAGGCGCGCCATGGTAGTGATGGCCTCACCCGCGCCCGAGAGCGCGATGGCTGGAGAGGTGAAGAACTTTTCATCGAGCAGCGAAAGCTCGTGGTCGACATTTTCACCAAGGCGCACATCGTCCTTGACGAGCTTGCGCGAGAGCTTTTCAAACTGGCCGCACACCGGCAGCAGCACGATGGCCGAAACAAGACGGAACACCGTGTGCACATTCGCGATGCCGCCGGAGGAAAGCGCCTCGTCCCACAGGGCATCGAGCACACCGAACGAGTGCAGCAGCATCAGCCCCACGATCACGAGGATCGAACCGGCGATGTTGAAGAGGATATGGATCACGCCCGTACGCTTGGCATCGGCCTTCGAGCCGATGGAGCAGACGATGGCCGTCGTCACACAGTCGCCGATGTTGACGCCGATGATGATGGCGTAAACGGACGAAAATGTCAGCGCGCCGGTCGTAGCAATGGCCTGCAAAATACCGATGGTCGCCGACGAACTCTGCAGCAGGAACGCAACGCCCGCGCCGAGCAGGAAGCCGAGCACCGGCTTACCGGAGAGCTGGTAGAACATGTTGGCAAACGTCTCAGATTCCGACAGCGGGCTCACCGCCGCGGTCATGCTGAGAAGGCCGGTGAAGAGGATGCCGAAGCCCATCGCGATCGAGCCGATGGTATCGGACTGGCGGGTCTTGACCGCCATTAGAAAGAGGATGCCGATAATCGCCGCAAGGGGCGCGAGCGTCGAGGGCTTGAAGAAATTGAGCAGCGATGTCTCCGATGCGTTCACGTCGAGAAGGCGAATGATCTGGCCCGTGATCGTCGTACCGACATTCGCGCCCAGAATGACGCCGATCGACTGGTGCAGCGACATCACACCCGCGCCGACAAGGCCCGACGTCAGCACGATCGTCGCTGTAGAGCTCTGGATGACCGCCGTGACCACAAGGCCCAGCAGAAAGCCGACGAGCGGATTGTTCGTCACCTTTTCCATCGCGCGCTTGAAGGCATCGGACGAACCTTTTTTCAGTCCGTCGCCCATCAGGCGCATGCCGTACAGGAACAGCGCCAGACCGCCAAAGAGGGTGATCAAGTTGAAAATCGTCATAAGCGTTTCAAACCTCTTCTTCTGTATTATGCCGCCGCGCGGCGCAGGTTTCGGGCTGTAAAATACCCAACTCTCACCAGATACTATTTTATCAGGTGAGGGCAAAATTGCAATCCTTTTCCCAAGATTTGTTACAAACAGCAAAAATGATTTATCCCTTGCATTTTTGTGTGCGCGTGGTACAATATTTATAGACAAAAAAAGGAGGCTTTCAACCATGTTGAACGCAGGCAACCCCATCGGCGTGATGGACAGCGGCATCGGCGGTCTCACCGTCGTGCGCGAATTACAGCGCATTCTCCCCGGCGAAGATATCATCTATTTTGGCGACAGTGCCAACTGCCCCTACGGCAACAAGACCTCTGACCAGATCTTCGAGTTGAGCAGCCACATGCTCCAGTTCCTCGGCGACAACGGTGTCAAGTGCACTGCCATCGCCTGCAACACCATCTCCACCATGGCCGACCGCCTGCGCCCCTGCTTCGACTACAAGATCGTCAGCATCGTGGAAGAAGCTGCCAAATACGTCCTGCGCGAGCATCTCAAGAGCGTCGGCCTCATCGCGACGGAGTTCACTGTTGCCTCCGGCAAGTACGCCGAGCTCATCCATGAGGGTGATCCCGAGTGCAAGGTCGTCGGCAAGGGCTCTCCCCTGCTCGCGGCACTCGTTGACCGCGGCGACTTCAACCAGCACGACATTAACACCGAGATCCGTACGCAGGTCGACAACATTCTCGCGCGCGAAAAGGTCGAAAACCTGATCCTCGGCTGCACGCACTATCCCATCGTGGAAGAGAACTTCCACGAGTGCTATCCCGAAATGCACCTCATCAACCCCGCGCTCGAGCAGGCAAACGCCGTCAAGGCATACCTCACCGAGCAGAACGCGCTCAACCCGCAGAAAAAGGGTAAATTCGTCATCTGCACGAGCGGCGACCCGCAGGTATATGTCAACGTCGGCAAGCGCCTCGGTCTCTTCGAGGCGAGCGAGCTGAAGGTCGTCCACATCTAAGTTGGTCCAAATTGAAATGAAAAGCGGAAAGTCACAGGACTTTCCGCTTTTTTGTGCTGTCTGATGGACTTTTTGCATACCTTGTGGCGAGGTGGTCTGTTTTGAATACATTTGAGGCCGCGATTTTGCGCGATTTCGGCGAGCGGGAGGACTTTGAGCGCGTGCTCACACATGCGCTGCGCCGCGGCTGCGGCGGTCGCATCCTGCTCTCGCTGATGGCGGACGGCTCACTCCGGCTCACCGGCACGAAGGACCCCGACATCTCGTTCGGCGCGGTGCTGCTCGACCTGACCGCGCCGGTGGTGCCGTGCAGCGAGGAGTCCCTCGCCCTGCGTGTGCAGGTGATCGACTGGCGGCGCTGCGCGAGATGCTATGACGAAGCGCTCGCGCAGCGATCTCGCCATCCCCTGCCGTAGCTGCCGCCATCGCGCAAAAACTGCCCGCCGCAAAATTGCGGCGGGCAGTTTTGTCCTTTATTTCAGGCAATCCAAAATTGCCTGCACAGTATCCTCCACTGTGCCGTTGTTGTCGACGATGTGGTCGGCAAATCTTTCGTAGCAGGCCTTGCGCCTGTCGTACATCGCCGCAAGGTCGCCCGCCGAAAGAGGCCTCCCCTCGCGCGGCAGCTGGTCGATATCACGCTTCAACCAGAAAATGATGCCGTTCTGGTGCAGAAGATCGTAGTTTTCCTCTCTCGTCACGCAGCCGCCGCCCGTGGCGATGACCGCTCCCGAGCGCTTGCCGAGCGCGGCAATGGCCTCGCTCTCGAGCTCTCGGAATTCCGCCTCGCCGTGCTTTTCGATGAGCTGGGCACAGCTCATACCGTTTTTCTCTTCGATCTCGGCGTCGCTGTCAAGCGCGATGCGGTCAAGCTTCTCAGCAAGGCGCGCGGCAACGGTGCTCTTGCCGCTGCCGGGCATGCCGACGAGCACGATGTTCTGCATCTCAAGGCTCAGCTTTTTCCAGATGCGCTCGGTCTCGCTGTCGGGGATGTCGCGGTTTTCAAAGACCTCCGCCGTGCGCTTAGCCTGCGCGACGAGCATGTAGAGCCCGCTCATATAAGGAATGTCGAGCTTTTCCGCCTGCAAGACAAACGCTGTACGCGCGGGGTTGTAGACGATATCGAGCACACCCTCGAGCTTCGGGAAGAGCGACAGGTCGACGGGCGACACGCCGCAGTTTGGGTACATGCCGACGGGCGTGGTGTTCACGATGACCTCCGCGTCCGCGTGACGATCCAGATTGTTGTAGTTGTCCTCCCCCTTGCGGGAGATGATGGTCACGCTGCGCGCGCCCATCTCCTCGAGCACGGCACAGACCGTCGAGGAGGCGCCGCCGGAGCCGAGCACGAGCGTCTTTTTGCCATCGATCTGAACGCCGCTCGCCCTGACCATACCGGCAAAGCCGTAGGCATCGGCGTTGTCGCCGTACAGCGTGCCATCCTCGCGCCTGACCAGCACGTTCACACTCTGGAGTTTTTGCGCAATGGGTGAAAGCTCTGCGCAGTACGGGATGACGGCCTTTTTATAGGGAATGGTGACGTTCATGCCGTCAAAGCCGCCGCCCGTCAGAAATTCGCCGAGCTTTTCGGGCGCGACCTCATAGAGCCGGTATTCATAGTCCGCCAGCTCCGCGTGGATAGCGGGCGAATAGCTGTGGCCGAGCTTTTCACCGAGTAATCCACAGCGCTTCATTCAAACCACCTCACTGTAAGAGCCAAGATACGTGAACTCCTCGCACAGCTCGGGCAGCTCGCCCATGAGCTGGGTGAACTGCGGGGCATAGACCGAGGTTTCAAGGTCGAAGTAAAACATGAACTCGAAGTTGCGGTCCGGCATCGGGCGGCTCTCGAGCTTGTTCATGTTGACGCCGAGCGCGTTGAAACGCGAGAGCACCTTGTAGAGCGAACCGGGGTGGTGCGGCAGCACCATCATCAGGCTCGTGCGGTCTGCACCGGGGTAAATTTCGAGGTTTTTCGCAATGCAGATGAAGCGCGTGAAGTTATTGCCCTGATCCTGCACAGAGGCGGCGAGGCAGTCAAGGCCGTAGAGCTCTCTGCATGCGCGGGACGACAGCGCCGCCACATCGTCGCGGCCGGACTCGGCCACCATGCGCGCCGCCACCGCGGTATTTTCGCAGCGGATGACCTTCACATTGGGAAACCCCTGTAAAAAGTGTGCGCATTGGCTGATGGCCTGTTCATGTGAGTAGATCTCACGGATGTTTTCGAGCTTCGCACCGGGATTGGCGAGAAGATTATGGTCAACCTTGATGCGCACCGAGCGCACGATGCGGAAGTTGTGCTGCGTCATCAAGTCGTAGACCGCGTTCACGCTGCCCGCCGTGCTGTTTTCCAGCGGCAGCACGCCGTAGCGGCAGAGGCCCTTTTCAATGGCGGAGAACACCGCCTCGAAGGAACTGAAAAAGAACGTGCTCGGGCGCTTGAACAGCCGCTCGCACGCCTGCTCAGAATACGCGCCCTCCACGCCCTGACAGGCGACGGCGGCGTCCTCGGGAAAGAGCTGCGGCGTCTTTTCGATGGCCTCGGCAATTTTCGCGGGCAGATCACCCTTCGTGCCGAGAAGACAGCTCTGGCGGCTGCGGCTCAGCTCGAAAATGAGGGAGTAGAGCGAGGAGACGTATTCGCGCAGGTCGTCCGGCGTTTTGTCCAGAATCTCGCGCATTTTCTCCTTCTCGCGGCGCGCATCGAGCACGCGCAGGCCGTTGGCCTTTTTATATTCCGCGATCTTTTCAGCGGTCTCCATGCGCTGGGCAAAGAGCGCGATGAGCTGATCGTCGATGCGGTCGATCTCTTTTCGATAGTCGTTTAAGTCCATGTTCCCTTACCTCATTTCCTTTTTGCGCGATAGATACGCGTCATAGACTGCGATGGCGGCTGCCGCCTCCACACAGGGCACGGCGCGCGGCACGATACACGGGTCGTGGCGGCCCGTGATGGCCATCTTCTCCGGCGTCATCGTCTGCAAATTGACGCTCTGCTGCTCGCGCGCGATGGATGGCGTCGGCTTGAACGCCGCGCGGAACACGATGGGCATGCCGTTCGTGATACCGCCAAGAATGCCGCCGCAATGGTTCGTCTCAGTGATGATCTTGCCGTTTTCGACCGTAAAGGCGTCGTTATCCTCGCTGCCGCGAAGGCTCGCCACGCTAAAGCCCGCGCCAAACTCAACGCCCTTGACCGCCGGAATGCCGAAAACCGCCGAGGCGATGCGATTTTCCATACCGCCGAACATCGGATCGCCAAGGCCCGCGGGCGCACCGAAAACCGCGCATTCGATGACGCCGCCGACGCTGTCACCAGCCTCGCGCGCCGCCGCGATGGCTTCGCGCATCTCCTCGCCGCGCGCATCGCTGACGACGGGGAACTCCTTGCCAGCAAGCGATCCTGTCAGCTCGCCCTCGTCAGAAATGCCCGCGATGGAGGCGATGCGGCTCACAAGCGTGATGCCGTCGCGCGCGAGAATTTGTAAGCAGATGCCGCCCGCGATGCACAGCGGCGCGGTCAGGCGGCCGGAAAAATGTCCGCCGCCTGCGCGGTCCTGATAGCCGCCGTATTTGACCTCGGCGGTATAGTCCGCGTGGCCGGGGCGCGGCGTGACGGCAAGATTCGCATAATCCTGCGAGCGCGTGTTCGTGTTGCGGATGATGGCCGTGAGCGGCGCGCCGCAGGTATAGCCGTTCACAAGGCCGGAGAGGATCTCCGGCGCGTCGGCCTCCTTGCGCGGCGTCGACCAGACGTTTTTGCCCGGCGCGCGGCGATTCAGAAAGCGCTGGAGCTCGTCCAGATCAACTTTCTCGCCCGCAGGGATGCCCTCGACCGTCACGCCGATGGCAGGGGAATGCGACTGGCCGAAGATGGTCAAATGCAGATTTTTGCCGTAGGTGCTGCTCATAAACCTTCTCCTTTCAAGCTGCTAAAATCCTCCCAAAAGCGGGGATAGGACTTTGCCACGCAGCCGTCGTTGTCGACTGTGATCTCGCCCGTCGCGGCGCAGGCCGCCGTGGCGGCAGACATCGCGAGGCGATGGTCGTTCTGCGTTTCGACCGCGCCGCCGTGCAGCGCGGGAACGCCCGTGATGGCAAGGCCGTCTTCTTTCTCTTCGACTTGTCCGCCGAGCGCGCGCAGGAGATTCGCCGTGCTCTTGAGGCGGTCGGACTCCTTGAGCCGCAGCCGGTAGGCGTTTTCGACCCGCGTCTCCCCCTCTGCGACCGACGCAACGACACTCAGCACGGGGATGAGGTCGGGGATGGGCGCGGCGTTGATCGTCACGCCATGCAGCGCGCCGCGCCTGACCGTCACGGCGTCGCCGTGCTCCGTGACTTCCGCGCCGAACCGGCGCAAAACGTCCAGCACGCCGCGGTCGCCCTGCGAGGACTGCAAATTCAGCCCCTCGACGGTCACGCCCTCTTTCGACAGCGCACCCATGCAGAGGAAGAACGCCGTGTTCGACCAGTCGCCCTCGACGACCGTGTGCTTCGGCAGATGACATCTCTGCTGACCGGGAATCGCCCACATCGCCCCCATTTTGGAGATGGTCAGCTTGGAAAGCTGAAGTGCATCCTCCGTCATGGCGACGTAAGCCGCGGATTCCAGCGGGCCGGACACCATAAGAAGACTGTCTCTGATCAGCAGCGGCAGCGCCATGAGAAGGCCCGAAATATATTGAGAGGACACATTGCCTGCGATCGTATAGTTTCCCCCGATCAGCTGTCCACTGCAATACAGCAGGTCGCCGTCCTCGCGGAGCGTCATGCCATGCTCTTTTAAAACGCTATCCAGCGGGGCGAGCGGGCGCTGGGGCAGCCGCCCCTCGCGGTGGAATACCGCCTGCGCGCCGAGCGCGCCGACGATGGGCAGCAGGAAGCGCAGCGTCGACCCGCTCTCGCCGCAGTAGAGGTCGCAGCGCCCCTCGGGCACTTTTTTGATTTGAGAGACGAGAAAGCCCGTCTCCATTTCTTCAATTTTCGCGCCGAGCACGCTCAGGCACTTCGCCGTGGCCGCGATATCGGCGGAAATGCCGTCGCAGACGACCTCGGTCTTCTCCTCGCCGAGCGCCGCGCAGATCAGCAGCCGGTGCGCCTGCGATTTGGATGCCGGGATGCGCACACGTCCCGTGCGCACGCCGGGTATGATGGTTCTTTTCATCGGATGCCACCGTCCTGCATCCAGTCGCGCAGGGCTTCGACGGGGATCGTCTCCATGCGCACCTGACCGATCTTTTCCGGCACGATGAGGTGCATCTTGCCGCCGGAAATCTTCTTGTCGACGAGCTCGGCCTCATAGAGCTTGTCGAGTTCGTAGCCCGTCTCGGTCGGCAGACCATAGCGGTGCAGAATGTCGAGCAGGCGCGCCAGCGTCTCTTCGCCGCAAATGCCGCGCTTGACTGCCGCGCGCGTGACCGTCGCCATGCCGATGGCGACCGCCTCGCCGTGCAGAAGAGAAAAATCGCTGCACTGCTCCACCGCGTGACCAAACGTGTGGCCCAAGTTCAGCGTGCGGCGGCGGCCGAGGTCGTACTCGTCCGCGCCGACGATGTCGCGCTTCATCTGCACGCAGACCTCGATGACGTGCTCGTACTGCTCACGCACGGGCGTTTTGTAGAGTTCTTCAAAGAACGCTGCATTGCCGAGCATCGAATACTTGATGATCTCGGCGCAGCCGCAGCGGTACTGCTCCTCGGGCAGCGTTTCGAGCGTGTTGGGATCGCAGATCACGATGCAGGGCTGATAGAAGCTGCCCGCCTGATTCTTGCCCGTGGGCAGGTCGACGGCGGTCTTGCCGCCGACGGACGAATCGACCGCGGCCAGCAGCGTCGTCGGGATCTGGGCAAAGCCCATGCCGCGCTGATACGTCGCCGCGGCAAAGCCCGCGAGGTCGCCCACCACGCCGCCGCCGAGCGCAACGACCACGTCGCTGCGGCAGAAGCGGTGCTCACCGAGGAAGTGCAGCACATCGGCGTAGGTCGAGAGGTTCTTGCTCCCCTCGCCCGCGGGGAATGTGAAAGAGTGCACACGGTAGCCCGCCTTTTCAAGGGCCTTGACCGTGCGCTCGCCGTAGAGCGCGTAGACCGTGTCGTCCGACACGATGGCGGCCATGCCGGGGGCGCTGACCTCCCGGAGAAGCTCGCCCGCGCGGTCGAGTAAGCCGCGCTCGACCAGCACGTCGTATTCGCACGAGGCCTTGATATGGATGCTTCGCATCAGCCGTCCACCTCTTCCTTTCTCTTCTTGCCCTCGTCCAGAAGTCGGATAAGGGTCTCTTCGTCGTCATGTTCCATGGCGGTCTTGTATTCGCTCAGGTGCTCGATGTAGCAGTCGATCTCCTTGAGCAGGAATTCCTTGTTTTCCATGAAGAGCTCCGCCCACATGTGCGGCGCGAGCCAGGCAACGCGCGTCATATCCTTGTAGCTGCCGGCGGAAAAGCCCTTGTGCTTTTTCGCTGTGGGGCTCTTGATGTAGGCGTTGGACGCCACATGCGCCAGCTGCGAGGTGAAGGCGATCATCTCGTCGTGCTGCTCGGCGGTTGTGACGGAGTAGCTCCCAAAGCCCGCGGGCGAGAGCAGGTCTTTCACATGGCTGAGTAATTCAATGTCGTCAAAGCGCGGCGGCACGAGCACCATCGGCGCGCCCACGAAGAGATTCGCCTTGGCGTACTTGAAGCCCGAGAACTGCGTGCCCGCCATCGGGTGACCGCCAAGGTACGTAATGCCGTACTGCTCGGCGATTGGGAAGCACGCCGCGCATACCTTGCGCTTGGTGCCGCAGCAGTCGATGACGACCGTGTGCTTGTCGATCTTTGCCGCGTGATTTTTGAGCCATTCGACCGCCGCCGCGGGTCGGACGGCCAGCAGGATGACATCGCACTCTGCCATCGTCTCGTCCGTCAGCGCCTCGTCCACCGCGCCGCTGATGACGGCGAACGACAAGACATCGCGGTCGATGTCGTGGGCGAGCACACGCTCGCCCGCCTCGTGGTATGCCTTGGCGAGCGAGCCGCCGATCAGGCCGAGGCCGACGATGCCGGCGGTCATTCTGCCACCGCCTCTCTCACGCGGCGCACAGCCTTGGCGAGGTCATCGTACTGCTCGGGGCGCAGGGATTGCGCGCCGTCGCACAGCGCATGAATGGGGTCGTTGTGCACCTCGATGATGAGGCCGTCAGAGCCGCAGGCGGCAGCAGCCAGTGCCATCGGGCGCACGAGGCGCGCAATGCCGGTCGCGTGGCTGGGGTCGACGATGACCGGCAGGTGCGTGAGCTCCTTGAGCATCGGCACAGCCGCAAGGTCGAGCGTGTTTCTCATGTAGTCGTCGTAGGTGCGAATGCCGCGCTCGCAGAGGATGACCTGCTCGTTGCCGCCGGCCATGATGTACTCCGCGCTCATTAAAAGCTCCTTGAGCGTGCTGGCGAGGCCGCGCTTTAAGAGGATGGGCTTTCTCAGCTTGCCGAGCTCGCGCAGCAGGTCGAAGTTCTGCATATTGCGCGCGCCGACCTGAATGACGTCCACATCCTCAAAAAGCGGCAGGTAATTCGTGCCCATGATCTCGGTGACGATGGGAAGGCCGGTCTCCTGACGGGCGATCTTCAGCAGCTCGATGCCCTCGGCCTTGAGGCCCTGGAAATCATAAGGAGAAGTGCGGGGCTTGAATGCGCCGCCGCGCAGCATGTTCGCGCCCGAGGCCTTCACGGCCTTGGCGACCGCGACGATCTGCTCTTCGGATTCGACCGAGCACGGGCCCGCGATCATGCAGAAGTTTCCGCCGCCAACCTTGACGTCGCCCACCTGCACGATCATGTCGTCGGGATGGAACTTGCGGTTGCAGCACTTGAAGGGCTCTGTCACGCGCTTGACGGAGTCGACGATGCTCAAACTCTCGATCAGGTCCATGTCGACGCGCGCCGTGTCGCCGATCAGGCCCAGCACGGTCTGGTACTCGCCCTCGGAGATGTGCACGCCAAGGCCCTGATTTTTGAGCCAGTTGATAAGCTGCTCGCGCTTGTCCTGTTCTGCGCCACGCTTGAGTACGACGATCATAATAATTTCCTCCTTATTGACCGTGAAATATCGCCACAACGAAAAAATGCGGCACAGGTCTAACCTGTGCCGCATCAAGCAATCTCTTTTCAGAGCCTTTTTGCATCTTTGCATCACAAATTAGCCTTACTACGAATCCATAGTAAAGTAATAATAGTATGCAAAAACGAAAATGCTCTTCATCTTGTGTTGTTTCTCCGTTCGTGGAACTTTGTTGGTCTCAGTATAGGAGCCTTAACCGAAAATGTCAACCGACAAATTATACAAAACGGATGGGTTTTGCTTTACTCCGCTCAAGTGTTTTGACAACTTTCGCCATTCACACGTCCGCGCCCTCGGCCTTGTCGGTCTCGCGGCGCTCTTCGATGGCCTCTTTCAGGATGATGTCCTTGACCTTCATCAGTCGGATCGTGTTGGCACGCTCGTTTTCATCGAGCTTCATCGTGATATACTTGATGTTTTGCTGCATCTGCGGAATTTTGACGTATTCGAGCGCGTTGACGCGCCGTCTCGTGCGCTCGATCTCGGCGGCGAGCAGCTGCGTGGCCTTCTCGACCTCGGCAAGGCGGAGCAGGTCGGGCAGAATGTCGCCGAGCTCGCGCACCGCGTCGTCGAGCTCGCCGCTCGTCTGGGCGAAGCCGTACGGATAAATATTCCCGCCGTCCTCGCTCGCGAGCTTGAACTCATAGCGCGGCACCTCGACGCTCATCACGTTCTCCGTGCCCGTTTCGAGCGAAACGCTCTGCTTGGGGCACAATAGCGCCTGCTCAAGCATTTCCGGCGACATCAGCGCGCTCGCCACGGTGAACGAGCCGTAGGCCTTCGTGAGCGACTGCTCCACCTTCTGCCGCAGCGCTAAGTCCTCGCGCACGACCTCCATGAACTGCTTCATCAACTCGTCGCGCTTGTCCTTGAGAAGTTTGTGCCCACGCTGGGCGGTGCGCAGCCGCCCCTTGAGGCGCGTGAGCTCCATGCGGGTGGGATTAACAGTGGTCGTAGGCACTTTTCTCCCCCCTTACTCTTCCTTTTTGAGATACTTGTCGATATACTCCGGTTTGATGCGCTTGAGCTCGCTGCGCGGCAGAAGGGATAAAAGCTCCCAGCCGAGGTCGAGCGTCTGCTCAATGGAGCGGTTCTCGTCCGTGCCCTGCGCGACATAGCGCTTTTCAAACTCGTCGGCAAACTTGGCGTAGAGAAGATCCGTCGGGCTCAGCGCCGCCTCGCCGAGGATCGACACGAGCTCCTTGTTCTCTTTACCGGTGGCATAGGCCGCGAAGAGCTGGTTCATCGTGCCGGAATGGTCCTCGCGCGTCTTGCCCGCGCCGATGCCCTTGTCCTTGAGTCGGGAAAGGCTCGGCAGCACGTCGACCGGCGGATTGATACCGCGGCGGTACAGCTCGCGCGAAAGGATGATCTGCCCCTCGGTGATATAGCCCGTCAGGTCGGGGATGGGGTGGGTCTTGTCGTCTTCGGGCATCGTCAGGATGGGGATCATCGTGATCGAGCCGTCCTTGCCCACCTGACGGCCCGCGCGCTCGTACATCGTCGCAAGGTCGGTGTAGAGGTAGCCGGGATAGCCGCGGCGGCCGGGGACCTCCTTTTTCGCCGCGCTGATCTCGCGCAGGGCTTCTGCGTAGTTCGTGATATCCGTCAGAATGACGAGCACGTGCATACCGCAGTCGAAGGCGAGATATTCTGCAGCGGTCAGCGCCATGCGCGGCGTCGCGATACGCTCGACCGCGGGGTCGTTGGCAAGGTTCGTGAACAGCACCGTGCGGTCGATGGCGCCGGTGCGCTTGAATTCGTTGACGAAGAACTCAGATTCTTCAAATGTGATGCCGATGGCGGCAAAGACAACGGCAAAGTTGCTCTCGCCGTCCAGCACCTTCGCCTGTCGCGCGATCTGCGCGGCCAGCTGCGCGTGCGGCAGGCCCGAGCCGGAGAAGATCGGCAGCTTTTGTCCGCGGACAAGGGTATTGAGGCCGTCGATGCTTGAAATGCCGGTCTGGATGAACTCGTTGGGGTAGTTGCGCGCCGCGGGGTTCATCGCAAGGCCGTTGATGTCGCGGTGCTCGTCGGCGATGATCTCGGGGCCGCCGTCGATGGGCTGACCCATGCCGTTGAAGACGCGGCCCAGCATGTCGCGCGACACGGCGAGCTGGAGCGGATGGCCCAAAAAGCGGATGCGCGAATCGGCGAGGTTGATGCCCGCCGACGCTTCAAACAGCTGCACGACCGCGCGGTCGCCGTTGACCTCGAGCACCTTGCAGCGGCGCGTGCTGCCGTCGGAGAGGACGATCTCTGCCAGCTCGTCATACGTGACGCCCTGCACATGGTCCACGACCATCAGAGGGCCGGAAATTTCGCGGATCGTCTTATATTCACGGATCATTCTTCTTTCTCTCCTTTCTCAGCGATCGCGGCGATCTGCTCTTCCATCTCGACGAGCAGGTTCGCATAGGCGTCCTTATACTGGTCGGCGGGCACGCCCTTGGCGCGTCCGATCTTCTCGCGCGCGGGGATGGCGAAGAGCTCGCTTAAATTCCCGCCGCGCTCGGCGGCGCTCAGGCATTGCGTGTCGTACTGGCGGATCATCGCCAGCATGCGCGCCTGACGGTCGTACTCGGAATAGGCGTCGTTGTCGGCAAACGAGTTCTGCTGCAAAAAGTCCTCGCGGATCATACGCGCGACCTCAAGCGTGATCTGGTCCTTCGCGCTGAGCGAATCCTTGCCGACGAGCTGCACGATCTCGTTGAGGTTCGATTCCTCCTGCAGCATCGCCATGGCCCACTCGCGGTTTTCGAGGAATTCGTGTCCCAGGTGCTCGCTGTACCACGGGCGCAGGGAATCGAGATAGAGCGAATAGGAATTCAGCCAGTTGATGGCCGGGAAGTGGCGTCGGTAGGCAAGTGACGAATCCAGTGCCCAGAAGACCTTGACGATGCGCATCGTCGCCTGCGAGACAGGCTCGGAGAGGTCGCCGCCCGGAGGCGAGACCGCGCCGACGGCGGTGAGGCTGCCCTGCCGCTCGTCGCTGCCGAGGCATTCGACCACGCCCGCGCGCTCATAGAACTGCGCGAGGCGCGAGGACAGGTACGCAGGATAGCCCTCTTCACCGGGCATCTCCTCGAGACGGCCCGACATTTCGCGCAGGGCCTCCGCCCAGCGGGAGGTCGAGTCCGCGATGACTGCGACGGCGTAGCCCATGTCACGGAAGTATTCGGCGATGGTGATACCGGTGTAGATGCTCGCTTCGCGCGCCGCGACCGGCATATCCGAGGTGTTAGCGATCAGCACCGTGCGCTTCATCAGACTCTCGCCCGTGCGCGGGTCGACGAGCTCGGGGAATTCGCGCAGAACGTCGGTCATCTCGTTGCCGCGCTCGCCGCAGCCGATGTAAACGACGAGATCCACGTCCGCCCACTTGGCAAGCGCATGCTGCATGACGGTCTTGCCGCTGCCGAACGGCCCCGGGATCGCCGCCGTGCCGCCCTTGGCTACGGGAAAGAACGTATCCACAATGCGCTGGCCGGACTGGAGCGGCGTGACGGGCGGGTACTTCTTCGTGTAGGGACGGCCCACACGAACAGGCCATTTCTGGATCATCGTAAGTTCCTTCGTCTCGCCCTTGTCGGTCTCAATAACAGCGACGACGTCCTCCACAGTGAAGCTGCCGGACTTGATCTCCTTCACAGTGCCGCTCATCTTGGGCGGCATCATGATCTTGTGCAGGATCGACGGCGTCTCCTGCACCGTGCCGAGCACGTCGCCGCCGATCAGGTGGTCTCCCACCTTGGCGACAGCGGTGAAGTCCCACTTCTTCTCGCGGTCGAGCGCGGGGACCTCCTCGCCGCGCGGCAGGAAGTTGCCGCCCGTCTTCTGGCGGATGACCTCCAGCGGGCGCTGGATGCCGTCGTAAATATTCTCGATCAAACCGGGGCCGAGCTCAACAGACAGCGGCGCGCCGGTCGTCACGACCTCTGCCCCCGGGCCGAGGCCCGAGGTCTCTTCATACACCTGAATGGCGGCGGAATCGCCGCTCATCGTCAGAATTTCGCCGATGAGGTGCTGCTCGCCCACGCGGACGACATCCGCCATATTCGCTTCCGAAAGTCCCGACGCCACGACCAGCGGGCCGGAGACCTTAACGATCTTTCCCATAAGGCTTTTGCTCCTTTTTTACAAAATGTCCGCGCCGACGGCCTTTTCCGCAGCCGCGTGCACGCCCGCTGTGCCGATGCCGAGGCTCCCCTCCCTGCCCGGGATGAGGATGACGGCGGGCGAAACATCCTCGCGCCGACGCTCGATCTCCGCGGGGATCTGCGCGGCGAGGTGTTCGGTGATATAGATGATGGCGTAGTTTTCCTTTGCCATGCGGTGGAGGGCGGCTTTCGCCTGCTCGCCGTTTTCCGCGATGCAGGTGTCGAGCCCGAGGGCGCGGAAGCCCAAAACGCTGTCGCGCCCGCCGATAACTCCGATCTTATTCATGCTGCCGCCTCCCTTAGAGATAACTCATGCGCAGCCGCGCGCGGATGTCCTCCGCCGCGATGCCCGCGATCTTGCCGGATAAAATGGTGCGCACGGCGGTGAACTCCGCCTCTTTCGCGCCAAGATAGCCCGCCACGACCTCTGGGCCGAACGGCGTGCGCCGCGCCCGCTGCAAATAGGACATGAGCGCATCGTCGCACGCGCGCTCAAATTCCGTCAGGCCCCCGCCGCTGTCAAGCAGTTTGGCCGCGAGCTCGCCCGCACTGTCAAGCGGCGTGCCGTGTGTGAGCGACGATAAATGATCGCCGCGCGCGCCTTTGAGCTGACCCGCCGGAATGTGTCCGCCCGGCAGCATCGCCGCAGCAAGCACATCGTCCTCGCAGCCCATGCGCCGTGCTCGCACGAGCGTACGCAGGTTGACCGCGTCGATCTGCAAGGCGACATAGTCCTTCAAAAACGTGCTGCCCGTCTCGCTTGCGAGCGCGCTCATCTCCTCGTAGCAGGCGCGATCGAGCAGCAGCTCCGCCATGCGGACATCGCCGCTGTGGCCCGCTTCGCTCTCCGCCTGCGCCATCGCGCGGCTCATCGCCGCGGAAACGGCGCTCGTTTCGCCGCGGAGCACTTCCTGCGCGTCGAAGCGGCCGCAGTCCATCGCAAGGCGCGAGACGTCCTCGCCGGTGCGCTTGCTCTTGAGTGCGAGCTTTGCGTTGTGATAGTCGTACTTGATCTGAAAGAGCTCGATGATGCGCTTGTCCGGTGCCAGCACGCTCACCTCGCGGTAGAGCTCTCTGCGCGCCTGCGAGAGCGCGTGTTCCACATTTTCGAGCGTGCATCGCTCAAGCGGCGCGTAGCCGCATTCCAAAAGCGTCTTGTAGCTCTCTTCCGGCGTGGCGGCGTCGATCATCCGCTCGGCCATCGCCTGCGTCAGGAGCTTCGCCTCGCGCGCATGTAGCGCCGCGGAGACCGCTGCGTAGTCCGTATCCCGATACTGCTGCATCCGATCCCCTCCTTATTCCACGAAGAGGAGCTTTGCCGCGCCGCGCTCGGTCTTCTCTCGCGAAAGGGCGAGAAGCGTTTCAAACGAGCAGTTCACGTCGCATTCTTCACTTATAAGCACGAGGCCCGCGCGGATATCTGCCGCTTCGCCCGCAAGCGTATAGTGCGCGTTCAGCTCCTTGTTCGCTCGCTCGACGAGCGTTTCGCCCATCTCATCGCGGTCCTTTGCGCTCAGGGCGATTTTCTCGTCGCCCTTGCCGCCCGCCGCTTTCAGCAGGTGAACCAGCAGCGAAAGATACTCCTCGCGCGGCATGGAGCAGAGGATCTCCAGCGCGCGGTCGTAGGTCTCGGCAAGCACTTCCTGCTTGGCGCTGAGCGTCAGCTTGCGTGTCTCCATCTCCGCCGCGGAGCAGAGGCGCTCATAGCGCTCCTGCGCGGCGAGATGCGCGTGCCCGCCCGCCGTCTCGCGCTCTTTTTCCGCGCGTGCGGCACTCTCCTCGCGGATGCGCCGGAGCTCCTGCTCGGTCTGCGCATTCAGCTCGCTCAGCGAGCGCGCCGCATCCTCTTTCATGCGCGCGGTGATCTTTTCCATTCCGTTCATTGCGTTTCCGCCTTTCCGTGGGCGCGTCAGCCGATGTTGAGCAGCATCATGATCGACGCCAGCAGCGAAAGGATCGCGTAGAACTCGACCACGATGCACAGCACCATGCCCTTCGACCAGTGTTCAGGCTGGCGCGCCAAGATGTTGATCGATCCCGCGGCGACGCGGCCCTGCGCAACTGCCGAAATGCCGCCGCCGATGGCGATGGGCATGCAGGCCGCGAAGTAACGAAGGCCCTCCTGAAGCGACATATCGACATACGTGCCGTTGAACACGCCCATGCGCATCAGGCACAGAAAGCCGATGACGAGGCCGTACAGTCCCCTGTCTCTTATACACATCTGACGCTGCCGACGACTTAATAGGTGTAGATCT